>Ga0335397_10000142_pt1 | contig 79691 bp, 84 predicted proteins | sample MAT04_FD_205740 | JGI IMG/M metagenome (GOLD analysis project Ga0335397, IMG submission 205740) | Freshwater microbial communities from Lake Fryxell liftoff mats and glacier meltwater in Antarctica - MAT-04 (spades assembly) (version 2) ...
TCGCCAGGCCGCGCAGCGCCGTCAGATCGACGCGGGCGTAGTTCGCGGTTGAGGCGAGGTTGCGGTGCCGAAGGACCTGACCGATCTCCGGCAGTGGGACTCGCGCGCTGACCATGTCGCAGGCCAGGTTGTGCCGCAACCGATGCGCCCCCATCGGCGCCAGACCCGCGCGAACGCTGGCATAGCGGACGATGCCCGAGACACCACCTCGGCCCAACGGGCCGGTCGGGGCGACGCTGCGTAGGAACAGCGCGCGGCTGGTGGTGTCGGGTCGGCCGCGTTGCAGATAGCTGACGATGGCCTGTCCGACATCGGTCGGGAGCGGCAGCCGCTCGTCGCGGCTTCCCTTGCCGTGCACGACGATCTCGGCGGCGCGCCAGTCGATGTCATCCAGCGTCAGGTTCGCGACCTCCTGGGCCCGCAAGCCCAACCGGAGCAGCGTCGTGATCACGGCGTAGTCCCGACGACCCGCCGCCTGCCTTCGGTCACAGGCCCGCAGCAGAGCGCGTGCGTCCTTCGGGCCGATCCCTCGTGGCAGCGTCGAACGCCGCCGGCCGGTGATTGCCAAGGCCGCCGGGGCCAGGTCCACCGGGATCAGACCTTCGACGAAGCAGAACCGCAAGAACCAGCGGACCGCGGCGACGAAGAACTGGGCCGAGCCAATGGACACGCTCTGCGATTCCCGCAGCAGGGCCCTGGTGACGTCGCCTGTCGTCAGCGCCGTCACGTTGCCATCGGCGGCCGTCCAGGCCAGGAAGCGTCTGGCACGCAGCAGGTAGGCCGTGGTCGTGTTCTCGGCCAGAGCCCGCTCGTTCAGCAGGTGTCGGCCGAACGAGGCGAGAAGTCGCTCCGCCGACGACTCGACCGGCGGATCAGGATCGGTTCGTGGGATCGGTAGTGCACGCAACAGATGGGTCAACCCGGCCTGCGAACACAGAGACACCCGTCCCGCCGCATGGGCAGCGGCCAGGTACTCCTCGAGAACCTCAACAGTCAGGTCGGTCACGGCGTAGTCGTGGCCGTCCATCCATCGACTCACATGCGCCAACAACCGAAGCTGGTTGACGATCGACAGCGGCGTGTAGCCCGCCGCCGCAAGCATTGAACTGAGATCGTCGGCGAACGGCACCAACGGCCCCACCATGCGCACCTTGCTGACCTTGGTCTTCGGACGGACCATCGCTCCTCCTTCATCGGTTCTCGATGAAGGAGACGATCCGCTCACCCTCGCGTTATGCCGACCCCGCGGACCGCGAATCGCTTAGCACTAGGGCATCTCAAGCCCAGGTCGGCATAATCCTGAGGTCGGCATAATCGACGTTATGCCGACGTCGGCATAACGTCGACAACGGAGCCATGTTTATCGACAGCGGGCTGCGCCGGGCCTGCGCCGTGCTCGGGGTCCGGTTCACCCACAGTCAGCCGGGAAGACCAGCCGGTCGAGGCAAGATCGAGCGGTTCTTCAAAACCGTCCGCGACCAGTTCCTGGTCGAGATAAGCCAGGCAGCAGGTGATCTGAGCCAGACTGGGACCGGCGTTGGCAGCAGCGTCGGGAGCTTGGCCGAGCTCAACAGCTTGTTCACCGCCTGGGTCGAGCAGGTCTACCACCGGCGCGTCCACACCGAGACGCAGCAGGCGCCGCTGGCGCGGTTCTTGGCCGCCGCCGCCGTCGCAGGCGGCGGACCGGGAGCTGCTGGCCGAGCTGCTGCGGCTTCGCCTGGCGATCCGGCGGTACGCCGTGAACGTCAACCAGGCCGTCGCCGCCCTGCACGGCACTGGTGAGGCCCCGGTCTGGCTGTTCCAGGCGGTGGCAGGGGCGGACCGGGCCGTGTTGAGCGTGGACGCCGCGACCCGCCGGGTCGCCGGCCGCCGCGGCGGAGCCTGAGCCTGAGGCGGGGCGAGTGAGGTGATCGGCCAGTGATCGGCAAGGTCTGCCAGCGGGGCAGCGATGTCCGCCGGGTGTTGGGCTACCTGTTCCGCGAGGGCCTTGCCGGTGAGCACGGTCTGAGCGCCCCGCACACCGACGCGCACCTGATCGCCGGGTGGGACGGCGTCGACGGCCTCGAGCCACCCCATCAGGCCGGCGGGGGTCGCGACCTGGGGACGCTGGCGGCGGCGCTGAACGCGCCGCTGCTCGCCTCCGGGCTGGGCCGGCAGGAGTGGAACCAGGCCCGGCCGGTGTACCACCTGGCGATCAGCGCCGCCGACACCGACCGGACCCTGACCGACGAGGAGTGGGCGGACGTCGTCGGGGAGTACGTGCACCGGATAGGCCTTGCCCCGCGGGGTGATGAGGCCGCGGTGCGGTGGGTCGCGGTGCGGCACGCCGACAACCACGTCCACGTCGTCGCGACGTTGGCTCGGCAGGACGGCAGGCGGGTGTGGCCGCGCAACGACTTCTACCGGGCCCGGGAGGCCAGCCTGGCCGTCGAGGCCCGCTACGGGCTGACGGCGACCTCTCCGGCCGACCGGACCGGGGAGCGGCAGACCAGCCGGGCCGAGCAGCGCCGCCACGCCCGGCAGGTCGAGCAGCGCGCCGCGACGGGAAGGCCGCCGCCGGCCGCCCCGGATCGGGAAGTGCTGCGCGGCAAGGTCCGGGCAGCACTGGCCGGCGCGAACAGCTTCGAGGAGTTCAGTGCGCGGCTGAGCCTGGACGGTGTGCTGGTTCGGCCGCGGATGAGCATGCTGGACCCGGAGGAGGTGACCGGCTACGCCGTCGCGATGCGTCCCCGAGGCGCGGACGCTGCCGAGGGAGGTGAGCCGGTCTGGTTCGGCGGCGGCAAACTCGCCCCGGACCTGACGTTCCCGCAGCTGCAAGCCCGCTGGTGCCGCCAGGACACCGACCCGGGGCACGCCGCGAGCTCAGACGGGACCGGCAAGGGTGGTCTGGAGCTCGACCCGGCCGAGCGGCAGGCTGCGGTCGCCGCGAGCGAGGTCCTGGCGGCGGTCGGCCGGCTGACTGAACGGTCCGGGGCCGGGCCGGTCCACCGGGCGGCCCAGGCCTACGACCGGGCGGCCCGCGGGCTGCGCCGCCACCCACCCGTCCCGACCGGACCGGCCGGCCGGACCCGCCGGGCGGCCGGTGGGCTGCGCGGCATGCAGTTCGTCCGGCAGGCCGATACCCGCCAGCTCCTGCAGACCCTGGACCAGCTCAGCCGGCTGAGCCTGACCCTGGCCGGGCTCCGCGACCAGCAAGGCCGGACCGCGCAGGCCGCGGCTGCCAGGCGGGCCGCCGAGCTGCTCACCGCCGAGCAGACCCGGCGCAGCCAAGCCGCGTACGCCGGCGTCCGAGAGTTGACAGCGACGCCGGCGACGGCACGGACGACGGCCACTGGTCCGACCCAGCGCCCCGCGCCCGCGCCGGTCTTCAGCTGGCCCGGTCACCCGGCCGGACCCGTCCCGGCAGCCCGTCCCGGCCGGACACGGTGATCAGGCCCAGTGGAGAACGAACCTCCACCGGCAAGGGTCAGGACCCTTGCCGGTGGAGGGCCAGCAGCGGCGGGCACGACCGTTCGCCTTGCCGGTGGGGGACCGGCCACTGTCGGAGCCTGGCGGGCCAGGAGGACGGGCAAGGGTCTGGAACCAGAAAGACCATGATCGCCTGTCACGGACCCCCATTGCTACCGCACTTCCCAAGGGTGAGGGGACGGTTCAGGCACGCACGCCCGAACGCCCTCGCGATCACGGAGGACGACATGGACAAGCTGCTGCTCACCCCCGTCGAGGCCGCGCAGGCCCTCGGCATCGGCCGGTCCAAGGTCTACGAGCTCATGCAGACCGGCCAGCTCGCGTCAGTCCACATCGGCGCCTGCCGACGCGTCCCCGCCGACGCGCTCATTGCCTTCCTCGAGCAGCTGCGCACAGCCAGCTGAGGTTCTCCACAGATGCGACCCACGAGGGTCCGGGCGCTGCCCGTACAGGCTAGGCACGGGGCCGGAGGTGTGACGTGACGCGACGTGGGTCGGGGGAGGGGTCGGTTTTCAAGGACCCCAAGACGGCCGCTGGCGCGCCCTGGTCGACGTCGGCGCTGACGCCTCCGGCAAGAGGCAGCGCAAGAAGGTCTCCGGTCGCACTCGCGCCGAGGTGCTGCTGAAGCTGCGCGAGGTGCAGCGCGACGTGGAAGACGGGCTCGACTCCGGTGGGCGGCACCTCACTGTCGCCGTACTCGCCGAGGAGTGGCTGCGGCACCGCAGTGGCGAGCTGTCCGCCAGCACGCTGGAGGTGCGCACGTGGGCGGTCCGCCAGCACCTCGTGCCGGCCCTCGGCGCCCGCCGGGTCCGGCAGCTCAGCGCGGCGGACGTGTCGCTGTTCCTGCAGGACCTGGCCCTGGCCGGCTACGCGCGGGCCAGCCTGGAGAAGGTGCGCGGCGTGCTCGTCCAAGTGCTCCGGTATGCCGAGCGGCAGGGGCTGTTGACCCGCAACGTCGCGGCTCTGGTTCCGACGCCGGCCGGACCCACGGCTGAGGGACGTTCACTGACCGTGGAGCAAGCTCGCGTCCTGCTGAAAGCGGCGGAGGGCCATCCGCTCGAGGCGGCTTTCGTGCTCGGGCTGACCTGCGGGCTCCGACCGGGGGAGCTGCTCGGGCTGAAGTGGGAGGACGTCGACCTCGACCAAGGGGTGCTGCGCATCAGCAGGGCCGTGAGCCGCGTCGGTGGGACGGCGCAGCTGGGTTCGACCAAGACGGCCTCCTCGCGACGGCAGCTACGCCTGCCGGCAGGCACCGGTGACGCCCTCCGGCAGCACCGGGCGCGTCAGCTGGCTCGGCAGGGCGTCATGGGTGAGCACTGGGCCGACCTCGACCTCGTCTTCCCGACCAGCCGCGGCACGTTGCTCGACCCGGCCAACCTGCGCCGGGCGCTGCGGACGGTGACCGAGAGGGCTGGACTTGGGCGCTGGCACCCGCACGAGCTGCGGCACCCCGCTGCGAGCCTGCTGTCAGCGGCCGGGGTTCCGCTGGAGGAGGTCGCCGACGTGCTCGGGCACGCGAGCACCCGCGTCACCTCGGCGACGTACAGGCATCGCACGACCCCGACCGTCGAGGCGGGCGCAGGGCCGATGAACCAGATCCTCGGAGCCCCTCGCCAGAACGGCGAAGGTCAGATAATCTGATAGCCATGCGTACCGTGACGGCGACCGAAGCGAGCAGGTCCTTCGCTGCGCTCCTGGACGAGGTCGAGCGCGGCGAGACCGTCGTGGTCACGCGGGGTGGCAAGCGGATCGCCTCGATCGGCCCCGCGTCGGTCGGCAACGGAGCCGAGGTCCTCGCTCTGCTGGCACACGACGTCGACGAGGGCTTCGCTGCCGACGTGGCCGCGGCCCGAGCCGCGGTGACGTCGGAGGAACCTGCATGGCCCGCCGACTGATCCTGGACACCGGTGTCCTGATCGCCGCCGAGCGGGCCAGCTCGCCGTGGGCCGACGCCCTGGAAGCCGACGACGACGTGGCGCTCGCCGCGGTCAGCATCGCTGAGCTGCGGACGGGGGTCGAGCTGGCCAGCGCCAGGCGGCGCGTGGCTCGGGCGGCCTTCCTCGAACGAGTCCTCGCGACGATCCCCGTCGAGGAGTACGACCTGGCTGTCGCCCAGGTGCACGGCCGGCTGCTGGCCACTGTGCATCGAGCGGGGACCCAGCGCGGGGCCCATGACCTGATCATCGCCGCGACAGCGGCGGCCACGAGGCGCACCATCGCCACGTCAGACAGCCGCCGCGCCCGCTTCGGCGACCTGCCCGGCGTCGAGTGCCTTCAGGTGGGCTGACGACCCGGCAGCGTTCAGGACGTCTGAAGCCGCGCGCGAACGACCCCGAACGCCGGTGACGCTGTGACGCGCGTGGCTACCACTTTGGCTACCAGTAGTGATTCCGCGATCTTGCCAGGGATGCTGCACCCCCTCTGACCTGCGCTTTTCCTGTGGGCGATACAGGACTTGAACCTGTGACCTCTTCCGTGTCAGGGAAGCGCGCTACCAGACTGCGCCAATCGCCCGTGCTTGTGGAGTTCTCGTGTCCGAACGGTCGAGCTTGTGAGGCCGGGGCGGGAATCGAACCCGCGTACAGGGCTTTGCAGGCCCTTGCCTAAACCACTCGGCCACCCGGCCACGACTGGGCGCCGACGGCAGCCGGGTCCCTCTTGCGACACCGGCGCCCGAGGGCACCTTCCGAGCGGACGACGGGATTCGAACCCGCGACCCTCACCTTGGCAAGGTGATGCTCTACCACTGAGCCACGTCCGCATGCGCTGGCCGAAGCGGCCTGGCGACGAGGTGGAACCCTAGCAGAACGGCGACGCCCACCTCACCGGTCGAGCTCTCAGGTCTCGGGCTCAGCCCACAGCAGGAGCGCGAGCTCGGCGTCCATGTCGACGTGGTCGGCCTCGCTGCCCGTGGGGACCGCGGCGTAGGTCTGGGTCAGGAACTCGACCAGACCCACCAGCGGGACGTCGAACAGGGCCCGGCCGGACGGCGACGACAGCGACAGGCAGATCGTGTGATCGCCCTCGTTGGTCGACGGCCACACCTGGACGTCGCCCTCGCCCGCGGGGGCGTTGACGCCCTCGCCGAGCAGCTGGCGCGCAAAGGTCCACTCCACGACATCACTGGAGGCCGTGGAGCTCGTGTGGAAGCCGATCTGGACCGCGTACGGGTCAGCGATGTCGTAACGCAGCTCGGCACGCACCGGCAAGGACGGGGTCCCGGGGACGAGGAGCCGGAGGTTCATCTCCGTGCTTACCGTGGTCGGACGGGTGGTCATGCGGGCGGTCCTTCCGGGTGGCAACGGGCCCGAACGGAGCCCTCGTGACTCCGAATATCCCCCCGGCGTTCCACGCTCAACCGCAGTTCACCCGAACAGACCAGAGGTGCGTGGGACGACCCGGAGGTACCGTCGCGACGGGGCCGTCGGCCCGAGCTCCACCCATCCGCAAGGCGCCTCGGTGCGAAGAACCCGTCGTGAGGACCGCTATGACCCTCCCGCGCAGCAGCCGGGCTGCCGCGGGTGACGCGACTCCCGCTGCTGGCGCGGGGCTGCCCACTGCCTATGACGGGCTCGACGACCGTGCTCTGGTGGCCCGGGTCACTGAGGGGGACGGCGGTGCGCTCGAGGCGTTGTACGGCCGCTACGGGCGGGCCTGCTACGGCCTGGCCCGGCGCATCCTGGCCGACGAGCAGTTCGCGCAGGACGTCGTGCAAGAGGTGTTCCTGACCATCTGGAGGGACGCCTCCCGCTTTGACGCGAGCCGCGGCGGCTTCTCCACCTGGCTGCTGTCGATGACGCACCACAAGGCCGTCGACAGCGTCCGGCGCGAGGAGAACCTGCGCAAGCGTCGTACGACCGCCGAGGCGCTCGAGACCCGTGAGTCCGACGCGCCCCGCGTCGACGACGCGGTGTGGTCCCTGCTACGCCGCGAACGGGTGCGGGAGGTGCTGGCCACCTTGCCGGACCCGCAGCGCGAGGCGCTGACGCTGGCCTACTTCGGCGGCTACACCCAGCGCGAGATCTCCGGGCTCACGGCCACCCCGCTGGGGACCGTCAAGACCCGCATGCTCGCGGGCATGCGCCGGATGAAGGACTCCCTTGACGGGCTCTCCAACGCCGCCGGGAATGGCGATCCACCGCACCCCGCCCCGCCCGGCACGTCCTCGAACGGCGACGACCTGAGGAGGGCACCGTGACCCGGACCGACCCGCACGAGCGGTACGAGGAGCTCGCCGCCGGCCACGCCCTGAGTGCGCTGGAGCCCGAGGACGAGCAGGCGTTCGTCGCCCACGTCAGCACCTGCGCGCAGTGCGAGCGCGACCTGGCGGAGCACCAGGTGACGCTCTCCCACCTGGCCTACGCCCCCCAGGCGGCCGAGCCTCCGCCCTCCCTGCTCGAGGGGATCCGCGCCGGGGTCCTGGCCTCGGGCCGTGCTGCCACCTTTCCGGACGACGCGGAGCCGGACCAGCCGTCCGCGGAGCCACGATCGATCGACGACGCGCGGCGGCGACGAGCAGGTGCAGCGTCGATGCGCCGCGCCGGCGTGTGGACCGGTCTGGCGGCGGCATTCGCCCTCGTCGTGTCTCTGGGCGTCTGGAACGTGAACCTCCGGTCCGACCGCGACGCCCAGCTGGCTCGTGGTGACCGACTGGCGGCGGCGGTGCGCGACATGGGCGAGCCCGGTGCGCAGACCGTGTCGCTGACCCGCACCGGCGGGGGGATCGTGGCGGTGGCACTCGTGCGGGATGACGAGGTGTCGCTGCTGGTCGACGGGCTGGGGCCCAACGACGCGGCGACCTCGACGTACGTGCTGTGGGGCCGGCTCCCCTCCGGTGACGTCCGCGGTCTGACGACGTTCGACGTGACCGGCGACGGCCTGGAGATCAGTGAGGGCTTGAGCCTGCCGGTCCGCGGGACGGAGCTCCGTGAGCTGATGGTGACCTCCGAGACGGGTCGGTCTGTCCCGCAGGCACCCACGCTCCCCGTACTCGCGTCCGGCCAGGTCTGAGCCGTGCGCAAGGATGTGGGTGTGTCCGACGTCGAGCCTTCCGAGGTGGGTACCCCCGTCGCGCCGATCCGGCGACGTAACACGGGCTGGCGTGGACGGATGCGTCGTACGCCGGGAGGCGCGCAGTTCCTGCAGGTGCTCGTGTTCTTCGCCGGGCTCGCCTTCATCCTGCTCGGGGTCGTGCTCGTCGCGCTGCCCGGTCCGCTGACGATCCCGCCGATCCTCATCGGGCTCTACCTCTGGTCGACCGAGTTCGCTTGGGCCGATCGGCTCCTCGACCGGGCCAAGGCCAGCGCGAAGGAGGCGTGGGAGAAGGCCAAGCAGCGCCCCCTGATCACCGCCGCGGTCACGCTCAGCGGTCTCGTGGCGGTCGGCGTCGGCCTCTACCTCGTCAACCGGTACGAGCTGGTACGGCACGTCCGCGAGCTCGTCGGGCTCTGACCTCCGGCCGGCCGGGCGGGCGTGCGGTAGCGTCGCCGCCGTGCGCGAGCGCAGCACCGGGACGTATAGCTCAGTTGGTTAGAGCGCACGCTTCACACGCGTGAGGTCGCAGGTTCGAGTCCTGCTACGTCCACACCGCACGTCTCCGGTGGAGACGCCTGCGCTCGGTTCGACGCAGTTGCCACCCCCTGCTCGATAGCGGTGTCGTAGCTCAGTCGGTCAGCCCCCAGCGTGCGGACCGTGAGCGCGAGCTGCTCCAGCCGGCTGCCCGGGGGGCGGCGAGGGCGGATGCTTTCGTGACTGCCGAGCAAGGCGTGGTCGTCATGACGGGGTGCCCGAGCGACTCGCGCGGAACAAGCGCCTTGACGGCGATGCAGATCAGGTCTTCGGTGTTCGCACCGGGTTCATGGGTGTCACCAGGATGAGGGGAAGCGCTGTGAAGTGCGACGTGGTTCTCGAGGGTGGCGGCGTCAAGGGCATCGCCCTGGTCGGGGCCGTGGATGTGTTGGAAGAGCACGGCTACGAGGTGCAGCGCGTCGCGGGCACGTCTGCCGGCGCGATCGTCGGCGCGCTGATCGCCGCGGGCCTCACGAGCGACGAGCGGCGCGAGCTGATGCTCTCCCTGGACTACACGCGGTTCCAGGACGCCAGCTTCGTCGACCGGCTGCCTGGCGGCCGGTTCCTCTCTCTGCTCCTCCAGCAGGGGATGTACGAGGGCAGCTACCTGCGCTCGTGGCTCAGCGGCGTCCTCAGTGAGAGGAGCATCGACACCTTCGCCGATCTGCGCTGCGCCGATGCGGACGCCTCACCGAGCTCGGCCTACCCCTCTCGCCTCGTGGTCATGGCCAGCGACATCACGCACGGCAGGCTGCGCAGCCTCCCGACCGACTATCCCGCGCTGGGTTGCGACGACCCGGGGGCGGTCTCCGTGGCGGACGCGGTGCGCGCGTCCATGTCCATCCCCTTCTTCTACGAGCCGGTGCGGTTGCCCGGCAAGGACGGCAAGAAGATCACGCTGGTCGACGGCGGCATGCTGTCGAACTTCCCGGTGGCTGTCTTCGACCGCACGGACGGGCGGCCGCCGCGGTGGCCGACCTTCGGCATCAAGCTCTCCGCGCGCGCCGGCGACCAGACCCGCCGGTTCGAGGGCGACCGGCTGACGTCGATGGTCAAGGCGATGATCGGCACGATGACGAGCTTCTACGACCAGCTCCACCTCGACGACCCGTCTGTGCTCGCACGGACGATCTTCGTGGACACCTTCGGCGTGAAGGCGACCGAGTTCGACCTCGATGACACGACCCGTGACCGGCTGTACGCCAACGGACGTTCGGCGGCGGAGAAGTTCCTGCGGTCCTGGGACTTCTCCGAGTACCTGGAGAGCTTCCGCAAGGTGGCGGTCCCGCAGCAGGCGGACGGCGAGGAGGCGTTGGACGCGACCGGCTCTCCGCAGCTCGACGCGCCGTAGACGCCGCGGCTCGCAGCAGACGGAGCGTTCCGGGATGAGTGACCACGACCCCCGCCCGCTGTGCTTCATCCTCATGCCGTTCGGCACCAAGCAGGACCCCGTCGGCGGCGCCGTCGAGTTCGACCGGGTCTACCGGGACGTCCTCAAGCCCGCGGTCGAGGACGCGGGCATGCGGGCGCTGCGCGCCGACGAGGAGCAGGTCGGCGGCATCATCCACAAGCCGATGTTCGAGCGGCTGGTGATGTGCGAGTACGCCGTCGCCGACCTGACCCTGGCCAACGCCAACGTCTACTACGAGCTCGGGGTGCGGCACGCGGTGCGGCCCTGGAGCACCGTGCTGACTTTCGCCGAGGGCTTCCGGCTGCCCTTCGACCTCGGCCCCCTGCGCGGGGTGCCGTACGCGCTGGACGGCGGCGGGCGTCCGCGGCGCCGGGAGGACGACAGGAAGGCGCTGACCGCGGCCCTGCGCGCGGCCCGCAACCGATCGACCGACAGCCCGGTGTTCCAGCTGCTCGACGGCTTGCCGGTCCCGGATGTGAGCCGCCTCAGGACCGACGTCTTCCGCGAGCGCATCGACCTGGCGAACCAGCACCACGACCGGCTGGCGCGGGCGCGCCGGGCCGGTCCGGCCGCGGTAGGGGCCTTCTGGCGCAGCCTCGGCGACATGCGCGAGGTCGAGTCCGGCGTGCTCGTCGACGTGCTGCTCAGCCTGCGGGCGCTTGCGGCGCACGCCGAGATGGTCGACCTTGTCGAGGCGCTGCCGGACGTGCTCGCCTCCTCGACGCTGGTGCGCGAGCAGCACGCCTTCGCACTGAACCGAGCGGGTCGCGGCGAGGAGGCCGAGCGGGTGCTCCTGCGTCTGGTGGCCGACCGAGGGCCGAGCAGCGAGACGTACGGCCTGCTCGGGCGCGTCTACAAGGACCGCTGGGAAGCCGCGCTCGAGCGCGGTGAGAGCCTGCTTGCCCGCGGTCTGCTGGACAAGGCGATCGAGGCCTACGTGCAGGGCTTCGAGAGCGATTGGCGGGACCACTACCCCGGTATCAACGCGCTGCAGCTCATGGGGCTGAAGGAGCTTCCCGACCCCCGCGTGCAGGACCTGCTGCCGGTCGTGCGCTACAGCGTGCAGCGACGGCTGGTCTCCGGTACGGCGGACTACTGGGACCACGCCACCCTGCTCGAGCTCGCGGTCCTGGCCGAGGACGTGGAAGCTGCAGCAGCGGCTGCGTCCGGTGCGCTCGCCACGGTGCGCGAGCCGTGGGAGGCCACGTCGACGTTGTCCACGCTGCGCCGGCTGCGCCGTGCGCGCGAGGAGCGGGGGCGGCCCATGCCGTGGGCGCTGGAGCTCGAGCGCGCCCTCGAACGGGTGGGGGTGTCGGGCGACGCGGTCCAGGGCGGCGCCGCCGAGAGGGTGGCGCCGTGAGGGTCGAGAGCGACAGCGTGAGGGACACCGGCACCGGCGCGCGGCGCCACCCTGTCGACGACCAGTGGGTCCGGCTCGGCGGCAGCCTGCCCGCTCCTGGTGGGCCTGGTGAGGCGGACGACGTCCTCTGGCAGCAGCTGGAGGCGCAGTTCCGCTGGTACGACCGGGAGGCGACCCGCGCTCGTCTCGCCTACTACGTGCTGAAGGTCCTCGCGCTGGTGCTCGCCGCGGCGGTGACCGTCCTGGCGGCGATCGAGGCACCGGGTGCGCTGACTGCCGCGCTTGCCGCAGGCGTCGTCGTCCTGGAAGCGGTCCAGCAGGTCTTCCAGTTCCACAGCAACTGGATCTCCTACCGAACGGTTGCCGAGGCGCTGCGCCAGCACGCGTTCCTGTACGCCGCCGAGGTCGGCCCGTACGTCGAGAGCTCGACCCGGCGGGACCGGCTCGCCGAGACGGTGCACACGCTGACCAGCGGCGAGAGCGCTGCCTGGGCCAGCACAATGCGGCACGCGGCCGCGCCGATCGCCGTGCCGGGCGGCCCGTAGGAACCGGACCGACCGTGACGACCGTCTTCGAGCCCGCCGCGACCTCGCGCCCGCTCCGCCCCGAGACGCCCGGCGCCTCCCTCGCCACGTCTGTCGCCGCGTCGACGTGGCGACCCCGCTTCACGGCGTTCGTCGTGACCTTCGCCGTGGTCACGGCACTCGGCGGGTGGGCGTGCTCCCGCAGCGAGGGGAGCGGGGCCGTCAGCTGGTACACCTCGGTGTTGTGGAGCCTGCCGGTGGTCACCGCGTTCCCCGGGCTCGTCGGCGCCCTGCGGACGGCGCGCAGGCTGCGCCTTCCCGACGCGTCGTGGCTCGTCGCCGACACCGTCGAGGACCTGCTCGTCGTTGTGGTCCCGACGATCGGCCGGCACGACACCTGGCTGGCGCTGGAGCGCGCGGTGCGATCGTTCTGTCGCCACCTGCCTGCCCGCTTCGTGCACTTCCGCGTGGACCTCGTCGTCGAAGAGGGCTGCGAGGCCGCGACCAGCATCCACGCCCTCGCGGCGAGCGGGCTGCCGGTCAGGGTCGTGACCGTGCCGCGCGGCTACGCGACGGCGCGCGGCACCCGCTTCAAGGCACGGGCCAACCACTACGCGCACGAGCTGCGGATCATCGAGCGGGAGAGCCGGGACGACGTGTGGGTGCTGCACATGGACGACGACACGGGACTGGGCCCGGACACCGTCGAGTCGCTGGCCGGCTTCATCACGCACAGCCGCAGCGGCGACCGGGAGAGGCACCTGGCGCAGGGCGTCCTCACCTATCCGCGCGAGTTCGCCGGGAACCGTCTCGTCTGGCTGGCGGACGCCGTCCGCCCCGGCTGTGACATCAGCCTGTTCTCCGGGTCCACCGGCCGCGGTTCCCCTCGGTCCGGGCTGCACGGCGAGCTCCTCCTGGTGCGCGCCAGCATCGAGGCCGTCATCGGCTGGGACTTCGGGCCGAGCTGCCTGGTCGAGGACGCCTACTTCGCGATGGCCTTCTGCGACGCCTACCCCGGTCAGAGCGCCTGGTTCCCCGGCCGCTGCTACGGCGCTTCTCCGGTGTCGGTGCGCGACTTCGTCCGGCAGCGGGAGCGCTGGGTGTGGGGGCTGCTCGAGCTGGCCACCCGGTCGCCGGTGCCGTGGCGGCGGCGGGCCCCGCTTCTCAAGAACGTGCTGGTGTGGGTCTGCGGACCGCTCCAGCACCCCGCCTTCGTCCTGCTCGTCGCCGTCCTGCTCGGCGACCTCGACACGGCTCCAGTCCTCGGACTGCTCGTCCCGCTCTGGGCGTTCAACATGGGCTGCTGCGTCTGGCTCTACTGGGAGGGCCTGCGTCTGAACACGCTGTCCTCGTCACCTCCAAGGGCGCAGAGGTGGGAGCGTCCGTGCCTGCTGCTGCTCATCCCCCTGTTCTCGTTCTGGGAGGTGATCGGCATCCTGCGCGGGGTGGCGCGCTTCGCCGCTCAGCGCGACCAGGCGTTCACCGTGATCGCCAAGCCGCGCTGACGGCCAGCTCGGCGCCGCGTCGCGCGTCGACCGCGTAGACGTGGTGGTCGAGGCTGCCGACGTAGACCAGGCCGCCCACCACGGCGGGTGAGGAGTCGTCCACTGGCGCGCGTGTCCGGAACGCCCAGCGGACAGACCCGTCGACCACGTCGAGCGCGTAGAGGAGGAAGTCACGGCTGCCGACGTGGACCAGCCCGGAGGCCACGGCCGGAGACGAGCGGATGCTGCCCTGCGTCTGCGCCTGCCAGCGCAGTCGACCCGTGCTCGCGTCCACCGCGTTCAGCTGGCCGTCGTTGCTCCCGACGTAGACGATGCCGTCCGCGAAGGAAGGGGTCGACGTGATGCTCCCTCCTGCCGGGAACACCCAGATCGGCACGCCGTCCTGGATGCGCAGCGCCAGCAGCGAGTGGTCGTCGCTGCCGATGAACAGCGACCCTCCCGCCACCGTCGGGCTCGAGTCCACGGTGCTGCCCGTCGTCCGCCGCCAGCGCTGGTGCCCACCGGCGGCGTCGACGGCGTAGACGTTGCGGTCGCGGCAGCCGACGTACACGACGCCGTCCACCACCGCCGGGGAGGAGTTGAAGCCGGTCACCAGGTCCTCGTGCTGCCCCCCGCTGAAGCGCCAGCGTGCCTGTCCGGTCGCCCGGTCCACCGCGTAGAGGAAGTTGTCCCGGCTGCCCACGTAGACCGATGACTCGTCCATCGACGGCGAGGAGTGCAGCGCCCCGCCCGTCGGGAACGCCCAGATCCGTTCCCCCGACGCGGCGTCGACCGCGTGCAGGTTCGTGTCGTTGCTCCCGACATACACGACGCCGCCGCCGACAGCTGGCGTGGACGTGACGGCGCCGCCGGTGGCGTAGCGCCAACGCTCCTTGCCGGTCCGCGCGTCGAGGCAGTAGAGGTGCGCGTCGTTGCTGCCGACGTAGAGGGCGTCGCCCACCACCGTCGGGGAGGAGTAGACCTCCCCGCCGGTGCGGAACGCCCAAGCCGGATCGGGCGGCTCGGTGAGCCGCCTGCGCACGTCCCAGGCACCCGCGGCGGTCACCGCCAGGGCGGCAGCCCCAGCGCCCAGGCGCAGCGCGGAGCGGCGGTCCAGCACCAGGCCGAGCAGCCTGCCCTGCGAAGAGGTGCCCGGCCGGTCTCGGTCACCTTCCTGACCAGCCGGGAGTACGGCTGCGAGGTGCTCCAGGAGCGCGCCGACGTCGGAGCGGAAGGACTCCCCGTCGACGCGGACGGCGTTGCGTCGCACGAGCGGCTGCAGCGCCGCCGGCAGCTCGTCCCGGCGCGGCATCTGAGCGCCGTCCACGAGCACGGGGACCACGTGGATGTCCCGTCGCAGCGCCTCCGCGACCTCCAGGACCACGAAGTCCTCCGGGTTGTCCAAGCGGCGTCCCCCCTGCTCGTCGACGGCCCGGGTCCAGGTCGGGCCGATGAGCGCCAGCAGCACGTCGCACCGGCGTACCGCGTGCTGGATCGCGTCGATGAAGTCGTGGCCGGGCGGGATGGAGTCGACGTCGATGAAGACCTCGTGCTCGCCGAAGACCGATCCCAGTCGGTCGGCCAGCCGGCCGGCGACGTGCTCGGTCTCGTCTCGCCGGTAGCTGAGGAAGATGCCGCCGGCAGGACGGTCCCCGGTCGCGAGCACCTGCACGGGGTCTGGCGCGCCTGCACCGGTGGCCGAGGCCCCGGAGGTGCCGTGGGTCCCTGCTTCTCCCATGTCCGCTCCCGTCCCCGCGTCCGGCCGAGACGCCCGGATGCAGACTGCGCACCGACGTCGGTCGCACGGGCGCCGTGGGGAGGACCGCCCGTGCCCTCGATCGTGACGGACGAGCCGGGCCGGTGGGAAGCCCCCGCGCGGATCGACTGTCCCGACGGGGCAGGCCGGATGTGCCAGCGCTGTGCGTCGACCCGTTGACAGAGCGGTCCACCGAGCCCAGCATCCGAAGCATCCGCAGCATCCGAAGGGGGTGGGCCGGAGTGATGGTTGTCGAGATCGCGCCGGCCACGGCCGACCAGCAGCCACCGCCGGCTCTGCGGGCCGCGGCGTCCCGCCTCGGCGTCGGCCTGGAGCCGCTGCACCCGGGGACGACGAACCCGTCGCTGGCCGGCTGGTACGCCGTCCGGCTCCGACCCGAGCAGCAGCCGTCCGAGGTGCTCTCCGCGCTTCGCGCGCTGCCGCTCGTGACTGCGGCGTATGAGAAGCCACAGGATGCCGCGCCGTAGGCGTGGCACGGACAAGGAGGAGACATGGTCGACATACCAGCTCAGAGCATGACGCGCGCGGGCCCGCCGGGCGACTCGCCAGGGCGCCGTGAGCTGATCGTGGTCGCGGCCACGGGGGCTGACCTGCGGGCACGGGCATCCGGTTTCGCCTCCGCGAGCGGGGCCGACGTGGCACCGCTGGAACGGCTCCTCGGGGCAGAGGGGGTGCGCCTCACGGCGCTGTTCGGGTCCGAGGACCGGCTGCTCGCCGAGGCGGGGCGAGGCGACACCCCGACGCCAGGCGCGCCGCCGGCGGACGCGTCCGAGGTGGTGGCGGAGATGGCCCGCTTCTACGCTGTCGAGGCGCCGGACGACCGGCTCGACCAGCTCGCCGGGCGGATGCGCGCGCTCGACCTGGTCGAGACGGCGTACGTCAAGCCGGCCGCGGCCCTCGCCACGCTGACGGCCGAGGACCGCGCCATGTCGCACGAGGGCATCAACGACATGCTTCCCTCGCCCGCCGACGCTCCGCCGGCGACGCCCGACTTCACGAACCGCCAGGGCTACCTCGACTCCGCCCCCGGTGGCATCGATGCGCGCTGGGCCTGGACCCAGTCCGGTGGCCGGGGCGGGGGCGTCCGGGTCGTCGACTGCGAGTGGGGGTGGCGGTTCACGCACGAGGACCTGCGACTCAACCAGGGCGGCGTCATCGCCGGGACCGCCGACCCATCTCCGACGAGCAACAGCACCAATCACGGCACCGCCGTGCTCGGGGAGATCAGCGGAGACGTCAACGCGCTCGGGATCACGGGGATCGCGCCGGATGCGGTGATCAGCGCGTCCGCCTTCTCCGTCCCGTCGGCCACGGCCATCCGTGCGGCGGCGGACCGGCTCGGTCCCGGCGACGTCCTCCTGCTCGAGATCCACCGCCCCGGACCGAACGCCAACGGCAGCGGCCAGTTCGGCTTCATCGCCGTCGAGTGGTGGCCGGATGACTACCTCGCGATCCGCTATGCGGTGGACAAGGGGGTCGTCGTCGTCGAAGCCGCCGGCAACGGCTTCCAGGACCTGAACGCGGCGGTGTACGACCGGCCCGCGACGGGCTTCCCCTCCTGGTGGCGCAACCCGTTCCGGCGCGACCCGCTCGACTCGGGGGCCGTGCTGGTCGGCGCCGGTGCACCGCCTCCCGGCACGCACGGGCGTGACCACGGTCCGGACCGGTCGCGCTTGGACTACTCCAACCACGGCGCCTGCGTCGATGCGCAGGGCTGGGGTCGCGAGGTCACGACGACCGGCTACGGCAACCTGCAGGGCGGCTCGGACGTCGACCTCTGGTACACCGACACGTTCAGCGGCACGTCCAGTGCGTCACCGATCGTGGTGGGGGCGCTGGCGAGCGTGCAAGGGGTCCTGCGCGCAGGCCGTCGCACGCCGCTGTCCCCGGCACGCGCCCGGGAGCTCCTGCGCAGCACCGGGAGCCCGCAGCAGGACGCGCCCGGACGCCCGGCGACCCAGCGCATCGGCAACCGCCCGAACCTGCGCCAGCTCATCCCTGCCGCGCTCGCCACCTCCTCGTGGACCGGCGTGCAGTTCCGGGGCAGCCTGGCTGCGGGGCAGACGCGCCGGTGGTTCACCTACGGCTGGCCCGCCCACTGGCACGTCGTCTGGACGGTCATGCCCACGACGGTGCGCCCCGGAGCACCTCAGGTGCGCTGGCGGGTGCGCACCGAGCGGGCCAGCGACGCACGTGCGACGTACTGGATCGACGTCACGAACCTCAGCAACGCCCCTGTCGACTTCGAGGCCCGCTTCGCGGTCCTCGGCTGGTGAAGGAGAAACGGTCATGAGAGTCGGAACGCAGTTCACGGGCAGCCTGGGTGCCGGGGCCTCACAGCGCTGGTTCACGCACAGCTGGCCCGCCGACTGGCACGTCACCTGGTACTGCATGCCCACGTCACCGCGCCCGGGCGCGCCGCAGCTGGAGTGGGAGGTCGACGTGGAGCGGGCCAGCAGCTCCGGGGTCACCTACTGGCTCACCGTCAAGAACCTCACCCCCGCCCCGGTGAACTTCGAGGGCCGCTACGCGGTCCTGAACTGACAGGAGGAGTCATGAGGATGACGATCAGTGTCGAAGACGCCGGGCCTCCGACGCTGGAAGCCGACGCGAGCGCGCCGACCGACGCCGCCACCCCGCCGCTGGACGCGGGCGTCGCGCTCGGTGCGGAGACGGCAGACGCCGCACCCGGAGCGGACGTCACGGCCGACGGCGGGCAGGCACCCGCCTGGCTCGTGGAGCTGCTCGAGGGCCTCGGGGGGGAAGCGGACGCCGCCGAGCCGACGGACGCCGACGCGGGAGCGGGTCCGGGGGGCTGACCCTCCCGGCGCCCCTCGCGCCTCTCACGGCACACGAGGCCGTCACCCCGGACGAGCGCTCTCGCCCGGGGTGACGTGCTCGGACCTGTCGGGTCAGCGGCCTGCGCTCGGTGACACACAGGTGACGGCGGAGCGCAGCATGGGAAACGGGTGCCGAGATGACCGGTACGTGCCGAGCAGCAGACCGACGGGAGTCGCGGTGACCGACGTACCTCCTGCGGGAGGCGGCTCCGCCAGCTCCCCGCTGCCGGATGGCGACCCGGACGACCGGCCGCGGCTCATCCAGGTCAGCATGGTCTCCGACGCGCTCGTCGACGCCGACGAGCGGGCCCGCATCGGTCTGCCGCGCGATCCGGCCGCACCCCTGCCGGTCGTGGTGGAGCTCAACCTGAAGCATCCGCGCGGTCTTGAGGGCGCGGTGGAGCTGCTGCTGCGTGAGTGGGCCGAGGCCGCGCCGGAGGGACCGCTTCCGGTCGCCATCGCCGACACCTACTTCCGCGGCGCGCTGAGCTCGGACCAGGTCCGGGAGCTCGCCCGGCTCGATCTGGCGGCCGAGGACCCGACACGGCGGGCCATCTACCGCATCTGGCCCGACTTCGAGGTCCGACCGCTCATCCACCGGTCCACGACGACCGTCAAGGCCGACGCGGCCCGGCGCTCCTACGACGCGACCGGCAGAGGCATCGTCTGGGCGGTGGTCGACTCCGGCATCGACCACCGGCACCCGCACTTCCGTCAGCACCACACCCTTGACGGTGACGTCGCCGAGCTGCACCGCGACTTCACCGGTGACGGCGAGCCGAGCATCGATGGCGCGCTCGAGGACGGCTACGGCCACGGCACGCACGTCGCCGGGATCATCGCCGGGGGCCTGCCGCCCGAGCAGGACTACGAGATCGTCGAGCACGAGTACGACCCGGCCAACCCGCAGGTGCCGCGGGCACGGCGGCTGCGCGTGGAGGGTGCGACGATGCTGAGCGGTACGGCGCCGGACACCAAGCTCATCAGCCTGAAGGTGCTGGACGAGCGGGGCCGGGGCAGCTCGATGAAGGTCGTCGGCGCACTCGAGTACGTGCGCAAGCACATCAACGGCCAGAGCAAGCTCATGCGGGTGCAGGGCGTGAACCTCAGTGTCGGCTACGAGTTCGACGCGAAGTGGTTCGCCTGCGGACAGAGCCCGCTGTGCGTGGAGGTGGACCGGCTGGTCCGGTCAGGGGTCGTCGTCGTGGTCGCGGCCGGCAACACCGGCTACGGGCCGCTGAGCACGCTGCAGCGCACGACGAACGTCGGGCTGACGATGACGATCAACGACCCGGGCAACGCGAACCTCGCCATCACCGTGGGATCGACGCACCGCGACGCGCCGCACACCTACGGCGTGTCGTACTTCTCGTCGAAGGGCCCCACAGGCGACGGGCGCACCAAGCCCGACCTCGTGGCGCCGGGCGAGCGCATCGTCTCGTGCGCTGCGGGACGCGCCGCGCGTCAGGTCTACCCCGAGCTGGCGCAGCAGCCGGCGGACAGCGCGCTCTACGTCGAGGACAGCGGCACGAGCATGGCGGCCCCGCACGTCTCGGGCGCCATCGCTGCCTTCCTCTCCGTCCGTCGCGAGTTCATCGGCCAGCCCGAGCAGGTGCGGCGCATCTTCTGCGACACGGCCACCTCCCTGCGGCGCGAGGCCTACTTCCAGGGCAGCGGGCTGGTCGACCTGATGCGTGCTCTCCAGTCGGTGTGACCGCAAAGGCGGCCTCGACGCCGAGCACGCCGCCCGGCTGGCCCCCGCGAGTGATCGCCGGTTCTGCTCCCGTGACGGGCGGGTGACGGGGCGCCGGCACCGTGTTACCCATGAGGACGTACACGGTCTTGCGGGATCTTGGTCGAGCGGGCACCGGCGAGCCGTACGGAGGGGCGGCCGGTCTTGGCGGACCCGAGCCGGGCGCAGCGGAGCCGAAGATCGAGGTGGAGGAGCTCGGCAAGGCCGACGTGCGCAGCCTCGCCCGCGACCCCGAGGTGCGCGCGCTCGCTCCGGTGATGCCCACGACGCTCGTGCGGCCCTTCGAGGTCGAGGCGGACCAGGCGGCCACCTCCGCCTGGGGCATCGGCGCGGTCGGCGCGGACAGGACCGCGCGCACGGGATCGGGTTGCGTCGTCGCCGTGCTCGACACCGGGATCGATGCGGCGCATCCCGCCTTCTCCGGGGTGCAGCTCGTGCAGGTGGACTTCTCGGGGTCCGGCGACGGCGACGCCCAGGGTCACGGCACGCACTGCGCGGGGACCGCCTTCGGTCGCGACGTCGACGGCACGCGGATCGGCGTGGCCCGCGGCGTCGAGCGCGCGCTGATCGGCAAGGTGCTCGGCGACGACGGCAACGGCAGCTCCGACATGATCTTTCGCGGGATCTCCTGGGCGCTGGACAACGGAGCCCACGTGATCTCCATGTCCCTGGGCTTCGACTTTCCCGGCTACGTCAAGAGCGCCGTCGACAGCGGATGGCCGGCCGACCTCGCCACGTCCCTGGCTCTTGAGGCCTACCGTGGCAACCTGCGCATGTTCGACGCGCTGATGCAGCTCAACCGAGGTCGTGAGGCGTTCGGGACCGGAGCCCTGATCGTGGCGGCCGCCGGCAACGAGAGCCGTCGCGAACAGGACCCTGACTACGAGATCGCTGTCTCGATCCCCGCCGCGGCCGAGGGCGTGCTCTCGGTCGGCGCGCTCGGGGCGTCGCCGGGCGGCTTGCAGGTCGCCCCGTTCTCGAACACGTTCTGCCAGGTCAGCGGCCCCGGTGTGAAGGTGTTGTCCGCCCGCACCGGCGGCGGGCTCGTCAGCTTCAACGGCACCAGCATGGCCACGCCGCACGTTGCCGGCGTGGCCGCGCTGTGGTGGGAGCAGGTCGCCGCCTCGCAGATGCCGCTGTCGGCACGGGCGGTGACTGCCAAGCTGATGGCCTCGGCCTCGACCGACGGCTTCGTCACGGACGTCGACATCGTCGACCGGGGGCTCGGGATCGTCCAGGCGCCCTGAGGGCCTGGCACAGGCTGCCACCACGACCACAGGCGGCGGTCACGGCGGCGGGACCGCTTCGCGCGCCCTGGTCAGGTCGACCGGGTCCGCGGGGCCGTCCATCAGCCGGAAGAGCCGCACTGGACGGCTGCCCCGGGGCAGGAGCAGGGCAACGGAGCCGACCGGTTCCCCGGTGTCGAGGATGCTTCCGGTGACGTGGATGCCGAGCGCATCGTCGTCGTGCCGGGCCGCCCCGGACTGCGTGGTCGCCTGGACCGCCTCGCGCGCGGCCTCCATGGCCAGCAGGTGCGGGAAGTTGTAGCGACCGCCACCGGCGCTGCTCGAGACCAACGTGGTTCTCGCGTTCACCCGGGCGAGAAGCTCGACGTTCACCCCGTTCTTGGACGCGTGGTGGGACAGCTTGAAGACGTCGGCGCGCAGCGGGTCCTGGCCCACCGCCGTGCGCAGCTCCTTCTGCAGCAGCGGGTTGCCGTGGTCGTGCAGGTCGGGGAAGTCGCTCGTGGTCTGCGCCCACGAGGTGAACTGGGCATCGGCGCCGAGCAGGAGTCGGCGACTGCGGCGCGCGGTGAGCCGTCGGTTCACCTCGCCGGGCCGGTCCTGGGCCGGCTCGGCGTAGAGACGCGTGGCGGGGAACTCCACCATCAGGGTGAGCGAGGCGTCGTTCACCTGCACGCCATAGGTGTCGAAGCGCATGCGCAGGGCCACCCCCGGACCGAGGACGGTCAGGCGCACGCAGTCGAGGAACAGGGTGGTGCCGCTGGTCGGCTGCAGGCGACGGATCCGCGGGTCGTCCTCGAGCCGTCGCATCAGGTCGTGGAACGACGGGTTCGGCGAGTAGAAGCCGGGGTCCCAGAACTGGTCGACGCAGCCCGAGCCCTGCCCGAGCACCTCGACGAGCTGGCCCATTCCACCGATGTGGTCGAAGTGCGGATGCGTCGCCACCAGCAGCGCGACCTGCCCGGCCGTGCCGGGTCGCGGCAGGAGGCCGGCCTGGTGCAGCGCGATCAGCAGCTCGGGCACCTTGTGCCGGGTGGCGACGTCGACGACCACGACGCGGCGCTCTGCGTGGCTGCTGCCCGGTGGCAGGAGCAGCACCTGGCTGTCCCCGTCGCCGACGTTGAGCAGGAAGTACACGAGCGCGTCCGGCTGCTCGTCCAGGGCCCCCAGCAACGTGCCGCGCCCCGAGCCAGCGGCTGCCAGGCTCGCCGACCGCACCGGACGCACCACCGTGGCGGCGCTGCCGGCCGGTGCTGAGCCCGTCACCGGGAGGCTCCGCCCCTGTGGTCGCGCCGAGGCGCCGCCAGCACCAGGCGGGGCGCGCGTCCCCGGTCCGGCAGCCGCTGCGCGTGCTCGCCGGCAGGCGGGGGCTCGACGTCGGCCAGCGCCCCCTGGTAGGCGAGCTTGGCCGCCGCGTGGGCGTCGGCGGACACGTCCCACAGGCCGTCCGGGAACAGCGGGCGCAAGTCGGCCACCAGGCGGGCCTCGGCGTCCTGCGCGCGGTCGCGGAGCACTCCCGCGAAGGTGTCCCCGCAGCGTGGCTGCCTGCGGAGCTGACCTCGGTAGAGCTGGTCGCGCAGCTGCTCGACGAGGACGGTCAGCTCGACGGGACCTTGTTCGTCGGTCGCCCACGACAGCCGGCCCTTGCGGTCTGCTCGAGGCCACGGCCAGACATGGAGGACGCTGATGCCGTCCACGACCTCCTCGACGACGACGTAGCGCAGGCGGTCGTCCACCTGCAGCCCGGCCCGGATCAGCCGCTCCGGGCGCCAGGGGGCGCCGGCCGCCTCGGTCAGCACGCTGTGCCCCCCCTCTGCTGCGGGACCTGCGTGGCGACGTCGAGCAGGTGCAGCAGAGCGGGCGACGGCGGCACGCCCAGCTCCCGGTAGAGCAGGGCACGGTAGGCCCGCACATGACGCAGGGCTTCGGAGCGGTTGGCTTCTCGGAGGTGCACGACAACCACGGCACGGTGCGCGCTCTCGCGGAGGGGCTCGGCCCGGACGGCAGCCAGCGCCGCCTCGAGGGCGAGCGCGAAGCGTCCCTCCTCGGCCAGGGCGAGGGCCAGTCCTTCCAACGCGTGGAGGCGAAGCTGACGGACGCGCTCGCGCTCCAGGAGCACCCACTCGTCGTAGCAGCCGGCCGCGAGGTCGCCGTCGAGCAGGTAGCGCGGGAGCGTGCGGAGCCGGGGCGGGAGCTCACCGGCGTCCAGCCGGCGCACGTCCTCGACGAGCTCCTCCACGTCCACCCGCACGTCCGGGTGCAGCCGCGCAGAGTCCGCGTCGCACTCGACGAGCTGAGGGTGCATCGCTCGTACCCGCCACAGCGCCGTCCGCAGACTCCCGGAGGACTTGCACGCCGTGGCGTCGGGCCACAGCGTCGCCGCGACCTGCTCGCGGGTCGCGGGTCCGCGCAAGGCCAGGTACGTCACCAGGCGACGGACCACGAGCGGGGTGGCGCCGTCCCGGCCGACGCCCGTGAACGACCACGAACCCAGGAGCTCGATCCGGACGGGCTCCGGCGGACCGGACGTGCCGGGCGTGCTGGTGCTGCTCATCTCGCCGCCCACGCCGCGGGCGACCCAGCCGTCGTCGCCTGCGACCCGCTGCTCGAGCCGATCCGTCGTCATCCGACCTCCAGGGTCGAGCGCCTGCGGCCTGCCGGAACCGTCCGGGCGCGAGGCCCGGCGTTCCGCCTCGCTACGTCCAGCGTGCGCAGAGGGCCTCACCACACTCGTCCCGGGCAGTTCCGTCAAGGGGGCCGTGCAGGGCACACGGGGAAGTCAGTGGCGACCCCTCGACACGCAGTCGTGGCAGGAGCACGCTGTCTCCACGGCGGAACAGCTGACGCGTGACGGACCGGCATCACCGTCGGTCAGCACGAGATGCAGGAGGGGGCGGAAGCGATGACGACGGAGACAGGTGAACGCCCGATCGTGCCGGCGAGCCGGAGCGCCGAGTCGGCGCAGGAGGCGCAGGAGGCGCAGGAGGCGCTGAGACTGTGCGACCAGCCGGTAGGTACGCCGCTGGTCCTGCCGCCCGGCCTCCCCGACGCCCGGGTGAGAGCGATCGTCGAGGGCGCCAGCAAGTGGCTCAACGGCACGGTGCTGCACTACTGCTTCTTCGACGACGGCGTGCACGGGTCCGACGTCACCTGGACAGCTCCGCAGGCGCAGCGCGACGTGGTGCGACGGGCCTTCGAGACGTGGAAGGCGCTCGGCATCGGGCTGGTCTTCCGCGAGGTGACCTCGCTTCCCGAGGCGGAGGTGCGCATCGGCTTCGACCAGGGTGACGGGTCGTGGTCCTATCTGGGCCGCCAGGTCCTGCAGATCCCCGTCCCCGAGCGCACGATGAACTTCGGTTGGGACCTGACGGCCAACCCGTACGGCCTGACGACCGCGCTGCACGAGATCGGGCACACCCTCGGGATGCCGCACGAGCACCAGAACCCCTTCGCCGGGATCGTCTGGGACGAGGAGGCGGTCTACGCCTCGCTGGGTGGTCCGCCGAACAACTGGCCGCGGGCGACGACCTACCACAACGTGCTGCGCAAGATCAGCCCGGCGGCAGTCCGCGGCTCCGAGTGGGACCCCGACTCGATCATGCAGTACGCGTTTCCGGCCGGTCTGATCAGGGAGCCGGTCGCCTACGCGCGCGGTCTACGCCCTCCCGGCGACCTGTCGCCGGTCGACCGGGAGCAGTCCGGGATCTGGTACCCGGGGGAAGGCACGGTCAGCCAGCCGGCGCTGCTCCAGCCCTTCGTCTCGGTCCCGACGTCCCTCGCGCCCGCCCAGCAGGTCGACTACCGGGTCGAGCCGACAGCGAGCCGTACCTACGGCATCGCCACCTTCGGGGCCAGCGACACGGTGCTGGGCCTGTTCGAGAACGTCGACGGCGAGCTGCGCTTCGTCGCTGCGGACGACGACAGCGGGCACGAGCGCAACGCGAGCCTCCGGCACAAGCTGTTCGCCGGCCGCCGCTACGTCGTGCGGGTCCGCTGCTACTACGCGCAGCAGTCCGCGACCACGGCGGTCATGTACTGGTAGTCGAGGGCGCACCCCGGCGCCCGCACGGTCGTGGAAGTAGGGCTGATCCGGCGGGCGGACGACGGCGCCTGAGCCCAGCGGCTCGTTGGGGTCAGGCGACGCTGCGGGTCGAGGCCGCCGACGTGATCTCGTTGCCCAGAGCCGAGTGCATGAGGCCGTCGAACTCCACGGACGAGCTGACGTAGCCGGTGACGTCGGTGACGGCGGTGACGGTCGCGTTGGCCCGTCCGTCGCCGAGCAGCGAGACCTCGCCGACGAAGTCGCCGGCTCCGAGCTCGGCCACCTGGAGGCCGCCCCGCGTGACGCGGACGGTGCCCTCCTCGATCACGAAGAACTGCTGGTTGCGCGCGCCCTCGGTCACGAGGGCGTCGCCGGCGGGGATGCGCACGCCGGTCATCAACGAGGCGAGCCGGTCGACGACGGCGTCAGACACGCCGTCGAGCAGCGAGAGCGTGCGGAGCGGGTGACGGGAGCGGTGCCACATGGGGTTCCTCCTGTGGGAGCGGGTGTTCGGGCGTGCCCCTCGTACAACTCCGGGGCGTTTCGGGCGATGTCCGCCAGCCCGGTGATGTCACTCACGGAAAGTGATCACACCCGCGGCCGGCTCGCTGTCGACGTCGTGGCAGGGTGGGCCGCGTGGACCTGCGACTGGCCGGCCGCCGCGCTCTGGTGACCGGCGGCACCCGTGGACTCGGTCGCGCCATCGTCGGCCGGCTGGTCGAGGAGGGCTGCGCGGTCGCCCTGTGCGCCCGCAGCGCCGACGTCGTCGCGCAGGTCGTCGCCGAGCTCACCGAAACCGGCGCCACGGCGTACGGCGCAGCCATCGACGTCACCGACGAGGCGGCGCTGACCCGCTTCGTCGACGCGTCGGCGCAGCGGCTCGGCGGTCTCGACCTGCTCGTCGCGAACGCCGGCGGCGCGGCTGGCGGCCAGGGCGTCGCGGACATCACGGCCGACGACTGGCGCGCGAGCTTCGACCTGAACGTGGTGCACGCCGCCGTCGCGATCCGGGCGGCCCTGCCGCACCTGGCAGCGTCGGACGCCGCGAGCGTCGTGGTCCTGTCCAGCATCAGCGGGTCGCGTCCGCAGCCCAAGCCGCAGTACGCCGCGGCCAAGGCGGCGGAGCTCTCCCTGGCCGCGTCGCTCGGGCGCGAGCTCGGCCCGCAGGGCGTCCGGGTGAACTCCCTGTCACCCGGGTCCATCCTGTTCGAGGGCGGCAGCTGGGCGCGCCGTCGCGACGAGGAGTCCGAGGCCTACCGGGCGTTCGAGGCCGGCGAGTTCCCCCTCGGCCGGCTCGGGATGCCGGAGGAGGTCGCCGACGTGGCCGCCTTCCTGCTCAGCCCGCGGGCGTCGTGGGTCAGCGGCACCGATGTGGTCGTCGACGGGGCGCAGAACGCCCCCGGCATGGCCGGCTACTGAGCTGCTGTCAGGCCTGGCTGCTCGGAAAGCGCGGCGCCCGCTTGGCGAGCCGGTCCTGCGCCATCGGGAGGTCCAGGGAGTTGCCGAGCTCAGGCCGGGCGAGGGTGAGCGTGGCGGCGCCACTGGCCAGCTCGTCGCGGACGCCGCTCACTGCTGCGGGTCCAGGAACAGGTCGGTGTCGAGCGGTCCCGTGGTGGCGGGGTCGGACCGGTAGCGCTCCAGGTCGGTGACGCCCTGTTCGGCCAGCACCTCGTCGTCGAGGAAGAAGTTGCCGGTGCAGGTGCGGCTGTCGCGCACGAGCACGGCGTGGGCGGCGTCCGCCATGATCGCGGGGGTGCGGGTCCGGGCCAGCGCGTCGTCGCCGCCGAGCAGGTTGGCGACCGCGGCGGTGGCGATGGTGGTCCGTGGCCACAGCGAGTTGGCCGCGATCCCGACCTCGCGCAGCTCCTCGGCCAGGCCCAGCGTCACCAGGCTCATGCCGTACTTCGCCATCGTGTAGGCGAGGTAGGTGCCGGCCCACTTCGGGTTGAGGTCCAGCGGCGGCGACAGGGTGAGGATGTGCGCGTTGTCGCTCTGCTCGAGGTGGGGGAGCGCGGCCTTGCTCAGCAGGAAGGTGCCGCGGGCGTTGATGGCCTGCATGAGGTCGTACGACTTCATCGGGATCTCGCGGGTGGAGCGCAGGTCCAGCGCGCTCGCGTTGTTGAGCACCACGTCGATGCCGCCGAAGCGCTCGACGGCGGCGTCGACCGCACGACGTACGTCGTCCTCGCTCCGCACGTCGCCGACGACCGCGAGGGCCCGCCCGCCAGCGGCCTCGACCTCGGCCGCGGCGGTGTGGACGGTGCCCTCGAGCTTGGGGTGGGGGTCACCGGTCTTGGCCAGCATGACGACGTCGGCGCCATCGGCGGCAGCCCGCAGGGCGATGGCCAGCCCGATGCCGCGGCTGCCGCCGGACATCAGGACCGTACGACCAGCGAGGCTGCTCATGCGCGCGGCCGGAGGACGGGGGTGCGGCGCAGCTCGGCCTTCGCGAGCGAGCGCAGGTGGACCTCGTCGGGCCCGTCGAACAACCGCATCGCGCGGTGCCAGCCGTACATCGCCGCGAGCGGGGTGTCGCCGCTGACCCCGGCGCCGCCGTGCACCTGGATCGCGCGGTCGATGACGCGGGTGGCGGCGCGGGGGACGGCGACCTTGGCCATCGCGACGAGGTCCTTGGCAGCCTTGTTGCCCTGGGTGTCGATGATGTGGCACGCGGCGTGGCACAGCAGCCGGGCCTGCTCGACCTCGAGCCGGGACTCCGCGATCTGCTGCTGGACGACGCCCTGGTCCGCGATCGGACCGCCGAACGCGACCCGCTCCTGGGCCCGCTGGACCATCAGGGCCAGGGCCCGCTCGGCGGCACCGAGGGCCCGCATGCAGTGGTGGATCCGGCCGGGGCCGAGGCGCGCCTGGGCGGCGGCGAACCCGCCGCCCTCCTCGCCGACGACGTTGGTCACCGGCACGCGGACCTGGTCGAAGCGGACCTCGGCGTGGCCGTGCTGGTCGTGGTGGCCGAACACCGTCAGGTCGCGGACGACCGTGACGCCAGGGGTGTCGCGGGGGACCAGGACCATCGACTGCTGGCGGTGGGTGGCGGCGGTCGGGTCGGTCTTGCCCATCACGATCAGGACGGCGCAGCGGGGGTCCATCGCCCCGCTGGCCCACCACTTGCGCCCGGTGATGACGTAGTCGTCGCCGTCCCGCTCGATCCGGGTCGCGATGTTGGTGGCGTCGCTGCTCGCCACGTCCGGCTCGGTCATCGCGAAGGCCGACCGGAGGTGGCCGGCCAGCAGCGGCTCCAGCCAGTCGCGCTGCTGCTCAGGGCTGCCGAGCAGGTGGAGCAGCTCCATGTTGCCGGTGTCCGGCGCCTGGCAGTTGATCGCCTCCGGCGCCAGGTCGTTGCTCCACCCGGACAGCTCGGCGATCGGGGCGTACTCCAGCTGGGTCAGCCCGGACTCGGACGGCAGGAACAGGTTCCACAGCCCCTGGCCCTGGGCCTCGCGCTTGAGGTCCTCGACGACCGGTGGGACGTCGTGGCCCTCGGGGCCGGCCTGCGCCCGGTGGGCCAGGTAGGCCGCCTCGCTCGGCAGCACGCGTTCGCGCATGAACAGGACCATCTGGTCGTAGAGCTCGCGGGCACGGGCGGAGGGGGCAGGCAGTGCGACGTCGATCACGAGGGTCTCCTGAGGCCGGGCGAGGGGTCGGTCCGCACGGTACGGCCCGCCCGCGCCCGGGCACGCGGACCCCTCCCGGCGGTGCGGGCTCACAGGGGGCCCCCAGCAGACGGCCAGGATGCTGTCAGGCGGGCGGGGCAACGGCCCTCGTGGCAGCCCTGGTCGCTGCCCACAGGGGGACCGTCGACGTGACCAGCACGCCGGGCGAGGGCTCCGCCTTCACCGTCGCCCTCCCGTCCACCACCCGGTAGGTCCGAGCCGGGGGTTGCGCTGCGCCAAGACGTACTACACACTGACGACGGATCGTGACACTGACGTAGGATTTCTTCGCTGAGGCTCGGACGACCTGGAGGCAGACCCATGACGGCACCGACCACGACCCAGACCGGCGACGCACCGGACCCCACCGGCCCGCTGAGCCAGATCGACTACTCCCAGCGCATCCCCAACAACGTGGACCTGAACAACGACCGCCGGCTGCAGCGGGCACTGGAGAGCTGGCAGCCCAAGTTCCTCGAGTGGTGGAAGGAGCTCGGCCCGGCCATCCCGACGCAGGACGTCTACCTGCGCACCGCCATCTCGGTCGGCCGCGACGGCTGGGCGCACTTCGACCGGGTGCCGATGGAGGAGTACCGCTGGGGCATCTTCCTGGCCGAGCGCGACCCCGAGCGCCGCGTGGCCTTCGGCAAGCACAAGGGCGAGCTGGCCTGGCAGACCGTGCCGGGGGAGTACCGCGCCGAGCTGCAGCGCCTGATCGTCGTCCAGGGCGACACCGAGCCCGCCTCGGTCGAGCAGCAGCGCGTGCTGGGTGCTACCGCCCCGTCGCTGTACGACCTGCGCAACCTGTTCCAGGTCAACGTCGAGGAGGGCCGTCACCTGTGGGCGATGGTCTACCTGCTGCACGCCTACTTCGGCCGGGAGGGTCGCGAGGAGGCCGAGCAGCTCCTCGAGCGCAACTCCGGTGACCTGGACGCCCCGCGCATCCTGGGTGCCTTCAACGAGCAGACCACCGACTGGCTGCAGTTCTTCATGTTCACCTACTTCACCGACCGCGACGGCAAGTACCAGCTCGGCACGCTCAAGGAGTCGGCCTTCGACCCGCTGGCGCGCACCTGCGAGTTCATGCTCAAGGAGGAGGCCCACCACATGTTCGTGGGCACCACCGGCGTGCAGCGCACGGTCGAGCGCACCGCCGAGCTGATGAAGGAGCACGGCACCGACGACGTCTTCCCGTACGGCGGGATCCCGCTAACCGTCATCCAGAAGTACCTGAACTTCCAGTTCGCCGTGTCGATGGACCTGTTCGGCTCCGAGCAGTCCACCAACGCCGGTAACTACTACACCTCCGGCCTCAAGGGCCGCTGGGGCGAGACCCGCCGCAAGGACGACCACACGCTGCTGGAGCAGACCCGGGAGATGAACCTGGTCGAGGACGGCAGGATCGTCCAGAAGACGGTGCCGCTCCTGAAGGCGCTGAACCTGGACCTGCGCGACGAGTACGTCGCGGACTGCGAGAACGGCGTGCGGCGCTGGAACCAGGCGCTCGAGGACGCCGGGCTCGAGCAGCGGCTGACGCTGCCGCACGAGGGCTTCTTCCGCAAGGTCGGCGTCTACGCCGGTCAGCACGTCAGCCAGACCGGCGAGGTGCTCGACGCCGCTGACTGGCAGGCCAAGGAGGCCGACTGGCTCCCCACGCCCGAGGACCGGGCCGACGTTGCGGCGCTGATGGTCGCGGAGTACGACGAGGGCGCGTTCGCCGGGTGGATCGCCGCCCCGCCGCAGGGCATCAACGAGATGCCGGTCGAGTACGACTACGTCCGCTTCTGATCGACACACCCCCGCGGCCCCGGAGGCACAGATGACGCTGCTCGCCGACCAGACCAGCCCGACCGCTCAGGACGCTGCCGAACCGGCGCGGGTCGTGTTCGCCACCTCGCCGGAGCACTACCGGCACTGGGGGCTGAGCGTCGACGGTCCCGTGGCGACGCTGACCCTCCAGGTCGACGAGCAGGGCGGTCTCGTCCCGGGCTACGAGCTGAAGCGGAACAGCTACGACCTGGGCGTGGACATCGAGCTGTACGACGCGACGCAGCGGCTGCGCTTCGAGCACCCCGGGGTCAAGGCCGTCGTGGTCACCGGCGGGCTGGACCGGATGTTCTGCGCCGGCGCGAACATCCCGATGCTGGCGCAGAGCTCGCACGCCTGGAAGGTGAACTTCTGCAAGTTCACCAACGAGACCCGCAACGCCATGGAGGACTCGACCGAGTTCGGCGGCCAGACCTACCTCGCCGCGCTCAACGGCACCGCGGCGGGCGGCGGCTACGAGCTGGCGCTGGCGTGCGACCAGATCGTCCTGGTCGACGACGGGTCCTCGGCCGTCTCGCTGCCCGAGGTGCCGCTGCTCGGCGTCCTGCCCGGCACCGGGGGCCTGACCCGGGTGGTCGACAAGCGCCACGTCCGCAAGGACCGTGCCGACGTGTTCGCCACCAGGACCGAGGGCGCCCGCGGCGCCACGGCCGTCGCGTGGGGCCTGGTCGACGAGACCGTGCCGCTGAGCCGGTTCCCGGACGCGGTCCGCGCCCGGGCCGAGGCCGCCGCGGCGACGTCGTCCCGCGACGGCGCGCAGGGCGTCACCTTGACACCGCTGGCCTGGAGCGAGGACGGCGACGTCGTGACCCTCCCGCACGTCCAGGCGCGGCTCGACCGGGCCGGCCGCCGCGTCGACATCACCATCCAGGGCCCGGACGCGCCGCCACCCAGGGGCGCCGACGCGGTCCTCACGCAGGGCGTCGACTACTACCCCCTGGCGCTGGCCCGCGAGCTCGACGCCCTGGTCCTGCACCTGCGCACGAACGAGCTGCAGCTCGGGACCTGGGTCTTCCGCACCCGCGGCGACAGCCAGACCGTCCTGGCCTACGACGCCCAGCTCGAGGAGCTGGCCGGCGACTGGTTCGTCAACGAGGTCACGCACTACCTCAAGCGGACGCTGAAGCGCCTCGACGTCACCAGCCGGAGCCTGCTCGCCGTGATCGAGCCGGGCAGCTGCTTCGCCGGCACCCTGCTCGAGGTCGCGCTGGCGTGCGACCGGCAGTACATGCTCGACGGCGTCCCGGAGGAGGAGCTCGAGGGCATCGACCCGGCGGCCGGCGCGGCGGTCCTGACCGTCGGCCCCACCAACGCCGGCCGCTATCCGATGGGCAACGGGCTGACCCGCCTGCAGTCGCGGTTCCACGGCCACGAGGACGCCCTGGCCGCGGTGCTGGCCCAGACCGGGGAACAGCTGGACGCCGCTGCCGCCTCCGAGCTCGGCCTGGTCACGGTCACCCCGGACGACCTCGACTGGGAGGAGGAGCTGCGGATCGTTCTCGAGGAGCGCGCGTCGCTGTCGCCCGACGCCCTGACCGGCATGGAGGCCAACCACCGCTTCGTCGGTCCGGAGACGCTCGAGACCAAGATCTTCGGCCGGTTGACCGCCTGGCAGAACTGGATCTTCCTGCGTCCGAACGCCAGTGGTCCGGACGGCGCGCTGCGCCGCTACGGCAGCGGCACGCGCGCGGCGTACGACACCGCCCGCGTCTGATGGCCGGCGCGGTGCTGGAGGTCGACCTGCTGCTGGTCGGGGCAGGACCGGTGGGGCTGTACGGCGCCTACTACGCCGGGGTGCGCGGCCTGCGCACCGCGGTCATCGACTCGCTGCCCGAGCCCGGCGGTCAGATCACGGCGATGTACCCGGAGAAGCCGATCTACGACGTGGCGGGCTTCCCCAGCGTCCGAGGTCGGGACCTGGTCGACGGGCTGGTGCAGCAGGCCGCCCGGTACGACCCGACCTACCTGCTCGGCGACAGCGCGACCAGCGTGGCCCGCGAGCCCGACGGGCGGCTGCTGGTCGGCACGACCTCCGGCGCTGCGCTGCGCTGCGGTGCGGTCGTGATCACCGGCGGCATCGGGACGTTCACGCCCCGTCCGCTGCCCGCGGGGGAGGAGCTCCTCGGTCGTGGTCTGGCCTACTTCGTGCCCCGGCTGGCCGACTACGCCGGCGCGGACGTCGTGGTGGTGGGTGGCGGCGACAGCGCGTGCGACTGGACGCTGGCGCTGCTGCCGATCGCCCGCACCGTCACCCTCGTGCACCGCCGCAAGGCCTTCCGGGGGCACGCGGCGACCGTCGACGCGGTGCTCGCCTCCGCCGCCACCGTGATCACCGACGCCGAGGTCACGCAGCTGCTCGGCGCCGACTCCGTCGACGCGGTCCAGGTGATGGTCAAGGGCGAGGGCGAGCCCCGCACCCTGCCGGCCCAGCGGGTCGTGGCGGCGCTGGGCTTCCTGGCCGACCTCGGGCCGCTGCGGGAGTGGGGCCTGGAGCTGCACGACAACCGCCACGTCGTGGTCGACAGCGCGATGCGCAGCACCGTCTACGGGATCTACGCCGCCGGCGACATCACCGACTACGACGGCAAGGTGCGCCTGATCAGCGTGGGCTTCGGGGAGGTCGCCACCGCGGTGAACAACGCGGCCGTGGCGCTGGACCCCGAGGCCCACCTGTTCCCGGGGCACTCCAGCGACAGCGCCCCCGCTCCTGTGACCGCCCCCGCCGCCTGACCGACCTGACCAGAGGAGACCGGCGTGCCGTACGTCATCGCAGGACCGTGCATCGACGTCAACGACAAGGCGTGCATGGACGAGTGCCCGGTCGACTGCATCTACGAGGGGGGCCGCAAGAGCTACATCAACCCCAAGGAGTGCATCGACTGCGGCGCGTGCGAGCCGGTCTGCCCCGTGGAGGCGATCATGCAGGACCGCAAGCTCGAGGACGACGAGAAGCTCTTCGCCGTGGACAACCGGGCCTTCTTCGTCGAGGTCCTGCCCGGCCGTGACGCCCCGCTCGGCGCACCCGGCGGGTCCCGCAAGGTCGGGGTCCTCGGGGTCGACACGCCCTTCGTCGCGGACTGGACGTCCTGACGTGGAGGGCCGTCCGTCACGCGAGCTGACCGACGCCGAGCTGGAGCAGCAGGGCACCCACGCCCACGCCACCCGCAACTGGGTCTTCCTGCACGGCACCGCCGAGCAGTACACCCGGCACACCGAGCGCAGGCTCGAGCTCGAGCAGGAGTACCTGCGGCGTCACCCCGAGCGCACCTGGCAGGGCGCCGGCGACGCCCCGCAGGAGGTCGACGAGGCGACCCAGCTACGTCTGGCGCTGCGCGGGATCCAGCGCCAGATCGAGGCGCTGCTCGTCGACGGCCGGGACCCCGACATCGCCGCGGCCACCCCGGACCCCGAGCGGGTGCAGCGGGACGAGCGCGTCCTGGTCCAGCCCGGCGGCTGATCGCTGCAGGCACCTGCGACGGACCACTACCGTCCCGGGCATGGACACCACCTACGAGCGGGTCGGACTCGAGATCGAGGGGACCGGGGCGACGGTGACGCTGCGGCGCCCGCAGGCCCTCAACGCCCTCACCCCCCAGCTGCTGGCCGAGCTGGGCGACGCGTTCGACCGCCTCGCCGCCCGCGAGGACCTCGTCACGGTCGTGCTGACGGGGGAGGGGCGGGCGTTCAGCGCCGGCGTCGACCTCAAGGCCCTGGGTGATCTCGAGCTCATGGACGGCAAGGTCGGGGACGTCCTGGACCTGCCGGCCCGCAGCCTGATCGAGAAGATCACCCACCTGCCCGCCGTCGTGATCGCCAAGGTCAACGGCGCCTGCTTCACCGGCGCCCTTGAGCTCGCACTGGCCTGTGACGTCGTGGTCGTCGCCGAACACGCCAAGCTCGGCGACACGCACGCGATGTTCGGGCTGCGACCGACCTGGGGGATGAGCCAGCGGCTCCCGGCGCTGGTGGGTCCGGCGCGGGCTCGCTTCCTGTCCTACACCGCACGGACCTTCACCGGGCTCGAGGCCGCCGCCTGGGGGCTGGCGGCGCAGGCCGTCCCGCGCGATGAGCTCGACGCGACGGTCGAAGCCCTGGTGGCGAGCGTGACCGCCAACAGCCAGGGCTCGCTGCGGGCCTACAAGGACCTCTACCGCGCGGCGGAGCGCGAGCACCTGCCCGCGGGCCTGGCCTACGAGGCGGTGACCGACTACCCGGTCACCGACACCGCTGCGCGCCTGGCCGGCTTCCGCTGACCGCAGGCGCGGACGCCGCGAATCAGCCGGCTCGGTAGGCGTCCGCGAGCTGGAGGTAGGCCTCCACGTTGATCCGCGGCACATCCGGGACCGGACGGTCGAGGACCTTCGCGGGAATGCCTACGACCAGCGACGTCTTGGGCACCTGCATCCCCTGGGGGACGACGGCCCCCGCGGCGACGACCGCCCCGCGGCCGATGACCGCGCCGTTGAGCACGACCGCGCCCATCCCGATCAGCGCGTCGTCCTCGACGGTGCAGCCGTGCAGCACGGCCCGGTGGCCGACGGTGACCCGGTCGCCGACCACGACGGGCGAGCCGGGGTCGGTGTGCACGACCGTCAGGTCCTGCACGTTGGTCTCCTGGCCGATGGTGATGCGCTCGACCTCCGACCGCAGCACGCAGCCGAACCACACCGACGACCTGGCCCCGAGGTGCACGTCGCCGGCGAGGAACACGCCCTCGGCAACGAAGGCGGAGGGGTCGACCTGCGGGGTCAGCCCGTTGACGGTGATCAGCTTCGACATGCGGCGATCCTGGCACGACGGCGTGTGGAGCCTGTCAGGCCGGGGTGGTCAGTCTGCCAGCGCCCTCTCGCCGGCGCGGGCGTCCTCGCCGAGCGGGTCGTCGCCGAAGTCGTTGAGCTTGAAGAACAGGTTGACCGTCCCCGCGGCGTTGCGCCGGCAGTGCCAGGTCGTCGACCCGGCAAAGACGACGACATCGCCCGGTCGGTCGTGCAGCACCACCTCGGGCGCGCCCTGCAGCGCCTGCTCCGGACGCGAGGCCGGCGGCAGGGCGGCGTAGAGGTCGGCGGCGCTCTCGTAGCAGTTCTCCTCGCGCTCGAGAGCGGGCCACAGCACCAGGTGCGAGCCCTCCGGGATCTCGATCGACAGGCCGACCGTGACCTGCGAGGCGCGGCGGTCCTTGTGCGGCACGGGCGCCGGCACGGCGGTGTCCCGGTAGGCGTTGACGTGCCGCTCGGACAGCGTCAGCGCCGTCGGATCGAGGCCGGACAGGTGACCGAACACCTGGAAGAGCTCGTCCTGGGCCGCTTCCAGGTCGTCCATCTCGAAGCGGAACTGCTCCTTGTTCGTGGCATTGCCCCCGACGGTCTCCCGGTCGGCGCCCAGCGCCTGCCGGATCCTTGCGCCGGCGTGGACCAGGAACTCCGGCGTCACCCCGCCCCGGATGTGGACGTAGCCCTGGCGGGCGAACTCAGCGCGGGCGCGGTCCGCGTCGACGTGGAAGAGCTTCACGATCTCTGCCTCCTCGGGCGTCTCGGTGCGCCACCCGTCTGAGCAGGCAGGGCCGCGCACCCTGACGAGCCCCGATCATCCACGGAGATACGCGGCCTTCCCACCGGGCATCGTGCGCCCCGACGTTGACCTCCCGTCGTGCGGCAGCCGCACCGGGGTCGGTCGCGCCCCCTCGATAGCGGCCGGCGCGCCGCGTAGCCCGCCGCCAGCCGGGGAAGTCCGACCATGTCCAGGCAGAGGAGGAGCATCGTGGTGGAGTACGACCGAAGCACGGCCAAGACCGCCGGTGCGGTCACGTTGGGTGCGGGGGTGGTCGTTGTCGGGACCGCTGCGGTCTTCCGCTGGGGAGGCGGCCCGGCCTTGTGGGTCGGGCTGGGCCTCGGCACGGCCCTGCTGACGCTGGGCGTCGTCTGGCTGCTGATCCGACTCCCACCGCGGTTCCTGCCCGCACTGACGATGGTGCTCGGTCTCGCGCTGGCGGCCGCACCGCTGGTCATGTTTTACCGGAGGGAGGAGTGGCTGGGCGTCGCGTACGCCACCCACATCGTGATCGGGCTGGCCGTCGCCCTGCTCGGCTACTGGACCGGCAAGCGCCTGCACGCCCCGCGCGCCGACCGCTTGTGACGGGCGGACGGGGAATCGGCGCGACCGCCTCGTCCTTGAGCCTGGGGTACGCACCTCCCCCGAGCCCGAAGGAGATCGCATGCCCACCCGTACCGCCCGCACCGCCTGGAACGGTGGCCTCGAGGACGGCTCCGGCCAGGTCGAGCTCACCAGCAGCAAGGTCGGCACGTACGACGTGTCCTTCCCGCAGCGCGCGGCCGAGGAGGCCGGAGGCACGACCAGCCCCGAGGAGCTCATCGCCGCGGCGCACTCGTCCTGCTTCGCCATGCAGCTCTCGGCGATGATCGCCGAGGCCGGCGGCACGCCGCAGAGCCTCGAGGTCACGGCCGAGGTCTCGCTCGGCCCGGACCCGGCGGGTGGCTTCCGCCTCACCGGCATCGCGCTCAAGGTCGTCGGCGAGGTCGAGGGCCTGGACGCCGGCGGTTTCGAGAAGGCCGCCCAGGGCGCCAAGGAGACCTGCCCGGTCAGCAAGGCGCTCACCGGCGTGGAGATCACGCTGGACGCCTCGCTCGCCTAGTCACCACCTGACTCCCCGACGGGCGGGCCTGCTCACGCGGGCCCGCCCGTCGGCGTTCCCCCGGCCCGACGTCGGGGCGCCTGCCGCCGATAGGCTTCGTCGTCCCGTCCCTGCCCCACCTGGAGTCCCTGTGCCCGAGTCCCCGCCCGCTGTCGCCGCAGCCACCGTGACGGTCACTGCGGAGCAGGCCGGCACGACGGCGTCCGAGGTGCTCAAGGCCGCCGGCATCAAGGACAGCGCCGTCGTGCGCCTGGACGGCGAGCTGCGCGACCTCGCGTACGTCGTGGCCAGCGGCGACGTCCTCGAGCAGGTGCCGTACGGCAGCGAGCAGGGCCGGGCGGTCCTGCGACACAGCGCCGCCCACGTGCTGGCCCAGGCGGTGCAGGACCTGTTCCCCGGGACGCAGCTGGGCATCGGGCCGCCCGTCAAGGACGGCTTCTACTACGACTTCCTGCCCGACCGGCCGTTCACCCCGGAGGACGTCGCCGCGATCGAGAAGCGGATGGAGCAGATCGTCCGCCAGCGGCAGCGCTTCGCCCGCCGCGTCGTGACCGAGCAGGACGCCCGCGAGGAGCTCGCAAGTGAGCCGTTCAAGCTGGAGCTGATCGGGCTGAAGAGCCCAGGCGAAGCCGGTCAGGGAGGAGACAGCGCAAGCGAGGAGGACGGCTCGTCGGTCGAGGTCGGCGGCGCCGAGCTGACCATCTACGACAACCTGGCCGGTGAGGACCTGGTCTGGAAGGACCTGTGCCGTGGCCCGCACCTGCCGACCACCCGCGACATCCCGGCCTTCAGGCTCATGCGCACCGCGGCCGCCTACTGGCGTGGCAGCGAGAAGAACCCGATGCTGCAGCGCATCTACGGCACCGCCTGGGAGACCAAGGACGCCCTCAAGGCCCACCTGACGATGCTCGAGGAGGCCGAGCGGCGCGACCACCGCAAGCTCGGCAGCGAGCTGGACCTGTTCAGCTTCCCCGATGAGATCGGCTCCGGGCTGGCGGTCTTCCACCCCAAGGGCGGCGTGGTGCGGATGGAGATGGAGGAGTACTCCCGCCGTCGGCACGTCGAGGAGGGCTACGAGTTCGTCTACACCCCGCACATCACCAAGGGCGCGCTGTACGAGACCTCCGGCCACCTCGACTGGTACGCCGAGGGGATGTACCCGGCGATGCACCTCGACGCCGCGGGGGACAAGCCGGGTGCCGACTACTACCTCAAGCCGATGAACTGCCCCATGCACAACCTGGTCTTCGCGAGCCGGGGCCGGTCCTACCGCGAGCTGCCGCTGCGGCTGTTCGAGTTCGGGACGGTCTACCGCTACGAGAAGTCCGGCGTCATCCACGGCCTCACCCGGGCCCGCGGCTTCACCCAGGACGACGCGCACATCTACTGCACGCGCGAGCAGATGGGCGGCGAGCTCACGAGCCTGCTGACCTTCGTGCTCGACCTGCTGCGCGACTACGGGCTGACCGACTTCTACCTCGAGCTGTCCACCCGCGACCCGGAGAAGTCGGTCGGCACCGAAGAGGCGTGGGAGGAGGCGACCGCCGCGCTGCAGGCCGTCGCCGACGCGTCCGGCCTCGAGCTGGTGCCGGACCCCGGTGGCGCGGCGTTCTACGGCCCGAAGATCTCGGTCCAGGCCCGCGACGCGATCGGTCGCACCTGGCAGATGTCGACCATCCAGGTCGACTTCAACCTGCCCGAGCGCTTCGCGCTGGAGTACGCCGCGGCCGACGGCACCCGCCAGCGCCCGGTCATGCTGCACCGGGCGCTGTTCGGCTCGATCGAGCGCTTCTTCGCCGTGCTGCTCGAGCACTACGCCGGGGCCTTCCCGGCCTGGCTCGCGCCCGTGCAGGTCGTCGGCATCCCGGTGCACTCGGACTACGACGGCTACCTGCAGGACATCGCCAAGAAGCTGCGGGCCCGGGGCATCCGGGTCGACGTCGACACCTCCGACGACCGGATGCAGAAGAAGATCCGCAACGCGCAGAAGCAGAAGGTGCCGTTCATGCTGATCGCCGGCGAGCAGGACATCGGCAAGGACGCGGTGTCGTTCCGCTACCGCGACGGGACCCAGGAGAACGGCGTCCCCGTCGACGAGGCCGTGGCCAAGGTGGTCGCGGCGGTGGAGTCCCGGGCGTGAGCGACCACGTCGAGCAGGAGGGGGTGGGGATCCGCGACGCCTTCGCGCGCCTCTACACCCCCCACCGGATGGCCTACATCAAGGGCGACGCGCCCGCGGGCGAGGGCGCGTCGGGGTGCCCGTTCTGCGACATCCCGGCGCTGTCGGACGAGGACGGCCTCGTCGTCGCGCGCGGCGAGGCGGCCTACGCCGTCCTCAACCTCTACCCATACAACTCCGGGCACCTGATGGTCGTGCCGTTCCGGCACGTCGCGCCGTACGACGAGCTGACCCCGGCGGAGGTCGGCGAGCTCGCGACCATGACGCAGCGGGCGCTGCGGGCGCTGCGGCACGCCAGCGGCGCGCAGGGCTTCAACGTCGGCATGAACCTCGGGACGGTCGGCGGGGCGGGCATCGCCGCCCACCTGCACCAGCACGTCGTCCCCCGCTGGGGCGGCGACACCAACTTCATGCCGGTCGTGGGCGGTACACGGGTGCTGCCGCAGCTGCTGCCCGAGACGCGGGCGCTGCTCGCGCAGGCCTGGGCCGAGGTCGCGCCGCAGAGCTGAGCAACGGGGCGTGTGACACCAGCCGCCGCCGGTCAGACGCGCGCCTTGCCCACCACGGGCTCGTAGCCGAGCGGCCGGCGCACGAAGCGGCCGGTGCCGTGGGACACCCCGCGCAGTCCGGCGGCGTAGCCCAGCAGCTCGGCCTCGGGCAGCTCGGCCCGCACGACGCTGGTGTCGTCGTCGGCCGAGTCCGGCTCGCTGCCGGTGACCCGGGCCCGCCGACCCGACAGGTCGCTCATGACCGAGCCGATGAAGGCGCTCGGCGCGTGGACCTCGACCTCGCACCACGGCTCGAGCACGACGGTGCCGGCCTCCGCTGCCGCCTCGCGGACCGCCAGGGCACCGGCCGCCTGGAAGGCCGCGTCGGAGCTGTCGACCGAGTGCGCCTTGCCGTCGACGAGGACCACGTGCAGGTCGACCAGCGGACCCGTGGCGCTGACGCCGTGGGCGGCCTGGGTCCGTACGCCCTTCTCGACGCTGCTGTGGAAGGCGCTGGGCACGGCGCCGCCGACCACCCGCTGCCCGAAGACGACGCCCGATCCGGGCTCGCCGGGGGAGACCTCCAGGACGACCACGGCGTACTGCCCGTGGCCGCCGGACTGCTTGACGTGGCGACCGGTCACGGTGACCGGCCCGGCGAGGGTCTCGCGCAGCGCGACCATGACCTCGGGGGTCTCGACGTCGACGCCGTGGCGAAGGCGCAGGCGGTCCAGCAGGACCTCGGCGTGTCCGGGGCCCATGGTCCACAGCAGCTGCTGGCCGGTCTCGGGGCGGCGCTCGAGCCGCAGCGTCGGGTCCTCGGCGACCAGTCGGGCCAGCGCGGTGGCCAGTCGCTCCTCCTCGGCGCGGGAGGCAGCGGCCACCGCGACGGGCAGCTGCGGCTCGGGCAGCACCCAGGGGAGCATCAGCAGCGGCTCGTCCCTGCTGGACAGCGTGTCCCCGGTCTCGGCGGTGCTGAGCCGCGCGACGGCGCAGATCCCCCCGGCGGGGCAGGACCCCACGGGGCGCAGCGCCGTGCCCAGCGGCGAGGCGAGCGCGCCGACCCGCTCGTCGACGTCGTGGTCCGGGTGGTCCTCGCGGTCCCAGGGACCGCCCGCGCCATGGCCGCTGACGTGCACGGCGGTGTCCGGGGTGAGCGTCCCGGAGAACACCCGGACGTAGGACACCCGGCCCAGGTAGGGGTCGGTCGTCGTCTTGACGACCTCGGCGACCAACGGGCCGTCCGGGTCGCCGTGGACCGGCGAGGCGGGGGAGCCGTCAGGGCGGGTCACCGGCGGGCAGGGGTGCTCCAGCGGCGAGGGGAAGCCCTGCACCAGCAGGTCGAGCAGCTCGTGGATGCCGACCCCGGACAGCGGCGCGACGGCCAGCGCGGGGTGGAAGTGCCCGCGCGCGACGGCCGTCTCGAGGTCGGCGGTGAGCACCTCGAGGTCGAGCTCCTCGCCCTCGAGGTAGCGGTCGAGCAGGGTCTCGTCCTCGCTCTCCGCGATGACCGCCTCGATCAGCTCCGACCGCAGCGAGGAGATCAGCTTGAGGTGCTCCGGGTCTGCCTCCCGCTCGACCCGCTCGCCGGAGGAGTGGTCGACGACCCGCTGCCCGAGCAGGTCGATCAGGCCCGCCACCGAGCCGTCGTCGTCGTGCATCGGCAGGTGCAGCGGGAGGACGCCCTCGTCCAGGACCCGCTGGGCCAGCGCGACCGTCTCGTCGAAGTCGGCGCGGGGCTTGTCGAGCTGGGTCACCACGACGGCGCGCGGGATCCCGACCGAGGCGCACTCGGCCCACAGCTGGGCCGTGACCGCGTCCAGGCCCCCTGTGGCCGAGATGACGAAGAGCACGGCGTCGGCGGCGCGCAGCCCCGCGCGCAGCTCGCCGACGAAGTCCGGGCCGCCGGGGCTGTCCAGCAGGTTGAGCGTGACCCCGCCGTGGTCGACGGAGGCGACGGACAGCGACACCGAGTGCTGCAGGCGCTGCTCGACCTCGTCGCTGTCGGACACGGTGCTGCCGTCAGCGACGGTGCCGGGCCGGTTCACCACGCCCGCCGCGTGCAGCAGGGCCTCCAGCAGGGTCGTCTTGCCGGCGGCGCTGTGGCCGACGAGCGCGACGTTGCGGACGAGCTCGGGGGAGCGCGGCGGGGGCGCTGCCGAACCCGCTTCGGTGCCTCGGGGAGTGCGCACGGGGTACCTCCGTCAGCCAGGGGCCGGACGCCCCTGGGTGGACAGCCTGCCGTTGCCCGCCCCCGGGTTCAAGGCACGGGACGGGTCGGGGCCGCCGACTACGGTGTGACCATGCTCAACCTTCGTGTCCGTCCGGCTCTTGGCCGCGTCGTGGACCCCCTCGCCGCAGCCCTGCTGCGCGCCGGCGTCCACCCCGACGTGGTCACCCTGACCGGCACGCTGGGGGCCACGGCTGGTGCCCTGGCCTTCTTCCCGCGCGGGATGTTCTTCACCGGCACCGCAATCGTGTTCTTCTCCGTCCTCACCGACCTGCTCGACGGGGCGATGGCCCGCAGGCTCGGGACCACCAGCCGGTTCGGCGCCTGGCTCGACAGCACCTGCGACCGGATCGCCGACGCGGCGATCTTCAGCGGGCTCGTCCTGTGGTTCCTCGGCGATGGCGACAGCAGTGTGCTCGGCGCCGTCGCCCTGTTCTGCCTCGTGGCGGGCAGCATCGTGTCCTACGCCAAGGCCCGGGCCGAGGGACTGGGCCTGCGCTGCGACGTCGGGCTGGCCGAGCGCGCGGAGCGGCTGATCCTGGTGCTGATGGGCACCCTGCTGGCCGGCCTCGGCCTCGACGTGGCCCTGCCCGTCGCGCTGTGGCTGCTCGCGGTGGCCAGCGCGATCACCGTGGTCCAGCGGCTGCTCGAGGTCCGCCGCCAGGCCGCGCTCGCCGACTCGTGAGACCCCCCTTCCCACAGGGCCTGGCCACCCGGGTGCGTGGCCGGGCGACCGATGCGGCCTACGCCGGCGGCTGGGCCGTCGTGCGCGCGCTGCCCGAGCCCGTCGCGCTGCGGGTGTTCCAGACCGGCGCGGACCTCGCCGGCCGGCGCGGCGGCAAGGGCGTGGACCGGCTGCGGAAGAACCTGTCCCGGGTGGCGCCCGAGCGCGACCTCGACGCGCTCACCCGCGATGCCCTGCGCTCCTACGCGCGCTACTGGTGCGAGGCGTTCCGCCTGCCGGTGCTGACGCCCGAGCGCCTGCTGGCCGACACGGTCACCGAGGGGGAGAGGGCCTTCCACGCCGCGGTCGCCGCCCCCGAGGGGCTGGTCCTCGCGCTTCCGCACAGCGGCAACTGGGACCAGGCCGGCGCCTGGTGCGGCGCCCAGGGGATCGCCTTCACGACCGTGGCCGAGCGGCTCAAGCCGGAGGCGCTGTTCGATCGCTTTGTCACCTTCCGCGAGTCGCTCGGCATGGAGGTGCTGCCGCTGACCGGCGGCGCCCGCCCGGCGTACGACGTGCTCGTCGAGCGCCTCGAGGCCGGTGGCGTGCTCTGCCTGCTCGCCGACCGCGACCTGTCCGCCCGCGGCGTCGACGTCCAGCTGTTCGGCCGGACCGCCCGGATGCCAGCCGGTCCCGCATCGCTCGCGCTCAGGACCGGCTCGGTGCTGATGCCCGTGACGCTGTCGTTCCGCCCCGGCGGCTGGCAGATCGTGTTCCACCCGCCGGTCCCGCACACCGACGTCGAGACCATGACGCAGGCGATGGCCGATGCCTTCGGCCGCGGGATCGCCGACCACCCGGCCGACTGGCACATGCTCCAGAAGCTCTGGCTCGAGGACCTGTGAGGGTCGGGATCGCCTGCCCCTACACGTGGGACGTCCCGGGCGGGGTGCAGGCCCACGTGCGTGACCTCGCCGACCACCTGCTCGGCCTCGGCCACGAGGTGTCGGTCCTGACCCCGGTCGACGACCCGGATGCCCCCGACCTGCCGCTCTACGTCGTGCCGGCCGGCCGGGCCGTCCCCGTGCCCTACAACGGGTCGGTGGCGCGGCTGGTCTTCGGCCCGCTGTCGCTCACGCGCACCCGGCGCTGGCTGCGAGAGGGCGGGTTCGACGTCCTGCACGTCCACGAGCCCATCGTGCCGAGCGTCTCGATGCTCGCGACCTTCGCCGCCAGCGGACCGATCGTCGCGACCTTCCACCACGCCAGCACCCGCTCCCGTGCCCTGCAGGTCTTCGGGACCGCGCTGCAGCCGGCCCTGGAGAAGATCACCGGCCGTATCGCGGTCTCGCCAGCCGCCCGCCGGATCGTCGTCGAGCACCTCGGCGGCGACGCGGTGCTCATCCCCAACGGGGTCGACGTTGCGCGCTTCATGGGCGCCGACCCGCTGCCCGGGAGGTCGGCGACGTCGACGGTCGTCTTCCTCGGCCGCATCGACGAGGGCCGCAAGGGCCTCGCGGTGCTGCTCGAGGCGCTGCCCGAGCTGGTGCGCCTGGTCCCGGACGTCCGCCTGCTCATCGCGGGCCCGGGCGACGCCGAGGACGTGCGCGCCGCCGTGCCGCCCTCGCTGCGCGACCGCGTCGAGATCCTCGGACTCGTGAGCGAGCAGGACAAGCCCAGGGTGTTCGCGAGCGGGCAGGTCTACTGCGCGCCGAACACCCACGGCGAGTCGTTCGGCATCGTGCTGGTCGAGGCGATGGCCACCGGCACGCCGGTCGTCGCCAGCGACCTGGAGGCCTTCCGGCGGGTGCTCGAGGACGGTCGCGCCGGGGTGCTGGTCCCCGTCGGTGACGCCGGGGCGCTGGCCGAGGCCCTGGGCGAGCTGCTCGGCGACGCGCCGCGCCGGCAGGCGCTGTCGACCGTCGCGCTGGAGGCGGTGCAGGCCTACGACTGGTCGACCGTCGCCCGGCAGGTGGTCGAGGTCTACGAGACCGTCGCCGCGATGGCTCCCGCTGCCGTCCACGTCGACGTCGACCCCGAGCTGGAGAGCATGGCCGTCGACCTCGCGGCGGTCGACGGCACCGACGACGACGCGGGCCGGCTGGTCGCGACGCTGCGGCGCTGGCTGTCCGAGCGGCGGGCGGCCGTCGGCGCGCTGGGTGACCGAACCCGCTCGTGACCGACCTCCTGCTCGCGATCGCCTTCCTGGCGCTGCTGGTCCTCTACATCACCTGGACGGCCGGCCGGTTGGACCGGTTGCACGCGCGCGTCGACGCCGCCGAGGCCGCCCTGGACGCCGCCCTCGTCCGGCGGGCGGCCGCGGCTCGGGCCGTCGCCGCCCACCTGCCGCCCGGCGCGCAGGCCGATCGGCTCAGCGCGGCCGCCGACGCGGCCCTCGAGGCCGGCGAGGCCCATCGCGAGCAGGTCGAGAACGACCTGTCGCGGGCGCTGCGGCGCATCGTCCCGGGCCTGGCTCCCAGGCCGGTGCTCGCCGAGCTCGAGACCGCCACGACCCGGGTCCTGCTGGCCCGCTCGTTCCACAACGCCGCCGTGGCCGACACCCGCGTGATTCGGTTGCGACGGATGCCCCGGGCGCTGCGTCTGGCAGGTCACCGCTCGCTGCCGCAGTTCTTCGAGATCGACGACACCTACGACACCCCCTCGACTTCTGCCTCTGAGTGAGCGTTTCACCACGTAGCGTCAGCAGCGTGAGTCCGGCCCCGCATCTGCCCGCCCGGACGCTCGCCGCCGCCCTGGCGGCCACCGCGGTGCTGACCGGGTGCAGCAGCCCCGAGGCGATGCCGGGTACGGCCGGCAGCCCCGTCCCCGCCTCCATGGCCCCGAGCGCGGAGCCCAGCCCGTCCGCCGGCGCGTCCGTCAGCCCCTCCGCCAGCCCGCGGGCGCCGTCGCCGCCGCCGCCGCGGCTGCTGGTCGACCCCCCTCACCGGGCTCGGGCCCGTGCCCACCGGCGCGGTCATCGCCGTCAAGATCGACAACTCGCCGCTCGCCCGCCGCTACCACCGCGGGCTGGACGAGGCCGCCCTCGTCCACCAGGAGCTGGCCGAGGGCGGTGCGAGCCGCTTCCTGGCCGTCTACTCCTCGCCGACCCCCACCGAGGTGGGTCCGGTGCGCAGCCTGCGCGCGGGTGACATCGAGCTCGCGCAGCAGTTCGGGCGCATCGCGATCGGGGCCTCGGGGGCCAACACCGGCGTGCTGTCGCTGTTTCGGGAGGCCGAGCAGGACGGCCTGCTGCTCGACGCCAACTTCGAGCACGTGCCGGAGCCCTACCGCAAGGCCGAGCGGCGGGCCGACGCGATCAACTTCTTCACCTCGAGCCCGGCCGCGGCACCTACGCCGTCTTCCAGGACGGCGACCGCATGCGGGACTTCGCGCCGACCAACGTGATCGTGCAGGCGGTCACCGTGCGGAGCGGCCGTTTCGTCGACGTGCTGGGCAACCCCACGTCCGACACGACGACGGTCGGGACCGGGACGGCCACCCTGCTGCGCGACGGCGTACGGCTCGCCGGCACCTGGAGCCGACCCGGCCCGGCGGCCGGGACCCGGTTCCTCGACCCCGGTGGGCGTGATCTTGCTCTCAAGCCGGGGCCCACGCTGGTCCTGATGGCGCCGACCGAGAGGCCTCTTGCGGTCGGCTGACCTACGCTCGGGGGGAGCCCACCCCCGACTGCGAGGAACGAGCCATGCCCGCCGACGCGCTTCCCGACACCCCCCAGCTCGGCACCGACCGCGTCAAGCGCGGCATGGCCGAGATGCTCAAGGGCGGCGTCATCATGGACGTCGTCGACGCCGAGCAGGCCCGGATCGCCGAGGACGCCGGTGCCGTCGCCGTCATGGCGCTCGAGCGCGTGCCCGCCGACATCCGCCGCGACGGCGGCGTGGCCCGCATGAGCGACCCCGACATGATCGACGGCATCCAGGCCGCGGTGTCGATCCCCGTGATGGCCAAGGCCCGCATCGGCCACTTCGTCGAGGCGCAGATCCTGCAGGCGATCGGCGTCGACTACATCGACGAGTCCGAGGTCCTCACCCCGGCGGACTACGCCCACCACATCGACAAGCGCGCGTTCACCGTGCCGTTCGTCTGCGGCGCGACCAACCTCGGCGAGGCGCTGCGCCGCATCTCCGAGGGCGCGGCCATGATCCGGTCCAAGGGCGAGGCCGGCACCGGCGACGTCAGCCAGGCGACCACCCACATCCGGACCATCCTCGGCGAGATCAAGCGCCTGACGATCATGGACGAGACCGAGCTGTTCGAGGCCGCCAAGCTCATGGCCGCCCCGATCGACCTCGTGCGCGAGACCGCTGAGCTCGGCCGGCTGCCCGTCGTGCTGTTCACCGCCGGTGGCGTCGCGACCCCTGCCGACGCGGCGATGATGATGCAGCTCGGCACCGACGGCGTCTTCATCGGCTCCGGCATCTTCAAGAGCGGCGACCCGGCGACCCGGGCCCGGGCCTGCGTCGAGGCGACGGCCTACTTCACCGACGCCGACCGCCTGGCCAAGGTCAGCCGCGGACTCGGCGAGGCCATGGTCGGCATCGCCGCCGACAGCCTCGGCGCCGGCGAGCTGCTGGCCAAGCGCGGCTGGTAACCAGCCGTCCGCAACCCAGGCCCGCTCCAGCCCGACCCCCGCGCCGATCTTCCCGTCGTACGGCCTCGCCTGCGTGTCGCCGGGGCTCGAGGAGTAGATCGGCGCGGGGTTCGGCACAGGACGGACGAGGGGGGTCGGGCGTGACACGGCCGGTGATCGGCGTGCTCGCGCTGCAGGGCGATGTGCGCGAGCACGAGCGCGCGCTGCGGACCTCCGGAGCGACCCCGGTGCAGGTGCGCCGTACGCCGGACCTCCAGGGCCTGGACGGCCTGGTGCTCCCTGGCGGTGAGTCCACGACGATGAGCCGACTGCTGCAGGTGTTCGAGCTCCTCGAGCCGCTGCGGGCGGCTGTGGCGGGCGGCCTGCCGGCCTACGGCTCCTGCGCCGGCATGATCCTGCTGGCCGACCAGGTGCTCGACGGCCGGGCCGACCACCAGGGCGTCGGCGGACTCGACGTCGTCGTGCGCCGCAACGCCTTCGGTCGGCAGGTCGACAGCTTCGAGACCGACCTCCCCTTCGAGGGCGTCGGGCAGGTGCACGCGGTGTTCATCAGGGCGCCATGGGTCGAGGCTGCCGGGGAGCGGGCGCAGGTCCTGGCCCGCGTCCCCACCGCAGGGGGGCACCCCGCCGCGGGTAGGGTCGTCGCCGTCCGCCAGGGCTCCCTCCTGGCGACGTCGTTCCACCCGGAGCTGACCGGCGACGACCGCGTGCACGGGCTCTTCGTACAGATGGTGAAGGAGGCACGCGGATGAGCGGCCACTCCAAGTGGGCGACGACCAAGCACAAGAAGGGCGCGATCGACGCCAAGCGCGGCAAGCTCTTCGCGAAGCTGATCAAGACGGTCGAGGTCGCGGCCAAGACCGGGGGCGGCGACCCGTCGGGCAACCCACGGCTGGCCGACGCCATCTCCGGTGCCAAGCGGCTGTCCGTGCCCGCCGACAACATCGAGCGCGCGGTCAAGCGCGGCAGCGGTGAGCTCGGCGACGCCGCGTCGTACGAGGAGATCATGTACGAGGCCTACGGCCAGGGCGGCGTCGCCATCCTGGTGGAGTGCCTCACCGACAACCGCAACCGCGCCGCCGCCGAGGTCCGGACCGCGATCACCCGCAACGGGGGGACCCCCGCCGACCCCGGCTCGGTCTCCTACCTGTTCGGGCGCAAGGGCGTCGTCGTCGTGACCAGGACCGAGGGCCTGACCGAGGACGACATCCTGCTCGCGGTCCTGGACGCCGGCGCCGAGGACGTCAACGACCTGGAGGAGGCGTTCGAGGTCGTCTGCGAGGCGACCGACACCCACGCCGTACGCCTGGCGTGCACCGACGCCGGACTCGAGGTCCAGTCGGCCGACATCGGCTGGATGCCGACGCTCAGCGTCCCGCTCGAGGACGAGGTGGCGATCAAGGTGCTCAAGCTGGTCGACGCCCTCGAGGACCTCGACGACGTGCAGAACGTGTGGGCCAACTTCGACATCAGCGACGAGGTCCTCGAGCAGGTCGGCTGAGCCCTCGCGTGTCACTGAGGCGCACCGGGGGATCTGCTCCACGGGCCTCCGCTGGGGGCGCGGCGTCAGGAGGCGGGTCCCGCAGATGAGCTCTCCCGCGGCTGCCGGTGGGGCCGCTCCGTTCCACGACCTGGTCGTCATCGGCGCCTCCGCAGGTGGCGTCGAGGCGCTGCGCACCGTCGTCGCCGACCTGCCACCTGACCTGCCCGCCTGCGTGCTGATGGTGCTGCACCTGCCCCGCGGCGGCGGGTCCGGGCGCGCTCGGCCGCGGTCGAGCACGGTCGTCGGGTGGTCGGCGTGGTGCTCAGCGGCAACCTGGACGACGGCAGCGCCGGCCTGCGCGCGGTGGCGCGCCACGGTGGCCTGACCGTCGTGCAGGACCCGGGCGAGGCGCTGTTCCCCGGGATGCCGCGCAACGCGCTCGCGGCGGTCCCGCACGCCCTCACCGTCCCGCTGGCCGAGATCGCACCGACGGTGCTGCGCCTGGCCGGCACGCCGGTGGACGCCGACCCGCTGATCGGCCTGGACGAGGCCCGGCGCGACGGCCTCGAGCTGGCCAGCCTGCTCGGTCATGACCTGGGCGACGAGCACCCGGGCCAGCCGTCCGCCTTCGCCTGCCCCGACTGCCACGGCGTGCTGTTCGACATCGCCGAGGGCGACACGCACCGCTACCTCTGCAGGGTCGGCCACGCCTGGTCGGCGGAGAGCCTGGCCGAGCGGCAGGGGCAGGCCGTCGAGTCGGCGCTGTGGATGGCGCTGCGTTCCCTCGAGGAGCGGGGCGCCCTGGCCCGCCGGGTCGCCGCGACCGCCGTCGAGGCCGGCCGTCCCTGGTCGGTCCAGCACTTCCAGACCCGCGCCGAAGAGGCCGAGCACAACGCCGGCGTGCTGCGCCAGCTGCTGCTGAGCCATGCCGCGGACCCGCCGGGCGGCTGGCCCTTCGACGAGTTGGGACATGACCGGGGGGATGGCCCTGCTCGGCCAGCGCCCTGACCCGTGCCAGGCTGGCCCGCCCAGCACCGAGAGCAGGAAGAAGGACTCCATGCCCGAGCCCGAGGTCGACGCCTCGTTCGAGGCGCTGCTGGAGCACCTCAGGACGGTGCGCGGCGTCGACTTCACCGGCTACAAGCGCGCCAGCCTCATGCGTCTGGTGCGACGCCGCATGCAGGCCTGCCACATCGAGGACCACGACGCCTACCGCGATCACCTCGAGGTCGACCCGGGCGAGTTCGCGCTGCTGTTCGACACCCTGCTCATCAACGTCACGACGTTCTTCCGCGACCCCGACGCCTGGCGCGCGCTCCGTGAGGACCTGCTCCCGGGCCTGTTTGCCCTGGTCCCCGACGATGCCCCGATCAGGGTCTGGAGCGCGGCCTGCGCGACCGGCGAGGAGGCCTACACCCTGGCGGTGGTCCTGGCCGAGCAGCTCGGACCCGACGAGTTCCGTCGTCGGGTCAAGGTCTACGCCACCGACATCGACCTGGGGGCGCTGAGCACGGCTCGGGCAGGCGTCTACCCCCGCTCCGCTTTGGCCCACCTCGACCCGGAGCTGGTCGACCGCTACTTCGAGCCCCACGGCAGCCAGCTGGCGTTCCGCGCCGACCTCCGTCCCACGATCGTCTTCGGCCGGCACGACCTCATCCAGGACGCGCCGATCTCGCGCATCGACGTGCTGACCTGCCGCAACGCCCTCATGTACCTGAACAGCGAGACCCAGGCCCGTGTCCTGGACCGGTTCTCCTTCGCCCTGCGCGACCACGGGCTCCTGATGCTCGGCAAAGCAGAGATGCTGCTGACCCAGGGACAGCTGTTCCGGCCGGTCGACCTCGGGCACCGGCTGTTCCGCAAGACCGCGGAGCCGGGCCGGCGCCGGCCCGGGATGACCGGGCGCGCGGTCGAGGTCGGGCAGGGCGACATGGGGCTGCGCCGGGTGGCCCAGGCGGCCTTCACCAGCGCGCCCGAGGCGCAGCTCGTGCTCGACCGCGACGGCGTCCTGTCGATGGTCAACGACGCGGCCGTCCGCAACCTCGGCGTGCGCCGCGAGGACGTCGGCTCGCCGATCCAGGACCTGCCGCTGTCCTATCAGCCGGTCGAGCTGCGGGGCCCGGTCGCCGCCGTCCACGACGGTGGCGATGCCGTGAGACTGAAGAACGTCCCGTGGCGCCGGGGGGACCAGGACGTCTGGTACGACGTGCTGGTCGTCCCGCTGTCCGACGATGGCGGCGAGGTCCTCGGGGTCCAGATCGCCTTCCTGGACGTGACCCGCTACCAGCTGATGGCGCGAGACCTCGAGGCCGCCCACCGCAACCTCGAGACGGCGTACGAGGAGCTCCAGAGCAGCAACGAGGAGCTCGAGACGACCAACGAGGAGCTCCAGTCGGCGGTGGAGGAGCTCGAGACGACCAACGAGGAGCTGCAGAGCACCAATGAGGAGCTCGAGACGATGAACGAGGAGCTGCAGAGCACCAACGAGGAGCTGCAGACCCTCAACGACGAGCTGCGGGAGCGCACCGGCGAGGTCAACCAGGTCAACACGTTCCTCAAGAGCATCCTCACCGGCCTGCGCGGAGGGGTCGTCGTGGTCGACAGGGACCTGGTGGTGCGGGTCTGGAACGACCAGGCAGAGCAGATGTGGGGGCTGCGCGCCCATGAGGCACAGGGGCGGCACTTCCTCAGCTTGGACATCGGCCTGCCGGTCGCGTCGCTGCGCTCCACCCTCACGTCGATCCTCAGTGGGGAGAAGCCCCAGGTGGAGCTGACCGTCGACGCCACCAACCGCTTCGGCAAGCCGGTCACCTGCACCATCGGCTGCACGCGGCTGGTCTCGCCGAGGGGCGAGGTCAACGGTGCGATCGTGGTGCTGGGGGAGCTGGCCCAGGCCAGCTGAGCGTCCCGGCGGAGCGCCCCCAACGCGATGCTGTGACCCGCGTCACCCGCTCCTGTCGGGGGTGCCCATGACCGCGACCGCACCGGCGAAGACCCCCGGTCCGAGCGACGGGGAGGTCCAGGACGCCGGGCACGTCGACGTGCTCATCGTCGGCGCCGGGGTCTCGGGGATCGGCGCCATGACCGAGCACGCCCAGGAGGCGGAGCTGCTGCCGAACGACGACCTCGACGACGGGTCGCTCGTCTACCGCTGAACCGACCCGCCGTGCGCGGCGTCCTCGCCGGCCCGGGCGCGCCTCCCTCGGAGCAGGCGGCCGCCCCCGTAGGCTCCAGCCCGAACAGGCGTTCGGATGATCCAGGAGGTACGGCAGTGCGGGTGCTCGGCGTGGACCCCGGGCTGACCCGGTGCGGTCTCGGGGTCGTCGACGGGACACCCGGTCGGGCGAGCCTGGTCGCCGTGGGCGTCGTGCGCACGCCGGCGGGTGACGACCTCGGACCTCGGCTCGCGGCCCTGGAGTCGGCCTTCGAGACCTGGCTCGACCTGCACGCGCCCGACGCGGTGGCCGTCGAGCGGGTCTTCGCCCAGTCCAACGTCCGGACCGTGATGGGCACGGCCCAGGCCGGCGCCGTCGCCATCCTGTGCGCGGCCCGGCGCGGCCTGCCGGTCGTGCTGCACACCCCGTCCGAGGTCAAGGCGGCGGTCACCGGGTCCGGGCGGGCCGACAAGGCCCAGGTCGGGGCGATGGTCGCCCGCCTGCTCCGGCTCGACGGCCCGCCGAAGCCCGCCGACGCTGCGGATGCGCTGGCCCTCGCGCTGTGCCACCTGTGGCGGGCGCCGGCGCAGGCGCGCCTGGCCGCCGCCGTCGCGGTCGCGGGGGGCCGACGGTGATCGCCTCGGTCGAGGGAGTCGTTGCGGCCCTCACCGCCGAGGGCGTGGTCCTGCGGGTCGGCGGCGTCGGCCTCGCGGTGCAGACCACCGTCGGCACCCGGGCGCGGCTGAGGGTGGGGGAGCAGGCCCTGCTGGCGACGACCCTGGTCGTGCGCGAGGACAGCCTGACGCTGTACGGCTTCGCCGACGACGACGAGCGGGCGCTGTTCGAGCTGCTTCAGACCTCGTCCGGTGTCGGGCCCCGGCTGGCCCAGGCGGTGCTCACCGTGCACACCCCCGACGCGGTGCGTCGCGCCCTCACCACCGAGGACCTCACCGCGTTGTGCCTGGTCCCCGGCATCGGGCGCAAGGGGGCCCAGCGGATGGTCCTCGAGCTCAAGGACAAGGCCGGTCACGCCGCCCCCGGCGCCCCGCTCGCCGGCGTGGCGACCGGCTGGCGCGACACCCTCACCCAGGCCCTGGTCGGCCTCGGCTGGAGCGCCGGGCAGGTCGACGAGGTGGTCGTCCGCCTCGCCGGCGACCACCCGACAGCCGGTGACGCCGACGTGCCGGCGCTGCTGCGCGAGGCCCTGGCGCTGCTCGGGAGGGCGCGGTGAGCCCCCCGCCCTCGGAGGAGGAGCTGGTTGCCCGGGAGCTCGCGGCGCTCGGTGAGCGCGAGCTGGTCGGCGCCGACGCCGGCGACCAGGAACGCGTCGTCGAGGCGGCGCTGCGCCCCCGACGGCTCGACGAGTTCGTCGGCCAGGAGCGGGTGCGCGAGCAGGTGTCGCTCGTGCTCGAGAGCGCCCGACGCCGCGGCCGCCCGCCGGACCACGTGCTGCTGTCCGGCGCGCCGGGCCTCGGCAAGACCTCCCTGGCGTTGATCATCGCCGCTGAGCTGGGCGCCGGGATCCGCATCACCAGCGGACCGGCGCTCGAGCGCGCCGGCGACCTCGCGGCGCTGGTCAGCAGCCTGGCCGAGGGCGAGGTGCTGTTCATCGACGAGATCCACCGCATCGCCCGGCCCGCCGAGGAGCTGCTCTACGTCGCGATGGAGGACTTCCGGGTCGACGTCGTCGTGGGCAAGGGCCCGGGCTCCACGGCGATCCCGCTGGAGGTCGCGCCGTTCACCCTCGTCGGGGCGACCACCCGCTCCGGGCTGCTGACCGGACCGCTGCGCGACCGGTTCGGCTTCACCGCGCACATGGAGCCCTACAGCCCGGCTGAGCTCGAGCGGGTGCTCGTGCGTAGCGCCGGGCTGCTCGGCCTGGCGCTGCAGCCCGACGGCGCGGCCGAGATCGCCGGTCGCTCGCGAGGCACGCCCCGCATCGCGAACCGCCTGCTGCGGCGGGTCCGCGACTACGCCGAGGTGCGCTCGGACGGCACGATCGACCGGGCGACCGCCCGGGCCGCGCTGACCGTCTACGACGTCGACGAGCTGGGGCTGGACCGCCTCGACCGCGAGGTGCTGAGCGCGCTGGTCCGCCGGTTCGGCGGCGGCCCGGTCGGACTGTCGACCCTGGCAGTCGCTGTCAGCGAGGAGCGGGAGACCGTCGAGGAGGTCGCTGAGCCCTTCCTGGTGCGCTCCGGGCTGATCCTGCGCACCCCCCGCGGACGGGTCGCGACCCCCGCCGCCTGGGCCCACCTCGGGCTGCGCCCACCCGCTCCGGTCGACGTGCTCCCGCTCGAGCTCGGCGACGCCGGCTGATCTCTCACTAGGGTGGGGCACCAGGCGATCGAGGGAGACACGTGGACGGCGGCGGCCAGGCACTGCAGCAGGTGCTGTTCTTCGGACTGCTCATCTTCGGCTTGTACCTGTTGGCGATCCGGCCCCAGCGCGCCCGCGCCAAGGCCCTCGCCCAGGTGCGCGCCGACCTGAAGGTCGGGAGCCAGGTGATCACGACAGCCGGCATCTACGCCGAGGTGACGGCGATCGACGGCGACACCGTGACCCTGGAGATCGCCCCGGGGGTGGACGTACGGTTCGCCAGCGCCGCGGTGGTGCGGCTGCTCGAGCCCCGTGACCAGGACGCCGCGGTCGACGAGCAGTGAGCGAGCTCGAGGCCCTCCTGCGGTCGCGGATCGTCGACGTCGTCGACTTCCCCACGCCCGGGATCGTGTTCAAGGACATCAGCCCGCTGCTGGCCGACCAGGCTGCCTTCGCGGGTGCGGTCGACGCGATGGCCGATGCCCACGCCGACCACCGGGTCGACCAGGTGCTGGGCATCGAGGCGCGCGGCTTCATCCTGGCGGCGCCGGTCGCCTACCGCCTGGGCGCCGGCTTCGTGCCGGTGCGCAAGCCGGGCAAGCTCCCGAGTGCCACGCACGAGACGGCCTACGACCTCGAGTACGGCCAGAACGTCCTGCAGGTCCACCTCGACGCGGTGGCCCCCGGCGACCGGGTGCTCATCGTCGACGACGTGCTGGCGACCGGCGGCACCGCCGCTGCCGCGGCCCGGCTCGTCCAGGCCTGCGGCGCCGAGCTGGTCGGCTTCTCGGTATTGCTCGAGCTGGGTCCGCTGGGCGGGCGCCGGACGCTCGAGGCGGCGTTCCCCGGCGTCGGCATCCACGCCCTCGTCGGGCTGTAGGAGCGCCGCAGCTCACACGCCGGCCGCCCGGGACTGCCGGACACGGGCGCGCTGTTGTGGTCGTCTGACGGTCCTTACACTGGAGTCCCACCCGAAGCGCAGGGAGTCGCCCGTGGTCTCAGACGGCCGTCCCGTGACGACGCCGGTCGGCCACGGCACGGACCGGGTGGCGTCCGGTCCGGAGCCGTCCGACCAGGTGGCCGTGGCGCTCACCCCGGACACCCCCAGCTCGAACACCCCCGGCTCGAACAGCCCCGTCGCGCCTGCCCCCGCAGGCCCGGTCGACCACCCCGGCCCGCCGTCGGGACGTCGCGTGCGCGCCCGCCTGGCCCGGCTGACCGCCGCCAAGGCCGGTGGCACCCCGCCGGTGCTGGAGCCCCTGTGCCGCACGATCCGCACCAGCCACCCGAAGGCCGATGTACGACCGGTCATCCGGGCGTACGAGGTGGCCGAGCAGGCCCACGGTGACCAGCGGCGCCGCAGCGGCGACCCGTACATCACCCACCCGCTCGCCGTCACGACGATCCTGGCCGAGCTCGGCATGGACACCACGACGCTGGTGGCTGCCCTGCTGCACGACACGGTGGAGGACACCCCCTACACCCTGGCCGACGTCACCAAGGAGTTCGGCGAGGACGTCGCCCGCCTGGTCGACGGCGTCACCAAGCTCGACAAGGTCCAGTTCGGCGACGCGGCCGAGGCCGAGACGATCCGCAAGATGGTCGTCGCGATGGCCCGCGACCCTCGCGTGCTGGTCATCAAGCTCGCTGACCGGCTCCACAACATGCGCACCCTGCGCTGGCTGGCCCAGGAGAAGCAGGAGCGGATCGCCCGCCAGACGCTGGAGATCTTCGCCCCGCTGGCCCATCGCCTGGGCATGAACACGCTCAAGTGGGAGCTGGAGGACCTGGCGTTCGCGACGCTGTACCCCAAGCGCTATGACGAGATCGTCCGTCTGGTGGCCGACCGGGCGCCCAGCCGCGACACCCAGCTGGCCGAGGTCGTGGAGCGGATCAGCACCGACCTCAAGGCCGCCAAGATCCGGGCCAGCGTCACCGGGCGGCCCAAGCACTACTACTCGATCTACCAGAAGATGATCGTCCGGGGCCGCGACTTCACCGACATCTACGACCTGGTCGGCATCCGCGTGCTGGTCGACGACGTGCGCGACTGCTACGCCGCGCTCGGCACGGTCCACGCCCTGTGGTCCCCGGTGCCCGGCCGGTTCAAGGACTACATCGCGATGCCCAAGTTCAACATGTACCAGTCCCTGCACACGAGCGTGATCGGCCCCGAGGGCAAGCCGGTCGAGATGCAGATCCGCACCGAGGAGATGCACCGCCGGGCAGAGTTCGGCATCGCCGCGCACTGGAAGTACAAGGACGGTGGCTCGGCCGCACCGGTCAAGGGCGACGACATGGCCTGGCTGCGGCAGCTGCTCGACTGGCAGAAGGAGGCAGCAGACCCGGGTGAGTTCATGGACTCGCTGCGCTTCGACCTGCACTCCACCGAGGTCTTCGTCTTCACGCCCAAGGGCGACGTCGTGTCGCTCCCGGCTGCCGCGACCCCGGTCGACTTCGCGTACGCGGTGCACACCGAGGTCGGTCACCGCTGCATCGGCGCCCGGGTCAACGGCCGCCTCGTGCCGCTCGAGTCGACGCTCGACAACGGCGACGTCGTCGAGATCTTCACCAGCAAGGCCGAGGCGGCGCACCCCAGCCAGGACTGGCTGCAGTTCGTCAAGAGCCCCCGCGCCCGGAACAAGATCCGCCAGTGGTTCGCCAAGGAGCGCCGCGAGGACGCGATCGAGGAGGGCAAGGACGCGATCACCCGGGCGGTCCGCAAGCAGGGCCTGCCGCTGCAGCGCCTGCTCGCCGGCGAGGCCCTGCTCAACGTCGCCAAGGAGCTGCACCTTGTCGACGTCACCGCGCTCTACGCCGAGGTCGGTGAGGGCCGCGTCTCCGCGCAGCACGTCGTCCAGCGGATCATGGCCGGCCTCGGTGGAGCCGAGGGCGCGGTCGAGGACATCGCCGAGACCGCGCTCCCGACCAAGCCCGTACGCCGCCCGCGCCCGGCGTCCGACCCCGGCATCGTCGTCAAGGGCGTGTCCGACATCTGGGTGAAGCTCGCCCGCTGCTGCACCCCGGTGCCGGGCGACGAGGTCGTCGGCTTCGTCACCCGCGGTCACGGCGTGTCGGTGCACCGCGGCGACTGCTCCAACGCCGGTCCGCTGCTGGCCGACGAGGCGCGCGTCGTCGACGTCGAGTGGGCCCCGACGGCCGGGTCGATGTTCCTCGTTGCGATCCAGTGCGAGGCGCTGGACCGCACCCGGCTGCTGTCCGACGTCACGCGCATGCTGTCCGACGCCCACGTCAGCATCCTGTCGGCGACGGTCACCACGACCCGCGACCGGGTCGCGGTCTCCCGCTTCACCTTCGAGATGGCCGACCCCAAGCACCTCGGGCACCTGCTGGCCCAGGTCCGCAACGTCGAGGGCGTCTACGACGCCTACCGCGTCACCAGCTGAGCGGTTCTGGGTCTGCCGATCAGGCCGCCGGGGCCGTGACGCGCAGCGTCTGGATCTGCACCGGCAGGTTGGGCGCGCCGTCGCCCGCGCCGTTGGACCCGTCGGACCCGGCCTCGGCCACCTTCTCGAGCACCTCGAGCCCGGAGGTGATGGTGCCGAACGGGGTGTACGCCGGGGGCAGCTGCGTGTCGGCGTAGACGAGGAAGAACTGGCTGCCGTTGGTACCCGGACCGGCGTTGGCCATCGCGACGGTGCCGCGCGGGTAGGTCGCGCCCTCGAGGTTCTCGTCGGCGAACTGGTAGCCCGGGCCCCCGCTGCCGGTGCCCGTCGGGTCGCCGCACTGCAGGACGCTGATGCCCTGCGTCGTGAGGCGGTGGCACGGCGTGTCGTCGAAGTAGCCGACGCTGGCCAGCGTGCGCAGGCTGTTCACCGCGCAGGGCGCGGCGGCGGAGTCCATCTCGAAGGCGATCTCGCCCTGGCTGGTGGCGAGCGTGGCAGTCAGGACTTGCTCGTCCTCGACGTCGGTCGTCGGCGGGACGGGCGCCTGCTTGGCCGCCGGTTCGGCCGTCGGCTCGTAGGTGCAGGTACCGGCGGCAGGGCTGGCGCTGGGTTCGGTCGAGGGCGCCTGCGAGGGGGTCGGGCTCGCGGGCGCGTCGCTCACCTCCGGAGCTGCCGACTCGCTGGCGGCCGGCGCCGCGACGGCGGTGTCGTCGTCGTCGCCGGTGACGGCCAGGCCGACGCCGACGGCCGCCGCGACCACGAGCACGACCGCGGCGACGCTGGCCAGCACGGCGTTGCGCTGCTTGCGGCGCGTGGCGGCAGCCGTCCGGCGGGCCGACTTTCGCTCGGCCCGCTGCCGGGCGAGCTCCTTCTCGCGCTTGGTGCTGGCCACGCCGTTCCTCCAGGGGTGTTCGTCCGGTCGGGACCACGTCCGCGACCAGGGGAGTCTAGGCAGTCCCCTGCGGTCGGACCGCCCGTGCGCCGGTAGGGTTTGGTCACCGTTCGGCACCGATCCGGCGTCGCCGCACAGCCACCGAGAGGACGTCCGTGCTCGTCCGCGGGTTCCCAGCCCAGGCCTTCGACACCAACTGCTACGTCGTCGCCCCCGGCAGGGGCGAGCAGTGCGTGGTGGTCGATCCCGGCATCGGGGTGCAGGCGCAGCTCGACGACCTGCTGCGCGAGCACGACCTGCAGCCCGTCGCCGTCCTGCTCACGCACGGCCACGTCGACCACACCTTCTCCGTGACGCCGGTCTGCGGCGCACGCGGCATCCCGGCGTGGATCCACCCGGCCGACCGGGACCAGCTCGAGGATCCGGTGAAGTACCTCTCGCCCCAGTCGAGCCAGCTGTTCGGCGGCCGCCTGGAGTGGACCCCGCCGAGCGACGTCAAGCTGCTCGACCCCGCCGAGCCGCTCGAGATCGCCGGCCTTCGGATCAGCGTCGACCTCGCGCCCGGCCACACCCCGGGCTCGGTCGTGTTCCGCCTGCCCGGCGGCGCCGAGGAGGGCGAGGCCGCCGCGCCGCTGCTGCTGTCGGGCGACGTGCTGTTCGCCGGCTCCATCGGGCGCACCGACCTGCCCGGCGGCAGCTGGGAGCAGATGCAGGCCTCCCTGGCGGGGGTCATCCTGTCGATGGCCGACGACACCGTCGTGCTGCCCGGCCACGGCCCGTCGACCACGATCGGGCGGGAGCGCGCCAGCAACCCGTTCCTGCAGGACCTGCCCGTCCCGCCGCCGTCCCGGGGCCTGTAGTGGCCGGTCCCAAGGGGACGTACGACGTCCTGCCCGGGGCCGAGCTCGCCTCCGTGCTGGCCGTCCGCGAGGCATTGCTCGCGCCGACCCGTCTCGCGGGCTACGCCTACGCCGAGGCTCCGGTCTTCGAGGCGACCGAGCTGTTCGCCCGCGGGGTGGGGGAGAGCACCGACGTCGTCACCAAGGAGATGTTCACCTTCTCCGACCGCGCCGACCGGTCCCTGACGTTGCGCCCCGAAGGGACCGTCGGCGTGCTGCGCGCGGCGCTCGACGCCGGCCTGCACAAGGGCCGGCTGCCGGCCAAGCTGCGTTACGCCGGGCCGATGTTCCGGGCCGAGCGGCCGCAGGCGGGTCGCTACCGGCAGTTCCAGCAGGTCGGCATCGAGGCGCTCGGGCTCGACGACCCGGCGCTGGACGCCGAGGTCGTGGCGCTGGGCTGGCAGGCCTTCGCCGACCTCGGGCTCACCCAGGTGCGGCTGCTGCTCACCTCGCTGGGCGACCCCGTTTGCCGGCCGGTCTACCGCGACCAGCTGCTGGCCTTCCTCGACGACCTCGAGCTCGACGAGGACACCCGACGGCGCGCCACGCTCAACCCGCTGCGGGTTCTCGACGACAAGCGCCCCGAGGTCCAGGCCCAGCTCGCCGGCGCCCCGCTGATGGTCGACGCGCGGTGCGACGCCTGCCGCGACCACCTGGCGGCGGTGCAGGCCGGGCTCGACGCCCTCGGCGTGCCGTACGAGGCGGCGCCCCGGCTGGTCCGCGGCCTGGACTACTACATGCGCACGACGTTCGAGTTCGTCCACGACGGCCTCGGCGCGCAGTCCGCCGTCGGCGGCGGTGGGCGTTACGACGGCCTGGCCGAGGCCATCGGGGGCCCCCCGCTGCCGGGCATCGGCTGGGCCCTCGGCGTCGAGCGGACCATCTTGGCGCTGCGCGCAGAAGGCGTCCAACCCCCTGCGGAGCAGGCCATCTCGGTCTTCGTCGTGTCGCTCGGGGCAGCGGCCAAGACCCACGCCGTCGGCCTGCTCGGCCGGCTCCGGCGGGCCGGTATCGCCAGCGACCTCGCCTACGGCGACCGGGGGATGAAGGGCGCGATGAAGGCCGCCGACCGGTCGGGCGCGGCGTACGCCGTCGTGCTCGGTGACCGTGACCTCGAGGCCGGACAGGCCCAGCTCAAAGACCTGCGCGAGCACGCGCAGGTGTCCGTACCGCTCGACGACCTCGTCGAGACGCTCAAGGAGAAGCTGCTGTGATGCGCACCCACGAGGCAGGGGTGCTCCGCGAGGAGCACGCCGGCCAGACCGTCACCCTCACCGGCTGGGTGGCCCGTCGGCGCGACCACGGCGGCGTGGCCTTTCTCGATCTGCGGGACGGCTCGGGGATCGCCCAGGTCGTCGTCCGCGAATCCGACGTCGCCCACGACCTGCGTGCGGAGTTCTGCATCCGCGTCGTCGGCGAGGTCCGCACCCGTCCCGAGGGCAACCGCAACGACGCGCTGCCCACCGGCGCCATCGAGGTCGCCGCGAGCCAGGTCGAGGTGCTGTCGGCCGCCGCGCCGCTGCCGTTCCAGCTCGACGACGACGCGCCGATCGGCGACGAGGTGCGCCTGAAGTACCGCTACCTGGACCTGCGCCGCTCCGGCCCCGCCGCCGCCCTGCGCACCCGCTCACGGGTGACCCGCGCGATCCGCCAGGTGATGGACGAGCGCGACTTCCTCGACATCGAGACCCCGACGCTGACCCGCTCCACGCCCGAGGGCGCGCGCGACTTCCTCGTGCCGGTGCGCCTGCAGCCCGGCCACTGGTACGCCCTGCCGCAGTCCCCGCAGCTGTTCAAGCAGCTGCTGATGGTCGCCGGCATGGAGCGCTACTACCAGATCGCACGCTGCTACCGCGACGAGGACTTCCGCGCCGACCGCCAGCCGGAGTTCACCCAGCTCGACATCGAGATGTCCTTCCCGGACGAGGAGGACCTCTACGAGCTGACCGAGGCGGTGATGTACCGGATCTGGGCCGACGTCCTGGGCGTCGACCTGCCGACGCCGTTCCCGCGCATGACCCACGACGAGGCGATGCGGCGCTTCGGCGTCGACCGCCCCGACGTGCGCTTCGGCGTCGAGCTGGTGGACCTGACCGGCTACTTCGCCGAGACGCCGTTCCGGGTCTTCCAGGCCCCGCACGTCGGCGCGGTCGTCATGCCCGGCGGCGCCTCCACGCCCCGCAAGGGCTTCGACGCGTGGCAGGAGTGGGCCAAGCAGCGCGGTGCCCGCGGCCTGGCGTACGTCACGTTCCTCGAGGACGGCACGCTCGGCGGTCCCGTCGGCAAGAACCTCTCGGAGTCCGAGCGCGACGGCCTGAGGGCTGCGGTCGGCGCCTCCGTCGGCGACGCCGCGTTCTTCGCTGCCGGGCCGCGCACCGACGCCCTCGCCCTGCTCGGCGCAGCCCGGCTGGAGATCGGCAAGCGGCAGGGCCTGATGGACGACTCGCGCTGGGAGTTCCTGTGGGTGACCGACTTCCCGATGTTCGAGCCGACCGACGCGGGCGGCTGGACCGCGGTCCACCACCCGTTCACCGCGCCCGCCGCCTCCCACCTCGACAGCTTCGACAAGGAGCCGGCCGACGTCCCCGCCAGGGCGTACGACCTGATCCTCAACGGCTCCGAGCTCGGCGGCGGCTCGATCCGCATCCACAGCTCCGACGTCCAGCGGCGCGTCTTCGACGTGATCGGGCTGTCCCAGGAGGAGGCGCAGGAGCAGTTCGGCTTCCTGCTCGAGGCGTTCAGCTTCGGCCCGCCGCCCCACGGCGGCATCGCCTTCGGCATCGACCGGATCACCGCGATGGTCGCCGGCGCCGACTCGATCCGCGAGGTCATCGCGTTCCCCAAGACCGGCGGCGGCGGCGACCCGCTCACCGGCGCGCCGACCCCGATCACCGCCGAGCAGCGCAAGGAGGCGGGCATCGACGGCCCGCCCCCCGCCAGCACCGCCTGACCTCCCGCAGGCGGCCCCCCGGCGTCCGGGCCGGCTCGCAGGTGGCACGACCGGGGCACGCCCCTGACCCTGCCGACACCGGGGAGGTCACCCACACGATCCGGGTGCGTACTGAACTGCCCCCAGGTCTGGGGGCAGTTCGGTACGCACCCGGACCCACAGCACCTGCCCCGGCTCGCGACCCTCGGCTGGCCCGGTCGGGCAGCCCCGGGCCTACCAGCGGCTGCGGACCAGCAGGGGGCCGCTGGTGAAGCGGTGGTCATCGGCGAAGCCCAAGGCGTCGTAGACCCCGCGGCCGGGGGCGTTGACGGCGTACATCCCGAGGGTCACCAGGTCACAGCCCTGGTCGAACAGCCGGCGGGTCAGCGCCGCCGTGACCGCCCGGCCCAGCCCGGCGCCGCGGCGGTCCGGGCGGACGGCGATCGAGGACAGGTGCCCGACACCGGTCGTCCCGCTCGTGTCGGCTGCGCAGGTCACCAGCTCGTCGCCGGCCCAGGCCCCGACCCAGCGCCGCACCGAGGCGTCACCGGGCTGCACCGACGCGGTCGGCGACGACACCGCCAGCAGCTCCCGGACGGCGGCCTGGTCGGTCACGTCGACCACGTCGTCCTCACCGGGCTGCCGCGGTGGCGGGGTGTCCAGCCAGCGGAAGTCCCAGTCGGTGCCGTTGAGGCCTACCCAGGCCGGCAGGTGCACCGGGGTCCCACGCGGCACCGTCACGCGCTGGCGCGGGGGCAGCTGGGGGAGCAGCTCGCCGAGCAGCGCGCCGACGGCCGCGGGTGGGCCGTGGGTCGTCAGGTAGGGCGTGCGGTCGTCGGGGTCGGTCCCGATCCAGGCGGTCGCGCCCTCACCGACCCAACCGCGCACCAGCTGACGGCGTAGAGAGCTGCGGGCGTAGGGGTCGTGGCCGGTCGCCACGAGCACCTCGGCGGCTGACCCGAGGGGGGTGACGGGCACGGGAGGCAGGTTACGCACCGGGTCGCGACAGGACCGGCTCGGGCGGCATGACAACCGGCCCGGACTCCGATACGCCGAACCGCGCGTGCAGCCGCCGCAGCGGCCCGGGCGCCCACCAGTTGGCGTCGCCGAGCAGGGTCATCGTCGCGGGCACCAGCAGGCAGCGGACGAGCGTCGCGTCGACCGCGATGGCGATCGCCATGGCCAGCCCGAGCTGCTTGATCGCCGCCATGTCACCGGTGCCGAAGCCGGCGAACACGATGATCAGCACGAGCGCCGCCGAGGTGATGATCCGGCCGCTGCGCTGCAGGCCGAGCGCGACCGCGGTGTCGCCGTCACAGCCCTGGTCGACCAGCTCCTTGACCCGCGAGAGCAGGAACACCTCGTAGTCCATCGACAGGCCGAAGGCGAAGACGAACACCAGGACGGGGACGAACGTCTGGAGCCCCGGCGCCGGCTCGACGCCGAGCGGACCGGCCAGCCAGCCCTCCTGGAAGACCAGCACCAGGGCGCCGAAGGACGCGCCGAGCGACAGCAGGTTCATGACCAACGCCTTGGCCGGCACGAGCACCGACCCGGTCATGAGGAACAGCAGCACGAAGGTCGCCGCGACGACCAGTCCTACCGCCCAGGGCAGCCGGTCGGCCAGGCTGCTGTTGAAGTCCGCCAGGAACGCCGCCGAGCCCGTCACCAGCGCGTCGGGCGATGGCCGGTCGGCCCGCAGGGCGGTCACCAGGTCGAGCGCCGCCTCGCCCTGGCTCTCCCCGGCCGGCACCACGTCCACCGCCGTCACCCCGCCGTCGAGCGCGACCGGCCGGACGGACCGCGCGCCCGGCAGCTGCTCGACCCTGTCGGCCCAGGAAACCAGCTCGGGGCTGTCGACCGGCAGGGAGGTCACGACCCGCACCGGCTGGGACTCGCGGCCGGGGAACCTCTCGGCGAGGGCATCGGCGACCTGGCGGGTCTCGAAGCTGCGCGGCAGCAGCTCGGCGCCGCCGTCGACGAAGCGCGCGCCCAGGAACGGCAGCGCCATCGCGGCCAGCAGCAGCGAGGTCGTGACCGCGACGAGCAGCGGGCGGCGCTGCACCCGTCGGGCCAGCCGGGCGAAGCGGCCGTCGTCCTGCACGACCGCGGCGGGCACCGACAGCCGACCGCCGACGGTCGCGAGCAAGGCTGGGGTAAGCGTGAGGGCGGCAGCCAGCGCCACGATCACGACGGCCACGCCACCGGCGCCGATCGAGCGGAAGACGGGGTCGTCGAGCACCAGCAGCCCGCACAGCGACACCGCGACGGTCACCCCGGAGAAGGCGACCGTACGACCGGCGGTGGCGCAGGTCCGCAGCACGGCGGCCTCCACGGCCAGGCCGCCGGTGCGCTGCTCCCGGAACCGGCTGACGATCAGCAGCCCGTAGTCGATCGCGAGGCCCAGCCCCAGGACGGTCACCACGCTCACGACGTCGGGCGAGAGGTCCAGGACGTAGGACGCGCCGAGCAGCACCAGCAGCGCCCCCGCGATGGTCGAGACCGCGGCGGCCAGCGGCAGCCCGGCGGCCAGGAAGCCGCCGAACACCACCACCATGAGCACGGCGGCGACGGGCAGGCTGACCAGCTCGCCGGTCTTGAGGTCGCGCTCGACAGCCTCGTTGATCTCGCGGCGCAGCAGCAGCTCACCGCCGACGGTGACCGTCCCGACATCCACCTCCCGCAGCCGGTCGACGACGGCGTCCAGGGTGGCGTCCTCGTCGGCCAGGTCGCGCTCGAGGTCGACGGCGAGCAGCAGGGCCCGGCCGTCGCGGGCCAGCAGGACCGGTCCTTCCGGGCCGGAGGGCGAGAGCACCCGCTGCACCCCGTCCAGCGCCGCGAGATCGTCCACGGCGGTGCCGATCGCGGCCCGGACGGCGGCGTCGCCGGGGGAGACGTCATCCACCACCGCGAGCACCCGCGGTCCGGTGGTGACGGCGGTCGACAGGACGCGGGCGCCGCGTACGGACTCCGAGGAGGGCGACCCGCCGACGTCGGTCATCCGCCCGAAGACCTGGCTGCCCGCGCCGAAGCCGACGACGACCAGCAGCGCCCAGGCGACCAGGACGGTCCAGCGGTGCCGGACGACCAGCGCTCCCAGCCCGGCCACGGGCGATCCCCCCTCCTACGACGACCCGCACCCTGCCAGGCCGCGGCTCCCCGTGCACCCGGATACCGGTGGGGCGACACCCTTAGCCTCTTCTTCGTGGACAGCCTGTTCGACGACGCCGAGCAGCAGGCGGCTGCCCGGGTCGCACCGCTGGCGGTCCGCATGCGCCCCCGCACCCTCGACGAGGTCGTCGGGCAGAAGCACCTGCTCGGCCACGGCGCCCCGCTGCGGCTGCTGGTCGAGGGCGACGCGCCGCTGTCGGTGATCCTCTGGGGCCCGCCCGGGACCGGCAAGACGACCCTCGCGATGGTCATCGCCGCCTCCACGCAGCGGCGGTTCCGCGAGCTGTCGGCCGTCACCGCCGGGGTCAAGGACGTCCGCCAGGTGGTCGAGGACGCCAAGCGCGCGCTCGGCGAGACCGGCGCGCAGACCGTGCTGTTCGTCGACGAGGTCCACCGGTTCTCCAAGACCCAGCAGGACGCGCTGCTGCCGAGCGTGGAGAACCGCTGGGTGACGCTGGTCGCCGCGACCACCGAGAACCCTTTCTTCAGCGTCATCTCCCCGCTGCTGTCGCGGTCGCTGCTGCTCACCCTCGAGCCGCTCACCGACGACGACATCCGGGCGGTCGTCGCCCGGGCCCTGGAGGACGACGTCCGTGGCTACGGCGGGAGGGTGAAGCTCGACGACGACGCGCTGGACCACCTCGTGCGCCTGGCCGGTGGCGACGCCCGGCGCTCGCTCACCGCGCTGGAGGCCGCGGCCGGCGCGTCGGACCACGTGACGCTGACGCTGCTCGAGCAGGCCGTCAATCGGGCGGCGGTGCGCTACGACCGGGACGGCGACCAGCACTACGACGTCATCAGCGGCTTCATCAAGTCGATCCGCGGCTCGGACGTCGACGCGGCGCTGCACTACCTGGCGCGGATGTTCGAGGCGGGGGAGGACCCGCGCTTCATCGCCCGCCGGCTCGTCGTGCACGCCAGCGAGGACATCGGGATGGCCGACCCCTCGGCGCTGCAGGTCGCGGTCGCCGCGGCGTCGGCGCTCGAGCTGATCGGCATGCCCGAGGCGCGGCTCAACCTCGCGCAGGCGACCATCCACCTGGCGCTGGCGCCCAAGAGCAACGCGGTGCTCGCCGCGATCGAGTCAGCCCTGGCCGACGTGCGGGCCGGTCGTACCGGCTCGGTGCCGGTGCACCTGCGGGACAGCCACTACCCGGGTGCGGCCAAGCTCGGGGTCGGCGGGTACCGATACCCTCACGACTTCCCGGGAAGGGTCGTCGCGCAGCAGTACGCGCCCGACCCTGTCGTGGGGCGGGAGTACTACTCGCCCAGCGGCCTGGGGGTCGAGCGCGTCGCCTCGCAGCGGCTCGCGGGCCTGCGCGAGGTGCTGCGTGGGGACCGCGGGGTGGTGCCCGAGGACGCCGCGGACGGCTTCCGGCCCCGGTGCAGGCCCGCACCACCGACGAACGACGAGCTCGCAGCCCACGCGAGCAGCCCGCACGACCCCGACCCGCACAACCCCGACCCGCACGACGACAAGGAGCAGCCTCCGTGCTGACAGGTGGACAAGTCGCAGGACTCATCGTGGCGGTGGCCTTCGTGGTCCTCGTCATCTTCCTCGGCCTCGTGCTGATCAAGCTCGGGCGGGTGCTCGAGGAGACCCAGAAGCTGGTCAGCGGGATCACCGACCAGACGGTGCCGCTGCTGGGTGAGGTGACGACGTCGGTCGTCCACGTCAACCAGGAGCTCACCCGGGTCGACGCGATCACCGCCAACGTGCAGTCGATCAGCGGCAACGTCTCGGCGCTGACGTCGCTGTTCGCCGCGACCCTCGGCAGCCCGGTCATCAAGGTCGCCGCGTTCTCCTACGGCGTGCGCTCGGTCGCGACCAAGCGCAGCGAGAAGGACATCAACAAGCGGGTGCGCGAGGAGCTCAAGAGCTCGCGGAAGCGCAACCGATGAGCCGCCGCCTGGTCTACATCGCGTTCGGCGCGGTCGTCGGCGTGCTGGTCGTACGACAGGCGACGCTGGCCGCTCGCAAGGTCACGCCCGCGGGCGTGCAGGACTCGATCGCCGGGGCGTTCAGCGGGCTGACCGAGGCGATCCGGGACTTCTCCGCCGAGCTGAAGGTGGCGATGGCCGAGCGCGAGGACGAGCTGCGGGTGACGCTCGGCCTCGACGGCAGCCACGACCTGGTCGACCACGTCCCCGGCCACACCGGCGGGCTGGAGCCCGACGTCCGATGACGCCGCCCAGCCAGGGGATGTCGTCGGCGGAGATCCGCCGGCGCTTCCTCGCGCACTTCGAGGGCAGGGGCCACACGGTCGTGCCCTCGGCCTCGCTGATCGCCGACGACCCGACGCTGCTGCTGGTCAACGCCGGCATGGTGCCGTTCAAGCCGTACTTCCTCGGTGAGGTGCCGGCGCCCTACGTGCGGGCCACGAGCGTGCAGAAGTGCGTGCGCACCCTGGACATCGAGGAGGTCGGCAAGACCACGCGCCACGGCTCGTTCTTCCAGATGGCCGGCAACTTCTCCTTCGGCGACTACTTCAAGCAGGGCGCGATCGACTTCGCCTGGGAGCTGCTCACCGGCAGCGTCGCCGACGGCGGCTACGGCCTGCCGGAGGACAAGCTGTGGACGACGGTCTACCTCGACGACGACGAGGCGTTCGCGCTGTGGCGGCGCTACGTCCCCGAGGAGCGCATCCAGCGGCGCGACAAGGCCGACAACTACTGGCACATGGGCGTCCCCGGACCCGGCGGTCCGTGCAGCGAGATCTACTACGACCGCGGCTCGGAGTACGGCCGCGAGGGCGGGCCGATCGCCGACGAGGACCGCTACCTCGAGCTGTGGAACCTCGTGTTCATGCAGTATCAGCTGTCCGAGGTCCGCACCAAGGTCGACTTCGACATCGCCGGCCCGCTGCCGGCGCAGAACATCGACACCGGCATGGGCCTGGAGCGCGTCGCCACGGTCCTGCAGGGCGTCGACAACCTCTACGAGATCGACACCTCGCAGGCGATCCTGGACCGGGCAGCGTCCCTGGCGGGCGTGACCTACGGCCAGGACCCCGCGGCCGACGTCCGGCTGCGCGTCGTGGCCGACCACGCGCGTACGGCCGTGATGCTCATCGGGGACGGCGTCCGGCCGGGCAACGAGGCCCGCGACTACGTCCTGCGGCGGATCCTGCGCCGCACGGTCCGCTCGATGCGCCTGCTCGGCGCGGGCGACCCCAGCATGCAGGAGCTCGTCGCCGCCTCCATCGGCGCGATGGGTCCGCAGTACCCCGAGCTGGTCGACGCCGCCGACCGCATCACGGCCGTCGCGGTCGGCGAGGAGCGCAGCTTCCTCGAGACCCTGACCAAGGGCGCGACCGTCTTCGAGGGTGCTGTCCCGGCCGCGCGGCAGGCCGGTGGTGTCCTGTCGGGCTCGGCGGCGTTCAGCCTCCACGACACCTATGGCTTCCCGATCGACCTGACGCTCGAGATGGCCGCCGAGCAGGGCCTGTCCGTCGACGAGCCGGGCTTCCGCGCGCTGATGGCCGAGCAGAAGGCCAAGGGCAAGGCCGACGCCCGGGAGAAGAAGACCGGCGGCGTCGACACCTCGGCCTACCGGTCGCTGCTGGAGACCGCGGGCTCCTCGGAGTTCACCGGCTACGGCGAGGTCCGGTCCGAGGCGGTCGTCCGCGGGCTGCTGGTGGCCGGCTCCTCGGTGCAGGCGGCGCGCGAGGGCGACCTGGTCGAGCTGGTCCTGGACCGGACCCCGTTCTACGCCGAGGCCGGCGGGCAGCTCGCCGACGCGGGGCAGCTCGTGCTCGCCGACGGCACGGTCGTCCAGGTCGAGGACGTGCAGAAGCCGCTCGGCGACCTCGTCGTGCACCGCGGGCGGGTGGTCTCCGGTGAGGCCCGGGTCGGCGCGGCGGTCGACGCGCAGGTCGACGTCGAACGCCGCCGGTCGGTCTCGCGCGCCCACACCGCGACCCACCTGGTGCACAAGGCCTTCCGCGCCGCGCTGGGGGAGCAGGCCACCCAGGCCGGCTCGCTCAACGCCCCGGGCCGCTTCCGCTTCGACTTCGCCTCGCCCTCGGCCGTCCCGGCGTCGGTGCTGACCGACGTCGAGCAGGAGATCAACGAGATCGCGCTGGCCGATCTTGAGGTGCGGGCGTTCGTCACCACCCAGGCCGAGGCCCGCCGGATCGGCGCGATGGCGCTGTTCGGGGAGAAGTACGGCGACGCCGTCCGCGTCGTCGAGGTCGGCGACTACGCCCGGGAGCTCTGCGGCGGCACGCACGCCGCCCGCTCGGGCCAGCTCGGCGTGGTCAAGCTGCTGTCGGAGGCCTCGATCGGCTCCGGCGTGCGGCGGGTCGAGGGTCTGGTCGGGCTCGACGCCTACTCCTACCTCGCCCGCGAGCACGTGCTGCTCTCCCAGCTCGCGTCCTCGTTCAAGGTGCCGACTGCGGAGGTGCCCGACCGGGTGGCCGCGACCGTCGCCCGGCTGCGTGAGGTCGAGAAGGAGCTCGCGGCCCTGCGCGCGGGAGCCGTCCTGCAGCAGGCCGGCGCCTTCGCCGCCGCGGCCGTCGACGTCCACGGCGTCGCCTACGTCGGGGTCCAGGCGCCCGCCGGCACCACCGGCGACCTGGTCCGCCAGCTCGCCCTCGACGTCCGCGGCCGGCTCGCGGCCGACCGTCCGGGCGTCGTGCTCGTCGCGGCCGGCGGTGACCGCGTCACCCTGGTGGCGGCGGTCAACGACGCGGCCCGCGCACGCGGCCTGTCGGCCAACGCCCTCCTGCGGGAGGCGGCGGTCGCCGTCGACGGCAAGGGCGGCGGCAAGGACGACGTCGCCCAGGGCGGCGGCACCAAGGCCGCGGGCATCGCCGAGGCGCTGACCCGGGCCGAGCACCGCATCGGCCAGGTGGCGACCGGCTCCTGATGAGGTCCGCGTGACGCTGCCCCACATGACCCTGCCCGGGGTGGTGCTGGCTGTCGACGTCGGCACCGTCCGCGTCGGCGTCGCGGCCAGCGACCCGCACCGGATCCTGGCGTCACCGGTCGAGACCGTCCCGGCCCCGGGCCACGCCCGGGTCGTCGAGCTGGTCGCCGAGCGCGAGGCGGTGCTCGTCGTCGTCGGCCTGCCGACGTCGATGTCGGGCCAGTCGCGCAGCGCGTCGGCCGACATGGCCCGCGACTGGGCGGCGTTGCTGGCGCCGCTGGTCGCGCCGGTCGAGGTGCGTCTGGTCGACGAGCGGCTCACGACGGTCAGCGCGACGGCCGCGCTGCGGGCCTCCGGACGCACCGCCCGGCAGAGCCGCTCGGTCGTCGACCAGGCAGCAGCGGTCGCGCTGCTGCAGGGTGTCCTGGACACGCACTGAGGTGATCTCAGTAGAGTCGGCCCGGTGACCGAGCTGCTGGACCTCGATGACGACGAACGACGCCCAGCGCCCCGGCGCCGACGGAGCCCCGCGGCGAAGATCATCGCGGTGCTGTTCGTGCTGCTGCTCACCGTGGGGCTGGTCTACGGCGGGCTGGCCGTCGTCCGCACGCTGTTCGGCGGCTCGGCCGCCGAGGACTACCCCGGACCAGGCACCGGCGCGGTGACGGTGCAGGTCAACCCGGGCGACACCGCCGGCGACGTCGCCGACACCCTCGTCGAGGCCGACGTCGTGGCGAGCCGGCGGGCCTTCTTCGAGGTCGCGTCCAACGACCCGCGGGCCACGTCGCTGCAGCCGGGGTTCTACGAGTTGCAGGAGCAGATGGCCGCGGTCGACGCGTTCGAGCTGCTGCTGGACCCGGCCTCCCGGGTGGTCGGCCGGGTCACGGTGCCGGAGGGCCTGACCGTCGAGCAGACGCTGACCGTCCTGGCCGAGGGGACCGAGATCCCGATCGAGGACTACCAGGCGGCCGCGGCGGCGCCCGCCGAGCTGGGGCTGCCGGACTACGCGCAGGGCCAGCTGGAGGGGTTCCTGTTTCCCGCGACCTACGACATCGAGCCGGGCACCACGCCGACGCAGGTGCTGTCGCTGATGGTCGACCGCTTCGAGCAGGCGGCGGCGACCGTCGGGCTCATCGAAGGGGCCGCGGCGCTGGGCCTCACGCCGTACGAGGTGGTGATCGTCGCCAGCCTCATCGAGCGCGAGGTCCGCTTCGACGACGAGTACCCCAAGGTCAGTGCGGTCGTCTACAACCGGCTCGACCAGGGGATCCCGCTCGGCATCGACGCTGCCGTGCTCTTCGGGGTCGGCAAGACCGCCGGCGGCGAGCTGACGGCGTCCGACCTGCGCGCGGAGACGCCGTACGAGAACCGGCGCCAGACCGGCCTGCCTCCCACGCCGATCGCCGCGCCCGGTGAGGCCACGCTGGAGGGCGCGCTCAACCCCGAGGACAGCGACATCCTCTACTACGTGCTGGCGACGGCCGAGGGCCGCACGTTCTTCACCAACGACTACCAGGAGTTCCTGGACCAGCGCGACCAGTCGCGCGCCGAGGGCATCTTCTGAGGGCCGCCGTCCTGGGCCGGCCGATCGCGCACTCGCTGTCGCCGTCCCTGCACCGGGCCGCTTACGCCAAGCTCGACCTGCCGTGGACCTACGACGCGGTCGACGTCGGCGTGGAGGAGCTGGCCGGCTTCCTCGACGGGCTCGGGCCCGAGTGGGCCGGGCTGTCGCTGACGATGCCGCTCAAGCAGGCAGTCCTGCCCCTGCTCAGCACCTGCTCGGACCTGGCCCGCGACGTCGCGGCCGCCAACACCGTCGTGCTGCGCGACGGGGAGCGGCTCGGCCACAACACCGACGTCGCCGGGATCGTCGCGGCACTGGCCGAGCACGGGGTGACCACGGCGGAGCGGGCGGTCGTGCTCGGCGGTGGGGCGACAGCCCGGTCGGCGCTGGCCGCGCTGGCTGCGCTGGGGTGCACGACGCCCGTCCTGGTGGTGCGCTCCTCCCCGGACGAGACCCTCGCGGCCGCAGCCCGGCTCGGGGTCACGCCGTCGGTGGTCGCGTTCAGCCCCGCGGTGCTCGAGGACTGCGACCTGCTGGTCAGCACGCTCCCGCCGGGCGCCGCCGACGCGGTCGCGCCGTGGGTCCGGGACCTGCCCGCCCTGCTCGACGTCGTCTACGACCCCTGGCCCACCGCCCTGGCCGCCGCGTGCGGGGGAGCGGTGGTCAGCGGGGCGCTGATGCTGCTGCACCAGGCCGCCGCGCAGGTCGAGCTGATGACCGGCCGGCAGGCGCCGCTCGAGGCGATGCGGTTGGCGCTCAAGGCCTGACCGGCCGCGGTCGAAGGGACTCGGAGAAGGCGGTCGCGCGGGACCGTCGCGTGAAGGAGCCCCGATGACCGACCTGCAGTCCGGTAGCCGTTCCGAGCGCCTCGACCGGGCGATCCATGCCCTGCTGTCGCAGACGCCCGAGATCGAGGCGGCGGCGGTGGTGTCCTTCGACGGTCTGCCGATGGCGGCCGCGCTGCCCCCGTCGATGGACGAGGACCGCGTCGCCGCGATGAGCGCCGCGCTGCTCTCGCTCGGCGAGCGCGCCGCCCAGGGCCTGGGCCGCGGCGAGCTGTCGCAGGTCTACATCGAGGGCGACGCCGGCACGGTCTTCCTCATCTCCGCCGACGACGAGGCGGTGCTGGTCGCCGTCGCCGCCAAGGGCGCCAAGGTCGGGATGATGCTCTACGAGGTGAAGATCGCCGCCGCACGCGTCGCGACGATCCTGCGCTCCGACGACGCGCCGTTCGTGCCCGAGCCGGTCGCGGTGCCGGTGCAGGCCGAGCCGGTCGAGACGTACGCCCCGACCTACGCCGAGACGCTGGCTCCGACGTACGCCGAGACGCACACGGCCACGAGCTACACCGAGACGCTGGCGGCCTCTAGCTACACCGAGCCGACCTACGCCGAGCCGGCCGCCCCGGCCTTCGAGGTCGAGACCGCCTTCGCCGAGCCGGCCTTCGCCACCGAGCCGACCTACAGCACGCCGGCTCCTGCGGCCGAGCCGACGTGGTCCTCGTCGTACGCCCCGAGCGGCAGCCTGCCGCCCGCCACCTGGTCCTGATCCGCCTCTCCACCGACTCGACAGGACCGACGTGAGACTCGAGGGCACGCTCGACGCGTTCAGCCTCCCGGACATCTTCCAGCTCTTGAGCTTCACGAAGAAGACCGGGACGCTGCACCTGCGCCGCGACAGCGACCACGGCGCGGTCCACCTGCGCGACGGCCTGGTGACCGGCGCCCGCGCCGACGTGGACCGGCAGGAGCTGGGCCGCCGCCTGCTCGGCGCCGGGCTGGTCGACGACGAGGTGCTGGCCTCCGCGGCCGAGGACCTGGCGAGCGACCCGACGCTGAGCCTGGCGCAGCTGCTGGCCATCAAGGGCGAGCTGCCCGCCGACAAGGTCCGGGACCTCGCCGCCGAGCAGGCCCACGACGCCGTCTTCAGCCTGCTCCGCTGGCCGGTCGGTGAGTTCGCCTTCGTCGTCGACGAACCCGACCCCGACGACCTGGGGGCCGCGCTGCCGGTCGACGCCGTGGTCACCGAGGGCCAGCGCCGGCTCACCGTCTGGGCCGAGCTCATCGAGAAGGTCCCCGCCGCGGACGCGGTCGTCTCCGTCAACCCCGCACCCGGTCCCGACCCCGTCGCCGACCGCGCCGAGTGGGCGCTGCTGTCGCTGGTCGACGGCCGCCGCACCGTCGGTGACCTGGTGTCCCTGTCCGGCCGCGGTGAGTTCGCCGTCGTGTCGGCCCTCGCCGGCCTGGTCGGCCGCGGGCTGCTGGTCGTCGGCAGCGCCGCCGACGACCAGCTTGCCCGCCGGCAGAGCCTGCTCGCGGCGCTCGAGGGGCATGTCGTCAAGGCGCCCGCCGTTGTGCCGGCGCAGTCCACCGGCCCGGTGATCCCCGCACGGCCGGAGCCGTTCACCCCGACCCGCAAGCCCGAGCACGCCGAGGAGCCGGGTGTCGTACGCGCCTCCGCCTCCCGGCCGACGATGGCCGGGGGAGCCGGGCACGGCTCGGTGCACGGCGCGACCGCGCTGCAGCCCGACGTCGACCTCGACCCGTCGGCGGCCCAGGCCATCGAGCGCGACCCGAGTGTCAACAAGAGCCTGCTGCTCCGGCTCATCGCCGGCGTCAGGGGCCTGTAGTGAGCACCCGCAACCCCCACCGCCGCAAGCACGGCGGCACCGCCGTCAAGATCGTCGTGACCGGGCCGTTCTCGGCCGGCAAGACGACGCTGATCCGCACGATCAGCGAGATCACCGTCCTGTCGACCGAGAAGGACATCACCGACAGCACGAGGTCCCGCAAGGCCGAGACGACCGTCGCGATGGACTTCGGCCGGATCACCATCGACCGCGACCTGGTGCTCTACCTGTTCGGCACGCCCGGCCAGGACCGGTTCGACTTCATGTGGGAGATCCTCGGCGAGGGGATGCTCGGCTACATCCTGCTCATCGACTCCTCCCGCGAGGACTCGCTGGAGGAGGCCGTCGGCATCCTCGCGGCCTTCCGCAGGATGGCGCGGGTGCCGTTCGTCGTCGCCCTCAACCGCGCGGCCGGCATGGACCCCGCCGACGAGGACCGGGTCCGCGCGGTGCTGGAGCTCGACGAGGACACCCCCGTCGTGCCGTGCGACGCGACCGACCGCGAGTCGGTCAAGGCCGTGCTGCTGGCGCTGCTCTACTCGGTCGTCGACCAGATCGACGCCCCCGCCGCTGCTCGGGTCTGAGCATGGGTTGGTTTCGGCGGTCGCGCGGACGGCACGCCCTCGGGGCGCCGAAGCGGGTGGTCGAGGCGGTGGTGGTGCCGGCTGTGGTGGTGCCCGCGTTCGTGCCGGTGCCGGTTGCGTCGGACCTGTCGTTCTTCGCGCCGGGGTCTGCCGCGGTCATGAGGCCGGCCTCTGAGCCCACCGAGCTCGTCGTCCCGGTGGCTGTTGGGGCGGTCGCACCCCCGACTCACCTGGCCGAGCCGACCCCGGCCGTCGACACGGACGACGTGCTGAGCTCGATCGCCGCACTGATCGTGTCGGGGGAGGCCTGGGTCGAGTCACCGGTGGTGCCGGGACAGCGCGCCGTTCCGGTCGTCGCTGCACCGCCGCGGGCCATGACCTTCGCATCGCCCCCGGTCGCGGTCGCGCAGTTGCCCGTCCCGCCCATGCATGTCGAGGATGTTGAGCTCCCGGCGGCCGAGTACATGGCAGCCCCTCCTGTCTCCCGAGTGCAGCTCGGCTTCCGCGACGGCACCACGGCCTCGCTGGACCCCGACTCCGAGCAGGCTGCGGCCCTCGAGGAGCTCGCGCTCCTGCTCAGCCTCCGCGACTGACCGTGCCCCCGGGCTCCGCCCTGGGCGGTGCGGCTCCGATCGGCTGCCCCGAGGCAATCGCGGCGGCGTCGGACCTGGGGCCGGAGTCATGAGCAACGAGATCACGACGCGGCCGCTGTGATGGACCGCTGTCGTCGCTATCGTGAGCCACCAACATGGAGGTGCGTGCTGGCATGACTGATGTCCTCGTCCGCGATGTGCCCGATGACGTGATCACCGCTCTCGACGCTCGGGCAGCCCGCCTGGGTCTGTCTCGCAGCGAGTTCTTGCGTCGACGGCTGGCACAGGAGGCGATGAGTCCGGAGCCGATGACGGCAGCGCATCTCGCCGCCTTCGCGGAGACGTTCGTCGACCTTGCCGACCCGGAGGTCTTGAAGGGCGCCTGGGAGTGACCTCCGGGCTCATCCACACCTCGGCCGCGCCCGGCTGGCACGGTCCACCGAGGTGCCACGCTGACAGAACCGATCGAGCGGGGACTCGTGCGCATGAGCATCGTTACTTCGGATGCTCCCGGTGATGGGACATCTGCGGTCAGGCGAGCCGCGCGGCGGCCGCAGGCACGAGTGTGCGCGCAGCATAAAGGGCCGCGCTCAGGTGCGTAGAGGTGGGGTTCTTTGCCTCGTATCGCAAGCCGTTACGTGCAGCGCGAAGGGTGTCGAAGGCCCGGGCCGCAGTCTGGGCTGGAGGTTGGTCGAAGATCGCCTCGAGGAATCGGCCGACGGTGACATGCGCTCCAGGTCCGGACGCGGTCCGGTAGCCGTAGGCCGCAAGCATCGCCTCTCCAGCATCGTGGCAGGCGTTGTGGGCAACGTCGAAGATCATGCCAGGGGGTGCGCTCAGTGTCGTGAGCGCGACCAGCGACGTGGCGGCGTTGTCGAGGAAGCGCGCCGCCTTGCTGACGTCCACACCGCGGGCGGGACCGGTGGCGTTGACCTGCGCGATCTTGCCGGCATTCAGCAGGCCGTCGACTGCGGACTGCGGCGCAGCAGTGAGGGGAACAACTCCGCCTGCTGGCATCAGGCGTCGCCGTCCTCAAGCGTGCCCATCACGGGGATCATGATCCCGTGTCGGACTTCGTCGATGAACGGCGATCGCTTCCGCCATTCGTCCCGAGTCATGATGGTCGGGTTCACGGGCAGGCCAAGGATGTCCGTGGGGATCCGCATTGCCGCAAAGACGGTCATCGGGTCGGGGTCGCCGACGACGATGACATCCACGTCCTCTGGGGGAGGTCCATCGACTCCCTTGAGGCGTGCGGCGTAGGAGCCGTGGAGCGCAACGGCTTGGACCCCTCGGATCTCGGTGAGGGCTTCGGCCAGCACCGGCACAGCGCCGAACGACACCAGTATCAAGTCACGCAACGGCCCGTACGCCGGGGCGTTCTTGTTTGGCTTGACGACGCTCGCCTGACCGACTTTGCGCTTGACCACGAGGCCGGCGTCCGTGAGGCGCCCTACCTCACGATGCACGCTTGCATACGGACTACCGATCTTCGTGGCGAGCTCGCGCATGTTGTAGTCGTGCTCCACGTCGAGAAACAGCGCAGCGAGGATGCGCTCCTGGGTCGTCGACCTGAAGAGGGGCGCCAGCGGATGAGCCGCGGTTCTCATGTAACGGATAGTACTGCTCATCTAAGCGTGCAGCCTCCATCACGATCGTGTGGATGGACACCACTCACCGTTAAAGCGATAGGCCGTCTCCGCGTCCAGACGCCTCTGCCGCCACTCCCAGCATCCGTACGGCCGCGACGAGGGACGCCTGGCCGCCGACCCGGGGCGGGTCCGAGCGACCGCCGCAGCGAGCCAGCGCGAGGGGGAAGACCGCACGTTGCGGGCCTGCCCGCGCGTCGCCGTTCGCTGAACGATGCGACGGCACCGCCGCCTCGCTGCCCCCGACTCGGAGCAGGCGGCCGCCCTCCAGGAGCTCGCGCTCCTGCTCAGTCTGCGCGATTGACCGGCTTCCCTTCTGGCGGCGGTGACGGAGCAGCAACATCGGCGAGGCGCATCTACCCTGCGCGGGGCTCGGGCCGGTCACGCCGCTGGCGTTGCAGGAGCAACGAGGCAATCAGACAGCCAACCGTGCCGCCCACGAAGCTGACCGCGCCGTACTGCAGGCCCGCCAAGATCATCACCAAGATCGCTGCCTGGAACAGGGCGGCCAGGTAGAGCGGGTGACGCGGGTCGTGCCAGCGGCTGAACAGGAACGTCCCCACGGTGCTCATCGCGGGAGTGTAGAGCCCCGGAGCCGTGTCCCGACGCCGCACAGGGAGTGGACCTGGACTCGCTCAGACGCGGATGGGTGTGACCGGGATGGGCGAGCAGACCCGGCGCATGTCCTGGGGATCGCTCGTCAGGATGACGGCGCCGCGCCAGTCGTTGACGGTGACGGCTGCGCCCACGTGGGCGTCCGCGACGCTCACCCGCTCGCGGTTGACGATGTCGGCAGCGACATTGCCCTGGCGGCTGTCCAGTGCCACGTCGGTGACACGGAACCGCTTGATGGCGGACCGCGTCGGCGCTGAGCGATCCCACCCCGCTTCGACGCGTGCGGCGCATGGCACCACGACTCGGGCCAGGTCGCCGCGCTTGCGACGGGCCACCGCGCTCTCCAGGTGTGCCAGAACCCGGCTGTGCTTGGCGTGCTGGGGGTCGACCAACGCCTGGACGGCCTCGTTGTCGAGGACGACGACGCTCACGCGGACATCAGCGACTGAGCCTCCGCCCAGAGCAGCGCGTCGTGAGCGTCGGCGTCGGGGTGCCGAGCGAGGAGCTGCTCGGTGGCGGAGGCCAGCGCTGCGGGGTGCTGTGCAAGCGGCGAGCCTGTTTGCTCCGCCAAGGCCAGAGCCACCTCGGCGAGAGAGGGGCGCGCATCGGGGTGCTGCTGATAGTGCTCGTCGAGGGCGGCCCGCATCACGGCTGTCTCCAAGGCGGCACGTAGGGCCGCTGCCGTGAGTGCCGTCGTGGAGGGGGCCAGGCCGAGTTCACCGACAGCCAAGGCCGCCGCGTCGCGCAGCGCCGTGGGCAGGCGCATGGAGGTGTTGCTGGTCGCGTCCTCGTCAGCGTCCAACAGCGCGTTCAGGCGGTCAAGCACCTCGACGGCAGTCATGATCGCGTACGGTACCACCGTCGCGTGGTACAGACAGTCCTCTCATCGGCACTGGCGCTCGACGAGTAGCCCCGAAGGTCGAGACGCCCCCTCCGCCCCGAGACGAGCAGCAGACTTCGTCGCCAGGAACGACAACGGAGAACCAGCCCGGCGACATCCTGATCGAGGGGGGCCATGTCACCCCCGACCAGCTGGCGATCGCCGTCGATGAACGGCGACGCCTGGGCTGCCCTCGGCCGCCACCGCCCGCATGATCGAGCCAGACCATCGGCCGGGCTGTTTGACGCCGTTCATTGTGTC
>Ga0335397_10000143_pt1 | contig 79630 bp, 67 predicted proteins | sample MAT04_FD_205740 | JGI IMG/M metagenome (GOLD analysis project Ga0335397, IMG submission 205740) | Freshwater microbial communities from Lake Fryxell liftoff mats and glacier meltwater in Antarctica - MAT-04 (spades assembly) (version 2) ...
AGCTGGTCCTGCAGGCAGATGACGCTGAGAAAAGCGTTGTTGGCGATACCGACCGGCCAACAGGCTTCGTGTTGCTTGACTGTCAGCCCTACGCAGGCCAAGCCGCTCAGGACGCTTAGCAGTTCTGCGTAGGGCAACCCAAACTCCAGCTATTCGCTACGAGGGGAGCCTTTCAAAATCAAAAAGCCTCGACGAGCGAGGTTACTTCCCCTTCTTGGTGCGGGAAGTCGCCGCGCCACGAGCCCAACCGACGACCAACTGGCCGGGGTCCGAGTTATAGGCGGCCTTGAAGGCGGCATCGAAGGTTGAGCCTCCCTTCAGGTTCTTCAGCACGGCCAGGAACTGCGGCTTCTTGCTGAGGAGCATCTTGGTGAAGCCGTAGCCCAGCACGGGGACTTCGCCCGGCGCGAAGCCGCCTTCTTTCAGCAGCCCTTCGGGATTGGCGCCCCCGGACAAGATGCCGGGGATGCGTTCATCCCACTTCTTCACGGCGACGCACTTGGGGTCCATGCGAGCGGCAATCGCCCGGGCGGCCCCTTGGCTGAACCAGTCGGGCAAGTCCCAGCCGGCACTGTCGATGTAGGCGCCGGCGATGACTTCGCTCAACTGCGACTCCAGCGTGTCCCCTTCTTCCGGAGGAGGCAAGCAGGCGTAGGCGTCGACAATGTTGAAGAACCAGTGATTGCGCAGATCGCTGGGGACCTTGCGGTTCTCGACCATCTGGGCGTACTCGCCGTACTCGTAACGCTTGGCGAAGACGAACAGCGTGAGCTTGCCCTTGAGTAGATGCTTTTGATCCTCGGGCACCTCGAAGAACTTGAGCAGTTCGGCGTGCTGCTTTTCGGCCACTTCGCCGTACTCTTCCAAGCGGCTCTTGATCACGTTGCCGGTGATGCTGAAGTTGGGAGTCTCGATCGTTTCGACCTTCTCGTCGGGGTTGCCGACGTCCCAGTTCTTGATGGCCGTTTCGTGGCGTTTGGCGGCCAGTTCTTCATAGGTCATGTGGTTGGCGACATAGATGGCGGCGACCATGCCGACGTCCATCTCTGCCTCCATGCCGTCGAACTTGCCCCCTTCGTTCACCCAGGTCTCGAACTTCTCGATCTGGTCGGTGGTCAGGGCGGGAGCTCGCAACGGCATGCGTGCGCCAGCCATGCCCTTGATCTTCTTTACGATCAAGCTGTCGGCTCCCTTACCCGGCGTCATGATGGGGCCGCTATCTCCTCCCTTGAGGAAGTTGGCCATCGTGTTCACCCGCAGGTTGGCGCCAGGATTATTGCGAGTGCCGTGGCAGCCCGAACATTGGGCGGCCAGTACCGGAGCGATATCGCGGGCGAAGCTGACCTTTTCATTGCCCGTAGCCTTGGCCAGGGCCACTGGGGGGCCCCCCTTGGTCGCGGCGGGAATGCCGGTGCCGATCGGTCCGGCGGGATTCGGGCCGTCGTACTTGGCGCCGGCGGTGATCCACTTCTCGATCGAGGCCAGTTCGTTGGCGGTCAGCTTGCCGCCGCCACGGGGCATGTCCCCCGACTCGACGACTTCGTACAGTCGGCTGCCTTTGCCGTTGCCTGGCTCGACCATCTTCACGCCCTTGGCCCCCTGCATCAGGGCGTTGTAGGTCTGAGCGCTGAAGTCCCCCTTCTTATTGTTCCCCAGGTGGCAGCGATTGCACTTGCCGACCAGGATAGGGGCGACGTCTTTGGTGAAGCTGACTCCGCCGGCAGCACCCGCGGCAGGAGCAGGCGTGCCGGGCTTGGTGGCCGGTGCAGCCATCTCGGCCTTGGGACGTTCGGGAACCTTGGCCCCCTTGGTCTCCAGCGATTTCCGCAGCGTGACCACCGTCTTGTCGAGCGTCGAGGCGGCATTCTTCGAATTGGGAACACTCGAGAAATCGACCAGCATCTTATCCGCTTCCATCAGCGCGGCGGTCGCTTCCTCGTACTTATTTTCCTTCAACAGCTTGCTGGCTTCGCCCAACTTCTTGCTGATCGCCGCACTTCGCTCCTTGAGCTGATCGGCCGGATTTTGGGCCTGGGCACTCTCATCCAGAGCCACCGTGGCGAGCAATAGCCCGGCGCCGAAGGCCAGCATCACACCTCGCAAGATTCGTCCCATGTTAATTCCTCGCATGTTCCCTCAGTGGTCGGGGGGTATTCGCTTGGTAGGTTGGTGGAGCAGGCGTAAAGCCGGGGGCGGGCAACGACAGAGCAGGAAGCCGCCCGCGGGGATTATAAGGAGTCGCAGGCGGGTGTGGCAACGTACGGAAGTTTTTGTCTGGCAAGGGAGTTAGGGAGATCGCGGCGCGCAACGATACACGATCTCATGCAACCCTCTATACTCCTCAAGTGGCGACGGCGCGGGGCGAAATCTTGAGAAAGATTCGAGGAATTTTGCCCGAGACGCGAGAGATGGGCCGCGCAGCCGGCCTCGAAAGCTGAGGATCGGTCCCAGGCTCCGCTGGCGGAGCCAAATACCGAGAGAGCCTACCAACAGGCTACTTCGCGTCGGCCTTCGTTTCCTTGGTCTCGCCCTTCTTCAAGGCCGGATCGGTCAAAGGCTCTCCTTTGCCCTTCAGCTTCAAGGTCAGGGTCAGCTTGCCGGTGTTGTCGGCGATCTCGTGGAAGTCCTCGCGGCAACGGATGTACAGGCTGCCGTCTTCCGGAGCGGTGAAGGAGCCGAATCGGCCCAGGTCGAACGGTTCGCCCAGTTGGTAGTCCTTAAAGATCACCCCCACCAGTTTGCCGCTGCCATCCTCGGCCCCGTTGGCGTCGACCATCGTGCCCGACTTGGTTGTCTTCCAGGTTCCCTTCGCGGCGTACTCGTATTCCGTGTCCTTGGCGACCGACACGCCCGACGATTGCCAACCGCGGGCGGCATCGACCGGCGTGCTGGACGGGGCCGAGCTCCCCAGCGGGCGGCACTTCTTCTTCCAGTCCCAGGCACACAAGTCGACTCGAAAGCCCCTGTCCAGGTTCTTGAGGAAGAACAGGTACTCGAAGGAGATCTCGCGGGCCACTTCGCCATAGACGCTCTCGAAGGAGACTTCCTGCTTGGTCAGAAAGCCCATTCCCAGCGGATGGAAACGGGCGGCGTAGTTCGGATTGTTGGCCAGCAGATGGCACAGCGCCCAGCGCCAGGCATAGTTCTGCCACGAGTCGCCGGTCACGCTCCGGGGGTCGACGATCTCCAGCAGGCCTTTGGGCGGGGTCTCGCGGATGTACTTCACGACCGTGGGATGGGCGTTTACCGCCCGCTCTCCTTCGACCCAGTACTGGCCCATTTCGGCCATGCCTTCGCTGTACCAGGTGGGGCCGGTGGTGCCAAAGTTCTGCCCGCAGTAGGCATGCACCGCCTCGTGTTGCGGCGTGCCGTGATCGGCCACCGCGTAGACCACCGACTTGGCCTTGAACTGTTTCCCCAGGGTCAAGGTCTGGGTCAGCGTCACTCCGCCGCCGGCCGCGATGTGCGCCGCTCCTTCGGGATCGATGGAATTGGGCGGCCAGTTGTTCAGATCCTTGGCCACGTAGCACTCAATGATCCCCTGCGGCGCCTTGCCCCAGTACTTCGAGATGAGCCCGATCATCGTGTCGAGCCGCTTGAGCAGCGCCTTGGCCTCGACCGGATCCAGATCCGTATTGAGGACGAAGAACGGCGACGAATAAGTCGCCACCTTGCCCCCCTCGACCTTGCCTGTCTTGCCCGTCGATTTCGAGGGTGCCGTCTTGGTTCCCGAGGTCTGTCCCCAGGCCGGCGAAGCCAGCATGGATTGCGAAACCAGCGTGCCAAGCATCAGGGGCAGAACGATGGCGATTCCTCGCATGGCATCTTCTCCGGCAAAGGCCATTCGCTTGCGAATCGGCCGACTTTAAAAATCTCGGGCAGGGAATGCAGCGGAGCGCGCAAACGCACAGACCGCCGGCAAAGCCTCGGCACAGGGAATGGGGGGATAGACGAAAAGAGTATCGAGAAAGTTTCGCCGTGAGGCAATGTTTTTCTGCTGGTTTTTACACTGCGAAGCAAATACCGGGGCGGTTGTCGATTTGACGCGACTCCGTTCGACTAAGAGATGAATGCCTGGCAATCGTGCTTGCCCAGGCAATTTCCACTCCGTTTCCGAGGCAAATCGCCATGAAATACGTGTGCCTAGGCTTCATCGACGAAACCAAGTTTGCCGCTCTTCCGCCAGAGGAATCGCAGCGCATGATGGAGGAGTGCTTTGCCTATGACGATGAACTTCGCCGGGGTGGGCATTTTATTGGAGGTGAAGCCCTCGATACGGTCCGTAATGCCGTTACGTTGCGGATGAAGAACGGCGAGGTTGCGGTGACGGATGGTCCGTTTGTCGAGACCAAGGAAACACTCGGCGGCATTCTGCTGCTGGAAGCCCGCGACCTGAACCACGCCATCGCGCTGATGTCGAAACATCCGGGGGTCAAAGTGGGCCCCTTCGAGATCCGGCCGGCCGATGAATCGGTCAACCAACTGATCGCCGAGCGGAATGCGAAGTTCACGAAAAAGGCCTGAGCCAACGGGCCAGCTTTCTTCCTCTCTTTCTCTTTCAAGGATCGTGTGATGTCTTTGCTGCGAATCGAGAGCTATTCCATCTCCCTCGATGGCTTCGGAGCCGGGCCGGACCAATCGCTGGAGAACCCGTTGGGTGTCGGCGGCACGTCGCTGCACGGCTGGGTGTTTGGCACTCGAACGATCCAGCAAAAGTTATTCGGCAAAGACGAGGGCTCGACCGGCATCGACGACGACTTTGCCGCGCGGGGCTTCTGCAACTTCGGGGCCTGGATTCTGGGGCGCAACATGTTCGGCCCCGTGCGCGGTCCCTGGCCCGACGAATCCTGGAAGGGCTGGTGGGGGGACAATCCGGTTTATCATTGCCCGGTCTATGTCCTGACCCATCACCCACGGGCGTCCCTTGAGATGGAGGGGGGGACCGTCTTTCACTTCATCACTGGTGGCATTCACGAGGCCCTGCGGCTCGCGCGCCAGGCGGCAGCGGGCAAAGACGTTCGCGTCGGCGGCGGTGCCGCCACGATTCAGCAGTACCTTCGCGCCAAGCTGATCGACGAGATGCATCTGGCCATCGCGCCGGTCCTGCTGGGTTCAGGCGAACGACTCTTCGCGGGGGTCGACCTGGTCGCGCTGGGCTACGAATGCGTCGAACGCAAGGAATCGCCCGGCGCGACGCATGTGGTGATCCGCAAGAAGTAGAGCCAGATCTCAGGCTTCAATCCCTCCTTCTACCCCTTCGTCCCGCACCTCCTCCCCCTTTTCGCTTTTCGACCCCAGGGGTACGATGAGCGGTTTCCGGGGCCCTGGGACGGGCAGGGAGTTGCTAGCAAACTACTTCCGCCTGGACTCCCGTTCCCCCCCTTTCCCCGCCCGAGTTGAAGCGAAGGAGCAGAGAGAAGCCCATGGCCAACGACACCAACGTCACCTGGCACGATCACAGCGTTACCCGTGCCGAACGCGAAGCCCTGAACGGAAACAAGGGCTGCATCGTGTGGTTCACCGGCCTGTCGGCCTGCGGCAAAAGCACCGTAGCCAACCTGGTCGATCACAAGCTCCATCAGATGGGCGTGCATAGCTTCGTCCTCGACGGCGACAACGTCCGCATGGGCCTGAACGCAGGCCCGGGCATGCTGAAGGAGCGTCACGGCGAGGATTACGCCAAGCGGTTCGGCCTGGGTTTTTCGGCCCTGGATCGCGAAGAGAACATCCGCCGCATCGGCGCCGTGGCCAAGCTGTTCGCTGATGCTGGCATTGTGGCTCTGACGGCCTTCATCAGCCCGTACCGCAAGGACCGCGACGGGGCCCGCAAGGTCCAGGCCGAAGGGGACTTTGTCGAGATCTTTGTCGACGCCCCGCTGGCCGTCTGCGAAGCCCGCGACCCCAAGGGACTGTACAAGAAGGCCCGCGCCGGCGAGCTGAAGGGCTTCACCGGGATCGACGATCCGTACGAAGCCCCCGAGAAGCCCGAGTTGGTGCTGGACGCCGGGACGAAGGACGCCGAGACGCTGGCGAATGAAGTGATTGCTTACCTGAAGAAGGCCGGCAAGATTAAGTAGTCATCGCGGGCGCAGGTGCAAGCATCTGGCTTGCACCTGCGTTCTTGGTCCCAGGCTCCGCCTGGGCCCACACGAACCCGAGGCTCCGCCTCGTTGAAGCTGCCAGGAAGCGCAGCGCCAGGTTTCAGCGGGAAGGAAAGCCCCGCGTCGAGAAGATGTTGGATTCCGGTCGGATAGAGCAAGGGCAGCATTTTGCTCGCTTCGTCGAGGCAGAGCCTCGGGTTACTGTGGTCCCAGGCAGAGCCTGGGACCAAGGAGTACGAGGTTGCTCTCCCGAAAAACCGCTCTTGCCCGGCAACCCCACCTTCGGCTATTGTCCCGCACCTTTCGTGTTTCACTGTCGTGACGCAGCCTATTCTCCCCGACGCGCGACCGACTCGCACCAAGCGATGTCTGTTTGCTCTGGTGGGACTAGGTCTGCTGACTTTGCTGGCAACGGCCGGCTGGCTTGCACCCGATCCCAGTGGGATGGGGACGCACCAGCAGTTGGGGCTTCCCCCGTGCTCGTTCCGGCAAGTATTTGATCGGCCTTGTCCGTCGTGCGGTATGACGACGGCCTGGTCACATTTCGTGCGTGGTCAATTCCTGAAGTCGTTCGACGCAAACCTGGGGGGAGCGTTCCTGGCCCTGGCGGCCCTGATCGTTGCACCCTGGATGCTGATAACCGCCTGGCGCGGCGAGTATGCCACGCGTCCTCCACCGGACGTCTACGTGGCCCTGGTCGCGCTGGCAATTTCGGCCGTAACGCTGCTCCAATGGGGTCTGCGGATGTCGGCCGAGTGACGAACAGCGGAGAAGGATCTCCGCTTGTGAGTGTAACCCTGTCAAGAACGAGGATTGCGATGGATCGCTCCCTTCTCGCGTCATGCCGCCGATGGACGCTGTGGGCCCTGTGCGTCGGGGCAATTCTGCCCGCCACGGGCTGCGCCAGCGGGCTCGCCGCGGCCCTGTGGGTCATCAAGGGAACCGACGTCAACGCCGAATACAACGGCTTGCAAGGCAAGAAGGTGGCTGTCATCTGTCAGCCCCCGGCCAGCCTGAAGTACAGCACCTCGAGCGCGGCCAAGGAGCTGGCGGTGGAAGTCACCCGCATGCTCAAGGCCAATGGCAAGAAGATCGACGTGGTCGACCCGCGCGAGATCGCCAAGTGGACCGACGCCCACGATTGGGAAGATCCCACCGAGATCGGCAAAGCGGTCGACGCCGACATGGTGCTGGCCATCGAACTGGACGACTTCAAGCTCTACGAAGGGCAGACCCTGTATCGGGGCAAGGCCAACGTGGTCCTGAAGGTCTACGACATGAAGAAGGGCAAAGAAGTCGTGTGGGAGAAGTTCCCCTCGCAGTCGATTTATCCGGCCACGACCGGCGTGCCGACCACCGACAAGCAAGAGGGCTACTTCCGCCGCGAGTTCATCCGCGTACTGGCCGACGAGATCGGCCGCTACTTCTACGATCACGACTCGCGGGCAGCGTTTGCCGCGGATAGCCAGGCCTTCAAGTAAGTCTTACTCCCCGCGGAACATGCCGCTCTTGCGGTCGCCGCGCGACAGCAAGAACGCCAGCAGGTCCAAAAGCTCGTCCTGGTTCAGCGTGTCCAACAGGCTGGTGGGCATCATCGACAGCTTCGAGGGCTCCATCGATTCCACGGTGGATCGCTTGATGCTTGTCGAGCCGCCCGGGTTGAGCATGTCGGTGTTGATCATCATGTTGTCGTTGCTCAGGTTCACGATTCGCCCCGTCACCGTTTTGCCTTCGGTGGTGGTGATCACGACGGCTTGGTACTGATCGCTGATCGTCTTGGACGGATCGACGATCGACTCCAGCAGATCGCGGACGCTGAACCGGCCGGCCGCGCCCGACAGGTCGGGGCCATTGGCCCCTCCTTCGCCGGCAAAGCGATGGCAGGCAAAGCAGTTGGCCGCGGCGAACATCGAGCGCCCCCGGTCGAAGTCACGCTCCTTGAGCCCTTGATTCACCAGTGGCAGGACTTCGTCCAGCGTCCACTTCTTCACAAACGGCCGCGGTTTCGAGACGGTTGCCGAAGCTTGGGCCGGGGCCGCCTCGAGAATCGGTTTCAGCTCGGCCAGTTCTGACGGGGTCAACGTGGCCACAGCATCGCGCTTGATATTGGCCATGAAGTTGTCGAAGCTCGAGCCCCCCTTGAAGGTGCTCGCCTTCAAGAACCACTGGAAGTACTCCTTCCGTTGCTCCGGGGTCCAACCGGTCTTGAGCATTCGCAGCGCCCGGGCGTAGTCGATCTGCTCCTCCTGCGTCGGGGCCGAAGCCAGCAACTTCACTCCCCGACCGGCTACATCGGGCGCCTGCAGGTAGACGAGCACGGGCAGCAGTTCAGCATTGGCAAAGCGGTCGCGGAGCGGAAAGACCGGGTTGAGCGCCGCCAGGATCTTCTCGCGCTCGGCATCGGCTGGCGTGCCGAAGCGATTCAGATAGATCTGCCAAACGCGGGCCAGATCGGCCTGCTGCTTGCCGTTCAACTTGCTCCAATCGATCTTGCTCAGCGCCTCGGCGATTTGCTTGCTTAGCGCCGCATCGACCGGCGGATCGCTCGGCTTGCGATGCGCGGGGCATGGGGCACTGACGTGGACCAGCGCCAGCAGGGCCGGAATCGCCGCCGTGGGATTGGCTTCATTCAACGCTTTCTCGCGCCAACCGGCCGGATCTTGATGCTCCAGTGCCACTCGAGCGGCCCCCCGCAGAAAGCGATCTTCGGAAGCCAGCGCCGGCCAGGCGGCCGCGATTGCCGCTGGGTCTTTCACTCCGTGAAAGGCTTCCAGCTTCAGCCTTGCCTCGCGCTCTGGCGTGGAGGGGACCTCCGTCGCCGGCGCGGTCGATTCCTTACCCGTGTAGGTCACGCGGTACAAGCCCGACTGCGTGTTCCGCCCGCCGATGGCAAAGTACATCGCTCCGTCGGGATGAATCAGCAGGTCGGTCAGAGGGAGCGGACTCCCGGAGATGAACTCCTCGAATTCGCCGGTGTATCCGCTTCCCTGCGGCTTCAGATGCACGGCGTACAACTTGCCGTAGCTCCAGTCGCAGATAAAGAACGCCCGCTGGTACTTGGCCGGGAACTTGGCGCCGGTCCCAAAGGTGACTCCGGTCGGCGAGCCCGGCCCGATGTCGACGGTGGTCGGCAGGCTGTCGACGTAATAGGCCGGATACTTGCCGGCGCCGTTGCGCCAGCCGTAGTCGCCGCCGCTGGCGACCAGATTCACACGGGTCGGCCGATACCAGGGGGTGTTGAAGTCGTATTCCATGTCGGCGTCGAAGGTAAACAGATCCCCTTCGGCGTTGAAGGCCGCGTCGTATTGATTGCGGAAGCCGACGCAGAGCAGTTCCCACTCCTTGCCCTCGGGATCGATCTTGTAGAGCGCCCCGCCCGGGCCCAGCACGCCGGCCATAAAGCCTCGGCCGTCGGGCATCCGCGGCAGCAGATGGTCCTCGCCCCAGGTGGCAGGCACGCGCGATTTGGCGCGATCGGTCAGTTTGGTCTGGTTGCCATGCACGACCACCAGCGACTTGCCATCGGGATGCGCCACAATGGCATGCGGACCGTGCTCTCCGCCGCCATTCAGCTTGCGAAGCTGCGTGACCTGATCCGGCATGTCGTCGCCGTCGGTGTCCTTAACGCGGTACAGGCCACTCTCGAACTTGCGGCCGTTGACCATCACGTACAGGCTGTCGAAGGCCCACAGCAGGCCCTGCGCCTCGCCGATATTGGCCGGGATCTTCTCGACCTTGACACCTTGCTCGCCCAGCTTAGGGAGCGTGACGCGGTACAGGCCTCCCCCTTGATCGCTGACAATCAACCGACCCTTGGGATCCAGGCACATCGAGACCCACGAGCCTTCGGTCTCCTTGGGGACCGAGTAGAGCAGCTCGACTTTGAAGTCCTTGAGGGTCTTGATGCGCTCAACCGGCGTCGCGGCGGCTTCGGCGACCAGGTCCTTCCCCTTCACGGCCGGGGCCTTGGCTGGATCCTTCTTTTTCTCAGTCTCTTTCTTCTCTTGGGCGGAGACAAGAGTGGCCACGAACAGAGCACACAGCAAGGCAGAAAGAACGCGCACGGGATAGGTCCTTCGGGGCCAGGGCAGCAAGGATTTCAACCACAGAAAGGAGTGGCCTTTACCTTTGCCCGATTCCGCGCGCAAGTCAAGCAGGTTGAAGCCCAGGGACCCTTTGTCATGTGGGCGTCTCGATTTTGCGTGGAATCGTAGCCGCAGTAGAGCGTCTACGCGAAAAGGTGGGTAACTCTAGTCTGCCCAAGACCCCCACGAGGCGAGCTCGTGGGGGTCGTTCGGGATCTCACCCTTTTGGAATAGACGTACTATACGTCCCTCTACCCAGAATCGAGACGCTCATGCCCCTTTGCCCTTTGCAATCGCCCTTAGCGGGTGAACTCCCACTCGCGTTCGGCCGTGAGGGCGCATAGCGGCGCCTGGGCCAGCACGTACTCGGCCACGATGCGGCCTTCGATCAGATGCTCGCGAATGATCCGATCCAATACCTCGGGCTCGCACCTGCCGTACCAAACCCCTTCGGGATAGACGACCACGATCGGGCCGCTGTCGCAGATACCCAGGCATTGGGTCTTGGTTCGCAGCACGCCGCCTTGGCCCGACAGCCCCACGTCCTTCAGCCGGTGCTTGAGATAGTCCCAGGCTTCGGACATCCGCTTCTCGCTGGCGCACTTGGCGGTTCGCTTGTCGAGACACATCAGAATGTGCCGACCCGCGTCAGGAATGCCGAGCTTCTTGGCGCTCTTGCGTCCCGAGTGGAGATCATCGCCAAAGTTTTTCTTGTCGCCCATCGCAGCCCCGATCCAGGTAACGTCGCGTGTCCAGGCAATTGTACCTCTCAGGCAAGTCCGAGAGAACGCTGCCGCGCGAAGCACCGGCGCAATACGCCTGCCGCAATCGGCACGGTCGCTAGAATCGCTATGGATGGTCGCTTGGGCGTGAAGTGCGAAGTCTACTTGGCTGCTTCTTCAGCGATGACCATGCTGGCCTTGGCCCCCGGGCGAAGGTGCAACTGCGGGTTCTCGACCTCGGCCCACACCCGGAAGTGGTTCGTCACCGGTTCGATCTCGGGGCTGACGAAGACGATCTTGCCGGCGAACTTCTCGCGCTTGCCGCCGGGGAGCAGGGCCTCGACCACCACGGGTCGTCCGGTCAGCTCGCGGCCGTGCGAGTCGGCGTCCAGAAAGCCTTCCACCCGCAGCCGGTCGACCCGCATCACGCGGATCACGGGGTCGCCCGGGTTAAGCCATTCACCGACCAGCTTGTGCCGTTCGACGACGATGCCGGCCGTCGAGGCCACGATCTTCCGTCGGCGAAGATTCGACTCGGCGATATCGACCAGCCCGGCCTTGGCTTGCGCCGTGACGCGAGCCACCTCGAGGTCGCGCTCGGCTTGCTCGATCTGCAGCTTGGCTTTTTCGACGTTCAGGCGTCGCTCGGCCATTTCGGTCTTGGTCACGCTTTGGGGGACGACTTCGTTGGCCTCTTCGCCCCGCTTCAGGTGCGAAACAGCCACGCGCCAGCTGGCCTCGGCAAAGCGCACGTTCACGTCGTTACTGGCGTTTTTTTCAGCGACCTGAAACTCGAAGATCGCCTGCTTCTTCTCGAGCTCGGCCTTTTCGCTGTCCAACTGCCCGACTTCCTGGCCGATCTCGATCAGCGTCCCTTCCTGCACCATCAACTTCTCGAGTTGGCCCGCTTCCTTCGCCGGCACCGCGACCTGTTCGATCAAGGTCACCAGGCAGCGATCGATGGCCACGCCCTTGGGTTTTTCGGGATTGGCGCCGGTGGCTGCCTTCAGCAGCAGAACGGTCAAGATCAAGGCCGTCACAGTCAGAAGGAGCGCGCGGGGCATGGGCGGGAGCCTTGGGCAGGGTGCAGGCGGGGAAAACTTGTACCAAGGTTATACGACGAAGTGGGGGACTCGCAACGGCCCCCATTGCCGCGATGAGCAGCCGTACGGCTTGCGCACGCCGTAAAGGTTCGCCAGATTGCCATCCATTCGCTCGCTCTCGGGCGACATGCTGGCGAAATCCCTTTAGCGGCTACTTCGCCGAGTCGATGACAACACAGGCACGGAATCATCTCCCGATGGAGTGATGGTTCTGTGTACGCGAGACTTGGATAGCGGCCGCTGGCCGCCAGCCGGACTTTCTTATCGGAGCAGTGAAGCGATGAAGAAAATCATCCCCCTTTTCGTGGCGATGGCGGTCCTGTTGGGCTATGCCGCCCAGAGCATGAACTCTGCGGAGTCCTCGACCCGCGCCGAAAACCTGAAGGGTCTGTTCCAGGGCAAACTCCCCGGCAAGCTGGGTGAGATGCAGAAGGACAAGGCATTCAACAAGGCCTCGCGCAAGGCCGATCGGGCGGGCGCTAAGTCCGAGGGTCGTCAACGCGGCGGCGGCGATCATGGCGGCGGCAGCGCCTGCAAGAACTGCCAATAAGCCAGGCCTGTAAGCATTCAAGCGGTGCGGCCCGTGGCCGCATCGCTTGGCATCCAAGCGCCGGCGGACGGGCGACCTACTCGGTTCGCTACTTCTTTTTGCCGCCGGCCGCAGCGCGCTCACTCGCTTCCTGCGCGCGAAACTTTGCGATCTGCTCGATCAAGTCCAGCGGGATCGGTTCGTCGAGCGGAAATCGATACGTGCTCTTCAAGGCTTCGTAAGGGGCCATCGCTTTGCGGAAGGCCGTGTCTCCTTTCGGCCGGGGATAGACGCCGACGTGCGTCTTGTAGACCCCGTAGCTGACCAGGTTCCCATGCCAGACAAGCGTCGGCATGCCGTACTTGATCGCCTCCTCGGCGCCGGGCGCTCCCTTCTTCATGGCCGCCCGGATCTTCTTCAAGATCGCTCGGAGCTTGCTGGGATGGCCCGCGATGTACTCGTCGACACTGGCCGGGGGAGCATTCTTCACTCGCGATACTCGTTTCTTGTCGCTGAAAAGACCGATTGGCAAAAAAAACTAAGCTCAAATGCTGCTAGAATGCGGATAGAGGTACCCACATCCGCGCCAAGACTACCCAACTCCCACGTCCGCATCTCGGCTCCGATCGATCACCTCACCGCGCATCACGTCGACACGCAGGTGCATGATATCAAGGCAGGCCGCGAGCCTCGCGGCAATCGGTGCGAGTTGGATCGCCGCCGCAGTGCCCCAACTCCCCGTGATCAACACAAACTCCCGCTGGCCCTGCTGCTCAATCATGAGTTGTAGCTCGTAGCGCTCTAACCGGCTGTCTTCGTCGCTCCGTGCGGAATAGATCACCTCGCAGATGGCGATCACGTTTTCGATCGGGGCCTGCCGAGGATGGCGACGCAAATGCACCACACCCTGTTCCTTGTCGAATCGAATCCAGGGCATCCTACGTCGCAGCAGCAGCCAGTATCCCAAGGGCACATACAGCGGCCAGAGACAGACGAGCCCGCCCAGGGAAAGCACCGGCCGCAGTTCGAGCGGCCTGCGGTCAATCAGCCAGCCCAGTCCCACCAGAGCGGCCCAACCAAGTGAATAGAGGAGCGATTGCTTGGCGGCCTGGAACCAATCGGTCCTGGGCAGGGTGACCAGGACCTGGCCGGGCTCGTCCCTTACGACGACCGAATACCACAGAAGCCGCAAGTAGCCAGCGCTCAGGCCGTGGAACTCACTCGGTTTCGGCAGCGGCTGGGACTTCTTGGGCGATGCCATGCGTATCGTCCCTGGCGACAACTCAGCGGACCGCCCACCGAGATCAGTTCGTTGCCACGATAACGTACCGCAAGGGACTGCGACACAGGCAGCCCGATCCTTCACTCGCCGAGCTGATGAATCGTATTGTGCAGCACCCCCTTCCACACGTTCCCCCTTCGGGCCGCGCAAGTCGTACTTGATCTCCATGCACCAGGTGGGGGCAATCTCAACCGTCCGACCATCTTCCGAACAGAAGGACGCACTCTCTACCACGCCAGGCGACGCCATCGTCGGGGAATCCGCTCGTGCGACAATCCCATCCGATTTTGCGTCAGCACCTTTGCGGTTACCAGAGCACTCGGCCGCCGTCGATCACGACCAGCGAGCCGGTCATATAGCTCGAGGCATCGCTGGCCAGATAGAGGGCAAGCCCAGCGATCTCGCGCGGGTCCCCCAGCCGCCCCATGGGGATCGTCCCCTCGATTTCGCCCTGCAACTCCGGCTTCTCGCCGAACCACTTGCGATTGGCATCGGTGAGAAACGTGCCCGGCAGGATGGCGTTCACCGTCACTCCCAAGGGAGCCCAGTCGGCGGCCACCGACTTGGTGAACATGGCCAGGCCGGCCTTGGTCGTCTCGTACGAGCGGCCCCGCATCTGCTTGCCCGGGACCAGCCCCGAGATCGACGCGATGTTGATCACCCGGCCCCGCTTGCGGCGGAGCATCGCTCCGCCGATCAACTTGGTACACAGAAACGCCTGCGTCAGGTTCAGATCCATGATCCGCAGCCAATCGTCGATCGGCATGTCTTCGGTGGGATAGTTCACCCGCCGGCCGCCGACGTTGTTGATCAGGATGTCGATCGGCGAAAAGCAATGCAGAGCCTCGAGGCACATCCGGCTGGCATCGTCGGGAGATGAAAGATCGCCGACCAGCGTCTCGACCTCTGTCCCGATCGGAGCCAGTTCGGCCTTGGCCGCCTGCAGCGAATCGTCTTCGCGCCCGACCAGCACCAGTTTGGCCCCCGCCTCGCCCAACGCCCGGGCCATCTCGAGCCCCAGCCCGCGGCTGCCGCCGGTAATCAAGGCCCGCCGACCATCAAGGCGGAATTGGTCGAGGATGGGCATGGGAGGAAGTGGCTAGTGGTGAGTGGTGACTAGCCGCCGGTGGCCCATCGTAGTGCTTTCTAACTCGCGTGCGCGGGCGAAAGTTCGAGAAGAATCCTGGCCGTTACTCGACCTTACGGATCACCGGTTTCTCGACCTTGGCGGTGCCCGGAGTCTTCGGCAACTCTTTGATGACGTTTCCTTCGACTTTGGGTTCCAGCTTGATCTCGGTCTTCGACTCGGACTGCACCTCTTCGCTCTTGATGGGGCCCGCCACCTGTGCGTAGGCCACAAACTCCATCACGTCGGCACTGCGATCCGTGGTGATGGCGATCTTGCCGGTCACCTTTCCCGGGGTCTCGCCGGCGGTGAAGGTGACGGGGATCACATGCAAAGGCTTCGACTCTTCCGGCAACTTGAACTGGAAGCAATCCTTACCGTCCTTACACTCCATCCCGACGATCTTGAAGGGCTTCTTTCCCTTCACCACCACCGACTTGGTCACCACTTCGCCTGGCTTCAGAACGCCCAGGAAGAGAGAGGCGGGGCTGACAGACAGCTCCGGCACCACGCGCCCTTCGACTTCCACGGCGAACGTGCCGCCGGATCGTTCGGACGTTTCGACAATCAACGTATCTTTGACGTAACCGACCGGGGTCTTGTCGTCCAACTTCACGGTCAGGTTGTATTGCACCACGCCGTTTTGACGGCTGCGGGCTTCCTCGGGCTCGAAGGCCTCTGCGGTCAAGTGAGCATTGGGGCTCTTGATGGCGGTGATCCTCCACGAGCTATCGCCCGTGTGAGTGATCTGAATCGTCTTCTTCAGGGCCACGCCCGAGTCGACCGTGCCGAACTCCACTCCACCCGGTGTCAACACGACGTCGGTGCGGATGAATCCCGAGACATTCAACTGCACCTCGGCATAGTAGGGCTTGTCGAAGGTCACGGTCACGGTCGCGCTCTTGGCACCCGTGAAAGAGTTCGTATTGTAGGTGGCGATGATCGCCCCCTTTTCGTACGTCTTCAAGGTCTGCGTTTCGATCTGCGGCGTGGTGCAGCCGCAGCTCGAGCGAACGCCGACGATGTGCACTTCCTCTTTATATTTGTTCTCGAGGACGAAGCGGAACTGAGCTTTCGAGCCGCGAGGCACGCTGCCGAATTCGTGCGTCGTGGTTTCGAACATCTTCCGCGCCCATTCCTGAGCCGAGGCTTGGGAAGAAGCCATCAGCAGCAGGACCAGTGCCGTTAAGACCGTGCGCCGGATCATCTCATCCTCCGAAGAGGCCTCTTGATTCGCCAACCCCATGCGGGGAGGAAGGCAATCAAGGACCTGAGTGCAATAGGCCCCGCCTGAAAACACAGGAGTGCAGTAGCGAAGGTGGGGGCCTTGATCTTTATATCGGTCAAATGGGTTAGAAACGAAAGACATCTCGTAGGGGGCTGACATCTTTGCTGGTGTGACTGGCACTGCCAGCAACCAAGTGTCCAGACCCTCGGGAAACATACGCCCGGCTTCCAGGAGTGTCAATTTAATCTTGCGGTATACGTTTAGTCCGTAGGGGTTACGGCGAATGCACCGCTCGCAGGCCGGCTGGTATCTGGCATTTCGCAATGTGCCTAGGACTTGGATTGCAGAAGTTGGAGAAGCCAGCCAAAGAGCGCAAACTGTGCCGAAAGTTCACAGAGCGTAAACCCTGACTCCCGTGTCTGAGCGCTTCACTGCCATGCCCGTGTCACTCCCCATCGACGAAGTCCTGCCGCAGTTGACGGCTGCGCTCGCGCGGCACTCCTCGGTGGTGCTGCGTGCGCCGACCGGGGCCGGCAAGACGACGCGCGTACCGCCGGCGCTGCTGGATGCCGGCCTGGCCGGTGCGGGGCGGATTCTGCTCCTCGAACCCCGGCGGATCGCCGCCCAAGCCGCCGCCCGTCGCATCGCCGAGGAGCGGGGCGCGACGCTCGGTGGAGAGGTCGGCTACCAGGTCCGTTTCGACAAGAAGTTATCCGGCAGCACCCGCATCCTGGCCATGACCGACGGCATTTTCCTGCGAATGTTGCAGGATGACCCGTTTCTGGAACGGGTCGGGGCTGTCCTGTTCGACGAGTTCCACGAGCGGAGCGTGAACGTCGACCTGGCCCTGGCTATGGTCCGCAAAGTACAGCGCGAAATCCGCCCCGATCTGAAGCTGGTGGTGATGTCGGCCACACTTTCGCCCGAAGCGATCGCCAAGTATCTGGGCGACGCCCCCATTGTGGAGAGTCGCGGGCGGCAGTTTCCGGTCGAGATCCGCTACCAGAAGCATCACTCTTCGGCCCCCGCCCACGAGAGCGTCGCCGACGGGGTCCGCGAACTTTTTGCAGAGACGACGGGGGACGTGCTGGCGTTCTTGCCCGGCGTGGGGGAGATCCGCCGGGCGGCCGACGAGTTGCGTGGACTGGCCGAGCGCGAGGATGCGTTCCTCTACAGCCTTTACGGCGATCTTCCCTTCGCCGAACAGCAGCAGGTGCTGGAACCCAGCCCGCGCCGCAAGATCGTGCTGGCCACTAACGTCGCCGAGACTTCGGTCACCATCCCGGGCGTGACGGCCGTGGTCGATTCCGGTCTGGCCCGCACTTTGCGGATGGATCCGGCGCTCGGGCTCAATCGGCTGGAGGTAGTCCGCATCGCCCGGGCCGCCGCCGATCAAAGGGCAGGCCGAGCCGGTCGCACGGGGCCCGGCGTCTGCCTGCGGCTGTGGACCGAGCGTGAGCAATCGGCGATGCGCGACCACGAGACCCCCGAGATCCTGCGAGTCGATCTCGCCGGGCCCGTGCTGGAGCTGCTCTGCTGGGGCGAGCCGGACGTGCGCGGCTTCCCCTGGTTCGACCCGCCGCCGGCGGCTTCGCTCGATCAGGCGCTGCTGCTGCTGGAGCGGTTGGGAGCGGTCGGCCCGCGCGGCATCACCGAGCAGGGGAAGCAACTGGCCCGACTGCCGATGCATCCGCGAATCGCCCGGCTACTGTTGGAAGGGGCTATCCTGGGCGAACCGGCCCGCGCGGCGTTGGCTGGCGCTTTGCTGGCCGAGCGCGACCCGTTTCTGCGCTCGCCGGGGCCACGAGGCGGAGCGCGCCAGGCCGGCGGCTGGAGCGACTCGGACGTGCTCGATCGCGTGGCGGCGCTCGAGCAGTTCGATAACCGTGGCGGGCGTCACACCGAGGCCGGCTCGCTCGACTCCGGGGCTGCGCGGTTTGTGCTGCGAGCCCGCGACGAGTGGCTGCGGCTTCTGGAGAACGAACTGCGCGACGTGAAGCGTTCGCCGGATCGGAACCTCGACTCCGACGAAGTCCTGTTGCGGGCCATCTACGCGGGCTTTCCTGATCGGCTGGCGCGGCGGCGCGAAGCAGCCGGTCGGCGGGGCGTGATGATCGGTGGACGAGGGATCAAACTCCACGAGCGGAGCGCCGTCGTCGATCCAGAGCTGTTCGTATGCGTCGACCTGGAAGAAACGGGGCATAGCGAAGCCCTGGTGCGGCAGGCTTCGGTGGTCCGCCGAGAGTGGCTGGACGAATCGCGGCTGAAGATCACGATCGACGTGGAGTTCGACCCGGCGCGGCAACGGGTCATCGCCCGCCGCAGGACGCGGATCGAGGATCTGGTCCTCGATGAAGCGATCACCAACGTGCCTAAGGACTACGACGCTAGCGGCATCCTGGCCCAGGCGGCCACCGAACGTTTGGATCTGACGACGATGGTCGATGAGCCGGCCCGCAACTACCTGGCCCGACTCGAATCGCTGCGCGGTTGGCGACCCGAGTTGGAACTGCCCGACCTCGGCGAGGATCCACTGCGTTCGATGTTGCCGCAATTGGCTGCCGGGTGTCTGTCCTTCGACGACTTAAAAAAGGCTCCAGTAGTCGGCGTGCTGAAGAATCTGCTTACCTCGCAGCAACTGGCAGCCGTGGAGCGCGAGGCACCGGAACGGGTGCAAGTACCCAGCGGCAGTTGGATCACGCTGCGCTACGAGGCCGGCCAACCGCCGGTGTTAGCCGTGCGCATTCAGGAAGTGTTCGGCATGGCCCAGACGCCGCGCGTGGGCGGGGGGCGCGTGCCCGTGGTCATGCACCTGCTGGCCCCCAACATGCGTCCGCAACAAGTGACGCAGGATCTGGCCAGCTTCTGGAAGAACACCTACGCCGAAGTCCGCAAGGAACTGAAGCGAAGGTATCCGAAGCACTCGTGGCCGGAAGACCCGACGCAGGCGACGCCGGAGAATCGGCCGAGAAGAAAGTAGAAATAGAAGGGCGGAAGAGGAAGGAAATGAACCACAGAGGTTCCCCGAAGGGGATACGGAGCATAGCCCAGGGTTGGCCCGCGCAGCGCGGCCTACCCTGGGTAATATTTTTTCGTCGTTCCCGTCCCTCTCCTCCCTGGCGACTGCTGCGGCTTTGCCGAAGCAGTCGCCAGGGAGGAGAGGGGCAGATTGGGGAGGAAGGGTGATGGCGCGTGGGAGTACCCAGGTTAGGCCGCGCTGCGCGGGCCAACCCTGGGCTATGCTCCGTATCCCCTTCGGGGAATATCAAACGCAATCCGGTGGAGGTGGCTACTCCACCGTCACGCTCTTCGCCAAATTTCGCGGCTTGTCCACATCGCATCCCCGCATCACGGCAATGTGATAGGCCAGCAACTGCAGCGGGATGCTGTTCACGATCGGCTGCAGCACGTCGTCCACTTCGGGGACGTAGATCACGTCGTCGGCCACTTGCGAGACCAACGCGTCCCCCTCGTGGGCGATCGCAATCAGCGGTCCGCCGCGGGCCTTGATCTCCTCCATGTTCGAGAAGACCTTGTCGTAGACATGCCCGCGAGGAACGATGAACACGCTGGGGGTGTTCTCGTCGACCAGCGCGATCGGGCCGTGCTTCATTTCGGCCGCGGGATAACCCTCGGCATGGATGTAGCTGATTTCCTTCAGCTTCAAGGCCCCTTCTAGTGCGACCGGGAAATTGTACTGCCGGCCGAGGTACAGGAAGTTGTCGCAGTGGTGGTACTTGGCCGCCACGTCTTTGACAGCGTCGTTGGTCAGCAAGGCCTGGCTCACCAGTGTGGGCAGGGCCTGCAACTGATCGATCATCCGCGAGCCATGCCCAAAGCTCAGATGCCGCAGGCGGCCGAGGTACAGGGCCAGCATCGAGAGGACCGCGCACTGCGAGGTGAAGGCCTTGGTCGAGGCCACGCCGATCTCCGGGCCAGCGTGCAGGTAGATGCCGCCGTCGGCCTCGCGGGCAATCGTGCTGCCGACCACGTTCGAGATGGCCAGCGTCGGGAAGCCCTTCCGCTTGATCTCGCGCAGGGCGGCCAGCGTATCGGCCGTCTCGCCGCTCTGCGTGATGGCGAACAGCAGCGTGTTCCGATCGAGCGGCGGATTGCGGTATCGCAGCTCGCTGGCGTATTCCACTTCCACCGGAATGCGGGCCAGCTCTTCGATCATGTATTCGCCGACCAGCGCCGCATGCCAACTGGTGCCGCAGGCCGTCAGTACAATCCGATCGACGCGCCGCAGTTGCTGCGGGGTCAGATTCAATCCGCCGAAGTGCGAAGTCGCTTCTTCGGCCAACAGACGGCCGCGCATCGTGTTCGTCAGTGACTCGGGCTGCTCAAAGATTTCCTTGAGCATGAAGTGGGCGTAGCCCCCCTTGTCCATGTCTTCGGTCTTGCCTTCCAGCACGTGGATGCTGGGCTCGATGCGGCCGGTGTCGCGGTGAATGATCCGCAGCACGTCGGCCGTCAGCAGGGCCATTTCGTGATCGGCCAGGTAGACGATCTTGTCGGTCCGCCCGATGAGCGGAGAGACATCGCTGGCCAGGAAGTGCTCGCCATCCCCCACGCCGACCACCAGCGGGCTGCCGAGCCGCGCGGCGATGACGAGTTCCGGGTGTCCCTTGAACATGATGGCCAGGCCATACGTTCCCTTGAGCTGCGACAGGGCCGCTTCCACCGCGGCGATCAGCATAGGCTGCGCACAGACGGTAGCAGTGCCCCCTTTGTCCGACGCGCAGTTCGCATTCGAGGCGGCCGTCTGTTGCTGCTTCTCGAGACAGCTCGCGATCAAGTGGGCGATGACTTCGGTGTCGGTCGCCGAGCGGAAGACATAGCCCTCGGCCTGCAGGCGTTCCTTCAGCGGCATGTAGTTTTCGATGACGCCGTTGTGGACCAGCGCCACCACGTCGTTGCCCCCCAAGTGCGGGTGGGCGTTCTGATCCGTCGCGCCGCCGTGGGTCGCCCAACGGGTGTGGCCGATGCCGATATTGCCCACGCAGGGATGGTCAATCAGGCGTTTGGCCAGTCGGTCGATCTTGCCGGCCGCCTTGGTCACTTCCCAATCGCCCGTGCTGTTAAGCGTGGCGATGCCGGCGCTGTCGTAGCCGCGGTATTCCAGACGGCGAAGCCCTTCGAGCAAAAACTCTTCGGCGTTCGAAGGGCCGATGTAGGCGACGATTCCACACATACGCAACCTGCCTGGGAAAGAGGGAAACTTCCGTGTCGTCTGCAAGAAGCATACGAACCAGGTCAAGCACGTCAGCGCAGGCGGGCAGGGAGAGCACTCGCATGCAGTCGAAGCGGCGGGTCCGTACGTCGTGCAGGCCGACGGCCTCCAGCCGTCGACGTGTGGAGGGAGCCAAACAGGCGTGGAGTCGGTCTGGGAACCGGCTCGGATTGGGGTAACCAACGCCCCCGGCCACACTTCCGCCAACCGTATCAGAAGGGTTTGCGTGCGTCCAGGTCAGTCTGCATCGCCCCTCATGCGTGGATTTCTCGCCCGGACCGATTGCGAAGCGACTCAAGTTACTTGCGAGCCCGCGGGGGAGTGCAAGCGTCCACGGCACGCACTATCGTCTTTCGCAGCAACGACATCCGAGGTTCACAGACATCGCGCTACGCCACTTCGGCAGAACCTGCCGGCTTGGGCTCGGCCTTTGCCGGCTTGTCGAAATCGTCAACTTCCGCGTCCCGTTCCTCGGCACGGTTGCGAACCGTCATCTTCAGGATCTCGCTCCCCTGCAGCTTTACCAGCGGGAAATGAGACTGCGGCAAGCGGCAGTGGATGTTCACCCGATCGTCAGTGTACTGCTTCGAGAGGACCTCGCCGTGCGCGGAAAGAAACGCCAGCAGCCGGCCGTTATCAGCGCCGGTCTCCAGATCCAGATCCAGAAAGCCGCGGCTCAGGGCCTCGCTTACCGCGGCCGATAGTTCCTTCAGCCCCAGACCGGTCCGGGCGCTGATCGCCACCGCCTGCGGATAACGATTCAGCAAGCCATCTACCGCGGCGCGATCCGGCAGCGCGTCGATCTTGTTCAAGACCAGCAGCGTGTCCTTGGTGTCGATCTCCAACTCCGAGAGGACCTCGAACACGGCGGCGATCTGCTCTTTGGCCGCTGGATTGCTGGCATCCGCCACGTGCAGCAGCAGATCAGCCTGACGGGCCTCTTCCAGCGTCGCTTTAAAGCTTGCCACCAGATGGTGAGGCAGGTCGCGGATGAAACCGACCGTATCGCTCAGCAAGACCGGGCCCCAGCCGGGCAGTTGCCAGCGCCGCGTGCGGGTGTCGAGCGTGGCGAACAGCTTGTCCTCGGCCAGCACGCCCGCGTCGGTCAGCGAGTTCATCAGCGTACTCTTGCCGGCGTTCGTATAGCCCACCAGCGAGACCGTCTTGCGGTCGCTGCGCGAAGCCACCTGCCGCTCCTTGCGGGCCTGCACCTCTTTCAAGGTGGTCTGCAGATCGTGGATCCGTTTCTCGACCAGCCGGCGGTCGACTTCCAGCTGCTTTTCGCCAGGACCACGCATGCCGATGCCCATCTTGAGCCGCGACAAGTGATTCCACATCTGCTTCAGCCGCGGCAGCGAGTACTGCAACTGGGCCAGTTCCACGGCCAGGCGCGACTCGTGCGTCTGGGCTCGGCCAGCAAAAATGTCCAGAATCAGCTCGGTCCGATCCAGAACCTTCACGCCCAACGCCTGCTCCAGGTTCCGCGTCTGAGCGGAGCCCAGGTCATTATCGAAGATCACGATGTCGGCATCGCGGGCGTCGACGAGCCCCTTGAGCTCTTCGACCTTCCCCTTGCCGATGTAGGTGGTCTTGTCAGGGATCTGACGACGCTGCGTCAGCTCGCCCACCACCTCGGCCCCGGCCGTCGCGGCCAGGCCGCGAAGCTCATCGAGCGGATCCTCGGGAGTCAGCCGGGCTTCGTTTTGCGGAAGCACGACACCGACCAGGAGTGCAGCTTCATGCGTGACACCATCCGTACGGCGAAGTTCTACCACAGGCTCGGGGTTCCTTTGAGGGAGAGAGGTTGGGCTCTTATTTACTAAGTTCGTGAAGTTGGGCGGGCTTTCTCAGCCTTCCAGACCATTTTAGGCGCGAGGCTGCGAGAAAGACAGGGAAAAGGGCAGACGGGTTCGCCGGGGCGTGCGGAGAGTGGTTGAACGCAACGACGAATCGTTCTGGCAAGGTTCCGGCCCAGCCGGTCACACCGATGGATCAATCGGCTACGGAAGCGATCCATCACGCGTGCTGGATGCGAAGCCTATCCTCGCAACGATTGTCACGGGCTTGTAACTCTCGGGGTGTTTTTCCCTTGCATATCCCCGCATCGTGGGCGATAGATGAATGTGTCCCGCGTTTGCTTCGCCAGGACCTCACTTCTTCTTTGCAGGAACTCGCCATGCCTCGCACACGCGCCTCTCTGGCCATGCGTCTGAAGAACCTAGGGACCCAGCACATTGAGAAGCTGGCCTTCGTCCTGTGCCTGCTGGTCGCGGCTGGATTTCTGTGGAGCTCGCTGACGAGCGAGGTCTACTCGTACACGCCTGAGGAATTGATCAGCGGCGCCAAAGTCATTGAGGCGCGCATGTACGATACCGATCCCGGACCGCTGCCTCCTCCGGGGCCAGGGCCGTTCAAGATCCCGCCGCTCGACGGCGAATACGGTTTCGATCAACCCCTGTTCCGCTATCCGCTCGATCAAGTCGTACGGGTACGCACGCTGCAGCTTCTGCCGCTGGAGAACCTCCAGGCGACCTTTGGCCGCGCGCCGTTCCAATACACCCGTGTGCCGGTCAAACCCGAGCGCGGCGCGCCGCCTGTGGCCCCTGTTGTGCAGGCCCCGGTCGGTCCAGTGCCCCCCCAGGGTGACTTCACCGAAGGCCGTCGCTATGTGGTCCTGACCGGGCTGATTCCCTGGCGTGACCAGCAGGAGATCTTCGACCGCTTGCCGCTCTTCCGCAACATGCCCGCCAGCAAGAACGAACTGCGCTACGAGGGCTTTGTGGTCGAGCGGACGGAAGTTCGCCCTGCAACCACCGACGCATGGCAGTTGCTTGATCTGCAGACGCTGTCGGACGAGATGGCCCGCTGGAGCCGCGAGCAGCCCGAACTCGTCGACGACGAAGCCACGCTGCCCGGAATGGCCGTCCCCCTGGCCCCGCGGGTCACGCCGTGGACGGCCGCCGAAGTAGTCCCCCAGGGCATTCCGCTGCGCGGCGAACGCGAAGAAGCCCAGATCGAGCAGCCGGTCCGCCCTCGCCGCCCTTTCCACGCGTGGAATCCGCAGCAGGCGATCAACAACCGCAATGTGGTGCAAGCGGCCCCGCGTCAGACGGTCGGAATGCCCAACCGCATGTTTCGTGTGTTCGACTTCACCGTCGAGCCCGAGAAGCAGTACCGCTATCGTGTGCGGCTGGTGGTGCAGAATCCGAACTTTGGCATGCACCCGGGCTTTTTGAAAAGCCCTGACTTGGCCAAGAACAGCTTCGAGCTGGCGCCGGCCAGCTTGCCGAGCGATGTCCTTTCGATCCCCCGCGACTGGCAGTTGCTGACTGGGCCGTACAAGCCCGCCAGTCCCGCGTTGCCAGGCGAAGTGCGGATGGGGGTCGAGATCTGGGATCCGGCTACCGGGGCCGACGCGGTCGGCCTGCTGCGGGTGAATCTGGGCCAGGTGCTGAACACGAACCTCAAGGTCCGCTATCGCAGCCCGCTGGCGATCAATCTCGAGCAGCCGCCGCTCGAGAAAGAAATGAAGCTGACGACCGGGACGATGTTGGTCGACGTGTTCGAGGACGTGCTGTTGCCCAAGGAACGCGCGAATGCGCCGCGCGTGCATGCCTGCGAACTGCTGATGCTGGAGTCAAGCGGGCAACTGCTGCGGATGACCACGGCGGCTTCGCTGGAGCGGGTCCGGCAGATCGAGAGAGAGTTCGAGTTGCCGCTCACCGCGGAAGCCGTGCCGATCCGATAACCTCGGCGAGCCGCGATTCCAGCGATTGGACCGACTCGGCGGGCTGTTCAGACTGACATTCCTCACAGAAAACCACCCGCGGCGCGTCCTCGATCAACAGCCGCGACTCGACGAACGGCGTTACCTCGCGAGCCAGTTCGTTAGCAGAGAGCAGCGTCTCTACATGTGCGATTCTCTCGAAAGATTGCACGCGATCCCTCGAGGCGGGATCAACTAAGCGGCGATGGTGAGCACAGCCCAACCTGCAAAAATGGCAACCACCGAATTGGAATGACGCACTACGACAGCTCCTGCCCCAGCCACTTCAAGTACGCAGAGCTGCCAGCCTCAATCGACACGGCAACCAACTCGGGGACTTCGTACGGGTGCGCCGTCAGCACTGCCTGCTCCAACTCGGGATAGTGCGCCATGCTGGTCTTGATGAGGCAGAGCCACTCTTCCGAAGTCTCCAGCTTGCCTTGCCACCAGTACGAACTGGAGACCGGCCCCACCACCTGCACGCAGGCGGCCAGATGCGGTTCCAGCACAGCCTGGGCGATCCGTTGGGCGTCTTCCTTGGTCGCCGTGCTGGTCGAGACAATCAGAAAGTCCGACATGGAACCTCAGAGGAAGGAAGTGCAGAGGCAGGCAAAGTTGCCAGCGCAGAATAGCCCATCTCGTCCCCAACGTCACCCGGACGATCTGCCGGGCGGAGTGGGAAGCCCGGCATTTTGTCCGCGATGGCGTGAACAACGGCTAGGCGTCTACGCTCTCCAGCGATGCCACCTCGCGAACGAACTCCTCCAGCGTATCAAAACGGCTGGCCGGATCGGTCGCCAGGCAGCGCTCGATTGCCGTGGCCAATGCGGGAGCAATCGTCGGGCGATACTTGTGAATGTCGGCCACGCTCCGCGCCGCGCTTGACAGGCCCCCTTTGGGCGCGGCTTCCCACGGTAGCCTTCCCGCACAAAGCTGATAGGCCGAGGCCCCGAATGCGAACACATCCACCCGATGATCGGTGGCTTGCCTGCGCATGATCTCAGGAGCCATATAGTCCAGCTTGCCGGTCCGGTTGGCGGGCAGCTGGAATTCGCGGCCGGCGGGGATCGTCAGGCCAAAGTCGATCAGCTTGCAGCGATTCTCCCCCTTCAGCGCTACAAAGTTGTGCGGGCAGACATCGCGGTGCACAAAGCCGGCCTTGTGGACGGCCCCCAACCCGATTGCCGCCGTGCGGATCAGGGACAGAAGTCGCTTGCCGCTCCCTTTCACCTTGGCGTTCTTCCCCGTGGGATCGACGAGCGTGTGCAGCCCCGCGCCCTCCAGAAATTCCATCAGCAGAAAGTTCTCGCCCAACGAGGTCAGGCCGAACTCGAACGTCTCGACGACGGAAGGATGCTTGATGGCCAGCGAGATCTCCCCTTCGCTGGGCTTGTGGAGCCCTTCGAATCGCTCTTCGAACTCGGCGATCTTCTGCGTGTCCAGGATCTTGAGGGCGAAGACCGTCCCCGTGGAGTGCTCCTGCACTTTGAGCAGCCGCGACATGGTGCCCGAGTTGGCCTGATGAAGCGTCGAGAAACGCTTCTCAATATCCAGGCCGTCACTCCCGAAGAGCGATTTGATGGCGCCGAAGATGCCCATGGTGATTGCCTTACCCCTGCGAGGAACGCACGACATCCCTCCCCCCGGCGGACATCGCGTAAGATTTCAGGATAAGTCGCAGCCGATGCGAAGGAAATAGGACGCCGCGACCTTGGCATAAATCCTTTTGAAAGGTTTGATGTTGGACCTTGGGTCTGACCTTGCGATATACTCTCCCGCAGTTGTCACATCTCTGCACTATTTCATCTCAGGAGATCGCAGCATGGGCATTATTTTTGGCCGTTCCACCTCGGCAAAAGATCGCTGGAACGCCGCGAAGAAAGCCTTTGAGACGGCCACGGGCAAGAAGAAGCCCAGCAAGATGTTCTTGGGCAGCTTTCGCAAGTCCTCAGGCATTGAGTCGGCCATCGACGATCTCGATCAGATTGGGCTGACAGTCTGGGATGCCAAGACCCAAAAGGACTTCGACAAGGCCAAGGCCAACTACCTGAAAGGGTGCGAAAAGCTCAAGAAGGCGGCCCAGGCCTATATCAAGGTGCTCGAGTCGGCGGGCGATGGTGAGTACAAGGCCTTCAAGCCCGAAGTCGACAAGCTCAAGGACGCCTTGATGAAACAGGTGCAGTCCATGACGACCGACTACAAGAACCGCAACGACTTCAAGTAGGCGATTTGCTGCCGGCATTTTCGACCCAGTCGAACTGCCGCCTTCTCCCCTGCGGGAGAAGGCGGCATGCCAGCAGGCAGATCCGCCAGAATCGCTACAGTTGCTACCACTCCTTGGCCGAAACTTAACAAGTACCTGCCGGTGGTTTTGCATTGATGCCAGCAACTTTCCGACTCTTGCGCAGAACGGTCCATGGGTTTCAGGGCCAGACAGAAACTCGGCAAGTACCGCTTGGAGCGTCGATTGGCGGAAGGGGGCTTCGCAGCCGTCTATCAGGCCTATGACACGGTCGAGGGGATCCGCGTTGCGCTGAAGATCCCGTTCCCCACGCAGGTCACTCCGGCCACGCTGGCCGACTTTCGCCGCGAGGCCCGGCTGACCGCCTCGCTCGATCATCCCAACATCCTGCCCATCAAGAATGCTGCGCTGGTCGATGGCCATTTTGTCATCGCACTGCCGCTGGGACAGGAAACGCTGGAAGACCGCATGAAGCGCCGTATGACGGCCCCCTTCGTGCTCGACTGCGCCGAACAGGTCCTGGAGGCACTGGCTTACGCCCATGGCCGGCGGATCATTCACTGCGACGTCAAGCCGGACAATGTGATCATGTTCTCCGGCAAGCAACTGCGGCTCACCGATTTTGGCATCGCCAAGGTCGCCCAGCGCAATCAGCCGGCAAGCGGCTCGGGCACGGTGGGCTACATGGCGCCCGAGCAGGCCATGGGGCGACCGACGTTTGCCTCGGATGTGTTCTCGATGGGGCTGATGCTCTTCCGCATGCTGACCGGCAAGCTGCCTGAATGGCCCTACCGTTGGCCACTGGTGGGGCACGACAAGCTGCGCCGCAAGGTATCGAAGGAAGTGATCGAGGTCCTCGAAAAGTCGCTGACGGTCGACGTGCTGGAGCGCTATCGCGACGCCGGCCAGATGCTGTCCGCACTGCGCCGAGCCCGGCAGAGCCGATCGGTCGTGCGCCTGGCGCCCCCGCCGGCCAAATCGAGCCGTCGCCGCGCGGCGTAGCAGACCGCTGTGCGCCTGTACATAAATACCTCCCTCCCCAATCGGGGTCCCCCAGGGTAAGATACTCCCATTCCCGGGTGGTATGTCCTAACTCTCTCCGCTTTCCTTGCGCGCACACATGAAGACCATTGCGTTTATCGACGCGGGCCAGTTCCGTCCGGCAATCGTCAACCAGCGGCTCCACATGCCGCAGGGGCAGCGCTTTGACTGGAGTCTGTTCCGCAACTTCATGCGACAGGCCGCCGGCGACGAAGTCTTCGATACGCACTACTTCGACTGCGTCTCCGACGCTCCCAGCGCCGGGCGAGAGGCCTTTCATCAGTTCCTTCGCAACACGCTCAGCTTTCAGCTCCACTTTTCGGAACTGAAAGACAAGCGACGCACTTGCGGGCTGTGCAAGGGGACCTACATCGAGCACGAGCAGAAGGGGGTCGACGTGGGGATCGCCGTGCACATGCTCAAGCTGGCTTATAGCAACTCCTACGAGCAAGCGCTGCTTTGCTCGGGCGATGGCGACTTTGCACCGCTGGTGACGTATCTGCGCGACTCGCTGGGCAAGCGAGTGATCGCGGTCGGCTGGCAGAACGGAGTTGCACCTGCGCTGCGCGACGCGTCCTACAAGGTGGTTCATCTGGAGGACTACCAGCAGGCGATCATCGGCACGACGCCCGAAATGCCCTGCTTCGGAGCGACCGATCGTCCGGCGCAGCCGGCCTGCAATCATCAACCGGCAACCGGCCCCACAACTCCAACTGCAACTGCGGTTGGCACGCCTGTGGCTGCGGGAAATCCGCTGCGATAGCTTTATCTCGTGGGCTTGCGTGAGCGGCACGGTGCTAGCCGCCGGTGGTCCCTCTCGCAGCGCAAGCCACCAACGGCTTGCGCCCTGCCGCTCACGCAAGCCATCTTGCACGGCAAGAAGGTCTACCAGCCTTCGGGCGGCGCTTCGGTCTTGGCCTTCAGGAACTCGAAGTACTTCGGGTCGGCCTCGAACAGTTCGGCACCCGCCATCGAATGGGCGCGCTTCAGTTCGTCGACGGCCTTGGCCTCGTTCCCCAGTTCGCAATGGGCCTGGCCGAGCCGCAGATGCAGAAACGGATCGTCGAATCCGCCTGGCGCCCGCAGTGCCATCGCCAGATAGTCCCGCGCCGTGAGATAGTCGCGCAGGATGAAGTACGTGTCGCCGACCGCCGTCAGGACCCAGGTGGCCGCCTCCCAATCGGTCTTGGGATCGGGGATCAGGTCCAAGGCGTTCAGGAACTTGGCCAGGGCCTTGGCATGCACCCCGTCTGCGGCGAACTGGTCCCCTTGTTCGCACAGTGTCTTGATCTGTTCGAATGTCGCTTCCGAGAGTTCGGCCATGGATCACACCCTCGATGTTACCTGTTAGTGGATGATGACGGTCTTCATCTCCGTCATCTCCTCGATGGCATACTTGGGCCCTTCCTTGCCCATGCCGCTGTCCTTCAGTCCTCCATAGGGAATCAAGTCGGCCCGCCAGGCCGTTCCCCAGTTGATGTGCAGATTGCCGGAGTGCACCTCACGGGCGAAGCGCAGCGCGCGGTCGATGTCCTGCGTGAAGATGCCGGCGCTCAGGCCGTAGATCGTGTCGTTGGCCAGGCGGATCGCCTCGTCGATGGAGTTCGCCCGCGTGATGGAAACCGTCGGGCCGAACACCTCGTCGCAACTGATCCGCATCTTGGGATCGACATCGGCCAGCAGCGTCGCTTCAACCAGCGAACCTTTGCGATGCCCGCCGGCCACCAGCCGCGCCCCGCCGGCGACGGCCTCGTTCACCCAATCGGTCACCCGGGCGGCGTCCTTCTCGCGAATCATGGGCCCCATTTTGCTGTCGGGATGCATCGGGTCACCGACCTGCAGGGCCTCGACCGCCGGCTTTAACGCCGAGATCAAGTCGCCATAGATGCCACTCATGGCGATCACCCGCTGCGTCGAGATGCAGACCTGCCCGGCATTGGCATAGCCGGTCACGGCTGTGGCCTTGGCCACCTTGGCCAGGTCGGCGTCGTCCATCACGATGACCGGACTGTTCGAGCCCAGCTCCATGGTCACCTTTTTCAGGCCGGCCTCGCGGCAGATATGCTCCCCCACTTCGCGGCTGCCGGTGAAGGAGATCTTGCGAATCCGCGGGTCGCGGCAAAGGGCGTCGCCGAGTTCTCCGCCTGAACCAGTGATGCACTGGATGGCCAGCGGCGGGAGGCCCGCTTCCAGCAGGATCTCGACCAGCCGCAACGCCGACAGCGGCGTGTCGCTGGCGGGCTTCAAGATCACCGCGTTGCCGGCCGCCAGAGCCGGGCCGACTTTGTGGCAGACCAGATTGAGCGGAAAATTGAACGGCGTGATTGCGGCCACCACGCCGCAGGGGACGCGCAGCGTGAAGCCGAACTTGCCGGCGCTCCCCGGCGCGCCATCCAGCGACAGGACTTCTCCGCCCAGTCGCTTGGCTTCTTCGCCGGAGAGTTCGATCGTCTGCACACTGCGCGAGGCCTCGGAGATGCCTTCACTCAGCAGCTTCCCTTCCTCCAAGCTGATCGTGCGACCCAGGTCGTCCTGCCGCTCGGCCATCCGTTGAGCCGCCTTGCGCAGGATCAAGAACCGCTCGTAGCCGGGCATGCGGCGCATGATCTCGGCCCCTTCCACCGCGGCGGCGACCGCCTGCGCGACATCGTCTGCCGTGCCGCGCGGAACGGTATCGATCACTGAGCCATCGTACGGATTGGTGACGGGGATCTTCTCGGCCCGGTCAACCCATTCTCCTCTCAGGAACATCTTCATCGTGCGAAACTCCCAACTTGTGGTGCAGGCGTCCCGCCTGCTTGAACTGCCCATTACTTCAGCGTCTTTGCGTCGCGCAGGCAGGCGGGACGCCTGCACCACAACGGGGCTACTTCATCGTCTTCTTCAGCCAGGCGATCATCTGCTCGCGATAGTCGGACTTCAACTTGTCCCAGCCTCCCATGCCGTGCCCGCCTTCGGCGATCGTGATCAGCTCACAAGAGTTGCCCGCTTCCAGCATCTGCTTTTGGAATGTCTGGGACAGTTCGATGGGGACCGTCGCATCTTTGTCCCCATGGATCAGCAGGTAGGGGGGCAGCCCCTTCTGCACTTTCACGGACGCGTCCTTCAGTTTCTTCCACGTCTCGTCGTTCAGTTCGGTTACACCCAACAGCGCGGTCATGTTCTCGCTCAGCTTATTCTGCCGGCGGATGCGGATCTCGAGATCGTGCGGTGCGTAGAACGGCACCACGGCCGCCACGCGCGTCGGGCCTTGGCCTCGCGCGCCGACATACGAGACCAGATGCCCGCCCGCGGACTCGCCGATCAAGGCGATTCGTGCGACATCGACTTTGTATTCGGCGGCATGTTCTTTCACCCAGCGGACGGCCGTCTCGACATCCTCCGCGCAGGCGGGCCAGCGATGTCCGGGCGCCAACCGATAGTTGATGGTGAACCAGGCAAAGCCGGCCTTGGAGAGGGGTTCGAACAGCGGCTTGATGTAGCTCTGCTTGTCCCCTTTGGTGAAGCCACCGCCGTGGACCAGGATGCAGGTCGGAAAGGGCCCGGGGCCTTCGGGAACGAACGCATCCAGGGTCAGGCTCACCTCGCCGATCTTGGCGAATTCGATGTCGGTCTTCAGGCCGACCAGCGGCGCGTCGGCGGCTGCCGCCGTGCGGGTGTGGGAACAGGCAACACTTAACAGGGCAATGAGCGCCAGGCGGCAGGCCATCGTAAAGGCTCCCCAAAAATACGGCGATACAACAGAAGTTCGGGCAATTCCCACCTTAGCATTTTCGCAGGCGCGATGCGCCATTTCGGCCGCCCCAAGGTCGCCCGCTATGAAGTGCAGTTGCCAATTTCGGCAGCCTTAGCGCACACTGGGCGTCGATCGTTTTCAGCCACAGCAGAGCAGACTAACAAGGCAGCCCATGACGTGGATCCGGAGTGTCGAGCGCCAGAAGTATCGCCTGCTGCTGGTGATCATTGTCGGATCGCTGGTCACGCAGCCGTTCGTGCGCGACTACGCGCTGGGCCGGGTGGCGCACGAGATGATGATGGCGCTTGCCATGCTCTCGATGTTCATCATCTTCCAGCGGAAGCACGAGCGCTATTGGGCGATTGTTCTGGCGATCCCGACCACTTTCGGCAATCTGGGCAAGTACCTCTTGCCCGACTCGATGGACATGTGGCGCGTGGTGATCTACCTGCTCTTCAGCGTGACCTTTCTGTGCTTTGTCGTGTGGGTAATTCTGCGGACACTCTTTCAACAGCAGAAGGTATCGACTGACCATCTGATCGGCGCCTTCTGCGGTTACCTGCTGGCCGGCATCGCCTGGTCCAGCATGTACCTGCTGGTCGAGGAGTGTTCGCCCGGCTCGTATGACATTTCGCCCAACATCGCTTGGGAAATGGACAACCCGGATTCCCGTCGCTCGCTCTTCAACTACTTCAGCTTTACCACGCTGACCACGCTGGGGTTTGGCGATGTGGTCCCCAAGCATCCGTTGGCCTGTTCGCTGGCCTGGTTGGAAGCGGCCTTCGGTCAGTTCTATGTGGCCGTGATGGTCTCGCAGTTGGTCGGCCTGAAGTTGGAAGGCCAGTCGCAACGGGCTGAGCGCCCCCCAAGCGAGCCGTTTGCATAGGCCGGCATGTTGAGGCTGTTCGAATCCGCCCTTCGTCGACCTCTGCGCAGTTCGGCACGGTTGACGACCCGCGGCCAAACTGAACAATAGCGCCATCAGACTTGCTGGCCGTTCCCGCCCCGATCTTCTGTCCTCCGTCGAGCCGTTCCATGCCCTCGAGCTTTAATTTCCTCGAAAAGTACGATCCCGATATCTGGAATGCGATTGCGGCCGAAGAGGTCCGCCAGCATGACGGCCTGGAGATGATCGCCAGCGAGAACTACACCAGTCCGGCCGTGATGCAGGCCGCCGGCAGCGTACTGACGAACAAATACGCCGAGGGCTATCCCGGCAAGCGCTACTATGGCGGTTGCGAGCACGTCGACGTCATCGAGCAACTGGCCATCGATCGGGCCAAGCAACTCTTCGGCGCTGAGCATGCCAACGTACAGCCGCACTCGGGCAGTCAGGCCAACATGGCCGTCTATCTGTCGGTGCTGAATCCCGGCGACACGGTGATGGGCATGGACCTGGCCCACGGTGGCCACCTGACGCACGGCATGAAGCTGAACATCTCGGGCCGGCTGTACAAGATCGTGAGTTACGGAGTCACGCCCGACACCAACCGCATCGACTTTGATGCCCTGGCCAAGGCGGCGCGCGAGCACAAACCCAAGCTGATTCTGGCCGGGGCCAGCGCCTATCCTCGCGAGATTCCGCACGGCAAGTTCGCCGAGATCGCCAAGGAAGTCGGTGCCAAGCTGATGGTCGACATGGCCCACTACGCGGGCCTGGTCGCTGCTGGTCTGCACAACAGCCCGGTCGGCGTGGCCGACTTCGTGACCTCCACCACGCACAAGACACTGCGTGGCCCGCGGGCCGGGCTGGTGCTGTGCAAGTCGGAGTACGCCACGGAAGTGAATCGCAGCGTTTTCCCGGGGCTGCAAGGCGGACCGCTGATGCATGTGATCGCGGGCAAGGCCGTCTGTTTTGGCGAGGCCCTGAAGCCAGAGTTCAAGCAGTACGCGCAGCAGGTCATCACCAATGCCAAGACGCTGGCCGAAACGCTGCAATCGGGCGGGGTGAAGCTGGCCTCCGGCGGTACCGACAACCACCTGATGCTGGCCGATGTCACGGCGATCGGCTTGACCGGCAAGTCGGCCGAGACGGCGCTGGGCAAGTGCGGCATCACGGTCAACATGAACATGATCCCCTTCGACACTCGCAAGCCGATGGATCCCTCGGGCATCCGCATTGGCACGCCGGCGCTCACCACGCGCGGCATGGGAGCAGGCGAGATGAAGACGATCGGCGCCTGGATGCTGGAAGCCCTGAAGGGGGCCAGCGACGAGAAGGTGCTGGGGCGGATCCGCAGCGAAGTGACGCATCTGTGCGAACAGTTCCCCGTGCCGGCCGCCCGCAAGGATTAAGGGCTCTTTGTGGTGCAGCCGTCCCGCCTGCTTGCCCTGGTTTCTCGCTATTCAGCAGGCGGGACGCCTGCACCACAAGGGTTCGCGCGGCAAGCAGGCGGACAAGGGCCTGCACCCCAAGCGATTCTTGCACCTGTGTGCCAGGGTCTTATAATGCCGCCACGGATGGAGCCTCCACTTCGTTGCGTTCGCAAGGAGGCGGGTCGGTCCGCGGAGTCACTCCGCGGACCTCAACAGGGAAGGCAGATGCGAGCATGGCCAAAGAGAGCGCCCCGCTACGGCAGGTCGATTGGCAGGAACTGTTCCCCTGGCTGACTATCTTCCGCAGCTTTCGTGTCGCACTCGATCCTAAGAAGATCGTGCTGGCCGCTGCGGCTCTGTTCCTTACCTGGGCCGGTTGGTGGGGCCTGGCGCTGACGTTCAGCGGATCCGAATCAGTCAAGAAAAGCTCCACCTATCAGCGGCTGGATCAAGGGAACTGGCCATGGGGCGCCAGTACCACGCTAAGCCCCGCGGGGGCCTGGAACGATTTTCTAGAATCGACCTGGAGCGCGCTCAGCAATCCCTTCCGCGAGCTCTTTACTTCGCAAGTCACCCTGGCGCAGTTCACGTTTGTGTTGCTGTGCGGACTCTGGGCCTTGGCCATCTGGTCGATCCTGGGGGGCATGATCGCCCGCATGGCGGCGGTCGAACTGGCGACGGAAGAAACTGTGAGCATGAGCGAAGCCTTTGAGCACGCCCGCTTCAAGTGGCTCGATTACTTCACCGGCCCGGTCATTCCGTTGGGCGGAGTGCTGTTCTTCGCAGTCCTGCTGGCTGGCCTGGGATTGCTGTTGCGTTTCGGCTTGGGCGTCCTGGCGGCTGCCATCGTTTGGCCGCTGGCGCTCTTGGCCGGATTGCTGATGGCCGTGCTGCTGATCGGGCTGCTGTTCGGCTGGCCGCTGATGTGGGCCACCATCGCGGTCGAAGGAGGAGACAGCTTCGAGTCCCTTAGCCGCTCGTACGGCTATCTGTTCCAGCGTCCTCTCAAGTATCTCTTCTACACACTGATCGCCAGCTTTCTGGGGGCGCTGACCTGGGCCATTGTGATGGAACTGGCCGCGTTGACGGTTTCGCTCTCTCTGTGGGGAGCAAGTTGGGGATCAGGCAGCGAGGCGATGGGGAACGTGATTGCCACGACCGCGCCGGCCGTCGACCCCGAGACACCGCTCGTTCGACCGGCTGTTTCCGTGGTCGAGCAGATGGGCAGTTCGCTCGGTCCCTACCAAGGTTCGGAGAAGCTCGACGGCCTCGGCTACGCGGGGGCACGCGTGTTGGCCTTCTGGGTCGGCTGTGTGCAATTGCTGGCCTTGGGCTACGGCTTCAGCTTCTTCTGGACCGCTGCCGTCAGCATCTACTTTGTCTTGCGCCTGGAGATCGACGGCGCGGAGCTGGACGAGGTCGAGCGCGAAGACGACGGCGACGAGCACGGGCTGCCCCCGTTGGGCGGCACCCCGGCTCCGGCGGCAACGGCTTCTCTGCCGATCGTGACGCCTGCTCCAGCGAGTGAGACGAAGCCGGCGGAACCGATTCCCGCTCCTACGACGGGAGTAAGCGCACCGCCGAGTGCCAGCAGCAGCGAGTCGGGCACCAGCGGCTGATCGCTCCGACCGCACCCGTAGAGTAGCAGGCACACTCCGTGTGCCGTCCGCCTGTTGTGGTGCAGGCGTCCCGCCTGCCTTGAAGTGGGACCGGTGTTCCAGCAGGCGGGACGCCCGCACCACAAAAGATCCCAGCCTCTCCGTGTGCCTGCCGTCTTCTCCCTGAGCGGCGGGGCGCTAGCCGCCGGTATTACACGGTTCGAGCATCTCTTGGGCATTCGTTCTCATCGGCGGCGGGCTAGACGTCCAACGCGCAAGCGATTGAGAGAATGAAACCTGGGGCCACCGGCGGCTAGCGCCGTGCCGCTCAGTTTGCGTCGCTGACGGTTGAAGAGGCTCCGGGCGGACGGCACACGGAGTGTGCCTGCTACTTTACGCGCCCGTGCGGCAAATCGCTGAACGATTCTCTAGGGAATAACTTCCCCCACCTCCGGCGAACAGACACAGCCAGCGGCTCCCCTTTCGCGCCGGCATTCCCTTCCGGAGCCCCCGCAATGCCTGCTCGTTTTCGCTATGCGCTGTTGGGAAGTCTGACGGGCTTGGCCGTGCTGGGGCTGTTGAGCGGGCCCCGCGGCGCGAGTCCCGTCACGTCGCGCGGCAGCGAGGCACTGAACGCCGCCGAACCCGAGCAAGCCGCGACAGCGAAGACGTCGGCCGCGGTTCCAGAGCTTGCTCCGCACCTGCGGCTGCTCGAGGAGATCGTTCCTGCGTCGGCAAAATCGCCGCTGCCCGTTCGCCCTCCCTTCCAGCCGGCGCGCTACGATCTGGGGCTGGCCTCGATCGTGGCGCCGCATGGAAAGAAGGACAGCAAAAAGTCCGAAGAGACGCCCGACGCCCTAGTCACGCTGCAGAATCTGCGCGAAGCTGCCGCCGCACGCCAGACGAAGTTGCTGGCTGACTGGCACAAGCTCCGCAACACGCAGCCCCAGGATTCAACCCCCGAGGAAGCGGCCGCCTGGGAACTGCTTCGCTATGCCTTTGGATCCGAAAACTTGGACTCCGCCTTGAAGGCAGCACGCAGGGCTGGCCCCGCGGCGCGGCTCCGCTGGTCGCGCTTGTTGCTGGCCGAATGCCGCTTCGAGGAGGCCATCGACGAACTCGCACGGCTTGCCGGCACGGACGACCCGGCCGAAAAGTCGCGCGAGATTCGCCATCAGGCTCTGGCCATTCTGGCAGTCCATCAAGCCGAAAGAGAGTTGCTGGCCAAGACGAGTTCGCTGATTCCGCTCAAGTTCGACCTGGACGCTTTTCTGGACGCGCGAGCCCAACATGCCACCGATGGCCCGTTGGTCCGCCGGTTACTTAAAGCCGCACGAATCGGAGCGCGCCATGACCCCATCGTGCATGAAGTTGAGAGCGATTTCGATTCCGAGCAAGTTTACGAACTCGAAGTCCTGCACGAGAGAGATGTAGCGGTCGTGTACCAGGGCCTCCACCTGGTGACGCTGCCTCCCCGGCAGATGCACAAGACCAGGCTGGTGTCGGACAGCAACGAGATGGTCCTCTACCGCCGCGATTCGCGTCCCATCGCCGGCCCCGACGCGACGTTCGAGCTGCATTCGATCTTTCACGGCCCGATTCAATTCCGGCTCTATCGCTTTCCCTCGCCCGACGATATCGCATCGCTCGATGGCGCCAAGTTGGCGGACCTGACTGCCGAACGGGAGTGGGTCGCCTACCACGGGGGGATCACGGACAACAACGTGTCGCCGGTCGACAAGGAGGAGCTCGAAGTCAAACTGAAGGAGCTCACGGCCGGCCACTACCTGATGACCGCGCAAGCCCGTTACTCGCCGCTGCTGGCGACCTGTCAGTTCAGCGTGAGTGCGGTGGCACTCTACCTGCATGTCGGCCGCAACCAAGGGGCGGTCGTGGCGGTGGATCGTCACACGGCGGCCCCGCGCGCGAACCTGCCCTTGCGGCTCACCATCCAGGGGGCTCCTCAGCTTTGGGGAATTCGCAAGGCGGAGCAGATCGACGATCGGGTCGCGGCAGCCTTCGATCATGGATTCTACAACTCCTCGCAACCAGAGCCGCCGGCAGGCCAGCCGCCCGCGGATCCGGTGCAGATCGAGCAGGCCGAGAAAGCTCGGGCGCGTGGCGCCGAGTGCCGCCTGAAGTACACCGATTTCAAGCAGCAACGCGCGATCGTGACCGATGAACAGGGGCATGCGAGCTTTAAGCTCGATCTTGGTCGGACCACGCATGCCTATCGCGTCGAAGTGGAGCACGTGCCGCCAGCCATCGGTGCCGTTCGCGAAGACGGAACTCCCGTCAACGACAACGTGGGCCTGGCCCGCGTGCGATTGAGCTACTACGAGCACGAGCCCGAACTAAGATTGCGCTCCGTCCTCTGGATGGCGCAGCCAGTCTACCGTCCTGGGGATACCGCGGAGTTCAAAGGGATCGTTCGCCAGTTCGACGGCGAGACGCTGTCCGACGGCCAGGGCGGATTGAAAGAGGTCACCGTCACGGTGCGATCTCCCCAGCGCGAGCTCGTCTGGACCGGCGTCTGCCCCGTGTCGCAGTTCGGCACGATTGCGGGATCCTTTCCGCTCGACAAGTTGGCCAGCATGGGGGCGTATTCGATGGAAGTGAACGGCGCTTCGGCGGGTTCCAGCCACGAATTTCAGGTCAGCGCCTTCCGCGTGCCGACCTATCGGGTAAGGATTGTCCGCGATCCGGGGCCGCTCGCGCCGGGCGATTCGTTGATGGGGGAAGTTGTCGTGGAGTACTACTCCGGCAAACCGGCTGTCGGGGCCGAAGTGGAAGTGATCTGCGATCACCATGTTCGCGAACTGGCCACCGATCTGCGCGGGCGAGCTCGCTTCTCGTTCCCGGTCGAAGAGCATTCCGGCGACCGCAGCTACACCGTCCATGCCACGGTCAGCGATCTTTCGCTGCAAAACTACCAAGCCATGCAGCAGTTCCTCGTGAAAGCCGACCCGTTCCGGGTGACCCTGCAAATGATGGAGGGCCCGCCCCGCAAGATCGCCTGGTCGACGACCGAGTTCGCCCGCGACTTCCGCGTGACGGCACGAAGCTGGTGGGGCGGGCCGATTGCCGGGGCCAGCGTGACGGTGCCAGGAAACCGCCGGGCGTCGACGACCGACGCTGCCGGCGAGGCCGTGATCGCCGTGCCCGTTACCGAAGACGGCCGCCACGATCGCTTCCTGGTTTCAGTCGTTTCTCAAGGGAATGCAGTGACCGCCGCGCAGGAGGGAATCCCACCCCTTCAAGAGTACAAGACCTCGGCCGAGTTCAAGGTCGTGGATCTGTCGCTCCCGCATGTCGTGGATGCCGGCCAACCGGTGGAAGTGCGATTCCGTCTTCTGGGCGACGTCGGGCAGAAGGCAACGGTGCTGCTGTTGGCCGAGAACGCGCGGCTGCTCACGTCGCGGTCGATGCACCTGGAACCGGGCGAGCATACCGCGACGATTCCGACCCAGCCCGATTGGGCGCCCAGCATGGTCGTTCGCGTGATTGCCTTCGATGGCCGCGAGAAGCAGATGGCCGAAGGACGCTGCTTGCTTCGACCGCTCGAGAAGTTCCTTACGCTCAGCGTGGCTTCGGACAAGACCGACTATCGGCCCGGGCAATTGTGCACGGCGGTCGTCACGGCCGTCGATCATCAGAAACGCCCGGTCCCCAACGTCGAGATCGGCCTGGGCGTGGTCGATGCCGCGCTCTACGACATCAGCCGAGATCCCACGCCCGACCTGCAGCAGTTCTTTCACGAGTACCACCAGCCCGCGTTGTGCAGCAGCTACTACGACACGCGCGAGGGCTGGTGGCACTCGCGGACGTTCGTGTTCGGACCGCGGTATGCGTGGGGCTACTACAGCTATTTCGATGCTAGGTCGGGAGCGGCCCGGCGTGCCATGCTCTCATCTTATGGTGGCTCGAGTGGTCATGGCGCCCGACCCGCTTTGGCGTGGCGCAGCGATTTCCGTACGACCGCTCATTGGGTCACGAACCTGGTTACCGATGCACGCGGCCAGGCTCGCACCACGTTCACGTTCCCCTCAGGCGTCACTTCCTGGCGATTCACTGCGAGGGGAGTGACCGCGGACACTCGCGTGGGCGAGGTTCGTGACGCACGCAAGACCCTGCTGCCGCTGTCGATCGATCTGGCGTTGCCCCGGGCGATCCGCCAAGGAGACGAGATCCAGATCCCCGTTGTGCTGCACAACGAACTGGGCAGGGAGCGAAGTGTTGCGGGTGCCACGCAGATCGGCGAGGGCCAAGTGATCCCGTGGCCAGCGCGCCAGTTGGCTGCCCACGGTTCCGACCGCTTTGATCTTCCCTTCACGGCCGGCAAGAGTCCGGTGAAGCTGGCCGTCCGTGTCCACGACGACGCCCAGCGAGATGCGGACGCTGCCATCCGCGAAGTCGTGCCGTTGCCCCGAACTCAACTTCGAACCTGGCAGTTTGCGGGCTTGCTCGACCAAGAAGTCCCGTTGCGGGCCGACTTGGGGGGCAAAGCAACCCCCGAAGGCTTCGCGCTGGAACTCCGCCGCGAGCCGGGCTTCGCGGGGCCCGTGGAGTCGGCCCTGGCCGAGTTGATCGACTATCCCTATGGCTGTGTCGAGCAGACGATGAGCCGCTTCATGCCGGCCTTGGTGGCCGACCATGCCATGCGGAGGGCCGGCCTCGAGAACCCCACCCGCAAAAAGCTGCCCGAGATCTTTGCCCAAGGACTGGCACGGCTGGGCGAGTTGCAGAATCGAAGCGGCGGCTGGGGTTGGTGGCAGCATGACAAGACGAACGAGTTTATGACCGCCCATGTGATCTTAGGGTTGGCCATGTGCCGCGAAGCCGGCGCGGATGTGCCGCAGGAAATGCTCGAACGCGGGCGGGACCAACTGATGGGAGCGATCCGAGCGAAGCCTGAAGAGTGCCATCCGCCGGGGAGCATCGGCGAAGTGGATCTGGCGGCCTATTCGATCTATGCCATGGCGCGACTTGTGTCGACCGATGCCGAATCGCAGCGTCAGGACCTTGAGGAACTAAAGTCCCGCTTGGAAGACTTCGACCAGGTCGAGGGACGCGCCAAGAGATCTCTGCTGACGCGCATCCTGACGGCGCATGCCTGGCTGCTGTTGGGCGAGTCGGCCAAGGCCGGCGAAACGATCGACGAACTGGCGGGCAAAGTCGATCTGGCGAAACTCTCGCGGCCGCGCGTTCAGGAGGCCGCCGCTCTGTTGGAACTGGGACAAGCGGTCCGCCCACAGGATCCGCGGTGGACTCGCCTGGCCGACCAACTGGTCAATCTGCGGCGCGGGACCGGCTGGGGAGATACCCTCACCACTTCGGCCGCCGTCCGTGGGCTGTCGACCCTGGTCAAGTCGCCCGAGAAGAACGACGCGCCGGTCGCCGTGTTGGTGCAAGGCCGCGAGGCAGGTCTGCTGACGCGACAGTCGCCGAAGCTGCTGTTGTCGCTTGCCGGAGGAGAAGCCGTGACCTTGCGGCCGGCGCCGGGCTGCCCCGATCGCTTCACGGGTCGGCTTACAGGGCGACTCGTCGAGCACGACAAGCAGCCGGCCCAGCCGCCCGCCGACGTCGACGCCGTCCTACGGACGCATGTCTCGACACAGGTCCCTCCTTTGACCAACGACGCCGGCGAGTGGCTCCCCACGCCCGCCATCCCGAGGGACGCCCGCGGCCGGTTGCCCGTACCGCTGGGAACCACTGTTGAGCTGCGCTGCGTCGTCGACCTGCGGAAAGCAGTCTCTCACGCACGGCTTACGATCCCCCGACCGTGTGGCGTCGAGTTGGTCCGCTCGTCTCGGTTCGACGGGCAGGCAGGGGCCGAGGAACGCGATGACGCTTTCCACTTCTTTATTGAGCGTTGGCCGGCCGGGCAGTACGAGATCCGACTGCTGGTGCGAGCGGAAGTGGCCGGGACGATTGCCGCCCCGGCGCCGCAACTTGAACCGATGTACGCCGATGCCCTGAATACCTGGGTCGAGGCCCCGCTGGAGTGGCGCGTCGAGCCCAAAGCAGCGGCGAAAAAGTAGGATTGCGACAGCTCCTGGCCATTCTACCTAATCGCAAAATACCTCCCAGCTTACTTGAACTACGGCATCGCACGAACTAGGCTAGTCACCGGGTCGGCAACGTCGGCGCGTGCCGCGCGGCCCTTCCAGCGACCATGGAGTTCTGTCATGCAACGTACGCGACAAGTCTTCTTGCTGTCTGCCCTTGCGGCAATGGCACTGATCCTTTCGACCGCCCAGACCAGCGAAGCCGGATGGCGCCGTTGGTGCGGCCGCCGTGCCTGTTGGGGCTGCGGATGCGGCGCCGGAGTGGGCTACGGTTGGGCCGGCAGCTTTGGAAGTTACGGGAGCTACGGCAGCTACGGCAGTGCCGGGAGCTACGGCAGCTATGGCAGCTACGGCAGTTATGGAGCCAGTTATGGCAGCTTCGGCAACGCCGCTTACAGCGGCAGCTACAGCATGCCCAGCACTTACAACTGCACAAATCCCAGTTCGATCCAGGAAGCTCCCGCCACGCCGGTCGTCCCCTCGAAGGACACCGCCCTGTTGAACGTCAACCTGCCGGAAGACGCCCGGGTCTACGTGAATGGTCAGCTGACCAGCAGCACGGGCAAGTCGCGCCGCTTCCGCTCGCGTGACCTGCAGCCGGGCCAGAGCTACACCTATCAGATCTCGGCCGTGATCAAGGTCGGTGCCGAGCCCCAGCAACTCGTGGCCGATCGGACCGTTCGCGTCCGCGCCGGCGAGGTCTCGAATCTGAAAATCGAGATGGGAGATTTCATCGCCAAGTCGGTCCCCAAGAATGACCTGGAGACGATCCTGGTCGTGAAGGTTCCCGAGAACGCCCGCGTCTATCTGGCCGGCGCGCTGACCAAGGCGACCGGCACGGTTCGCAGCTACACCACCACGCGTCTGGCGCCGGGCGAGAAATGGTCCGACTACACGATTCGCGTGGAGATGGACCAGGACGGCAAGACGCTTGAGCAGGTGCAGACGTTGTCGTTGGTGGCCGGCGAGAAGCGGGAGTTGTCGATCGACTTCCCCGCCCGCGTGGCCAGCAGCAAGTAGTCCTTGCGGATTGCGAAGTAACATTACGAATGCGGGGCGCGGCCAGGTTGGCTGCGCCCCGCGTTTTCGTTTTGATTGTGGTGCAGGTCCCGCCTGAGCTCGACAGGCATTCCACTTCTACGGTGTGAACGCGGAGACCTGTTCGGGATAGACGCCGGACACAATCGGGTTGGTCCCCAGCACCACTCCCTTCATGTACACCACGCGCAGGTTGTAGGTGTACATGACTCCTCGCCAGGAATAGAGCTCCTGAATCTCGGCCTTATTGTCTACCAGCACCTGATCCGGTTCGCGACCGATCACCTTGTGGATGTTCTCGATCGCCAGGTCGGCGTCGCTGAATCGCGCCGGCAGCGTGGTGTCCGTATCGGTCGGAATCAGTTTGGCGACGGAATCGAAGACCGCCTGCCGTTTGCCACGTTGGCCGAAGTCGAAGACCAAAGCGCCGATGGCGATTGGCAGGAGCGTGAATAGGATGATCCGCGACGGAAACAGAAGCGGAGTCTTCTTCGGCTGCGGTTCAGGCGTGCCAGCGGGCTGCGATTCGGCGGTCAAGGCAGGCTCCTCGGGAGGGGAGAGCAAAGGGAGCGACAGAGGCTCGCCCAGTCTCGATTCCCCACCGCAAGATTGCAAGCGGCAGGCCCCGTGCATCGCCTACTCTCTCCCCGTGTTGCTGACGGGGGCAGCTTGTAAAGTGACGCGGCGCCCTAACTCTCGCCTGGGGTGGTCGAACGAAGGCTCTTTCCCGGTTGGCTCCTGACCGGCATAATCGCGGTTTCGTTAGTGTCCCGGGGCCCGAAGCACCTGGCCGCTCTTCCGCGATTCACTCCAGAAGGATCGAAGCTATGTCGTTGCTCGTGGTCGGCTCCGTCGCCTTTGACAGCGTTGAAACCCCCACTGAGCGCCACGAGAACGTGCTGGGGGGCTCGGCCACGTTCTTCTCCTACGCCGCCAGCTTCTTCACGCCTGTGCAACTGGTCGCGGCCGTCGGCGAGGACTGGCCCGCCGAGCACACCAAGCTGCTCACCGACCGCGGGATCGATTGCTCGGGCCTGGAGACCGTGAAGGGGGGCAAAACCTTCCGCTGGAGCGGCAAGTACCTGCCCAACATGAACGATCGCGAAACGTTGGAAGTCCATCTGAACGTGCTGGGCGGCTTCGATCCCAAACTGACCGAAGCCCATCGCCGGTCGCCGTTCTTGTTTCTGGCCAACGGCTCGACGACCACGCAGCTCTCGGTCTTGCGGCAGATGACCGGCGCTACGCTGCGGGTGGCCGACACCATGGACCTGTGGATCCGCACCCAGCACGATCAGGTGTTGGAGTTGCTGAAAGAGATCGACGGCATCGTGATGAACGACAGCGAGGCCAAGCTGTTGTGCGAGGACGAGAACCTGGTGCGGGCTGGGCACAAGGTCCTGGAGATGGGCCCCAAGTTCGTGGTCATCAAGAAGGGCGAACATGGCGTCATGTTCTTCTCGAAGTACGAGACCTATGTGTTGCCGGCTTTCCCCACGCCCGATGTGGTCGATCCGACTGGCGCCGGGGACTCGTTCGCCGGCGGCATGATGGGTTACCTGGCCGAGCAGGGGAACTTCGAGCCTGCGACGCTGAAGAAGGCGATGGCCTATGGCACGCTGGTGGCCAGCTTCAACGTCGAGGCCTTCAGCCTGGACCGCATGAAGCAGATCACGCGCGCCGATCTGGAACGCCGCATGGAATCGTACCAGCGGATGTTGAGTTTCTAACCGCGGTTCCTGTTGGCCCCGTCGGTCCGTCCTGTCACCTACGTTGTTGATTGCATCATGGCTAAGAAAGTTCGCGCATTTGTCGCCGTTGAGACCCCGCCCGAGATCCGCCAGGCCGTGAGCCGGCTGGTGAAGAAGCTCGACAAGGCGGGAGCCGTGGTGAATTGGGTCGAGGCCGAGAACCTTCACCTGTCGCTGAAGTTCCTGGGCGATATCGACATGACCGACATCGCCGAGATCTACATGCGCCTGAAGCGGGACCTGGCCGATTTCTCTCCCTTCGAGGTGAGCGTGAATCGAGTCGGTGCCTTTCCCGATCTCGAGCGGGCCCGCACCTTGTGGGTGGGCGTGGACGATGTCGAGGACTCGCTGGGCTCGGTCTTCGACCAGCTCGAGACGTCGCTGGCCAGCCTGCGGTTCCGCAAAGAGGCCCGCCGCTTCAGTCCGCATCTGACGATCGGCCGGGTGAAGGACAGTCACGTGGCCATGGACGAACTGCGGGCCTTGATGAATGAGCACCTGGAGTTCGCCGGCGGCGCGATGGATGTGGAAGAGCTGGTCCTCTTCTCCAGTCAGTTGGAGCGGACCGGTCCGGTCTACGAGCCCCTCGCACGGATCCCGTTGGGTGGATCGGACTGACGATCGAATCCCGCGCTTGTCGTGGCCGCAAAACGACCAGGCTGACTTTCCGGCAATCACGCCGGTTATGATTTAGTCGATTTGCCGGGTCGAAATTGAAGCACTTGGGCCTTTCGTGCTCATGGCACGGCGCTTGCTACCTGAGGAGCAGATCGCGGCCCAGGATGAACGGGGTATGCGATCCACTTCGATCCCTTCAGGCTGACAGGTCCTCGCATGCACCCCGAATACTTTCTGTTCGTTGCTCCGATCGAAGTCCCTACCATCTGTGGGGGCAGTCGCAACGGGTTTCTCGACATTGTCTCCGACAAGGAATCACATCAGCTTCGCTGGCGATCCTTGGAAGACTGGCCCCGGATCGTGCGGAAGTCGACTGGTGAAGAGGGACGCCTTGTTCGCAAAGTAACGAATGATGTGAATAACATCCCGCGATCGGGTCGCGTGACCCTGACGTTCGTGCAATGCATCGCGGTCGAAGACGGGGCGAAGCTCTACGAAGAATGGGACGAGAACGACTGGCAGCTTGTATCGTCCGAGTAAGCAGGACTACTCGCCTTGTGGCTTCAGTCCATCGGGCTGCACACGCAATGGGGCGAACTCGGCCCCGCTCGAGAACTGCACGGCCATCGCAGCATGCTTGGTCGCTGGCCCCGTCAGTCCTTTCTCGCGATAGATCTCGGCCAATGTGGCATGCAGTCGAGCGTTGTCGGGCAATGCCTTGAGTGCCGGCGCCAACTCGGCCAAGGCCTCTTCATAGCGACCCAAGCGGGCCAGGATCTGGCCCCGCGTCTCGCGGTACGTCGCTTGACTGGGCTCGAGCTCAATCGCCCGCTCGATTAATGTCATCGCTTCGTTCAGGTCAGGTGGGTCGAGCCAGGTGAGTTCGGACGCCAGGTTGTTCATCGCCACCGCCAGATAGGGCGAGAGGACGAGCGCATGCCGCCAGTGAAGCATCGCCTCGGCCGGGCGTTTCTCTTCGCTGGCCAGTTCCGCCAGTAAGCAGTGCACCAACACCGGCTGCAGACCTCGGGCCAGCTCCTTCTGCAGTGCTAGCCGGGCCTCGGCCCCCACCTCATCGCGCCGAGACGCCAGCTTCTTGAGCCGTACGTAGGCTCGCGGGGCATTCGGTTCGAGACGCAGCGATTGCTCGATCCGATCTACGTCGGCCAGCGATTCACCCGGCGGGGGCTCAGCTCCGGGGGCTTCGCCTGGCCGGGTGAGTGACGAACTGTTGGCCCACATCCAGTCGAGCTCGCTCAGCGGCCCCAACCACTTCGGCGCATCGCAGCCATCCATGCGCAGTCCTCCGCGCAGCAAGTCCTCGGCCTGCGGATAGTCTCCCAGCAACTGCGCCGCCCGAGCGGCCAGCAGCCGCAGGGCGTCGGTCGGCTTCTCGGCAGCCTGGGTCAAAGCGGCATGCAGCACCTTGCGTGCTTCGTCGCGGGCCTGGCGATTGTTGCCCGTCTGTTCATAGGCAGCCGCTAGTTGCAGGCGATGCTCGCCGCTGGTGTCGGAAAGGGCCTGAAAGTTCGGGACCGCCTCGCGCAGCCGACCGGAAGGCAGTTTGATGGCCAGCAGCAGACGGTGCGCTTCGAGGATGGCCGGGTCGTCGGTCACGACCTGCGACAGGTGCTGCTCGGCTCGGTTCAGGGTCAACGGATCGTTAGCGCCCTTCAGGAAATGGCGGCCCAGCCAGAGATGGGCCTGCGTCGAATACGGAGGGGCACGCCAGGCGGCGAGCTGCTCCATCGTAAGTTGGGCTGCTGGGACGTCATCCAACTTGAGCTGGCACTCAGCAAGCCAGTACAGCTCGCGGTCCGAGAGAACATCGACCTTCGAGAGCTCCACAAGTTGGTCATGCGCCTGCTGGTAGTTCTCGGCCAGAAACTCGTGCTCGACCGAAGCGTGTAGTTCAGCCAATCGCAAGGTGGCCCAGCCGGCCGAAAGCTGACTCCAGAGGGCGAATGCGCCGATCGCTGCGACCACCAGCAGAACGCTCCCCAAGCCGGAGAGAATCGCCGCGATGGTTCGGCGTCGCCGACCAAAGGCGCGCTCGGGCGCCGGGGGAACCAGGTTGGGCTCGCCGCAGCTCTGGCACTCGCCCACCACCTGCTCACGGCGCAGGGGAACCCAGATCGGCTCGCCGCAAGAGTGACAATGGATCTCGGTGAAGTTCCAGAACATGGCGCCCGCCCGAGGGACGGCATCTCTTTCGATGGGGCTTAGGCCAGCAGCTTCTGTACGACGTGGCCGTGAACATCGGTCAGGCGGAAGTCGCGACCCTGAAAGCGATAGGTCAGCTTCTTATGATCCAGCCCCAGTAGATGCAGGATGGTGGCCTGCAGATCGTGCACGTGCACGCGATCTTCGGTGGCGTAGAATCCCAGTTCATCGGTCGCCCCCAGCGTCTGCCCGGCCTTGATGCCGCCGCCGGCCAGCCACATGGCGTAGCCATCGATGTGATGGTCGCGGCCAATCACATCACGCGGCTCTCCCATCGGCGTCCGGCCAAACTCTCCGCCCCAGATCACCAGCGTGTCGTCCAGCAGACCTCGCTGCTTCAGGTCAGCCACCAGCGCGGCACTGGGCTGGTCGACCTCTTTGCAGATCTTGTCGAGCGGGCCGGCCAGGTTGGTGTCGTTGTTGCCGTGATGGTCCCAATCGGTGTGATAAAGCTGCACGAACCGCGAGCCGCGCTCGATCAGCCGCCGGGCCAGCAGGCAGTTGTTCGCGTACGAAGGCTTGCCCGGCGTCGCGCCGTACATCGCCAGCGTGTCGGCCGTCTCGTCCGAGAGGTCCATCAAGGCCGGCGCGCTGGCCTGCATGCGATAGGCCATCTCATAGGCGGCAATCCGCGTGGCAATCTCGGGGTCGCCCACTGTGTCGAGCCGGGCGGAGTTCAAGTCGCGCACCGCCCCGAAGAATTCCGCCTGTTGCTGCGGGCTCACTCCGGCCGGATTGGCCAGATTCAAGATCGGCTCGGGGCCGGACAAGAATGGCACGCCTTGGTAGCTGGTCGGCAGAAAGCCGCTTCCCCACAACGGCGCTCCGCCCCGAGGTCCGCGCGGACCCGACTGCAGCACCACAAAGCCCGGCAGGTCCTGCGACTCGCTGCCGATTCCGTACGTGACCCAGCTTCCCATGCTTGGCCGACCTGTGAACTGCGGAGTCCCCGCGTTTACGAACAGCTTGGCCGGGCCGTGGTTGAAGACGTCGGTCACCACGCTTTTGACCAGGCTCACGTGGTCCACGATCTTGGCGAAGTGGGGCAGGCACTCCGAAACCTGCATCCCGCACTTGCCGTGCTGGGCGAACTTGCGGCGCGTCCCCAAGAGCTTGGGGTCCTTTTTCAAAAAGGCGAACCGCTTGTTCTCGACGTACGAGGCCGGGACCACTTGCCCATCGAGTTCCTGAAGCTTGGGCTTCAGGTCGAACAACTCCAACTGACTCGGCCCGCCGGCCATGAACATGAAGATCACGCGCTTGGCCTTGGCGGCAAAATGCCCGGCCTTGGGAGCCAGCGGATTCGTCCCGGTTGGCCGCGCGGGCTTGTCCGCTTCGGCCGCGTGCAGTCCGTCACCCAACAGCGACGCCAGCCCGAGCGAACCCAGGCCGATGCCGCATTGCTCAAAGAAGTAGCGGCGCGTCTGCAGGCGAAGTTGAGTTTGCTGATCCATCGACGGCAGGCCCTGTCGGGTGGCGGAGGGAAAGAGGCAGTTCCGCAACTTTGAGGTTAACGCTGCTGGCCCGTCGGTTCAAGCAAACGTTGCTGGTGCTTTGACAACCCTTAGGTTTGGGGGAGCCCAGGTGTGGCGATGCCGAGCTTGGCTGTATCGCCTCGCCTGGCCAACCCCAAAACCAAGAGTGGACAAAGCACTAGGGAGTTCCCTACAGATTCGTGTGGAACAGCACATACCCCACGCTGGCGACAATGCTCACATGCAGCGCCACGATCAGCCAGAACACAATCAGGAAGGACTGCTTCTGCGTCTTATGGCGGAACTGCTGCTGTGCCAGCAGTGCGCCGGGCCAACCTCCCAACAACGCCATGGTTTGCAGCGTTCGTTCCGCAATGCGGACGTCGCCGCGGCCGGCTCGCCGTTTGTCGAGTCCATAGGCCGTAAAGCACACAATGCTCATTACCAAGACGACGGCCAGATAGATCCCTAGCGTGATTGCCATGCAACGGTCATAGCAAGTTGGTCGCGCCCCGTCACCCACACTTGTTGAACCGAGCGTTTCGGATACAACTCGCCGTATCTTCGATGAATTGACGACCTTCAACGAATCCTCGCAACACGCTCGAGTGTGACTCACATGCCGACTCCTCTCCTGGCGCCCCGCGTCGATCCCACCCCGATCTTCGAGCACTTTCGCGGTGCCTATGCCACGGAGTTGTTGACCGCCGCGGTGGCCCACTTGCGCGTGTTTGAACTGCTCGCAGGCGGGCCGCTCGCGCCGCCGGAGTTCGGGCAGCGATTGCACCTCGCTCCGCGTCCGGTCGCCGTGCTGACCACCGCGTTGCGAGCGATGGGACTGCTGACCGTGGACGCGAACGACCGCTTTGAACTCACCCCGCTGGCCCGCGAGCATTTACTGCCGGGCGGGGCCTTTGATGTCAGCGGCTATGTTGGCCTGGCGGCCGAAAGCCCCGGCGTTCGCGAGATGGTCGAGAGGTTGAAATCGAATCGCCCTGCGGGGGCTGCAGCGCCGGCAGCCTCGGGTCCCGCCGATGCTGGCGTGGCCTTCATCTACCGCGAGGGGATGGAATCAGCCATGGAGCAGCAGACGTCCGCCCGGCGTCTCACCCTGTCGCTGGCCGGCCGTGCTCGGAACGTGGCCCCTGCCTTGGCCGCGCGGTTACCGCTCGGCAATGCGCAGGTGTTGGTGGATGTCGGCGGAGGGAGTGGGCTCTACAGCATCGCCTGCCTGGAGCGTTATCCGAAGTTGCGAGCCATTGTGTTTGACCGCCCCGAGGTGCTGAAGGTGGCCGAGGAACTGGCCCTTGAGCAAGGCGTGGCCGACCGGCTCGAGTGCCGCGCGGGGGACATGTTCCGCGACCCCGTCCCCGCCGGCGATTGCCTGCTGCTGTCGAACATCCTGCACGACTGGGACGTGCCCGAGTGCCGGGCCCTTATCCAGCGATGCGCTCAGGCCCGTAGGCCCGGCGGAGTGCTGGCCATCCACGACGTCTTTCTGAATGATGCGCTCGATGGCCCGTTGCCGCTGGCGTTGTACTCGGCCGCTCTGTTCACCCTGACCGAAGGCCGGGCCTACAGCGCCGGTGAGTATCGCGGCTGGCTGGCCGAAGCCGGCCTTTCGGCCGACGCGGTGCATCCGACGCTGGTGCATTGCGGCGTGCTGATCGGGCGATAGCCCCGCGCGCACGCGGGTTGCAATGACACCCGGCCCCCCTACAATGCGGGCGTTTTCCCCCATGCCTTTGATTCCTTGTCTTCTTTGCGGAGAGCCCCTGCCATGAAACGACTCCTGTGGACGATGCCCGTGGCCCTGATGCTGGCAATGCCTGGTTGCGGCAGCCCTCCTCCTCCGCCGAAGAAGGCTCCGCCGAAGGATGAACACAAGGATCACGATCACGCCAAGGGCGACCACGATCACGACCACGACGAGAAGGGGGCCGAGAAGCCCAAGGTCGACGAGAAGAAGTCGGCCGACGCCCCCAAGGTGGACGACGCTCCGCCGGTGAAGGATCCCCTGGAAAAGATTGAGAAGTAGGCAGTCGGACCTTGGCAGCGGGTCGACGAACCCTGGGGCTTGACGCTCTAGGGGATCCGCGTAGACTCAACTGCTTGCTGCCCGCGGGAATGGCGGAATTGGCAGACGCGCCAGGTTGAGGGCCTGGTGGCCGCAAGGTCGTGCAGGTTCAAGTCCTGTTTCCCGCACTCAAGTGCATGGATTTCGGTACGCCGAACTCCCCGAAAACTTAAGGGTTTGCGACATCACGTTGCAAACCCTTTTTTCGTATCGGCCACTTCGTGCGGGGAGTTACGGCCCCATGACTCACCCGGGGGCCATCCAGTCCTTCGTAGTCAGATTCTCGCGACAATCGACCCCCTTCTTCAGCATTCCGTGCACGGTTTCTCCTCGATCCGACATGCCCCACTGGTTGTCGGGCTGACGGCAAATCATGCCGATCGCCTTGAGCCGCGAGACGTCTTCTTCGTGGAGATCGTATGCCGGTTCGTTCTCTTCCTTCGGACTTCCGAAATGCAGCAAGAGATCCCGAAGGGATTCGTAAGTGGGGCTGTAATTGGTCATTGAATATCCTTTGCACGGTGGCCCATGTCCATCATAGCAGGAAACGGGACGAACACGCTTCGAAGCAGTTCGGATCGCGCGAGCCACGCAAGCTCGCTACCCCACTTGGGCCAAGGGTCCAGGCCAATTTCCTTGTGATCCAAACGCCGGATCGCCTCGTTTCTCTGCATGCCAGCGATTGCGCAAGTATCGACCTGGGCGGTTGCCCGTGTCGGTACTCTATAGCATCAAGGAGCGAACCCCATGCCCATGACCGCCGAACAGTTTGCCGCCCTTTTCGTTCCCGTCGAGGTCGAGGACGAAGAGTGGTGGGCCCTTAAAATTTCCGTCGGCCAGTACCGCAACGCCAAGTACAACGTCGACCTGGCGCTCAAAGACCAACTGCTGGGCCACTTGAAGCATGGCAAGGACAAGCCCGGCACCGGCATCATCAGCGGCTACAGCGGCGGCTATTCGATTCCCGACTGTGGCATCGAGAGCTTCCCGGCACCGCGCCTGATGCACGCCTTCTGCGGCAAGGCCTTGCCGGACGAAGCCGCCGAAGTGATCTCCATCTTCAGCCATTGGAAGAACCACAGCAAAGCCGCCAAAGGCTGCAAGTATCAGACGCTGCAGGGCTTTGCCGATGGCTGCCTGGGAACCGACTGCAACGGCCTGGTGGGCGGGTTCTTGAAGAGTCAGTATCCCATGACCGGCTACGGACCCAGCACCGACATCGGCAGCTATCACAATCAAGGGACCAAGCGCAAGGGGCTGACCGAACTGGCGGCCAACGACTGCCTGATCTTCAACGAAAACCACCACATCGCGATCATCAGCGAGATCACCCGCCAGGACGCCACCAAGGCCGAGTGCCGCATCACGCAGTCGCGTGGCCAGAAACTCGGCGGGGCGCAGACGGGCATCGGCACAATCACCTTCAAGAACAAAGCGTTCTTCCTGAACTCCACCCAATTGAAGTCGATCGTGAAGGTTCGCGGGATGACCTGAGCGGAGCCGCAGGCGTCGCATCGGAGGTCTTCTGTAGGGTACGCCCTCTGTGGCGTTCCGCAGGGAGACGCACGCCCCCCATTCCGATCGCTCCAGAATGGAGAAGAGAATCGCTCGTCTCGGAACGCCACGGAGGGCGTTCCCTACATCCGTTCGAGCCGTCGGTCGCGCTCAGTTAGTCCAGCTTCAAGGCCACGCTCTTTGCCAGCCCTACAAACCCCAGCGAAGTCGCCAGCGCCAACGAGGGCGTGTTGATATAGCGTGTGCGGTACTGCGGAATGAACGCCCGGCGGAGCGCCTCCTGCGTCATGGCCGCCACTACTCCCTTTCCGTAGCCTTGCTTGCGATAGTCGGGGTGCGTGATAACCGACAGATGGGCGATTTCGCCTGCCCACTCGTCGTAGCTTCCCAAGGCCGTCAGCGAGTTTCCCACAAACTGCCCCACCACGGGCCGCTCGCTGAAATTGCAGCCGCCGTATTCCCAGTCGGTGTCGCTCGAGGCGGCTCGCAGCGCATCCAGCGCCGGGCGGTCCGCCTCGGTCAGCAGGCGGACTCCGTCGGTCCACGCGCCGGGCGGGACGAAGCTCTTGGAATCCGTGTAGCCGATGAACGACGGTTGCTGCAGGTCGCTCTTAGCCGCGCCGGTTCGCTCGCGCAGCAGTTCGAGATCGTCGAACGCCTGCGGTGGCAATCCCTCTAACTTGGGCCACAATTCTTCCAGTTTCTCGGGCGGCGTGGAAATCAGCAGGCTGTCGCGGCGCGAAAAGAGATAGACTCCGGGAAATTCCCCCAGTCCGGAGTGCCCGACGACCAGCGTGCTGGACCCCGCAAAATGAGCGACAGGGCAGCCCAATAAGCCTGCCCAATACGAGTCGACTACCTTCACGGTTTCCGGGGCAAGCTCGGGCATGGGTCGCTTTCGCGCAGATGGAGCGAAGAGGTGGACAGTACGAAGCAATCTCCCCCGGTGAGGTGCATGATAGCTGGCCGCAAGACGCGGTAAAAGGCGCGAGCCAAACTCTCGCGATCGGCATCTCGAACCAACGGCAAGGAATCTCTGTGGGCGGCAACCATGCAGGCAGACGCTGCGTACTGGCAGTAGAGCGACTTCCTTGACGCCCCTTAGCCCGCGGCAGAGAATACCGGCGATCCGCGTGAGATCCCTCACCGAGCCTGTTCCCGGCCCGCTCTATGCTGCTGGGAACGTATTCCTTTCTATTCTTCGAGCTTCACGCCCATGCAAATCCGCTTTGGCCTGCCTGCCCGCCCTGCTTTCCGTCTGCATCTTCGCTGGCTGGCTTTGATCGCCCTGGTGGGAGGGGGCTGGAGCGCCATGGCGACGCTGCCCGCCGCCGAAGACTCGGCGGCAGCCACCGAGGCCGCCAAGGCTTCGGAAACCCGTCTGGAAGAGGCTGCCAAGTACCTGGCCAGCGACGAGCTGGAAGGCCGCGGCATTGGCACCAAGGGACTCGATCTGGCGGCCGACTATCTGGCCGACCAGTTCCAGAAGCTCGGACTGAAGACCGACCTGTACGAAGGCAAGCCGTTCCAGAAGTTCAAGATGTCGACCGGAGCCAAGCTGGGCGCGCGGAACGTACTGGCCGTGACCGGCCCCGAACCCAAGCCGATCCCCAAGGCCAATCCCCACGACCCGCATGCGGGGATCGATCCCCATGGCGATCCGCACGCGGGCGTTCCCGGAGCGCCGCCGGTAAAGAAAGATGAGCCCAAGAAGGAAGAGGGTGCGAAGGAAGAGCCCAAGAAAGAGGAAGCAAAAAAAGAGGAGCCCAAGCCCGTCATCAAGACGACCGACCTGAAGCTCGGTGTCGACTTCAATCCCATGACGCTGGGCGGTTCGGGCAAGTTCGATCTGCCGCTGGTGTTTGTCGGCTACGGTATCACTGACAAGAAGAATAGCTACGACGACTACGCCGGCATGGACGTGAAGGGGAAAGCCGTCATCATCCTGCGGAAGGTGCCGCAGCAAGGGAACCCGCACAGCCCCTTCGGCGGCGACGCCCTGCGTTCCGAGCACGCCCCCTTCGCCCGCAAGGTGTCGAACGCTTTTCAACATGAAGCGGCGGCCGTGATCTTTGTGAACGACGCGTACGATGTCGAGCAGACCCTTGATCGCTACAAGAAGCAGGTCTTGGATGCCGTCGAGCGGCTGGCTACGGCCGACGCGGCCTTTAAGGAGATCAAGGAGCCCTCGGCCGACGAGCGAAAATCCCACGAAGAGAGCCGCGAGAAGATCGTGGCCGACCTGAGCCGCCTGGGTAAGCTGCTCAAAGATTCGCGCGATCCGGTCATTCCTTTCGGCTTTGGCGGCGACGCTGGCGAAGGCCGTCAGCTTCCCGTAGTCCATGTCCGCCGCGAGGTGGTCGATCGCCTGCTGCGTGGCGCGCTCGGCAAGGATCTGGCCAGTGTCGAGAAAGCGATCGACAAAGGCCCCGCGCCGGCCAGCGCCGAGTTGAAGGACTGCCGGCTCGCCGGCGAGATCAGCGTGGAACGGACCGAGGCCGAAGTGAAGAACGTGGTGGCGGTGATGGAAGGGGAAGGCCCTTTCGCCCATGAAACCATCGTGATCGGCGCTCACTACGACCACCTGGGCATGGGCGGAGAAGGCTCGTTCGTCCCCGGCGAGAAGGTCGTTCACAACGGAGCCGACGACAACGGGTCCGGCACAGCCACGCTGCTGGAAGTCGCTCGCTATCTGAAGGACAGGAGCAAAGGCAAGCCTTACCCCCGGCGGATCGTCTTCATCGCCTTCACGGGCGAAGAGCGGGGGCTGATCGGCAGCGCCCGCTATGTCCGCGAGCCGCTGTTCCCGCTCGACAAGACCGTGGCCATGCTGAACATGGACATGGTCGGCCGCCTGACGGACGACAAGTTGATTGTCTACGGCACGGGGACCGCCCCCGAGTTCGGCCCGCTGCTGGACTTGGTGAACGATGCCTACAAGTTCAAGATCACCCGTCAGCCCGAGGGCTTTGGTCCCAGCGACCACTCGTCGTTCTATGCCAAGAAGATCCCGGTCTTTCACTTCTTCACCGGCACGCACAAAGACTACCATCGTCCGTCGGATGACACCGACAAGCTGAACATCGCTGGCATGCGGCGCGTCGGCTCGATGGTGGCCGACATTGCCGAGCATCTGGCCGTGGCCCCCAAGCCGCCGACCTACGTCGAAGTGAAGTCCGGTCCCGCGCGGATTGGCGGCGGCGGAGATCGCCCCTACTTTGGCAGCATCCCCGACTTCAGCCAGGAGAAGCCCGGCTACGCGCTGATGGGCGTGACCAAGGGAGGCCCCGCCGAGAAAGGCGGCCTGAAGTCCGGCGATATCATCGTGAAGCTCGGCGATGCCAAGATCGGCAACCTGGAAGACTTCGACATCGCCCTGCGGAAGTACAAGGCGGGCGACAAGGTCACCGTCACGGCCACCCGCGACGACAAAGACACCAAGTTCGAAATCGTCCTCGACCCGCCGCGATAGCGTCTTGAAGGGTGGCTGTGTCGACCATCGCCACTTAAAGGATCCCGCGGCCCCCTTATCCCGGCCCGCGAAATGCCGCGAACACAGGTGCCGGCTCGTCTGAGTTCTTCAGCGGGAACGCACTCAATACCTGCGATCGCGCCAACTGCCGCTGGATTTCCCCTCGGATCGCTTTGAGATGCTCGCCCTCGAGCCGCTGAGGATAGTGCAGCTTCACCAACTCCAGCACTAGCTCGTCGGCCCTGTCGGGCAGCGGGGGCATTTCAGTGGGCTCGGACTCGTGTTCGACCTTCACCGACTCGGGCACGGCAGGTTCGATAGGCTCCGGCTTTCGCTCCGCCTTGGGCACATCGACCTGGGCCACGTCCACGGGCGTGGGAACGGGCGCCGTTCCGCAGCCGACCAGCGCGGCCCCGGTAGCAGCCAGCGAGGCGGCAAACGTCCGGCGATCGAGGGGCTTCTCAGGCATCTTGCGCCTCCGCGGGCCGATCAGCGGGCATCGCCGCCTACAGCATCTTGATCCGCTTCATCACTTCGCCATGCGTCAGATCGCCCGACGTCGGCAGGATCACGTACGAGGCCGGCTCGGCACAGCAATCCAGAATGATCTGCAGATCGTTTGGCGCGCTGAAGCCCTTCTCGCAGGGCGTGTGACCGTGGATCAGCACCTTGGCTTCGACCAGGCGGGCGAAGGCTTCGGCGTTCTCGGGGCGGTAGTCGCGCCCCCAGACCATCGCGAACACGTCGCTCCCTTCCTTCAGGTCGACGCCAGTCAACTCGCGGTCAAAGACCGTCGTGTCGAATCCCTTGGCGTCGCACTTCTCGGGGGCGCTGTGGCAGACAAAGATGTCGCTGGGCAGCCGTACGCCCAGCGGACAACTGGCGATGAACGACAGATAGGCCTCGCGGATCTTTTCGCTGGCCGGGCCGTACATCTCCGAGATGCCCAAGCGGAACATCAGGTTCAGCATCTTCCCGACCTTCAAGATCGGGTACTCGGTCAGCTCGGCCAGTTCGTGGTTCGACAGGATAAAGTGCACCCGATCCGGGTACTGCACCTTCATGCGGGCCACGTCTTCCAGCATGCCGTGCGACATGCAGCCGCCGTTGGACGGATAGGTGGGCCCGCCGTGGCAGACCTCCTGCATGATCAGATGCCGCTTGGGATTGTGCTCCAGGTCGGCGATCCGCTTGATGCGGTTGAAATTCCGCCGATGGCCGTGAAGGTCGGCCGTGATCATGACGTCGTCCGCCAGGTCCGACGTCAGGACCACGATGTTTCCCTCGCGGCCCGGCGTATTCAGATTGGCCTCGCGGGCCTTGCCGAGCGTAGCGACCGTGTTCTCAATAAATTCAATCGATGCGACCATACCACCCTGACCGTAGGTTGCGTTCGGTGGGAGAGTACCGGGAGACCACTGCTTATCCTGCCGTGGCTACGTAACGATCCAAGGGCGACTTGAAGGAGCCCCTGGATGGAAGGTGTTGGGTAGCGCGCCGCAGGTGGGAACGTATTTTGGGCGTCAAAAACTCTAGTGTATCTTGCCCAACCCCCCGGGGGCAATGCTTTACCCGCCCTAAACTTTGTGGGCGGGCGCGGCCTGCGTCGCAGGGTGGTCAGGTGGACCCCCCTGGTATTCTCGCACGAATCGGTCTGAAGAAAAGAGGACCGCCCACAGCCAGGTCACAAGTCCTACGACCAGCACCACCAGTCCGGCCGATCGCCCGGCCAGTTCGCCCGTGATCAGGGCCGCTCCCAACAGGACCATCGGCAATCCGACGCTCACCAGGCGAGCCCATCCCCGCGCCAGATAGGCCTGCGAGAGGAGTTCCGGATTAAATCCGCGTCGGGCGTGGCACAACCCGTACAGGCTAAGAAACAGGCGTTCGCCCCGCCGGTGAAAGAGCAGGTCGATCGTCCCGGCAAAGTCGGCCTGCTTGAGCCGCTGCGTTTCGACGTAGCCCAGTTCGGAGAGACCCTGGCCGACATGGAAACAATCAAGCGTCTGCTGACCGAAGGGAGCTTCCGACCGTTGCGATTTCCAGCCCATCTCAACCTCCCGCTTTCAGCCTGCAAGGGAAAGCACTTTCCAGGCGCGCGGTGCAAGCCGGCGCGGGGAAAGCTGTGGGTCTCGTGGAGCTCCTGGATTCTACCTCTTTGGAGGGAGGCGAGGAAAGGAAATCTGCAAGGAAGAGTTCGGCAAAGCACTGAAGGAGTGTCTCACGCAGATGGTGAGCGGCCAGGCGCTAGACACCGCCGGGTTTGCGTTGTCACAGGGGCTACCGGCGGCTAGCGCCGAGCCGCTCACCTGCAACATCGAATCGCAACAGCTCACCACGCTTCTGAACCACTACACTAGTACATCCAGCGGAGTTCCAGCCGGAACGCTTCCTCGAACCAGTGCGTGGTCGTGATTCGGAAGGACAGGCCGGTGGCGATTTCGGCCTTCTCGTTCAGGATGTACCGCAGACCGGGAGCGACGTTGAAGATGGTCTCGGGGTTGAGCCGTTCGACCGCGCCTGTGTTGAAGTTGGTCTGCCCGCCGGTCAGGATGGTCCAGCCGTCGAACTCCATCATGCCCAGGATGGCGCGGTCTTCGATCGGGTGGCTCCACAACACCGAGCTCAAGGCCAGGCCATGGTGCCACATCTGGCCCATCAAGGCCGGATCGGCGCCGGCCGGAATCCAGTAGCAGATCTGGGCGTGAGCGTAGTTCTTATCGTTGATCTTGTAGCTCATGGCAAAGCCGGTCTCGATGGAGACGTGGCCCGTGCCCATGCCCCGGGTCACATAGCCCGTGGGGATGTAGATGTTGTTGATCTGCGAGACCTTGTAGTTGGCCTCGTCGGCCATAACCAGTTTGGTGTTCACGGTCATGTCGGCCAGGCCGATCGACTCGTGGTTGATGTCGCCGTCGATGGAGCGCAGGGCCATGTCGGTTCCCAATTGGAACTTTGGCCCCGAGCGGATCATCGACATGCGGATGTCCTGGTAGTCGACCGTGCGTTCCCGAAATGACGGTCCCTTGCCGCCGTCGGCCTGCGCTTTCGCCTGCAGGTATTCCAATCGATCGGGGTTCTGCCAGCCGTAGGCGCCATCGAGCCGGATCCGCATCACATCGCGTTTGCCCAGCGTGTAGCCGGGTTCGACCCACAGCAGGGCCATCGGCACCCGTTCCAGGGCGATCGTGTAGTTGTCGGCCTCTTCGTCGTCGCCGCCGCAATTCTGGCAGCCCGACTTGCTCATGGATTGTTGCAGGCCCTGCATGTCGCCCGGCTCATGATCCATGATCATCCCTTCGGCCGGGGCGGGCGGAGGTCCTCCGCCCTGGATGAACGAGGCCAGCGCCGATTCATGAGCGCCGCCGCCGGCAGCGCCGGGTGCCTGCGAAGTGGCCATGGCCTGCGTGGCGCCGGAACCGGCTTGACCCGCGGCCGAAGTCGGCACGACCGAACCGACATGGGTGCTATAGATCCGTTCGCGTCCATCGGCCGAGGTGGTCAGCGCCGAAGAGACGGGCTGATAACCGCGCGGCGCACTGGGCGGCGGAACCACCGGCACCGTCGCCGGCTGTGCAGCCGGGGCACTGTATCCGGAGGTGTTGTAACTGGGGGGAGGGACCACCGGCAGTGCGGTGGTCGTGCCATAGACCGCGGCCCCGTGTGGGCTCATCGGAACCGTTGCCGCCGAGGCGCTGGCCGGAATGACACCCTGGTCGGCGTCGGAGAAATCAAAGCCGCCGCTGGTGATGCCCAACGCACCTGGCGCCAGTCGCGTGGTGCGGGGGAGCGATTCGGGATGGACCACTTGCTGAGGGCGGGTCCCTTCCGGGAAAGCCCCGATCGCCTGCATCACGCCTGCGTCGCGCTCTTGGATTCGTGTCGGCGCGTCGGCGCTTGTCGTGGGATAGCTGGGCCGGGGCAACGGAATGGGAGTGGCCTGCGAGTTGGGGTAAGCCAGGCTGGGTGCGGGGAGAATGCGGACCGTGGCGGTCTCATCGGCCGCGCGGACTACGGAAAGTCCGATCGCTAGCACGATGACCGCTGCTCGCATCGGTCGGCTCAGCCACGCTCGCATGAAAGGTATCCTCCGGCAACACATCGAAACCTGGCCACCTTCCAAGTGCGCGGAATGTGGCGAGTTGTCCGGATGTATCGGCCGTTCCGGTCCGGCAAGTTGAGAGGGATGCAGAAGTTTTTCCGTCGCGCTCCCTCGTCACACCGAAGTGAGGGGGGCATGCGAACGTAAGGACGGCAGGAAACGGAGAGAGTCGAGGGTAAGGGAGCGAACTGGGCGGACTGCCCGTTTCTGGGACGCTGCCACGGCGACAGGCGGTTTGATCTTGTCTGTGGGGTCATGTGTCGAAGTAGATCCTCAGATTCAACATTGTTGGGCAGGGGGCATTCGGTTAGCATCCGCCCCGACCCGTCGGTCGACGCTCTGCTAGCAAGAGGCACGAGGCAGCGAATGCAACCTTTCGTCCGCGCGCTCCGTGACGGACTGCGCTACTGGCATCTTCTTCTTCTCGCGCTGGCTTGTTCCGCGGGCTCTGCCTTTCTTTGGGGCATGAACATCGCGGCGCTGTTCCCCATTATTGAAGTCACGCTGCACGGCAAGTCTCTGTCCGAGTGGAACCTGGAGCGCAATGTCCAGTCTGCCGCAGCCATCGCCAAGTTCGAAGCGCGAATCGGCGAGATCGAAGCGTCCGATCCGCAGGCCGAAGATCTCGCTCTGCAAACCGAGAAGGACGCGCTGGGCGCGAAGATCTCGCTGGAACAGGCTCATCAGGTCTCGACCGCCCGCATGCAGCCGATCTTCGAACGCTATCTCCCTTCCAAACCGTTCGGCACCATTATCCTGGTCGCCGTGATGATTACGCTGGCAACGCTGGGCAAGCACCTCTTCGGCGTTACCAACACTTTTTTGGTGGGCTATGTGTCGGCCCGTATCGGCCGCGACATCCGCTCGCGGCTGTTCGATCGCGCCATCACGCTTGATCGCCGCAGCTTCCAGAACACGGGCACGGCCGGCTATGCCACCAACATCACCTCGGTCGCGGATGGGCTGGCCGGCGGCATCGCCAACTTCTACGGCGGCGCGGTCACCGAGCCCCTCAAGATTCTGGTCTGCCTGGGCGGGGCCTGGTTCATCGCCTGGCGGCTGACGCTTTGCTCGCTGCTGATCGCGCCCGTGGTGGCGATCCTGATCACCTGGCTCAATCGCCGCATCAAAACGCTGGCGCGGACTTCGCTCGAGCGCTCGGTCGGCATGTACCACGTTATCCTCGAGACGCTGAGCAACCACCTGACCGTACAAGCCTTCACCATGGAGGACTTCGAGCGCGAGCGCTTCCAGAAGTCGACCGGCTTCATGATGAAGCACTCCATGACGGCCACGTTCTTTCATTCGCTCACGGGGCCGATCACCGAACTGCTGGGGATGGGCATGATCTGCACATCGATCGTGGTCGGTTCGTATCTGGTGATGAACCAGCAGACGCATGTACTGGGAATCCGCATGGTCGACCGCCCGCTGAGCGTCTCTTCGCTGATGGTTTTCTTCGGCATGCTGATCGGCGCCAGCGATCCCGTCCGCAAGCTGTCGGGCATCATCATGGCCATCAACACCGGATCCGTGGCCGCCAAGTCGCTGTACGGCATGATCGACGCCCAGACCAAGATCGAGTCGCCTGCCGAACCCCGCGAGGTGCCGCGGCCCCATCGCACGATCGAACTGCGCGACGTCAGCTTCAGCTACGACGGCAAGCAGACGGTGCTGAACCATGTTTCCGAAACCTTTCAGTTTGGCCAGTGCATTGCGATCGTCGGCCCCAACGGCGGCGGCAAAAGCACCCTGGTGAATCTGCTCTGCCGCTTCTACGACCCGACCGAAGGCCAGGTCCTGATGGACGGCGTGCCGTTGACCGAGATGTCGCTCAAGGATCTGCGAGGGCGGATCTCGCTGGTCACCCAGCACACCGAGATCTTCGACGAAAGCGTGATGTTCAACATCCGCTACGGACGCTTGGACGCAACCGACGAGGAAGTGATCGATGCCGCCCGCAAGGCCTACGCCGACACGTTCGTGAGTAACATGCCGGACAAGTACGAGACAATCGTCGGCCCCGGCGGGCAGCGGCTCTCAGGCGGTCAGCGGCAGCGAATCGTGCTGGCCCGGGCGCTCTTACGCAATCCGGAGATTCTGATACTGGACGAAGCGACCAGTCAGATCGACGTGGAGAGCGAAGAACTGATCCACGCGGCGCTGTCGGAGTTTGCCAAGAACCGGACGGTGTTCATGATTACGCACCGCGAGAGCACGCTGGCGCTGGCAGACCAGGTGCTGGAGATCCGGCACGGGAATATGAAGCGGTTTGCGGTGGAGCGGAAGAAGGCAGGGTAAGGGACGCTTGCATCGCGACAGCCGGTCGTCAGCCGTTTTCGCGGGCGTCGTCCAGGCGCGGCACCACATCGGCGCGCAGCACGATCCCCGCGGGATGCCCGCCATTCCGATTTCGGAGCGGCCACTTCGAAGGGCCATGCAACGTACTCGTCCTCCATTGCTTTACCCTCCATTTCCGGATGTCGCGCGCGGGAGTTACGTGTTATCGAAGTTCAGGAGATTGGGAAACGGCTAGAGCGACGGATGTTTCTCAACGCGCCTCGGCTCGGGCTCGAAAGAAGGTGGCGCCCCTGTCTTCCCTCTTGTCGGATGTTTCTCGGCGTTAACAGGATCGCAACCTTCGCCCTGCCGGCCTCGACGCGCAAAGTGCCTCCCTGCCGGTCACCTTGATCTTTCGCTCGGCCGGCCCGCCTTAGTCTGTCCCGAGGCACCAAAGGAACCCGGCCCGCTCGGTGGAGGCGAACGCTACGCCCGCATCGACCCAGTGCGGAACACGAAACACCAAGCGGCCTTGGCCCGACAGGTACTCCGCCCGCGAGCCAAGCCACCCTTGCAGCCGCCCGATGAACGCCTGGGCCGCAGACACCTCCTTAAATGCCTCAAAATAGCGCAGGCCTGTCGTCAGCAGTTCGAGTAACTCGACGCGCGCAGCCGCGGCGTCGAGCGGCCGGAAGTACTCGGCCCCGACGGGGAGAGACAGGAATGGCTGGTACTCGGCGGGGAGACTCGCAAACACGCGCTCGACTCGGGAGGGTGCGTCTGGCGATTGATCCACCTCCCACAGTTCCAGCAGGTAGTTCCCGAGCGGGTTGTAGTGGTCCTGCACACTTCCTCGTTCGGCCAACTCCGCCATCAGGGCAATCGCCTCCGCGTCGGTACTCCGGGAAGTCGCCATTTTTTCACCTTCGGGTCCCACACCGTTCCTGGGCTGATCCGCGTTTGGCTGTCGCCCGTGTCGCCTAGCCTAATGCGAACAGGATCGGGCGGGAACCATCGGTGGCGATCAGGCTCAAGGCACCCTCTAGCGCCTTATCGCCGACGATCAACCGTCGTGTCGCATCCCCGCCATATCGCCCCTCCGCCGCTGAATGTTGGTGGTCGTACTCGCGTAGTGCTGCGCGGAATCCTTGTAGCCTAACTCAGGATGGTCTCGGTGAAAAACGGGAGAGCACTTCGCGTCGATGTGGAAGAACTTTTCAGGTTCGCCTCAACTCGGGCTCGAAGAAAGGGGTCCGCCCCTATCCTCCCTCTTGTCGCATCGGCCCCCAAGCCGCTCCGCGGTCGGCGCGAGGGGCCGATGCGACGGCGAAGGAGGAAGGGGCTCGCGGAGAACTCATTCATGGGAATGCAGGGAACGGAAGACACTTGTCGTCTCCGGGGACGATAGTTCCATTCCGCTACGTCGTCGTAGGGCGAGTGATCCCGTCCCGAGATGCTCAAGGGCACACTCCCCGACGAGGGATGGGACGGCTTGGCCGAAGCGGCGGGCCTCTGCCCACCCACGGGTCTGAAGAGTTCCTTTCTTCGAAGTGGCTCCGGTGAGCCCCTTTTGCCTTCACCGTCGCATCGGCCCCTCGCTCCGACCGCGACGCGTCTTGGGGGCCGATGCGAGGGTGAAGGGGAGGGGGCGGCCCCTTTTGCTGATCCCGAGCCGAGGCGGACAGCGCGCGCCCTGCTCGATACTCCCTCCCGACCCTCTTTGCTGGCACCCAATGGTGTAACGCTTCGGGTTGATGGGAGCTGAGCGAACTTCGGCCCCCCTCCCCAGCCCTCCCCACGGAGTGGGAGGGAGCAGGAAGAGAGATCGGTAACTTTTCGGGTTGGGACGCGGAGGCCACACGGGGCGCGGGCGCCCCGGGGGGCGCGCAAGTTTTCGAGTTGGAGGGGCGGGCAGAAAGCTCGGCCGTTGTAACTTTTCGGGTTGGGACGCGGAGGCCACACGGGGCGCAGGCGCCCCGGGGGCGCGCAAGTTTTCGAGTTGGAGGGGCGGGCAGGAAGCTCGGCCGTTGTAACTTTTCGGGTTGGGACGCGGAGGCCACACGGGGCGCAGGCGCCCCGGGGGGCGCGCAAGTTTTCGAGTTGGAGAGGCGGGCAGGAAGCTCGGCCGTTGTAACTTTTCGGGTTGGGACGCGGAGGCCACACGGGTCGCGGGCGCCCCGGGGGGCGCGCAAGTTTTCGAGTTGAAGAGGCGGGCAGGAAGCTCGGTCGTTGTAACTTTTCGGGTTGGGACGCGGAGGCCACCCGGGGCGCAGGCGCCCCGAGGGGCGCGCAAGTTTTCGAGTTGAAGGCGGAGCCTCGGGTTGGCAATCTCCATCGGCCCGCAGAGCGTTGACGAGCCGTGCGGGAGTGACGTCCGCGCGCCGCGAGACTTCGCTCCCTTCCCAAATCATAGCACAGTTCAAGTCAAATTAAATTTCAATATTAGATTTATTTTAAATTTCAAGTACGTTTACCATTGTGCTCGAGGAATGGCGAGTAATTCCTTCCCCGCAGTGACTGGTTCAACCCTTTTGTCTACGGCTGCGAGTTCCACCCAGAATCGAGACGCTCCCACTCTGCTCTACCCGCCACCCTCTGCCCACTCCACTTCGCCCCGCCTGTCCGTTATGATCGGCCTATGGCCTCCGCGAAGTCCAATGCCCTGGTTGCCAGCCCCAATCCGACGGCCCTCGTGCCCGCGGGGGCTTCCGCTGCGCGCGATCCGGACAGCCGGATTCGCGTGCTGATCGTCGACAACGACCCCTCGCATGCCGAGGCCATGGCCGAGAGCCTGGGCAAGGTCGGCTACGACTGCACCATGGCCACCAGCGGCCCCGGCGGGGCCCGGCTGCTCGAGCAGGAACCGTTCGATATCGTCGTCACCGACCTGATGATGAACGACCTGGACGGCCTCGAGATTCTGAACCGGGCCAAGGCCCAAAGCCCCGACATCGAGGTCATCCTGGTCACCGGCCACGGCACCGTCCCCTCGGCCGTGACCGCCATGCAGCAAGGGGCGTTCAACTACCTGCTCAAGCCGCTCGACTTGAAGCAGCTGCGCGCGGTCACCGATCGGGCCGCCCAAAGCATCCGTCTGAAGCAGGCCAACACCGAGCTGAAACGGCGGCTCGACGAGAAGTTCGGCTTCGAGGGGCTGGTCGGCGAGAGCCCGGCCATGGTCGAACTGGTCGGCCGGCTGAAGCGGATCGCCCCCACCAGCGTCAATGTGCTGATTCACGGCGAGACCGGCACCGGCAAGGAGTTGGTCGCCCAGGCGATCCACCAGAACAGCCCGCGCAAGAACAAACCGTTCGTGGCCCTGAACGGAGGAGCGATCAGCGAGCACATCCTGGAGAGCGAGCTCTTCGGCCATGTCCGCGGGGCCTTCACCGATGCCAGCGCCGATCGGGTCGGCAAGTTCGAGCACGCCCATAATGGGACGCTGTTCCTGGACGAAGTCGGCGACATGCCGCTGGCCACGCAGATCAAGCTGCTCCGCGTGCTGGAGACGGGGGAGATCACCCGGGTCGGCTCGAACGAGCTGATCAAGGTCAACGTGCGGGTCCTCTCGGCCACCAATCGCAACTTGGAAGCGGCCATCGCGGCCGGCGCTTTCCGCGAAGACCTGTACCATCGCCTGAAGGTGGTGGCGGTCCGCTTGCCGCGACTGGCCGAGCGGACGCAGGACATCCCGCTGTTGTTCGAGCATTTCCTGCGGCAATCGGTGGAGAAGCACAAGAAGCAGATCCGCAGCGTGACGCCGACCGTGCGGCGCAGGCTGATGGCCTATCTGTGGCCGGGCAATGTCCGCGAGTTGCGGAACGCGGTCGACTACATGGTAATTTTCGACATCGACGGTACGCTGGATGTCGACGACCTGCCCGACGAACTGGCCGGCCAGCGCGAAGCGCTCCCCGCCCCCAGCGGCGAAGTCGGACTGGGGTCGCTGGTTGGCAAGCCGCTGTCGGAAATGGAAAAGCTGTTCATCGCCGAAACCCTGAAGATGACCGGCGGCAACCGCGAGGAAGCCGCCAAGCTGCTGGAGATCGGCGAGCGGACGTTGTATCGGAAAATTAAGGAATACGAGCTGTAAGAGGAGCAGGGATCGGGGATCAGAGGTCAGGGATCAGCCCGCCGGGGACTAGGGAAGCCTCGCGGGTTGGGATCAGGCCTCCGAAGAAGCAGTTTCGCAGAAGCCGCTGGCCGACTGCGGGCTGAACCCCGACCCCTGATCCCCGATCCCTGCTACTTTCCAAGGACGGAATCATGCCCGACATTCAGCAACTCTCGACCAGCGTCATCAACAAGATCGCGGCGGGCGAGGTCATCGAGCGACCGGCCAGCGTCGTGAAGGAGTTGATGGAGAACGCCGTGGATGCGGGGGCCACCCGCGTCGATGTGTCGGTCGAAAAGGGGGGCCTGGATGCCATCCGCGTCGTCGACAACGGCTGCGGCATCGTCCCCGACCAACTGCTGCTGGCCGTGGCCAGCCATGCCACCAGCAAGATCCGCGGCGCCGACGATCTGTTCCAGGTCGGCACGCTGGGCTTCCGGGGCGAGGCCCTGGCTTCGATCGCCGAAGTGAGCCGCATGGTGCTCCGCAGCCGTCCGGCGGGCAATGCGGCCGGCGCGCGGCTGGAAGTGGTCGGCGGGCGGATCGAAGGGCCGACTCCCTGCGGATGTCAGGCGGGGACGGCGCTGGAGATCGAGCAGCTGTTCTTCAACACACCGGTCCGCCGGAAGTTCATGAAGAGCCCGCAGACCGAGATGGGGCACACCAGCGAGGCCTTCTCGCGGATCGCGTTGGCCTATCCCGGTGTCCACTTCACGTTGCGGCACGGGGACCGCGAGGTCTTCGATCTACCGCCGGTCGAGTGCTGGAGCGAGCGGATTGCCAGCCTGTATGGTCGCGATCTGGCCAGCAAGTTGATGTGGGTCGAGAGCCGCGACGAAGGGGTCGAGCTGGCCGGCTTTGTGGCTCATCCCAGCGAGAGCCGCAGCCACAACCGCATGCAGTATCTGTTCCTGAACGGCCGCCACATCCGCGATCGGGCCTTGGCCCACGCGCTGGCCGAGGCCTATCGGGGGCTGCTCATCACGGGCCGTTATCCGGTGGCCTTTCTGCGGTTGGACATGCCCCCGCAGATGGTCGACGTGAACGTCCATCCGACCAAGCTAGAGGTTCGCTTTCAGGACGGGGGCCGGCTGTACAGCCAGTTGCTGGGGACGTTGCGGACGCGCTTCCTGACGACCGATATGAATCACCCGTTGACCACGGCGGCGGCGGCCGGGCTGGTCACTCCGGCGGGGACGCTGCGCGAAGGCCTGACCGCACTGGCCGGCGATGACGAGCGGATGGAGAACGCCGCGCAGCAGCGGGGCGAGCAGGCCCGGGCCGAACTGGCTGCCTGGGCGAAGGGGCAGTTGGGGGATGCGCTCGTCGAGCCGGACGACGAGGGACATTCTGTGGCGACCGCCGTGGCGGAACTGCCGCTACCGCGGCAGGGAACGCTTCCTTGGGACCGCCCGAGCGCAGACTCCGACGAAGCGGAAAGCTCCCCCTGGTCGGAGTTGTCGCAGTCGCGGCAGCCGCTGGAGTTGACTTCCATCATCCGGCCGCGACTCACCGAGTCGGTCGCGCGGCAAGCGCTTCCCACCGCTGCGCCGCTTCCTCAAGCAGAATCGGAGTTGGACGAAGCGGGCGAGCTACATGCCCCGCAACGGCCCTCCCCGGCCACCGCACCCTCTCGTCGGCCGGCACTGCAAGTCTACAACCGCTACCTGATCGCCGAGAGTGACGAAGGGGTGGTGATCATCGACCAGCACGCCTTGCACGAGAAGGTGCTGTACGAGCAGATCCGCGATCGCGTGTTGGCCGGCGGGCTGGAGAGCCAGCGGCTCTTGATCCCGGAGACGGTCGACCTGGCCGGCAGCGATGTGGCCCTGGCCATCGAACACCGCGAGACACTGGCCAAGCTGGGTCTGACGGTCGAGCCCTTCGGCGAGACGACGGTGCTGATCTCGAGCCGCCCAGCGATGCTTCGGCAATGCCGCCCCGCCGAGTTGCTGCGGGAACTGCTGGACCGCGTGGCGACCGGTGGACAAGGTCCTGAACGCCGCGACGTGCTCGACGAGCTGCTGCACATGATGAGCTGCAAGGCGGCCATCAAGGCCGGCGATCCGCTGGCCCCCGAAGAAATCGAGGCACTGCTGGAACTACGGCATCTGGCCCAGGATCCGCATCACTGCCCACACGGCCGGCCGACGTCGCTGGTCTTCACGCGGGAAGATCTGGATCGGCAGTTCAAGAGGACGTAGGGGGAGGAAGTGGTGAGTGGTGAGTGGCTAGTGTTGGACTTCGGTCTTTCTTCACTAGTCACTCACCACTCGCCACTAACCACTCACCACTTCCCTTCACTCGCCACTAACCACTTCCCTCTCGATCCGCATTCAGCCACTCGCGGTGGTTCCAGATCGGCGTGAAACCGCCGACGAGGCCGATCTTCTGATCCAGGTGCGGGTCGTTGCTTTGCAGCAGCGTCAGGAAGCGGTCGCCCAGCAGCAGATGCTGGCGCTGGTTGTCGGCCAGGATGTTCAGAATGTGATGCGCGGTCTCGGGAAAACGCTGCTCGACGGTATGAAAGCCATGCAGCGCCAGGACCACACCGGCAGTGCTGCCGAAGTCGATCTGCGACAAGGAGTCGCTGAAGGCCGACAGCGACATCAACGGATAGCGGGGCGCGCCGACGGCGTGGGCCATGGCCGACAGCAGTTCGATCTCTTCAAGGTCCGGGCATTCGACCACGCCGGTCCGATAGCCGGCGCTGGCCAACTGGCTCAGCCGCTCGGAAAGGATCTCCGGGCGACGAAACAGCACGATGGCACCGTTCTGGAACAGGTCCCAGGCCGAGTTTTCGGCTTCGATCTCGGCAGGAGTAAAGGGGGCCAAATGCGAATCCTTTGATTCTGAGGTGTCAATCTCGTCACGCTTACCGAACGAAGCAGTCCGGAAGCCCTACTCTTCTTCCTCCGCGTCTCCGCGCCTCCGCGTGAAACATTCTTCCCCATCGTACTCCAGAAGAAAGGGAATCTCACGCGGAGGCGCGGAGACGCGGAGGAAGAAGAGAAAAGGAGGAAGAAGAGAAAAGGAGGAAGAAGAGAAAAGGAGAAATCGCGAGGCGATGCCCGCTTCGCCTTGGCGAGTCCGCTCCCGCTCCAGATCGGGCGGCCGCTTGGCAACGGCCGCGCGCCACTCGACAGAAGAGATGGACAGAATCATGAAGTACAAAATCATGAAGACTTGTATTCCGCGTTCGATCGAAGCGCTCGGGTCTTTATGATTTTGTACTCCATGATTCTGTCCACTTCCCCAGCCCACTGACACGCTTGCAGTGTTAAGTCCGCTCGCGTTCCAGATCGGCCGGCCGCTTGGCTACGGCCGCGCGCCACTCGACAAAGGAAATGGACAAAATCATGAAGTACAAAATCATGAAGACTTATATTCCGCGTTCGATCGAAGCGCTCGGGTCTTTATGATTTTGTACCCCATGATTTTGTCCACTTCCCCTGCCCACTGACACGCTTGCAGTGTTAAGTCCGCTCGCGTTCCAGTTCGGCCAGCCGTTTGGCGACTGCCGCGTCGTTGGGGATCTCGCCTCGCTCTAGCTTGCCGGCATAGATCTGCTCGAAGTCGGTCAGCACGTCTTTCACGGCCATGCTGGCCGTGGTGCTCAGGCGATCGATGAACAAGACCCCGTTCAAGTGGTCGGTCTCGTGCTGCACCACCCGGGCCATCAGGCCGTCGAGCTCCATGTTCACCTCTTCGCCCGACAGGGTGTAGGCGTTCAGCACGATCCGCTCGGGGCGCTTCACGTCGGCGTACAGGCCGGGCAGGCTCAGGCAGCCTTCTTCCCCCTCGGCCGTCCCCTTGGGCTGGCTCAGGACCGGGTTGATAAAGACCATCTCTTCACTGGTTTCGTGCGGATCGCCCGTGGCGTTGACCACGAACATGCGATAGGGCAGGTCGACCTGCGTGGCGGCCAGGCCGATCCCCCGGGCGTTGTACATCAGCCCGAACATCTCGCCGATCATGCGCCGCAGCACGTCGTCGACCCGTCGCAAAGGCTTGGCCCGATGCCGCAGGGTAGGGTGGGGGTACTGGATGATATCGAGATGGTCCACGGGCGATCCGGCTCCGAAATAAGGCGCGGTCAGAGCCTGGGGGCTCACGTTTGGTCCGTCTGAGGTAGAATACGTAAAGCCCCCTCAGCGAGACGGTTTCCTTTATAAGGACCGCTGGCAGTTGTGAGAAGAAGCGACTCGCGTTGACTCATTTTTCTGCGCGACCTAAGATGGCGCGAGCGGGTGCAGCCGCCCGCATCTTGTTTCCACGAAAGAATTTGGAGCCGCCTGTATGGCGCAGCTTCCGCAGCCCGCGACGACGCCTACGGACGAAGAAGAGAACGCCACCCCCGAACTTCGCTTGGGGTTGTCGCTCCCCTCGTGGGGGATTTCGTTGGTGCTGCACGCCGTTCTGGTGATCATCCTGGGCTTCTTTATCGAGCTGGCCCCGCGTGGCGTGGCGAGCGAAGGGAACCGCTCGGTCGGCATCGCCCTGTCGAGCACGAACTCCAGCGGCCAGAAGTCCTTCTCCGACGAAACGGGCGATGGCACGTCGTCGGGCAATCCGTCGTCAACGTCGAGCGCCGAGGGAAGCGCGTCAACTTCGCTGACCGACTCGAAGCAGTTGACCGAGGGGGTGAGCGGAACTTTGCCCAGCAGTGGTCCCCCGGTGATCGGTGTCAGCGGAGGGACGAGCAATCTGCTCCCCGACGCGGGCGGCATGACAGGCGGCGCCAAAGGAACCGGCGGCACCAAGGGGGGGGGCAGCTCCTCCAGCACCAGCGTCTTTGGCGTGCAGGGGAGCGGCACCAAGTTTGTGTTCGTCTTTGATCGATCGCTCAGCATGAGCGGCCATCCGATGCGGGCGGCGCAGGCCGAACTGGTCGCCAGCCTGCAAGGGCTGGCCGACAATCACGAGTTTCAGATCATCTTCTACAACAACCGCGCCAGCGTCTTCAATCCGTCGGGCAAGGGGCGTCTGGCCTGGGCCACCTCGGCCAACAAGGAACTCGCACGGCGGTTTATTGAGGGGATGACTCCTTCGGGCGGAACGAACCACGAAGAGGCGATTCTCGAGGCGCTCAAGCTGCAGCCTGACGTGATCTTTGTGCTGTCGGATGCCAAGAGCAACTTGGGCGAGGGGCTTTCAGCCGGTCAGTTGGATAAGGTGCGGCGCTTAAACGGCGGCCGGGCGTCGATCAACACGATCGAGTTTGGCGATGGCCCACAAGCCGATGGCAACAGTTTTCTAAGGCACATGGCCCGCGAGAACCGCGGCCAGTATGGCTACGTCGATGTGAACACGCTGGAAGTCCGCCGGTCGGAGTGACGCGGAGCAAGATCGCAGTCTAACGGAGAGGATCAGCGTGGGCGGCATTCGAGCTAGATTGTTTCTTCAGGCGCTCTCCGCCTTGTTCTGCCCCTTGCTGGTCTTGGGAATGGCCGGATCGGCGGCGGGCGCGGAACCCGACGCCGTGTTTCAGCGCTCGCCGACCAAGGGGGGCGCGCCGGCCCGTTGGAACGGAACCATCACCGAATACACGGGCAAAGAGCTGCGGATGACGCTGGCCGTCGGCGGGCGCGAGCAGGTCATCCCTGCCGACAAGATCGAGCGGATCGAGACGACGTACACGCCGGAGCAGTTGGGGGCCGACAAGCTGTTCGCCGCCGGCAAGTTCGAGGCGGCGCTCGCTCAGTATGCCAATGCCTTGAAGAGTGCCGAGAAGCGGAACTGGGTCCGAAGGCAGATCCTGGCTCAACAGGTGTGGTGTTATCGCTCGCTGGGGCAGCTTGGTCTGGCCATGCGGACCTTTCAGGCGCTGGTGGAGAGCGATCCCGAGACGCCGTACTTCGATGCGGTCCCCTTGGTCTGGATGGCAGGCGAGCCGCCGGCGACCTTGGAGCGTGACGCATTGACCTGGCTCGAGAGCCGCGAGTCGGCGCTGGACGTGCTGGTGGGAGTGAGCATTCTGATGTCGGGCCCCAAGCGGGCTCGTGCGATGGAACGGGCCAACGAACTGCTGTCGCATGGCGACCCGCGGATCGTGTGGCTGGCGCAGGCTCAACTGTGGCGCGGCGCAGCCGCGACGGCCTCGGAGCAGCAACTGCAGGACTGGGATCGCGCGATCGAGAAGATCCCGCCAACGCTGGCCGCCGGACCGCTGTATGTCGTGGGGGCCGAGATGGCTCGACGCAAGCAGGGGGACGCGGCCGCCCTGCGGTTGCTGAAGTTGCCGATTCTGTTTCCGCGCGAGCGGCTGCTGTCGGCCAATGCGTTGATGACGGCCGGCGACGCCCTGCAGAAAACAAACAAACCGGAAGAGGCCGCGGGGCTGTTCCGTGAAGTGCTGGCTTCGTACGGCGAGATGAGCGATTTGAAAGCAGAGGCCAGCAGTCGACTGGCGGACTTGGAACGAGCGCCGCCGCCGTGAAGAATCTGAAATTTGAAATTTGAAATTTGAGATGAAGAAGAGGAACGAAGAGAAGAAAAGAAAAGAAAAAAAGAAGTTGTCCACAGATGTCACAGATTCACACAGATAAGAAGATGAGTGCAAGGAGATAAGTTGGCGGTGCGGGATAACGCTCGAAGAACGATCGGCTCGCTTGTATTTTGTCTGTGTTTCTCGGTGACATCTGTGGACAATCGCGTTCCTGCCCGCTGACCTTAGTATCTCCGAGATCTCAAATTTCAAATCTGAGATCCCCGCCGACTGATACCTAGTACGTTTCGCTGAAAGGACTCACCCTTGCGACCGATTGTTTCCTGCCTGTTGCTGACGGCTGTGGTGGCGCTGGCCCTGGGGCTCTCGGCCACATTGGCTCAGGAGCCCTCGAAGGCGCCAGCTGCCAAAGCCGACGCTGCAAAGGCCGCGGAAAAGCCCGTCAAAGAGCCCATCTCGATGCTAGGCATGATCTGGGACGGCACCTTCATCGGCGGGGTGATTCAGCTCGCCTTCCTGGTGCTGTCGGTCGGCGGGGTGGCGCTGACGGTCGAGCACGTGATGAATATCCGGGCCAGCACCTTGATGCCCCCCGGCATGGCCGAGCAGGTCCACGAGATGATTGCCGGCGGGCATCTGGCCCAGGCCGAGCAGCAGTGCAAACTGCAGCCCTGCTTTCTTTCCTATGTGCTGGTGGCCGGATTGAGCGAAGTTGATGGCGGCTGGCCGGTGGTCGAGAAGTCGATGGAGGACGCGGCGGCCGAGCATGCCGCGCGGCTGTTCCGCAAGATCGAGTACCTGTCGGTGATTGCCAACCTGGCCCCGATGCTGGGGCTGCTGGGGACGGTCATCGGTATGGTCATCGCCTTTAAGATGGTGGCCGACACGCAAGGGGTGGCCAACGCCGCCGACCTGGCGGGTGGCATCTACCTGGCGCTGGTCACCACGGTCGAAGGGCTGGTGATCGCCATTCCGACGCTGGGTGTGTTTGCCTTCTTTCGCAATCGGATCGAGGAGCTGGTGGCCGAGGCCAGCACGGTGGCCCATCATGTGTTTGCTCCCCTGCGCCGCAAGGCGATGGGCAAGCCGGTGCGGGCTCAGGTGGCGGCCATCACGCCGCCGGGCGGGGGCGCTCGCTGATGCGCGCCCCGACGATCCGCACCCGCAGCAGCCTGGAGTTCAACATGACGCCGATGATCGACGTCACGTTTCAGCTGATCATCTTCTTCATGCTGGCCGGACAGTTGACGCGGCAGGAGATGCAGGTCGATCTCGACCTGCCCGGGGCGTCGCAGGGGAACAAGCAGAATCAGACTCCGCCGCGGCTGGTCACGGTGAACGTCACCCGCGACGGCTCGATCCTGCTGTCGGGCGAGGTGGTCGACGTGCCCGAGTTCCGCCGACGGATCAGCGTCGAAGCCCAGCGCGCCGCGGGTGATCTGGAGGTTCGTATCCGAGCCGATCGCAGCGTTCCCTATCGCGCGGTCGAGCCGCTTCTTTCCGGCTGCGCGCAGGCCGGCGTATGGAATGTCGGCTTCACGGTGCTCCGCGAAGGAGAGTAGCGCCCCTCACATCACGGCCGGTCTCTTCGTAGAATGCCTGCCAGGCGACCCATTCGGCAGGAAAAGGTGCGATGGACGATGTGCTGATTCTAGGCGGCGGAGTGATCGGGCTTTCGTTGGCCCGTGAACTGGCTGCGCAAGGGGCCAAAGTGCGGATCTTGGAGCGGGGAACTCCTGCCCGCGAGGCCTCGTGGGCCGGGGCTGGCATTCTTCCGCCCGCGCGTGCGACGGCCGCCAGCGACCCGCTCGAGCAACTGGCCGCGCTCAGCGCCCGTCTGCATCCCGAATGGGCCGAGTCCCTCGCCAGCGAGACCGGCATCGACACCGGCTTCCGTCGCTGCGGCGGCTTGTACCTGGCGATCGATGCAGCCGGCGCCCTTGAAGTCGCCCGACAGGCCGAGCACTGGCGCAGCGAAGGAGTGGCGGTCGAGTTGCTCGATGCCGCGCAGTTGGCGGCCTGCGAGCCGGCTCTGGCTGAAGGGACCGGCCAAGTGCTGGCGGCGATCCTGGCTCCGGAGGAATGCCAGCTTCGCAATCCCTGGCACACGCGGGCCCTGTTGGCCTCCTGTCAGCTTCGCGGAGTCATCGTGTCAGCCGATACTCCCGTCGAAGCGTTTGTGATCTCCGCCGGCAAGCTGACTGGCGTGCGGACCCCGGCGGGCACGGTTTCGGCCGCGCAGTATGTGCTGGCTTCCGGCGCGTGGACCGCGGGACTGGCCGAGCAACTGGGCCTGCGATTGGCGCTCAAGCCGATTCGTGGACAGATCGTACTCTATCAAGGGACGCACGATCTGCATCGCGTGGTGAACGTCGGCGCGCGCTATCTGGTGCCGCGCGAAGACGGTCGGGTGCTGGCCGGCTCGACTGAGGAAGACGTTGGCTTTGAAAAGCAGAACACGCCTGAGGGAGTCACGGCACTTCAAGCGTTCGCCGAAGGGCTCTCCACCAAGCTGCGCCGCGCGCATGTAGAAATGACTTGGTCGGGCCTGCGGCCGGCCAGTCTGGATGGCCGGCCGTTCCTGGGGCCCTTGCCTGGATTTGAGAACGCGTTCGTGGCAGCCGGTCACTTCCGCAGCGGCTTGCAGCTCTCGCCCGCTACGGCAGTGGTCATGAGTCAGTTGCTGCGTGGGGAGCCTTCCGCGGTCCCCCTTCCATCCTTTGCAGTCGATCGGGCCGTTTTAGGCACCGGCCTCGAGCGCTTGTAGTCGCTCTACTTTTGCTTGGTGTCGCCGGCACCAGACCCAGGCTCGACGGACCAGTCCGGCCTTGGCCAGACTGACCAGCGCCGCGAGCAGGAAGAAGACCAACCCCGCGACGAGCTGATCGAGCCCGCGCCCCACGATGCTGGTTTCCAGCCCTAGGTACGCGAATCGCATCAGCACCGCCCCCACGCACCCGGCCGCGAACGTGGCGGCGATCAGGTGCAGCAGGCTGGCCCAACGCCAGGCCGCCAGGCCCGCGACGCCAGCCAGGCTCGCCAGGTAAAGCGAGCGAAGGACGGGCTCGGCGATCGGCTCTGCGGTCGTGGCCACGGTCACGCTCCACACGGCGATGGCCATGCCGACCGCATCGCAGGCGAAGCGTGCGACAGGATCGCGGTAGCGAAAGCGAATGGCCAGCGCCGCCGCGGCGTAGAGGTGCCACAGGACCAGCCCGTGGTAGTCCATGAAGCGGGTTCCCCGGGTTGCCCAAGCCAGCACGGCCAGACTGGCGCCGATGGCGGCCAGCGCCGCGAGCGAACTCGGGCGGCGCCAGGCATACCAGGCCGACATCATGGCCAGCGCGGCCATGGGGACGATCTGCATGTCGGCCAATCGGGCGAAGGTCTGCGTCTCGGGCCCCACGAAGACGGCCAGCAGCAACAGCCCCGCCAGCCAACGCTCGGCCGGCACGCGGCGAGCCAACGCGTACAGCACAAACAGCACCGCGCAGACCAGCGACAGATAGAGGGGAGAGGCTGCCTGCTCGGTCAGCCGCACGATGAACTCGCGATAAGCCGGATCGGGACCCGAATGCTGCACCGCCATCAGAATCATCACCACGGTTGCGGCCAGGGCGATCTGCTGAACGATCGCGTTTTTCGCGACGATGCCCCATTCCAGCAGCAGCACCGCCCCGGCCAGCAACAGTGGAATCAAGAAGTAGATGCCGAAGGGGCTATCGAGCCCTAAGCCCGGCAGGAACGAAATCGTCAGATACCAGGTCCGAACGGCGGCGCCGAAGGCCAGAAAGGCGAACAGCGTCCAAGGGAACAACGGCCATCCCCAGGGCGTACTTCGCGGCACATAGTCGGGCCCGCGACGGACCGCCGGCAGCAGCGTCAGGAACCCAGCCCCCATGGCCGCGGGAAACAGCAGCACGCCGACAGCCAGCACCTCGTCACCCCAGGGCTGCAGTTCGACCAGCGCCAGCGGATAGAGAAAGAAGACGGCCAGCAGCAGATGCAGCGGCAGTCGGTAGCCCGCGGGAAGCCGCACGGCCAAGGCCCACATCAAGCCTTCGCAAAGTGCTAGCGCCAGTCCCAGGCCGGCGATCAGCAGGGCTTGCCCCGTGGCCGGGTCGCGCAGCAGGATGCCGTCGAAGCTCACGGCCAGTGCCTGCAACAGCAACAGTACCAGCAGCACAATCATCCGCCCGTCTTCCCAGACCTTGCCGAATCGGACCACTGCCCAGGCCGTCACGGACAACAGCAGCAGGTAGCCCCCCAGGATTCCGAGCAAGTGCCAAGGGTGTGTCATCAGGGTCTCGCCTTGGAACGAGCGTTTGAGCCCGTACATGACCAAGGCCGCGCTGATGATATAGAAGGGGTTGTTGGTGTAGAGCAGCCGGACGAGTCCGCGTCCGAAGAAGGAATCCGGGGCAGGGGAGGGCAGGGGAGTGTCGACCGGTGGCTCAGGAAGTGGCTGCGCGGGTTGAGGGAGCGGATCCGGGGATTGCGGTTCCATGGCGCAGCATCTCCTTGCCGAGTGAACGGTGCGGAACGATCGAACGATCTTGCGATGTGGGGAGAGATCGCCTGACGCGGGTGAGTCAGGGGGCCTCAGGCGAATGGAGGGGCAAATGATGTGCCAGGAAGGCCAGGGAGGGGGAAAGCAGAGCAGGGAGTTGCGTTAGGACATTCACGGAGGCTTCCGCGTGTACTTGTCTTGCTCCCTCCCCCTTGTGGGGAGGGCTGGGGAGGGGGTTAGTGTTCGTTTAAACTTCACCCAAGACCCTCCGTATCTCGTCCACCACCTGCTGAATGTCCTCATCCAGCGCCTGGTTTCGAAAGCGAATCACGCGATAGCCCTCCTGCCTCAGCCACTCGCTTCTCCGCCGGTCGTGCTCAAGGGCGGTATCTTCAAAGTGTTGGGGACCATCGAGCTCAACAATCAACCTGTGCGAGAAACAAATAAAGTCAACCACACAGCAGACTAGCGCAGCTTGGCGACGGAATTTGACTCCGAGCTTACGTGCCCGAAGGAAGTGCCAGAGGCGCTCCTCGGCCTCCGTTGGTTCATTGCGAAGGCGTCGCGCAAAATCATGTTGTTCCTCATTGCGATACATGTCCTGATTCAACCCCCTCCCCAGCCCTCCCCACAAGGGGGAGGGAGCAGGAAGACACGTGAGCGAGCGCGAGAGAGAGAGAGGCTCACCCCAATTTGCAGGTCCTGCAAATTCGCACTGGAAAAAATGCCGTGCAGCCGACTCGCGCTACTTCGCGCGGGGGTGCGCCTTCTCGTAGACCTCGCGCAGGCCGGCGGTGCTGACATGCGTGTAGATCTGCGTCGTCAGAATGCTCTTATGCCCTAGCAGTGCCTGCACGCTGCGGATGTCGGCCCCGCGGTCGAGCAGATGGGTGGCAAAGCTATGCCGCAACGTGTGAGGCGTGGTGCGGCGATCGAGCCCGGTTTCTCGCAGGTACTTCTCCAGCATCCGCCCGATGCTGCGGGTGGTCAGCCGCCGGCCAAAGCGATTCACAAAGACGGGGGATGCTCCGCCTTGCGGTTCACGGGGACTGACCGTTCGCTGCTTCAGCCAGGCCTCGACCGCCAGCTTGGCGTACGATCCCAACGGGGCCAGTCGCTCCCGGCGTCCCTTTCCTCGGACCCGCAGCAGTCCGTCGGTCAGGTCGAGATCCCCCACGTTCAATCCCACCAGTTCGCTGACACGCAGCCCGCCGGAGTAGGCGACTTCCAGAATCGCCCGATCGCGCAGTCCCAGGGGTTCGTCGGCCGGGGGGGCGATCAGCAGCTTGCCGAGCTCCTCATTCGAGAGGAAGTGGGGCAGGGGGCGTTGCCGGCGAGGATTACGGAGCGGCTTGGCCGAGTTGCCCTCGGTCCAGCCTTCGCGCTGGCCATGCTTGAAGAAGCTGCGCATCGAGGCCAGTCGCCGGGCGATCGTGCTCTTGGCGTAACCCGTCTCGTGCATCCGCGACAGATAGCCGCGGAGGTCGATCGTGGAGATGGTGCCGGCCTCGGGGGCGGAGCCGCCGTAGGTCTCGTCCAGGTAGCCCTCGAGCGCGGTCAGATCCTCGCGATAGCTCTTCAGGGTCAGCGGAGAAGCGTTCCGCTCGACCTCCAGATAGCGCAGAAACCTGTCGACCGCGGCTCGCATAGGTCTGGTCGCTAGTGTGGAGAACTATTGCGCGTGAGCGGCATGGCGCTAGCCGCCGGTAGCCCTGCCACAGCGCAAATTCACCGGCGGCTAGCAGGGTGCTGAAAAACGCCAAAATGGCAGATTTCAGCACTGCATGTTGTGTCGCCCGAAAACATCGCCGCAACATTTAGCGTAGTCTTC
>Ga0335397_10000145_pt1 | contig 79386 bp, 67 predicted proteins | sample MAT04_FD_205740 | JGI IMG/M metagenome (GOLD analysis project Ga0335397, IMG submission 205740) | Freshwater microbial communities from Lake Fryxell liftoff mats and glacier meltwater in Antarctica - MAT-04 (spades assembly) (version 2) ...
TCGGATGAGGGTGGCGATACCGTTGATAGTTCAATTCGGTAATCTTTTCCTGAGTAAATTCAATCCGAATCATGCTGACAACTCCCCTGATCGCTTAGAGGTGGATTGTCTCATCATACCGTTCCTAGAAGAGAACATTATAAAAGTCCAATTTCTAGCTTAGGTGAGTATAGATTCGAGTGAGCGACTGAATTTTACACTGAATAAATTAAAGATAGGAGTTTTCATGAAACGAATCACTTTTGTGATTAGTGCAGCTATTAGCACAGTTGCAGCTGCTACCCTTTTAGCAATTCCAGCATTATCTCAGGAAGTTCCTACAACGTTAAGACAGGAAATGCCGTATGCCGAGGCTAGACAAATATTGCTAGACGCAGGTTGGCAAGCAAATCTGCTCTCACCAAATCGAACACGCTACACATCAGCAGAAAAATACCTGACTGATGAACTAGGCTATCGAGAGTCTGGGGCTTGCTCTGGCACAGGTATGAGATTTTGTCGGGCTGAATTCACGACTGCTGACGGACGGAAATTAGTCTTAGTGACAGTCAATAATCAGTCCGATCCCACTCTCTATCGCTGGGTTCTTGAGGAAAGCCCTTAAATTTTCTAGAAATGAATAAGTCCAATATCTAAACTCTTGGATCTAGTTAAGTATGCAACGAAGTGATTGCTGCTGGAAAGAGAGTAGACAATTGGGTAAAAAATATTCCCCCAGATCCTTCAAAGGCTGGGGGTTTTGTTTGGCGATCGCATTCCTTACTGGACTGGCGTTAACACCCGTTCCTCTGCCTTCGCCTCCGGGCTATCTGCTTCGGAGGGTGGCACGACTTGCCAGAACCGAGGCAGATACTCCGCCCAGTTCGCCAGGATTAACTGCGCTTTGGGGCTACCCGTATGGTCAGCATGAGCGTGGATCAGGGCTTTCAACTGCTGCGCTCCTACCTCACTAACGAGCCGCTGTACCTTAACAATTTCGGGGTTGACTTTGGTGGGGAAGCTGCCATCTTCATCGAGGAAGTAAGCCAAACCACCCGTCATGCCTGCGCCGACGTTGCGCCCTGCTTTGCCCAACACCACGATCGCCCCACCCGTCATATACTCGCAGCAGTGATCGCCCGCTCCTTCAATGACGGCTTGCGCCTTGGAGTTGCGAACGGCAAAGCGTTCTCCCACTTTCCCGTTGGCAAATAGGCTGCCACCCGTGGCTCCATAAAGGCAAGTATTACCCGCAATTACGTTTTCAGATGGATCGTAGGTTGCCTCAGCCAATGGTCTGATGGCAATAAAGCCGCCACACATACCTTTGCCTACGTAGTCGTTGGCTTCGCCTTCGAGGTTGAGAGTCATGCCAGCCAGGATGAATGCTCCGAAGCTTTGACCGATGCTGCCTTTGAAGTTGAAGGTGAGGCTACCCCCAAAACCATTATCGCCGTACTGTTTGGCGATTGCTCCCGAAACGCGCGTACCGACCGAGCGATCGGTATTCAATACCGCATAATCCTTCGACACCTCACCTTGATCTTGAATTGCCGCCAAGATTTCTGGATCGCTCAGCAATTCATCATCCAAAACTGCCCCATTGCTGTGAGCCGCTTCATGCTCTAACCAGCTTCGGTCAGTGCGAGTATCGGGCAACTGGGTCAGGCAATCGAGGTTGAGCGCTTGGGTTTTGGTCAAGGTCACGCCTTCGCGCACCTTGAGCAAATCGGCTCGACCCATGATTTCGGGGAGCGATCGGTAGCCCAGTCTGGCTAGGAGCGATCGCACCTCTTCCGCTACAAAGTAGAAGAAATTAACGACATGGGCGGGTGTGCCCGTAAACCGTTGCCGCAGCTTCTCTTGCTGCGTAGCAACACCCACGGGACAGTTATTGGTATGACAAATCCGCGCCATAATGCAGCCCTCAGCAATCATTGAAACCGAACCGAAGCCATATTCTTCAGCCCCCATCAATGCCGCCATTACTACATCCCAGCCCGTCTTCATACCGCCATCTGCTCGCAGTAAGACGCGACTGCGCAAATGATTTTCCATCAGCACCCGATGAACTTCCGTCACGCCCAACTCCCAAGGCACACCCGCGTGCTTGATCGAGCTGAGAGGTGAAGCACCCGTGCCGCCGTCATGTCCAGAAATTTGGATAATGTCGGCATTTGCTTTGGCAACTCCAGCCGCAACCGTACCGATGCCAATCTCCGCCACCAGTTTCACCGACACTTTTGCCATTGGATTAACTTGGTGCAGGTCAAAAATCAACTGCGCCATATCTTCAATGGAGTAAATATCGTGATGGGGCGGTGGCGAAATCAGGGAAACGCCTGGCTTCGATCGCCGCAACATGGCAATGTAAGGCGTGACTTTACTACCGGGAAGCTGTCCACCTTCTCCAGGTTTGGCGCCTTGAGAAACTTTGATTTCGAGCTGTTGACCGCTCATTAGATAGGCTGGCGTTACGCCAAAGCGACCGGATGCGACTTGCTTGATGGCAGAACTGGCGGTGTCGCCGTTGCGTAAGCCCTTGAGATGGGGGAACCGTTGGGAAATCCCGGTTTCATCAACATCATCAAAGCCTTTGAACCGCATCGGGTCTTCGCCGCCTTCCCCAGAATTGGACTTGCCGCCCAAACGATTCATAGCGATCGCCAATGTCTCATGTGCCTCACGGGACAACGATCCTAGCGACATCGCCCCCGTGCAGAAGCGCCTAACAATTGCCTCCACTGGCTCCACCGATTCGAGCGGAATGGAAGGGCGATCGCCTTTCAAGTCCAGCAAATCGCGCAATGCTGTCACCGGACGATTGGCGATCAGGGTTTGATAAAGCTGATAATGATCATGGCTTTTCTCGCCCACCGCTTTGTGCAACGCCTTCGACATTTCGGGGTTGTTCATGTGATACTCGCCCCCTGGCTTGTAGTTAAAGAACCCCAGGTTCTCTAGCTTTTTGCCCGCTAGTGTGGGGAAGGCGCGACTGTGAATGGAAATAACTTCCTGTGCCAAATCTGCCACAGTCAACCCGCCTAGCCTGGAAACTGTCCCGGCAAAACCCAGTTGCAGCAGCTCAGAGCCAATGCCGATCGCCTCAAAAATTTGCGCCCCGTGATAGCTCGACAGCAGCGAAATCCCCATCTTCGACAGCACTTTCAGCAGTCCCGCATCGATCGCTTTGCGGTAGTTATGTTGGGCACCATTGAGGCTCGTGGAAATCTTGCCCTGCTCAATCATTTTCTGAGTCTTAGTTGAAGACCACCACTGCCGCACAGTTTCCCAAGCTAAGTAAGGACAAATAGCGCTAGCTCCATAGCCAATCAAACAAGCAAAATGATGGGTGCTCCAACACTGAGCCGTATCGATGACGATGGAGGCTTTCATCCGCAGACCTTGGCGGATTAAGTGGTGATGAACTGCACCGACGGCTAAGAGGGGCGGAATGTAGCTGTAGTCGAGGCTGAGATCGGCAGGTTCTCCGGCGTGATTGAGGCGATCGCTCAAGATCAAAATCTCTTGCCCTGCTCGTACCGCAGCGGTCGCTTGCTGGCACAGTTCTGCCACCGCACGTTGCAATCCTCCAGGGCCATCGGCAATTTTGAATAACGTAGAGAGATTGGCGATCGCGAATTCCGATTGCCGAATCTGCTCCAGCTCCCCATCATTTAACACTGGTGAATCCAGTTTCATTGAATGGGCAAACTCCGATTTCGTCGTCTCCAGCAAGTTTCCCCGTCCGCCAAGCTGGCTCGTCAGCGACATCACCAGGCTTTCTCGCAGCGGGTCGATCGCCGGATTTGTCACCTGAGCAAACCGCTGCTTAAAATAGTCGTACAGCAGATGGGCTTTACTCGACAGCACCGCTAGAGGAATGTCATCGCCCATACAGAAGGTTGGCTCTTTGCCTTGCGCCGCCATGTCTTCAATCACCATTTCCACATCTTCGGTGGTGTAGCCAAAGGCAGTTTGTTGACGTAGCAAAGATTCTGCATCCATTTGAGGCGCATCAGGAAACGGCTGATTTTGCAAATCTTGGCGGGTGCTGAGCCACTGCCCGTAAGGGTGGGCGCTGGCAACCTGTTGCTTCAGTTGCCAGTTTTTGAGAATCGTATGGTTTTCCAGGTCAACAGCGATCGCTTGCCCTGGCCCTAGCCGTCCTTTCTCAACAATGTCGGCTTCAGGCAAATCCACAACCCCAGCCTCAGAGGACACGACCACAAACCCATCTTTAGTAATGCAGTAGCGGGCTGGACGCAAGCCGTTACGATCTAGCGTTGCCCCCACAGTTTTGCCGTCACTGAACACAACCAGCGCCGGGCCATCCCAAGGCTCTTGAATGCCGCTGTAGTACTCGTAAAAATCGATAATTTCGGGATAGTTTGCCAGGTCAGGCTGATTTTTGTACGCCTCTGGAACCAGAATCATCAGCGCCTCTAAGGGGCTGCGACCCGTTCGCACCAGAAGATCCATGACGTTATCGAGGTTGGCGGAGTCACTACTGTCCATTTTGACGATGGGCTTGAGATCACTGAGGCGATCGCCCCAAATAGAATGCTCCAAATCTGCTTCCCGCGCTACCATCCAGTTGATGTTGCCCACGAGGGTATTAATTTCGCCATTGTGCGCCACCAACCGCATTGGGTGCGCCAATGGCCACTTCGGTAAAGTATTGGTGCTAAAGCGGCGATGGTAAACGGCAAAAATGCTCTGGTAAGCCGGATCACGCAGATCGTCGTAAAATTCTGCCAATACTGCCGATCGCACCATGCCTTTATAAACTACTGTGCGGCAAGAAAACGAGCAAACATAGAAATCTCGGAGCTGCGGATGGGCAGCCTCTAGCGGAGCCAATGCCGTCAAAACTCGTTTCCGCACCAAGTAGAGGAGGCGATCGAGATCATCCCCCTGAGCGTCGGTTGATTGCACAATTAACTGCTCGATCTGGGGCTGATATTCTCTAGCCTGCACACCCAATACTGCTGGATTAACAGGCACAACGCGCCAGCCCAATACCTTTAAACCGCTGGATTGAGAAACTCGCTCAACCACTTCACGGGCGATCGCTGCTGCCTCCGTCTCCGCTGGTAAAAAGAACATCCCCAGCCCCATTTGCTCCGGCAGCACCGTAACGCCCTTCGCCTCCAGCCATGAAGCCAGCATCTCCCAAGGAATTGCCGTCATCACCCCTGCGCCATCACCCGAATCCTGGTCGGCGCAACATCCCCCCCGATGCTCCATACAGCTCAACGCAGCCAGCGCTTGGACAATCAGAGCGTGACTTTGACGCCCATACTGGTCAGCAATAAAGCCAACCCCACAAGCGTCCCGTTCTTCTACCAGCCATCGCTGCCCCGCATATCCTGCCCCTAATTCCTGATTGCTTCGCATATCTTGACTCACGCTACTTACGACCCCTCTGAAATGATTTAAAGATGATTAAATTAAGACCGCCATCAAGTGTGCCAACGCAGGTAAGATGATTTCCTTGCAACGGGATAGAGAGAGCATCTTAATAGAAATTAAATCTCATCGGCAATCCCTCACTTGTACTGGCGTTTACTGCGTTCCTCCAAGGCTTCTTGCAACTTTCCGCATCAGCGACCTTAGCCTTCCATTGTAATAGGACTGTAAAGCTCATTGTTTAGGGATTGCAAAGACAAAAAAGTAACCTCCACTACCGATGCATTCTGGGAGACTGGCTATGAGACAAGCAAAGAGGGACGATGTGAAGATGCAGAGAGTCTAAATAGAAAATTTTGGGGAACAGTAGACCTACGGAATAAAAACAAATTGTGAAAACTTGTCGGATCTTTGTTCGCAGATAAGGAATTCTGATACAGAGTAGTAGTTGGCTTCATTGATTCCCCACTCAGGTTAGAGTTCAGCAAATACTGTGGTTAGTTCTAAAACTCGTCGTCGAATCCGTCGGTTGCGCTGTGAGAAAGTACAGCCTTCTCACCCCCTGCTCAAGCTTCTTACCGGACACTTGAGAATTTTGCTTGTGTCGTGCTTCTTGGGCGCGCTCCTTTACTTGGCGCTGAAACAGCCTAGTATTGCCGAAACTCAGCCACTGCTAGCCCTCCATAGTCCTTCCTGGGTTCCTACACTGGCTCAAGCTGCGGTGCCACCCATTCCCTTGACTCGGCAGGGGCGACAGGTGGTGGTCAATGGTCAACCTTTGAGCGTTGCTTGGAGCGAGCGCCAGGGCAATATTGGCATTGCCGATGCCGGATTGGTACAAGGCTGGGGGGTGAGCTTGCTCAGCACTCAAGATGCTGCCAAACAGCCGATTGAATGGTTCTCGGATCCCCAGGGCAAGCCGTTAGTTTTGCCTACTTGGTTGACCGAGCAGTACCGCTACTTAGATATTTCAGAACTGGCGCAAAAGTTTGGTTGGCAGGTGCAGGTAAAGGGAACTTCGTTACAAATCGCTACTCCTGCGGCACAGATCAAGGGGATTCGGCAAGGAAAGCAAGAGTGGGGCGATCGCATCGTCATCGATCTCGACCAACCTAGCCCCTGGCGACTGGTTGAAAGCAACGGCTCCGCTGTCATCACCATTGATGCCCCCAGCCCTCCCAGCCTTAGCAAATTTCGAGGGGTGCGTGGCAATCGGTTACGGGCTTTCAGCGTTGCGAGTGGCGCCAACAAAACTGTCCTTACCTTGGGGCTACCCGAAGGCATTCGCCCTCGCGTGTGGGCATTAACTCAACCGAACCGCTTACTGGTTGATATTCGCCCTGATTCAATGCAGCCGCAAGATATTCTCTGGGCACCAGGCTTACGCTGGTTGCAACAAACGATCGCGGTAGGGGCAGCTCGTTTTCCAGTCGTTGCTCTAGAAATCGACCTGCGCCAACCCGGAGTATCACTCAAGCCGATTTTGAGTAATACTTCCACCGTTGTAGGAATTGCGCCTTTGCAGTCTACGGCACAGCGTTCTAAAGTAGCGGCGGCAATTAATGCGGGCTTTTTCAACCGCAATACGCAGCTACCTCTGGGCGCAATTCGCCAAGATGATGATTGGGTATCGGGGCCCATTCTGAACCGGGGGGCGATCGCCTGGAACAGCAGCGGAGAAGCTACCGTCGGTCACCTCAGCCTCAATGAAACCATCACCACTTCGACGGGGCAACGCTTCCCGGTGTTGTATTTCAATACTGGCTACGTAGGCGCTGGCGTTTCCCGCTACACCAGGGGCTGGGGATCTGAGTACTCTACGATTTTGGATCATGAAGTCCTGGTCACTGTCAAAAATGGGCAGGTCATCAAACAGCAGCAAGCAAAAGGTAATGTCAGCATACCCATTCCGTCAGATGGCTATTTGCTAGTAGTTCGTGACTACCGGGATGCCGCCAATGCTTTAGGCGTGGGAACGACGGTGCAAACCGAAACTGGAACTCAGCCCGCCGATTTTAGTCAATATACGCAAGTTGTCGGGGCAGGACCTTTATTGTTGCAAAATCGCCAAGTAGTTCTCAATGCTGAGTCGGAGCAGTTTGCCGCTGCTTTTGCTCAGCAAGCAGCGGCTCGCAGCGTGATTGGCTCTACCTCCACGGGAACTCTAATGCTCGTGGCGGTTCATAATCGCCTAGATGGGGCAGGCCCAACTCTGAGAGAAGCTGCTCAAATTATGTTGCAACTAGGAGCGGTCAATGCCCTCAATTTAGATGGTGGGAGTTCAACGACCCTTTATCTAGGAGGACAGTTGCTCGATCGCATTCCTAGCACAGCAGCTCGGGTTAACAACGGCATTGGGGTCTTTATTCGACCCGGTGTTGAATAGGGTCAGATCACGCACAAAGTTAATCTCTATAAAGAGTGGGTGTAGATTGGAAGAGCCAGATAGCTTTCCTCTCTAGGCACTATGACCACTATGGTATGTTGATCACGGTCTATTGATAACCAGGCAGCAGATCACCCATTCATTAACATTTTTTGCAATTGCGATAAGGAGAAAATGTCGTGGCTCAAGTTAAAGAAATGACTCAGTCGATATCCCTAGCTAGTTCTATCGTTCCCGGAGGCGTGGCAGCAACTGAACTCCGCCCTTGGGGCGCATTCACTATTTTAGAAGAAGCGCAAGGATACAAAATTAAACGGATCGAGGTAAAGCCCGGACATCGCTTGAGCTTACAAATGCACCATCACCGCAGCGAACACTGGATTGTGGTATCAGGCACTGCCAAGGTGGTTTGCGGTAGTGATGAAAAACTGCTGTATAGCAACCAATCTACTTATGTGCCAGCTTGCACCCTCCACCGTCTAGAAAACCCTGGTGTGATTCCTTTGGTACTTATTGAAGTGCAAAACGGCGAGTACTTGGGCGAAGACGATATTACCCGCTACCAAGATGATTATTCGCGGGTTGAGGTAATTTAATTGTTAGAGGATGTCTGAAAAGTCAAGAATCTCGTGATTCTTACACTCGATCCCCCCGTACCCCTTAAAGAAGGTGGATTTGGGGGGATCTTCAGGTTGAAGGGCTTAGTCAAGATGTTTCAGATATCCTCTTAAACTAAACTGCAACTAAACTGCGGTTTCTAGCCCTCCGACTCAGTCGGGGGCTTTTACACGTTATGATCAGTAGCCATAGAACGATTGGGAAAACCGATGATTCAACTGAGTCCAGCCGCGATCGCCGAGTTCAAGCGCACTCAACCTAAGCATCCCGGTGCATCCTTTCGGCTAGGGGTGGCAGCAGGGGGTTGCATTGACTTCTACTACACGATGGCTTGGGATGAGTCGATCGCTCCCGATGACCAGCTCATTAGCTGTGAGGGCATCCAGGTTGCCATTGCATCTCAGCATCAGCCCTATCTCAATGGACTGACCCTAGACTACACCGAAGATTTGATGGGCGGCGGTTTTCGCTTTCATAATCCCAATGCAACAAGGTTCTGTGAGTGTGGCAATTCGTTTGGGCTTAGCCCATCTGCCCTAACAGCTCCAAAATCACCCCTCGCTCAGGAGCGGTCGGCATTTGGTCAAGGTAATCGGTTAGGTCTTGACGAGCTTCTGTCCAACGGTTGAGCTGGTAGTAAATGAAGCCGCGATCGCGTTGTTCGGTTAAAGCGTTGGGAAATAGCAAGAGAATGCGATCGATTACAGAGAGCGTTCGGAGCAGATCATTTTTAGCAAGATGAATTGCTTTCAAGTTCATCAACATTCGGGTCAAGAAATAGCGAGAACCCACTGGCTCTAAAAACTCTGGACGAAAATCAACGGGTTTGCCATAAATTTGGCTGAGGCGCTGCTGGCAATCTTCGGCAAACATGGTTTCTCCCCGATGGAACGGATCGACAAACACCAGCATTTCTTCTACGGCAGGACGGACTAAAAAATGTCCTGGCATGCCGACGCCCACCATCGGAAAATTGATCCGTTGCGCGACTGCCAAATAGACCAGTGAGAGCGTAATCGGAATACCGATGCGGCGATCGATGACTTCGTTAAGGTAGCTGTTGCGAGGATCGTAATAATCTTCTGTGTTTCCAGAAAACCCTAGATCGTCATACAGGTATCGGTTTAACGTTTGAATCATGCGCAGGGGATAGCGTTCAACAGGCAGCCTGGCTACCACTTCGGCTGCCATGTCTTCCAGGGCAGCCAGATAAAACTTAGGATCAAGCTCAGGGTATTCTTCCTGAGCTAAATATAAAGCCGCTGTTGCCAGATCAATCTGCTCGTCGGGCTGATTAATCTCCTCATAAAATCTCTGTCGCGCCTGGGGAAAATCCATGCTAAGCCGTTTCCTTCGTTCGTCTCAAAAGCTAGTTCAGCCGAACTTTTGCCAGTCTAAGTTTCCCATAGTTTGGGGCTTTGAGTCATTTTCTGACAAAGCTAGATGATCTTTGCTATGAGCCTATCGTCCGACACTATCTTTCAAGCGATCGCCTAAAAAAGCCGCCAGCACACCCAGCGTTTTTTTAAATCTTTTAAAGTGACCCCCTAACTACTGCTAAAATCTTATCTTTCAAAATCGTTGCCTGAGCCGTACTGTAAAGCTTCTAGCCCTCGAAAAAACAGATATTGTTGACCGGGTGAAAGATTTTTTACCCAAGGTTTGAAGCTGCGGGCGATCGGGTAAAGACCTGCGTAAATACCTAAATTAATGTAGTGAATCAACCATGCTAATAACGTTGCTATCCCCACCTGGGGGATAACTTTTAGCACTAGCAAAGGATGCATGATGGAAACTCTCAGCAGGGTTTTCAGCAATGCGGGAAACTGTACCACATCTTGAAGAAACGGTTTCAGGACACTCTCCCCAAGCTGCTCCATTTCTTGAAAAACGCCCGAAAGGAGCGCGTTAATTTGATTGGGCGCAACAGTTTGGTTGATGCCAACGCTCATCGATTGCTGGAATAGCCAAGTTACCGCTAAGTTGGGCTGATAAGGCTGTAGACGAGCCAAGGCACGACGATGCAATAAATCTTCCTCTAGGGCAGCATCAATGCCCTCAGTCAATCGTTTGAGATGGCGAATCATAGAGCCAAATCCGCCAAAACTAAGGGGGGACTGACTGCCGCTGCTGTCGCCAATGGGCAAAATGCGGCTCCAGGCAGACTGTAAGGGGCTTTGGCGATAGCAAGGAAAAAAGCCAAACAGGGCGCGTTGAAACTGAAGTTGGTCGAGAGCTACGTTTTGATACTTGGGTAAGAGCTGCAAGTAGTCTTCAAACAACGCTTCTAGACTGGGGCGTTGAGGATCAGCATCTAGGTACGTGAATAAATAGGTGGTTCTGCCATCGCGGGCAGGAAAGGCTTCCCAAAAATACTGGCATTGGTTTTGGATAGGGGTAAAGGAGGCAAACAGATCGCCAGTGTTATTTTGAGGAAAACCTTGGGCACAGCTCCCCACGACCAGACAGACGGCATCGGGCTGTTGCCCCTGGCGCGCTTGCCGAGAAACAGGAGAAAAGTGCCCCATTGCATCTAGCATCAGTCTTCCGTTGTACTGGTGATTCTTCACTGGATCATCTGGATGAGTGGAGATCACAGTGACTCCGTTAGGATGCACGATCGCTTCCTCAAACGCGACCCGCTCGAATAATTGCCCACCTGCGGCGAGAAATTTTGACTTAAGAGTATCAAGGAGAAATACAGGGTCAACGCCAATATTAAGCACGTCTTCGACCCATAGTTCTATGCCTTGGTGGAAGGTGAGGCGGGCAGGATTGTAGGAGGTGGCGATCGCCCTATCCAACTCTGCTTCTGTCAAGAGGTCTAACTCCACCAACACCTGCAATTCTTTGCGAGAAATATTCCACTCTTGTTCTCGCCCTCGCAAAATGCCCCGCTCTAACAGCGCCACTCGCCATCCCCGCTGCGCTAGTGCCGCGCCCATGATGATGCCTAGCGTGCCTCCGCAAATCACGACATCCCACTCGACTTCACCCAGTAATTCAGAACTCTCGGTGACAACAGTGGCGGTGTTTAAGGTATTTTCTCGATAGCTTTGCCAGAGGCGATCGACACGACGAAGTCCGGCTAACGTGCCAGGTAGTGGTGAGAGAATCTGCTCGGTCAGGCTCATGGTAGTGAAGGGCAAAGAAATGCTTGATTCAGATCTCAGCTTAAGAGCAATTCATGACGCTTATCCTTCCTGAGTAGAGGCGATCGCCGCGTCTGCCTTTGCTCTTGCTCGTTCTTCTTTCTTCTTGCGGTCTGCTTTGATAATATCTTCCAGGACAATCTGCGCTTGAATCATCTTCTCTAGGTTGCTGCGATACAGCTCCAGATCCTTCTGCATTTTGTCTCCATCCAGATGGAGGGCTTCACTCAAGGTTTGGAGGGCACTATTGAGCCTCTTGCTATCTTTGGTCAATTCCTCATCCATCGTCTCTAAAAGACTGTACAGACCAACAGCAAACAAGCGACAATACTTGAACTTAGGATTGCCGGCGATCGCCCTTACGGTGCCAATCAATCCACCCGAATCGGGGCTAGACTGCTTGATCTGCTCTAAGAAATCGTTCGCTGTGAAGGAGCTTGCTTCGTTCCTCATCTGGGCCGCATCGTTGAGGTACTTTTGTGGGTCGTCTTCAACAGACTTGCAGATGGCGTTAAAAATCGAGTGTCTGTCAGAATCAGGGCGGTAGCTCTGCATAAAGCGATCGAAGGTGGTGACCACGCCGAGGGCGTAGATCGGTTCATAGCGATAGTCCGCATTGACAGAGTGAAGGTGCATCTCCACCATCAGCTCGTCCACAACCCGCCGATAAATGGAGTTAATGGGGCGAGTGTGGTCGTTGTAGAAAGATCGTTTGGTGTCGGAGACAGTGCGGACGTTGCTCACAGGACTTCTTTATATAGAGATAATGCCTTGACTATTATCTCACAGGTTGGAGGCATGGGGGAAAGTTGAGGCGTTAAGGTTTAAGTCAGGTCTCCTTCAAAATAACTCTCTTCAAAACGCCTGCAATACTTTACGATCCAAAATCACCAGGCACAATTAAAGTAGATCATCTGAACCGTCCTCCCCCTTCCCTGTGACTTACGAACCTCTCCACCACAAATATCGCCCCCAAACTTTTGCCGAGCTGGTTGGGCAAAGCGCGATCGCCACTACTCTCTCTAATGCGATGCGCCAGCAGCGCATTGCCCCCGCCTATCTATTCACCGGAGCTAGGGGTACGGGCAAAACTTCGAGTGCCCGCATTTTGGCAAAGTCGCTGAACTGCATCAAAAGCGATGTGCCTACTGATCAGCCTTGTGGAGTGTGTGAGGTCTGTCGTTCGATCGCCAATGGATCGGCGTTGGATGTGATTGAAATTGACGCGGCGAGTAACACCGGAGTTGATAATATTCGGGAACTGATTGAGCGATCGCAATTTGCGCCGGTTCAATGTCGATATAAAGCATACGTGATCGACGAATGCCATATGCTCAGTTCAGCCGCGTTTAATGCGTTACTTAAGACCTTAGAAGAGCCTCCCGATCGCGTTGTATTTGTCCTTGCTACGACCGATCCTCAGCGCGTTCTTCCAACTATCATTTCTCGCTGTCAACGGTTTGACTTTCGGCGTATCCCCTTAGATGATATGGTGGAGCATTTAAAAATAATTGCCACCCAAGAATCTATCGATATTACCGCCGATGCCGTTCAGCTCGTCGGGCAAATTTCTCAGGGTGGAATGCGGGATGCACAGAGTCTGCTCGATCAATTGAGCCTAGTTGAAGGGCAAGTGACGATCGATCGGGTTTGGGATTTGGTAGGGGCAGTTCCCGAAAAAGATTTGCTGACCTTGGTAAAAGCGATCGCCCAAAATGACAGCACCTTGGTTTTAGACCAAACTCGGCATTTAATGGATCGCGGGCGAGAGCCTTTGATTGTGCTGCAAAACCTGGCTAGCTTTTATCGAGATTTACTAATTGCGAAAACTACTCCTAATCGCAATGACTTAGTCGCCATTACGCCGCCCACATGGGCAGAACTATGTACCTTTTCCCAAGAGTTAGAAATTGGCACAATTCTGAGGGGACAACAACAGCTCCGAGCCGCTGAGTTACAAATTAAAAATTCCACTCAGCCGCGCCTATGGTTAGAAATTACCCTGATGGGATTGTTGCCCTCGGCGATCGCGCCAGATTCTACAGCGTCCAGACCCGCAGAATACCGAGTCGCTCCAGTCAATTTGCCACCAGTTATACCCATCGCGCCACCCGTCTCGTCGCCCGTTTTTCCCATTACGCCACCGATCGCGCCGCCAATAGCGTCGCCCCAAGTTGTTCCTGATCAGTTGCCGTCAGTCCAACCTACTCCAATCATCCCTCACGAGGAAGCCTTCCCGATCGCCCCTGCCGCAGAAGCTTTGCCCGAAGAACCACTAACCCCGTCCGTATTGAATTTGGCAGAAATTTGGGTGGAAGTATTGCGTCGGGTTCAGCCTTACTCAACTCAAGTAATGATGAGCCAACAATGTCAGCTCCTAGGCTTAGACGAGTATGAAGCCCGCATGGGCGCCAGATCTGAAAAGCTGTTTCGGATGGCGAAGGAACGAATGCCTAATATTGAAGCAGCGTTTGAACAATACTGCGATCGCAAAATCAAAGTTACGCTAGAGGTCATGGCTCCAGGTGTCGCGACTGCCGCCGCTCCTACCAGCCCTCCTCAGGCACTGCCCCCAACGCCAAAAGCACCGCCTCCATCGCCTCCATCACCCCGCGCCGCCGAAGCTGCACCGCATTTCCCGTCGCCATCTATCCCTGATCCGTCTTCTAAACGCCCCCCCGATTTATCCGCCGCGCCATCCCCCGTTTCACCCGTCCCCGCTTCACCCAGCCCTGCTTCATCCGTCAGAAGCGTCGCGCCCGCGCCCTCTCCGCCGTCTGCTCTAGAGCCACTGGCACAAGAAGGCAGCGACCCTCTCCACGAAGCTTGGCAATCGGATGATGAAATTACTCGTTCGACGAAGAGTTTTGCTCAGTTTTTTAACGGGCAAATTGTCGATTGGGAAGATGCTCCCTCTGTTGACGAAATCACTGGAAATTTGGCGCTAGGGGATGGCACAGTTGATCCTGATACAGACCCAGATACTGACGTGCCGTTTTGAGGGGACTAGAATTCTCCTTTAAACCAAAAAGCAAAGCCCCTCGCAGATGCCACGAGGAGCTTAAAAGAAAAGCATCAATGGCGTTGCTGAATGGCGCTATGAATTGCAAAATCTGCCCTCACCCTAGCCCTCTCCCAAAAGGAGAGGGAACATGAATTCTGGCTCCCTTCTCCTTGGGGAGAAGGGTTGGGGATGAGGGCAAATCATAGCTGGATTCAGCAACGCCGCATCAATCAGAGCCTATGCCTGAATTGTGAAATCCGAAACACCCAAGTTGCCATTTGCAGAACCGGGCTTACGAATGCTGGCAAATATACCGCCCGACCCGAAACCCTCTTTACTGCCATTTTCGTTATAGAACAGGTTGCCCGTAGAGCGGATATAGGTGACTAGAGAAGAACTATTCTCGGCTTGGCGGATGTTGCCCACCGAGCTAAAAGTCACTCGGCTATCGAACAAGCGTATGCTAATTTGAGTGAATGTCGTTTGGTCAAGGACAATTTTATCTTCGCCGCGTTTGAAATCAATCATGCGATCGCTGCCAATGGTATCGCTATTAAAAACCTTTCCAGTATCAAAGATAAAGCGATCGCTACCTTCATCTCCTCTCAGTTTATCTCTGCCTAAACCCCCTGAGATGCTGTCGTTTCCACTTCCTCCAAACACCCGATCTCGACCTTCGCCCCCGGCAAGAATATCGTTGCCACCCAAGCCAGTCACTAAGTCATTTCCCCCTTGTCCATCTAAACGGTTCACAGCCACGCTACCTGTAATCACATCATTGGCTTGCGTTCCGGTGACGCTGTCGTATCCCACGATGTTCGCGGTCACGATCGGGCTACTGTTAACTGTTAGTGTTCCAATCGTTAAATCTGCGTTAATCGAAGCGGTCTTTTCAGCAGAGCCATCGACCATTGGAGACTTGAGCGAAATCAGTGTTGTTTGGTTAAGCAAGACTGATGCGTTGCCTGCCTTAATATTGGGGGTCACTAAGTCGGGTTTGCCGTCGCCATTAACATCACCGATCGCTACTCCAAAAGGGCCTGCGCCCACGCTGAAGTAAACTTCACTATCAAATGTGCCATCGCCTTTGCCAATTAAAATAGAGGCGTCGCTACTATCAAAATTAGAAGTCACAATATCCAAGACTTTATCGCCATTAAGATCAGCGGTGGCAATACCGCTTACACCCTTGCCCACGGCAAAACTTTTCGCAGCGTTAAAGGTGCCATTGCCATTACCTAAAACTACTGAGACATCACTATCATTTGCAGTAGCGAAATCAAGTTTACCATCCCCATTAAAGTCGCCCGAAACAATTCCGTAAGGCGAGTTTCCGACTGTAACATTGGTGGGTGCGCCAAAGCTGCCCAAACCATCGCCCGCCAGAATAGATACAGTATTAGCGTTCAGATTTGCAGTGGCAATATCGATTTTACCATCGCCGTTGAAGTCCCCTACGGTGGCAGCGGCAGCCCCTGCACCTGCGCCATAGCCGATGGCTGCGCCAAACGTGCCGTTACCTGCACCCAGCAGGACAGAAACATTATTGCTAGCAATATTGGTTGTAATTAAATCTGCTCGACCATCTTTATTAACATCGGCAACCACGACGCTGTGGGGTTCTTTACCGACTGCAATCAGAGCCGGAACAGTGCTGAAGGTGCCGTTGCCACCACCAAGAAGAATGGAAATATTACCAGGACTTGACTCGTTGGCGGTAACGATATCTGCAAATCCGTCATTATTAAAGTCGCCCGTTGCCGCGACCTCGGGTTCTCTACCGTTTACTTGTAGAGAAACGGGAGCGCCAAAACCACCGGAACCGTTGCCAATCAGTACAGAAGCGGTGCCATTGGGTTGGTCTTCGCCGTTACCCACCAAGAGATCAAGAATTTTGTCGCCGTTGAAGTCTGCCAAAACAACAGCTTTGGATTTTGTACCGGATGCGAGCGGAATAGGAGTGCCAGAGGCAACAACAAATTTGAGGGGAGATGGGTTTGTCATAGGTTACTCAACTGGATTAAAACTGAGGTAGAGCTGTGGATAGTCTTGGCACGTTCAACGATTTCTCGTCTGTTCTGATGCTGCTCATGATGCAGCGATTTTGAACCGATGAGTAAACATCGCATTACGCAGTTTTGACTGGCACATGCATGGCGATCGCCAGCATCAGTCAACCTCAGTATTCCCGGCTTTTTGTAGACGTAACCCTGTGACAGTTGCCTCTGTCGGTACGAAGTTTAGTACAACGACCGACTCACAAAGACCGACTAAATTGAACCCGACATAATGCGATCGCCCCCCGGATTCAGCGGCGTATTGACACCATCTACCGTCACGTAAATTCCGGTTGCCTTAACACCCTTGGGTGGTGTTTCTGGTGGCATTAATTTAACAAATACCGAACCTTCAGCGTTGGTATTAAACTCACCGCAGGAAATGGTCTGCCCATTGGCAAGCGTGAGCCACATCCGGTAAATTTGGTCAGGCGGCAGAGGGGGTAAGTTGCCCAAAGACACGACTACCTCTTTCCATTGTCCTGGTGTAAACAGAAGCGTTCCGGCGGCATCTTGTTTACCATTAAGGGCAACGAGGCGGCTATTCGGGCGCTGGAGAATGGCGGCAACCCGATCGGGTTCCGTCCGTTGGGCAAAGCTGAGCGCTTGCCGGAGGCGGAAATTGTCGGCTCCTAATAATAGCGCTAGCAGCATCGCTAGACCTGCGAGAATTTTACCCCAGCCGATCGAGGGTGACCCTTGCGGTATCTGCGAAGCAGGGCGCAACACGGGTTCCATCTGAGCTGAGGTTGCATTTACCGAAGCATTCGCCGTTAAAATCTTGTCCCGCAGTTGGAGCGGCGGAGTCATCATGGGCATTCCTTGAGGCGTTGACCAGAGGCTAACCTGTAGGGCGTGGACTTCTGCTAATAGCTCTGTATCTGCCGCTAAGCGTTGTTCAACCTGCGCCATTTCTTCGGGCTCTAGGTCACCCAGTACGTAACCTGCAATGATTAAGTGATCTTCTGTTGATATTTGAGTCATCTTTCCTATCCCACCGCGTCGCCTAAAATTTGTCGGAGCTTAATTAATCCTTGTCGGGCATGGGTTTTGACCGTACCCAGGGGCAAACTCAACTGTTGGGCAACTTTAGACTGACTCAAGCCTTTGTAATAGTTTAGTTCTAACACTTGCCGTTGGTTGTCGGAGAGTTGGGTGAGGGCTTGCCGAACGGTTTGTTGCTGCTCGGCAAAAGAGGCTTGCTCTAGCGGAGTTGGGGCGGAAAATTCAAGCGGGGTAGTTTGTTGCAGTCGATCGCTCATGCGTTTCTGGCTGCTGCGACTATGAAATTTGTTGATGGCGCGCGATCGCGTCATCACGCCTAAATAGGTGCTTAGTGCAGCGCGGCTAGGATCAAAGCGTTCCTGCTTCCAAAAGGTGAGAAATACCTCTTGAGTTAAGTCTTCGGCTTCATCCGCCCGATTCAAAATTTTGAATGCAACGGTGTACACCAAACCACCATAGCGATCATAGAGAACGCCGAGGGCTTGCTGCTGTCCGCCTCTCAGGAGCCGGATCAGTTCAGCATCGGCAGTATCAGCTTGAATCCGAGGCATGTATCCAATCAAAGTATTTTGAATGATAAGATTGTACCTCGTTTTGAGTTAACTCAAATCTTGCACCTTTCTCAATAGCCCACCCTCGAATGAATTCGGGGCTAATAGACAAAACCCATTAAAATGGGTTGAAAGCCTGTCTGCCAAGTTCTTTAGTCCGTTTCAACGGACTTCGTTGCGTTAGCCCGGAATTCCAATTCCGGGTGGGTGTTGCGAGTGGTGCAAGATCTCAGTTGATCCAGTAGATGCACAAGAGCTACATATGACCCTACGCAAATACTTTAGGACAAGGAGCTTAGGGCGTGTTTTAAAAGTCCTATTAGTAGGCGCTTTAGTCTTAGAGATCCCCCTAAATCCCCCTTTTTAAGGGGGACTTTGAAGGGGTCGGTTCCCTTTATTAAGGAGGGTTAGGGAGGATCCAAGAGTTTTAAAACACTCCCTAAGCCCCTTAGAGGATGTTTGAAAAGTCTGATCAAGCACCTCAATTCTGGAGATCCCCCTAAATCCCCCCTAAGAAAGGGGGACTTTGAGTTCCGAAGCCCCTTTTCTTAAGGGGGGTTGGGGGGATCGAGCGTAAAAGTCTCATGATTTGCTACTTTTCAAACATCCTCTTACTGCTTTGACAGCAGCATAGCGTCCTAATACAATTTCATAGTGCTACAAGATGCACAAACAGGGCACGGTTGCCGCGCCCTGTCACTGTAAGCGGGTTATGTCTAGACTAAGCTAAAGTTGGTAGCAGAGAAATTTGCCTGATTCGCTAAAGCACCTGTTTGTGGGGCACCCAAGTTTGCCAGAACGCTAATATCGCCGCCGTTCGCTAAGTCTTTAGAGTAGACTAAGCGACTGATGCCCAGAGTGGTGTTAAAGTAGCTGAACACTCCCTCTTTGTCAGTAATGTTGGCGTTATTGGCGATCGCCTTTGCCGCACCCGCAGCAGCGGCAAACCCATCGGTAAGAACCAGAATGTTACCGTTGGTGAGGGTAGAAGATGTACCTTTTTGGAAGTTAATAGCGTCAATGTCCAAATCCCGAGAATTCAAGTTGAAGCGATCGCCGCTAATCTCAAAGTCTTTAATCACATCCGGCTTATTGAATGCATTAATGCCCGTACCGCCCGCGTTAGGAGTCAGCGCGCCGCCTGCAAAAACATTGCCTGCATACACAAACTGATCAGCGCCACTCCCACCTGTCAGCGTGTCCACACCTTCTCCGCCAGTAATAATGTCGTTACCGTCTCCGCCTGTAATCACATCGTTGCCAAGACCGCCGACCAACGTATCATTTCCTGCATCACCACTGATTTGCAACAACGTGCTAGTCGCTGATCCATCAAAGCTATCATTACCGTCACCACCCGAAAAGGCAACCAGATTCACACCCGTGTTCGAGAGATCATTCACTTTAAAGATATCATTTCCGCCCAAACCGCTGACATCAAAGGCTTCTGATGTGTCTACAGTCAAAGTAAAACGCCCAGCACCCGGTACGCCATCTACCGCGATTCGGTCAAAGAATGCTCGATTCTGCGCATCTTTTCCTAAGACAGAGCTATCAGCCTTAACCTCGGCTCCTTTAACGACAACCGTGTCATTTCCGGCATCTCCGCTAATGGTATCGCTGCCATCTCCGTCACTCCACTCCAGCGAATCGTTGCCATTACCGCCCTTCATCGTATCATCACCCTTGTCACCTGAAATAGTGTCATTGCCATCACCACCTTTCAGGATGTCATTGTCTGCACCACCACTTAGAGTGTCGTTGCCGACACCGCCATCTAAATCGTCAATGCCATTACCGCCCAGCATTGTGTCGTTGCCGATGCCGCCCGCTAGGATGTCAGCACCATTACCGCCATCTAGAAAATCGTTACCAACGCCGCCATCCAGATTATCGTTGCCTCTTCCTCCAAAGAGTTGATCTGAATCATCGCCTCCGTTCAGGGTGTCGTTACCAGCTCTGCCAAAAAGGATGTCGTCGCCCCCCAATCCCAAGATAGAATCATTTTTGTTGCTTCCTCGAAGGGTTTCGCTGCGTTGAGTTCCTTTAATTTTCGCCATGATTATCTTCCTTGTTGTGGGTATTGTGATGTAAACTTGCATCGACGAAAGCGCTTGTTTTACGGCGCAGAAAAATTCAGCTCATATTGATGAACTTAGCTATCAGAGCACCTTGCAGGTGAACCGTAAGAACAAAATGGGTGAGAGCGAATTAACGACTGTCCGGGTGGTTTAGGAAAGCGTTTTCGTCGTTCTGTAATTGATACAGGTGTCGCAAACGACTGGATTTAAATTAGAGAAAAAATCTTGAGTTCCCCAGGAATTCTCTCCCCGCTGAGGGATCGAGAGCGGTATATTAACGGCTGTACCCGCTCATGAGGTTCATACTTTGACTCATCCGCCTCTATTAATTGCCCAACTTACTGATACGCATTTATTTGCAGATGGCAGCCAAGAGATGTTGGGATGTCGCACGAATCAATCTTTTCAGGCGGTGGTTGCTAATATTAGTCAATTGCAGCCCCAACCAGATGTGTTGCTGCTGACTGGAGATCTTTCTCAAGATGAAACGGTGGAGTCGTATCGATATTTGCGATCGCTCATCGATCCGCTGCAAATTCCGACCTACTGGATTCCGGGCAACCATGATCAGGGTCTATCCGATATGGAGCAAGTTTTGAACTCTCCATTTATTTTGCCCGACAAACAATTTCAAAAAGGCGAATGGAATTTCATTTTGCTGAACACAATGATGCTCGGCAAAGTCCAGGGGCGGCTGTCGATTGCCGAATTAACGAGATTAGAACAACAGTTGCAACTGCATCAGCACCCCACGATCGCCGTATTACATCATCCACCGTTACCCGTTGGGGCAGATTGTATGGATCGAATTCGGTTAGAAAATTCCGATGAATTATTTGAGGTAATCGATCGCTTTCCCCAAGTTAAATTAGTTCTGTTTGGACATATCCACCATGCGTTTGAGCAGTTGCGGCGCAACGTTCGCTATGTGGGTACCCCCGCCACCTGTGTGCAGCTTAAGCCCCTGAGCGAAGTTTTTACCATTGACGATCGCCCACCTGGATTTCGGTTGTTGAGGCTGTATGCTGATGGGCAATATGAGACGGAAGTGCGGCGAGTTGCGATCGCCAATGTCTAACCTTGGCACGTAAGGGATCAGGTAATCCATGATCATGTTGTGGGTAAATCGGCAAGCGAGGCTGAAGTTGCCATCCGGCAGTCTGAAGCATCGCGGCAAGGTTTTCATCACGGGGATGAGGATAGTCGGGGTTGACTTCATCTTTAGGGCTGATGCCGCCGAGGTCGCTAGCGCCTGCTTGCAAACAGGCGATCAGTTGAGTCGATTGGGGAACTAGGTTAGGAGGAATTTGCAGCACAATATCAGAGGGCAATAGGTGACGAGCGATCGCCACCAGTTCCACTAGTCGCTCTATATCAAAGGCTTTTCCCTGCCAAGCTTGATGCTGCCCCGGACTATGAGGCTGTAGAATCACTTCTTGAATGTGCCCCCAACGGTGATGAACTTGGGCGATCGCCTCCAACGTTTCCACCCAATCTGCCTCTGTTTCTCCTAACCCCAACAGTAAGCCTGTGGTAAAAGGAATCTGTAGCTCTCCCGCCTGCTCTAGTTGCTGAAGACGCAATGCTGGCACTTTGCTAGGAGCATGACGATGCACGGTTTTTAACAGCGATGGCGTCATTTGCTCCAGCATTAGCCCCATAGAAACGTTCACGGTTTTCAGTTGCGCCATTTCCTCGCGGGTGAGCGGCCCCGCGTTTGTGTGGGGTAAAAAGCCGAGGCTAAGAGCCAGTTCACAGAGATCGTAGATTCTTTGGAACCATGAAGAACGGCGATCGCTCTGAGGGTGAACTTCGCCGCTGAGTACCAAAATTTCGATGACGCCCTGTTGTTGCAACGGTCGCAAAATGGCTACCGCTTGCGCCAACGTCATCCAATCATCTTGTTTTGGATCAACTCGAAAGTTGCAGTAGGTGCAACGGTTGAAACATTCGTAAGTCGGAACTAACGTATATGCAGGGCTATAAGTGACCGTTGAACTCACGCGGCAATCTCCAAGCACCGCACCAAGAACGCCCAGCGATCGGCAATCTCTTCAATCACCTTCGCCGTTGGTTTCCCTGCTCCATGTCCTGCTTTAGTCTCAATTCTGATCATTACAGGTGCATCGCCCTGATGCGCTGCCTGTAACGCCGCCGTAAACTTGAAGCTGTGCGCTGGAACAACGCGATCGTCGTGATCAGCGGTCGTGATCATAGTCGCAGGGTAGGCTGTTCCAGGTTTAAGATTGTGTAACGGCGAGTAAGCATAAAGTGCCCCAAATTCATCCACATTATCAGACGAACCGTATTCCTCGCACCATGCCCAACCAATAGTAAATTTGTGGAATCGCAGCATATCTAACACGCCCACAGCGGGCAGCGCAGCGCCAAACAAATCAGGGCGTTGAGTCATGCAGGCTCCCACTAATAAGCCGCCGTTACTGCCTCCAGCGATCGCCAATTTCTGCGACGACGTATACTGATTAGCAATTAGCCACTCCGCTGCCGCAATAAAATCATCAAACACATTTTGTTTGCGTTGCTTCGTGCCCGCCTGATGCCACTCTTCACCATACTCCCCCCCTCCCCGTAAATTAGGAACGGCGTAAATTCCACCCAGCTCCATCCATACCAAATTACTAGGTGAAAAAGACGGAGTAATCGAAATATTAAAACCGCCATAAGCATAGAGATAAGTGGGGTTATTACCATCTAACACTAGACCTTTTTTGTGGGTAATAAACATGGGCACTTGGGTGCCGTCTTTGCTCGTATAGAAAACCTGCTGAGTTTCGTATTGCGAGGGATCAAAATCAACGTTGGGCTGTCGGAAAAGACTGCTTTCTCCCGTCACCATGTTGTATCGATAAATAGTTTTAGGGGTGGTAAATCCGGTAAAGCTGTAAAAGGTTTCGGTGTCGTGGCGCTTGCCGCCAAACCCGCCTGCCGAGCCAAGTCCAGGAAGTTCAACTTCTCGCACGATCGCGCCTGTCAGGTCAAAGATTTTAATTTGGGTATGGGCATCTTTGAGGTAAGACGCAACGAATTGGTTATTGAGTAAACCTACGCCTTCCAGGGTTTCGGCAGCTTCGGGGATGATCTCTTGAACGGTACTGGGATTGGTGATGTCAATGGCGATCGCCCGTTTCCGAGGCGCATCTAAATCTGTTTCAAACCAGAAAGTTGTCCCATCATTATCAATAAAGCTATAGCTCGCTGCAAATTCAGAAATTAATTCTATAACCGGACTCCCAGGACTACCGAGATCCTTATAAAACACCATATTCTTAGGCTGACTACCCTTCCACACCGAGATGATCAAATATCGCCCATCCTCTGTAACACCGCCGCCAAAGCCCCATTCCTTCTGATCAGGACGTTCGTAAATCAATATATCTTTAGCTTGCGTTGTACCTAAGCGATGATAGTAAAGTTGTTGAAAATAATTAACATCTTCTAGTTTTGTTTCTTCGTTCGGTTCGGCATAACGCGAGTAGAAAAAGCCTTGATTATCGTGTGTCCAGGAAGCCCCCGAAAACTTAATCCACTGGAGATGATCGGCTAAATCTTCTCCAGTTTCCACATCGCGCACTTTCCACTCTTGCCAGTCGGAACCTGCTGTCGATAAGCCGTATGCCATGAGCCGAGAATCTTCGCTAATGGATAAGCCAGCGAGGGCAACGGTACCATCGGCTGACAGCGTATTAGGGTCGAGCAGTACTCTGGGTTCGGCATCTAAAGCGGGCAGAGTATAGAGAACGCTTTGGTTCTGTAAACCGTCGTTTTTGAAATAGAAATAGCGATCGCCTTCTTTAAAAGGACTACTGAACTTTTCATAATCCCAAAGCTGTGTCAGACGTTGCTTTAATGTTTCACGAATGGGGATGTCGTTGAGATAGGCAAACGTGACTTGGTTTTGTGCCTCAATCCAAGCTTGGCTTTCCTCAGAGTTAGGGTCTTCAAGCCAGCGATAGGGGTCGGCGATCGCTTGACCGTGATAATCATCAATTTGGTTAATAGTAGCAGTGACGGGATAGCTCAGTTTAGTGGGGATCTGATCAGACTGGGGCATGGGAAGAGTTCTCAACGACAGTTCCTAATCTAACGTGTTCTTTTGGATCATTGCTCACAAAAAAAGTCTCCTCATGAGGAGACTTTTAACGAAGTGCAGGAAAATAAATTTATCTGGAAGCTGGAAGCGTTGGCATAGACATACCTGCTTTTCGCCCATTTTGATTGGGCGTACCCGGTTCGCGTAGCAACACCTCACGGATGAGCCTCGCTGCCGCCCGCTGTGCCAAGCCGCCTGCTATGTGTTGCCCCATTTGGTGCAGTTCAGGTTTCAGAAACAGACGAGGTACTAGAGGAACCAAAAGCGCTGGATCAAATCCAGGCGTTTCACGCAACAACCCTACAATCCCTAAAATTCGATCTAGGTTACTCGGCGCGTCAGCAATGATCTTTTCAGCAGATTTACTATTAGCCTGATCATTCCAGCCTAGAAATCCTTCCACATTATGCTTAACTTGGTCTAAAGCATTCCGCCCCAAATCATCGACCCCTTTCACGATTTCTTCCGCTAACGAGTCTCGAATAAACTCTCCCCGCTCTGAGAAAAGAAATTCAACTGTCTGCTCTAACACTTGGTTAATGTCATAGTCTTGACTCTCCTGAGCGTTGTTGAGCAAGTTCTCTAACCGATTCCAGCGGAAACTGCCGTCTTTGAATAAAAGATCTTGCAGAGAAGTTCTTAGCTCAGGCGACTGATCGGTGAGCAAGCGCTTAGCCACATAAGGATAGGCTTTACTCAGCACTTTGAATTCAGGGTCAACATTAATTGCAATTCCTTCTAATGTCACCAAAGACCGAATAATCAAGGCGTAGTAGGCTGGCACCCGAAAGGGAAAGTCGTACATCACCTGAGAAAGTTGATCGGTAATGCTCTTAAAATTCAAGGCTGCCACACTAGCGCCTAAAGCCCCATCGAATACTGATCTCAGGGCAGGAATAATGGGCGCAAGATCCGTGTCAGGCGTCAAAAACTCTAGCTTTACATAGTCGTTTGCCAAACCTTCAAAGTCACGATTAACCAAATGCACTACTGCCTCAATCAAGCCATAGCGCTGATAGGGTTTGACTTCACTCATCATGCCAAAGTCTAAATAAGCCAGCTTGCCATCGGGCGTTGCCAGCAGGTTACCTGGATGAGGATCAGCATGAAAAAAGCCATACTCTAGCAGTTGTAGCAGAGAACATTGAACTCCGACTTCAACCATGTAGCGAGCATCCAGCCCTTGCTCACGGATTTCTTGGGTATTCGTTAACTTGACCCCATTAATCCATTCCATCGTCAGCACTCGCCGACCGCTGTACTGCCAGTAAATTCGGGGAACGTAGATATCTTGTACATGCCCATAGAGTTGAGCAAACCGCTCAGCGTTACGACCTTCGTGAGCGTAGTCCATTTCCTCAAAAATGCGGGCACCAAATTCGTCCATGATGCCGACCAAATCGCTGCGAACTCGCTTAACGTTGCGGGTTGTCCAGGCTGCTATTTGCCGCAAAATGTAAAGGTCTATCGTAATGAGTTGCGCTAAACCCGGACGCTGGACTTTGACAGCAACAGTTTCACCGCTCTTAAGTTTGCCTTTGTAAACTTGTCCTAACGATGCGGCGGCGATCGGGTCGGCAGTTAGCTCAGCATAGATATTTTCAGGGCGATCGCCCAATTCTTCTTCAATAAACTGATACGCCAACTCATTAGAAAAAGGCGGCAGTTGGTCTTGCAACTGCGTCAGTTCTTCTAAGTATTGAGGGGGCACCAAATCGGGGCGAGTCGAAAGCGCCTGACCAATTTTGATGTAAGCAGGCCCCAGCCCCGTCAGAATTTCGCGCACCCGAACCGCTCGCTTACGTTGATTCTTCTGAATTTGTCCCGTTTGCTTATCCCATAGCAACGACAAAACAAAGGTCACAAAAGTCCACAAAATCCCTAATAGCCGCCCCCATACCTCAAATGTGCGATGACCGTACTCAGCGGCGATCGCCTCTGGGTCGTATTGAGGCGCTTTTGGCTCATCGACCATATGAATCGACTTAAGATGCTCTTGGGGCGCAGGATAAGTTTCACTCTCCATCACAATGCCTGGAACAGGAGACGAGTTAGAAAAGGGAGTTATGGTTGGCATGGTTGGCGGTGAAAGAAAGGGCGCTAGAACTGTCGAGTTTTATCGGCGTTTTTTGAATGCAACTTTAGTCTTGACAGTAATTCTTACAGAATCAGTGGGCGATCGGGGTAGGGTTACGCGAAATAAAAGGTAGTTAAATCAGAACAATCCTGTATGTAACGCATTGTAACAGCAGCTTTAAGATTGTTCCCATCTTCCGCTAGATAGTTATTTCCCTAGCCTGGCTGAATTCCTTGCTGAAATGTCCGTACTGCTTCCACATGATTCGTCATTAGCAAACGGCGCTTCAGTAGATCAATACTGAGATCAGGTAGTGCTTCACTCTTGGAGGATGTTTGAAAAGTCTGATCAAGCACCTCAATTCTGGAGATCCCCCTAAACCCCCCTTAAGAAAGGGGGACTTTGAGTTCCGAAGCCCCCTTTCTTAAGGGGGGTTGGGGGGATCGAGCGTAAAAGTCTCGTGATTTGCTACTTTTCAAACATCCTCTTAGAGATTTTTTCATACAACGCTTGTTCCGCCTCAATTCTGAGATGGTGAATCGCTAATACGCCATCTTCCCAAAACCAAACTTCAGAGATTTGCAGCTTCTGATAAGCCTCAAGTTTATTAATGCCGCCGCTGGTCACAACAATTTCGATCGCCAAATCTGGACGCTCTCGATTCGAACCCAGCTTATAGGATTTATCAGCTTCTCTCCTAACAGATTCCGCCTCGTTCTCCAGTGTCATCGAACCCGTGGGTTTGTAGTCAATTCCAGTATGAAGTAGGTAGAACTCTAGCAGCGTTCCCAGTCGTTCCTTGACCGGGCATTCGTTGAATCTCTAATACTCCATTTAAAAAAGATAGCCTTACACCAGGGACATCTAGCATTGGCTCCAGGGTTTTGAACTGTTGCCACGTTAGTCCTGGAAAAAGAAAGGATGCTTCTTTTTTTTCGGTCGTTGTGCTCAGGGTCATGGCGATCGCCTCATCAATGCAGCTTTACTTAAAATAATTCTAGAACTAGAAACTCGTAGATCCGTTGTTGTTCGCGCAACGCCCCATCAATTCCATCTAGTTTCTACAAATCATGATCAAAACTAAGCGCTATTCAGCTACATTTGTACTAGCCTAACTTAGAACACCTGTACCCAATCAACCCAATGGATCACCATCCATGCCTGTATTCCCGATAAACTGTAACTATTACCCCTGGTCATCGTATCGAAATCATGCTGATCTCCCTTCAGATTGAAAACTTCGCTTTGGTCGATCGCCTTGACCTGGAGCTAGGCGCTGGGTTAAACGTTTTGACTGGAGAAACTGGCGCTGGGAAGTCAATTATTCTAGATGCGCTAGATGCGGCACTGGGCGGCAAAATGTCGAGTCGAGTGATTCGCACTGGGGCAGAGCGGGCAGTGGTTGAGGCAACGTTTGACCTCGATCCGGGTCTGCTAGGCTGGTTGGCAGAGCAGCAGATTGAATTGGTCGATGACGTATCGCTAGTCTGTAGCCGAGAGCTAATGGCAGGACGGAGCGGCGTGCGCAGCCGATCGCGGGTGAATGGGGTGCTGGTGAATAAGGCCCAGATGGATTCTCTGCGCGATCGCCTCCTCGAAATTACGGCTCAAGGGCAGACTCTGCTGCTGGGCAAAGCCAACCTCCAGCGCGAATGGCTAGACGGCTTTGGTGGCGCGCAGCTGGTTGAACAACGCGAGAGCGTCGCTGATGTTTACATGGCAGCACAGCAGGCATGTAAAGCCCTGGATAAACGCCGTCAGTTTGAGCAACAACGCCTCCATCAGCTCGATCTATTTGAGTATCAAGCCAAAGAACTAACTGCCGCCAACCTCAGCGACCCGAATGAACTAACCCACCTGGAACAGGAACGCCAACGCCTCAGCCACAGCGTTGAGCTTCAGCAGCAAAGCTATCAGGTTTATCAAGCTTTGTACCAAAACGATCGCGGTTCCCAAGCTTGCGCCGATTTGTTAGGCACTGCCGAAAGCACTCTGCTCGATATGTCTCGCTATGACAGCTCCTTGCAGCCCATTTTAGAGCTAGTAATTGAAGCAATGGCGCAAGTAGAAGCAGCAGGACGGCAGATTAATGCTTATGGAGAAGCGCTAGAAACCGATCCCGATCGCCTGCAAGTGGTGGAAGACCGGATTCTTGAATTGAAGCAAATTTGTCGCAAGTATGGTCCGACGCTGGTAGAAGCGATCGCCCATAGCCAGCGCGTTCAACAAGAGCTTGCCGAACTCAGTGGTAGCGGTCAGTCTTTAGAAGTTTTGGAGCAAAATTATCAGGCAATCCAGGCAGAGCTACTGCAAGCCTGTGTTAATCTGACTCAACAACGCCAGCAAGCTGCCCGCCAACTAGAAGCCCTCTTACTCAAAGAGTTAAAGCCTCTAGCGATGGACAAAGTTCAGTTCAAAGTAGAAATCACAGCCAGCCAGCCCACCGCCACAGGGAGCGATCGCATCACGTTCGTTTTCAGCCCCAATCCTGGCGAACCTTTAAAGCCCATGACAGAAATTGCGTCGGGCGGTGAAATGAGCCGTTTCCTGTTGGCGCTCAAAGCCTGCTTCTCTCAAGTCGATTCGGTGAGCACGATGGTGTTTGATGAAATTGATGTGGGCGTATCGGGGCGGGTGACCCAGGCGATCGCTGAAAAGCTGCATCAACTCAGTCATCGGCATCAGGTTTTGTGCGTTACTCACCAACCAATTGTGGCAGCAATAGCAGACCATCATTTTCGAGTTGATAAACAAGTCATTGATCCAACCGATGGCAAACGCGGCAAAGCCAAAGCGATCGCTTCAGAGGAGGAAGTGCGGACTGTGGTGCGAGTCATGCCGTTGAATGAACATCAGCGGCGAGAAGAGTTGGCGCAATTGGCGGGAGGGCAATCTGATCAAGAGGCGATCGCCTTTGCTGATTCTCTACTGTTGCAAGCTGCCAATACGCGCAGTCAGAACAGTCCATCCTTAACGGTTGCATCTAAATCAACGGCAAAAACTAAAACTCGTTCTAGATAGGAGAATGCCATGGTTTCTCAACTTTCACCAGCAATCATACATACAGCACTTTTAGGCTTGATGGCACACCCTGAAACGCCTAGATTCCTTGCTAGGTAAAGGATTTCAGGATTTCACTGTACTTCATAGAAATGGAAAGTGCTGAATATCGTCTCCCACGCTGGTACTGACAACGGCGACCAGAGTTCAAATGAATTTAACAAGTGTATTTCTAGTCAACCGGATAGTTGGATTAGCGAGACCATTTGTGATGTTAGTAAAACTGTTGCAACAGGAGGAATCATTTGGGGAGCCTGTATTGCAACTGATGCACTAGCAACTACTATCTTCCCTCCTGCTGGAGCGCTGCTACCTTTATGCAACGTTTTGGGCTTTCGACAATTGGCTAGTGAGTTAGCTAATTAGAGTCGCTAATGCCTTTAAGCACAGGCTAAGCAAGTTGATGAAACGGATGGTTCAGAGATCTTGGTCTTCGTTCAAGGCTCTGAACCATATTTGGTATGAAGCCATATTTGGTACAAAGTAAAATCTACAGATTCAGGCGCTTCAGGCGTTGCGGGATGGATGGGGAGTGATTTCATCCAGCAAATATAGCTGGGAGAAAACGCTTCCTGAGCTTAACGGGTGTGTGAGAATGGATATATGACTTCATTGATCGAAGAAATTCGTCAGAAAATTGCTGATGAACAGTTTGAATTTTCCAAACATGCTGTTGACCAATCAATCTTGAGGCAAATTCAGGTTCGAGAAGTTAGGGAGGCGGTCTCAAATGGACAAGTGATTGAGGATTATCCAACTGATAAATACAGTCCAAGTTGTCTCATTTGTGGTGTGACTCAAGCCCAACGAGTCATTCATGTTCAATGCAGTTATCCCTCTCGCCCCCTGCTTAAGATTATTACCCTGTACGAACCTGACCCCCAACGATGGAATAGAAATTTTACTCAGAGAAGGAGCCTTGATGATGAGTAATGAGCCAGAAACGCTAGTTGAACAACAAGTCACGTATACACTGCAATTCAATGAACAACTCTACGTAATTGAGAACGTACCTGCTCGTGTTAACCCTGAAACAGGAGAGCAATTTTTTTCTCCATCGACTGTAGAACATTTGCAACAAATCATTCTCTCTGAACGAGAACCCGATCGCTTTGCTGAAGTTCCTGTATATCAGTATGTAGCATGATGTGTGGGAATCTCTACGTGACCTAACTAGCAGGGAGTGGTTTACAGTCTCTTAGCCTAGACTCTCAGCCCTACGATCTTTTGTACTGCTTCAACAATTTGGGCAGGCTGCACGATCGTCAGGTTTTCCAGACCGCCATTGTAAGGTGTCGGAATATCTTGAGACGCGAGGCGGAGGACGGGCGCATCTAGCTCATCGAAGAGGCGATCGTTAATAGAAGCCGTCACTTCTGCGCCAATGCCGCCCGTCCGCATACATTCTTCAACAATAATGACTCGATGCGTTTTGCGAATAGAGGTACCAATCGTTTCAAAATCCAAGGGTTTCAAGGAAATTAGATCAATCACCTCTGGGTCATATCCTTGCTGCACTAACGGCTTCACTGCTGTCATCACATGATGTCGCATCCGTGAGTAGGTCAGAATCGTCACATCTTTCCCTGGGCGCACAAGCTCGGCTTTGTCGAGGGGTAGAACGTATTCGCCTTCGGGCAAATCTTCCTTGAGGTTATAGAGCAACACATGCTCAAAGAATAGAACTGGGTTATCATCCCGGATAGCTGCCTTGAGCAAACCTTTGGCATTATAGGGCGTTGAACAAGCTACCAGCTTTAAGCCTGGAACCCCTTGAAAATAAGCTTCAAGTCGTTGGGAATGCTCTGCGCCTAGCTGCCGACCCACACCGCCAGGGCCCCGAATCACCATCGGGATTTTGTAGTTACCGCCTGAGGTGTAGCGCAACATCCCCGCATTATTGGCAATTTGGTTGAACGCTAAGAGCAAGAAGCCCATGTTCATGCCTTCAATGATGGGTCTTAGCCCAGTCATGGCTGCGCCGACTGCCATACCTGTGAAACTATTTTCGGCGATCGGGGTATCCAATACTCTGAGATCGCCATACTTTTTGTGGAGATCTTTGGTGACTTTGTAGGAACCTCCATAGTGCCCCACGTCTTCGCCCAATATAAAGACTGAGGAATCGCGAGCCATTTCCTCATCGATGGCTTCGCGGAGGGCATTGAACAAGAGGGTTTCTGCCATGGGTGGGAACTCTGGATGGTCTAAATTTGCTAAGTTATCTAGATTATGATTTTAACGGGTTAGGGGGCTAATTCCTGCAAACCATTATACCGACGAACTGTTTAACCCATTCAATCCTGAAAATTCCTAGGTTTTAGGTGGATAAATGTATCTGATTGGACTTGATCAGATCTGTAGAAGTAAGAGACGATAGGTTTAGGTGGGAGCGGGAGGGGTATGAAGTTTAATATTTTGCATCAGGTTAAACAAAAAGTTAAGTCTATTCGATCGCTTAGAATTCAACCTACAACCTTGAAGCTGCTGGCTTTAGGGTTGGCGGCATTATTCGGTGTTCTGGTTTTAAGTGGCATTCAGGCGATCGCCCGTGTTGATAGCGCCGCAGCTCCGGCTACAGAATTCGCAGCCCAGCCCAGCCCAGCCTTCCCAATTACTTCATCTCCTACTCCATCTCCCCAACCGATCGCTAAGGCGTCTCCCTCCTCTAAGTCTGTGCCTCCTCCCAAGTTCAACTTAGCGGAGCGATCGCAGCTTCAAGCCTCCCCCAAAGTCCCAAGTCCTGCCCCTAGCGATCAACCTACAGTCGGTTCACAATCTCCTCAAGTTCGTCCAGCGGCTCTACCAGCGGCTAGCCCTTCTCCCGTTGTTACTCCCTCTCCTACTGCTGCTCCATCGCCTGCTGCTGCGCCTGCACTTGCTCCTATTACCCCCGTTTTTGCTGTACCCAACCCGGCATTAACGGTTCATATGCCTGCAATGGCGAACGCGCCCGCTGACCCGACTAACTATGGCGATCGCTACGCCACAGACATTTATGGCAGACCCGTCAACAATGCGCTTCTGGTCGTTCTTCATGAAACAGTCGGTTCTGCTAGTAGCGCTGTTAATACTATGCAGGCTCCCCACCCTAACGAAGACGATCAGGTGAGCTACCACAGCGTCATTCAGCGAGACGGCACGGTGCTTTACCTAGTTGCCCCCGAAAAGCGGGCGTTTGGAGCCGGTAATTCAGTCTTTAATGGGCCTAATGGTTCCGAGGCAGTTAAAACCCATAAAGATTTTCCGCCTTCAGTCAATAACTTTGCCTATCATATTTCCCTAGAGTCGCCCAGTGATGGGGGCGGTAATTCCCAAGCTCATAGCGGCTATACTAGCGAACAGTATCAGTCTTTAGCTTGGCTGGTTGCCTGGACTAATGTTCCCTACGATCGCATTACCACTCATCGAGCCGTTGATCAGTCTGGCTCTCGGATTGATCCTAGAAGCTTCGATGGTCAACAGTTAACAGCACAACTACAAAATTATCCGCGCGCCACGGCTCAGCAATAGACTTTTGTTCTCCTCAAAACAAAACCCCCATTCCTTGAAGAATTAGAGGGCTTTATTTGTCTGAGATATCTAAGAGAGGCTAGTCCAAGCTCGACTTTACCCACTTTAAATTGGAGCTATTCTCGGCGGTGGCTGAATTGCAGACAGGCTCTCAAACTTTTTCAGATGTCCAGTGTTTAACCGATATCAAGAAAAGTCTAGAGGAAATCTGCCAAGCTACAACCCTCGCCAAGTGGGGCTTTCAGAAAATGGATAAAGTCGAGCTAAGACCGTAGACCTAGAAATGCTCAAAGTTCTTTCACTGCCTCTGCAACTTGCTGCGAAACGAAGGGCAGAATTGCTTCATTTGTACTGTGAAGTTTTCCCTCCGTAAAAACCACTAGCAGGTAGGGGCGTTGATTGGGACTCTCAATATAGGCGGCATCATGACGGACTTGGCTCGTTAACCCGGCTTTTGACCAAACCTGGGCAGTGGGGGAAACTCCGGCTCCTAAAAATCCGCTGACTTGGTTTTCGGGGTCAGCCGCTAAATCGGCTGGGTCAAGGCTGCGTCTCATGAGTGCCATCATCTCCTGCGATCGCTTTGCTGAAACTGCCACGCCGCCAATGATGCTGTGCAACAACTTTGTCGAAGCATCGGTCGTCAAAACGTTGCGGTTCTCTAGCATCTCGCCCAAAAATGCCCGCTCCCGACCATAAGCGCCATCGCACCAAGTTTTGTGATTGACGTTAATGCCCTCTAACTCCACCCAGTTTAAAGCCTGAAAATAGCGATTGATGATGTTCCGCTGAGTTTTCCAGGTTTCAAAGGGCGCATCGGGCAATTCTGGACCACTAGTTGTTCCAGTCAGCATATCTATGACTAAGCTAGTGGCATCGTTGCTGGAATCAACAATCATGTCGCGTATTGCCCGTTCTAGTTCGGCTGAGAGTGACAGCATCCCTTTCTCTAGCCATTCATGAACTGCCACAAGATAGAACAATTTAACGATGCTAGCTGGATAAATCCGCTCGACGCCTCGGTATGAAAATCCCCGTGCGGAGTGCTGCCAAAACTCTTGAGGCGTTAGCGCACCCCCCGTATTGACGGGCACCGGATCGTCATAAACTAGCCAAGTGAGAGCAATTTGAGTGCGCGCCAAATCAGGGAATTGTGCCCAAGTTGTCGATAGAATGCGATCGCCCCACTGTTCTAACTGTTCATCTCGCCGAAAAAAAGCCATAAGCAAAATCCTCAAAGCCCTAAAGATGAAGTAATAAAATCAAATCATAAATTATGGTCACCCTTCTCCAACTTCAATCTGCTTTTGATGCAGGTCAACCTCTTGAGTATCAATGTCTGGCAAATCTCAACCTCTACGATTCGCCCAAACTTCAGAGCCTTGCCACTCAAGCAGTCGCTGGACGACGGCTGCACCTGTGCCCTTTCCCGCCTCAACAAGCCGGAAAAATTCAAGGTCAAGCCATTCAGGTCTATCTGCACGAAGACGACTATCCGGGTTGGCTACCGTTGGAAGATATTGATTTAATCGAAGTGGCAGAACCCGAATACGAGCCAGTGCCAACACTTTCAGCCTCTGAAATTCAAGCTCGCATCCCTCAAATTATTGCCTACGCGCAAGCCGCTATGTCACAGCCCAATTTTTACCTTTGGGGAGGCACCGTTGGCGCAAACTATGATTGTTCGGGGTTGATTCAGGCTGCATATATGGTGAGTGGCATTTGGTTGCCCAGAGATGCCTATCAGCAAGAAAGTTTTGTCCAGAAGGTTACCTTCGATTTGATGAAGCCAGGAGACTTAATTTTTTTTGGAACGCCTGAGACAGCAAACCACGTGGCATTACATTTAGGCGAGAAACGCTATATTCACAGCTCAGGGAAAGCTCAAGGACGCAATGGCATTGGCATTGATACTTTGTCAGAGCAAGGCGATGAAGTGAGCCAAGCTTACTACCAACAATTTCGGGGCGTTGGTCGTGTCGTTGCCTGCTACCAACCGAAAAAGCCTTTGCTGAAGCCAGAACTGAATTAAGCTTTAAAATCAGAAAGAGTGCCGACGACTGACCGTGTTTCGTCTCGGCACTCTGACTGGTTCGCTCCTCACACCTCTAGAGAATAGCACATCTTCTTCAGGTGTGTCTTGTCTTTGCCATACTTGTTACATTTGTGTGTCGGTAGCCCTGAAACCTAAAGTTCTGAAGGAGCAAGGATACCTAGACCGTCTTCTAAAAGCAGATGTAGGAGCGATCGCACGACATCGATCAACCCCAGTCGCACCTGACTCAGTGCCGGGTTAGTTACTTTAACTTCACTAAAAATCAGACAATCGGCATAAAAGCGGCAAAATGCTTGACTCAACCCACGCGCCTGCTTTAACGTCCTTTCTGGCTCAGAGAAATTGCTGACGAGAGAAATCTCATCGACGCTTTGGCAGATTTGCCTCATTAATTGGCGCTCAGATGGATGTTGACATCGAAGCGAGGCGTCTTCTCTCAGCCAAGGTAGGGGATCAACAATGCTTTGACCTCTCGAAAAAACCGAAAGTTGAATCAAATCTTCCTGCATTCCTAATCGCAGCAGTGAGCAACACCGAGCATGAACGTGCTGAGCCAGTAAGATATCCGTGGAATTACGGGGAATATATTTATCATGCGTAATTCTACTGATAGAATAGGGCAAGTCAGTAGAACTACGCAGATAAATTGGAGGGTTTGTCTCCCCGTTATTCGTCTCATTAGGTAAATTCCTTAGATCTTGGGGTAAATTTTTTAGATCTTGGAAAAGATAAATTAGAATTTCTAGCCATTTAGCTAATCCTTGATCAGCAAGTTTGAGGGTAATCCAACCCGCAGAATTTGCTTCAAATGAAAAGCTTTTCCAAACTAATTGAAAGGAAGGAAATTGAGCCTCAAAATTGTTTGATTTAGCTGTCTGAACTAGCGCTGCTGTCAGCTTTTGAGCTATTTCTGTAGCAGGCTGATTCCAGGATTTCTCTAAAAAGAGGGCGATCGCAGATACGTAGGAAATCTGAGTGCTATTTACATCTAACTTTACCGGGATTTCACGAGTAGTAATAATCTGTGGTTGAGCCCGGTGAATCGCATCTAAAATAGGACGTACAGACCCATTAACGTCCTGATTTTGCGCTTCGATGTTGACAGCTTCATGTATCAGATGCTTCACCAACAGTCGCAGCCCAGGATAAGTTGAAGAAAAGCTGTCTAAATTCACAGAAACCTGACCTAAAAAATTCAGTAGATCACCAGTTTTAGAGAGATTTACTGAGAAAAATTGAATATTTGTTTGAAGGTAAAATAAAGACGCTGGGAGGCAAAGATAAAAAAGACGTTAGGAAGTGTTCATTGCGTAGATGTTTCCGTAGTTTCTCTCTACTCTATAGAAAAAATACAAAGCTAAGCTTGTCTTACCCTAATGAATTGCTCCGAGCATAGGGGGTTAAGTCAAGCTTATCCAAAACAAGATCTCTAACCCTCAGTTCAGAATTCCCCCGTCTTAACTGATTTCTATGGCTCCCTTCTATGTATTCAGTATCATCACAACCTGAGAATTCCCGTCCTTTTCTAACCTGGCAACGGATTTTAGATTGGGCACAGGAACATTACCGCTGTCGCACTTTTAACAAAGATGAGCGAATTCCCGCCCGTGCAGGTCTGCTTTATCTAGTCCAAAGAGGTGCAGTTCGCCTCGTTGGAGAGGCACAAGTTACCGCTAATACCAGTAGTTCTCGCGTTCCCCGAATTAATTCAGAAGAGGCCTTCCTAGGCTTCGTTGGCGCTGGACAACCCTTTGAAATTGTGGCGCAGTCGCCCTTCAACCTCCAGAGCTTTGCCCACGTTGACCAAACTTCTGTCATCTGGCTCTACTGGCATGATTTAGACAACTGGCCTCACTTCCGTCGGGAGGTGCTAGATGCGTTCCGCTATCAACATCAGCGCAAGCTGTTGTGGCTAAGTACATTGGGTCAACGACGAACAATCGATCGCCTCCTGGGGTTCCTTACCCTCTTGATTGAGGAGTTTGGCGAACCTTGCGAAGCAGGGTACTGTCTTCCTTGGACATTGACCCACGCCCAAATTGGTAGTGCTATTGGTTCAACTCGTGTAACGGTCACCCGGCTCATGGGTAAGTTGCGTCAGAAAGGGCTGATCCGAACCTATGGAGATAACCTTCTTTGCCTGCCTGCCGAAGCCGTTGTTCCACAACGTCAGCAGCAGTAAGGGAGTAGCAATGAAATAACGTCCCGATCCGCCCCCTAAATCCCCCAAATTGGGGGACTTTGAAAGGCTCGGAAGTCCCCCAAAAATGGGGGATCTAGGGGGCTAGCAATCTAGCGCATCCCACTGGGACTTTATTTCAATGCAGATCCCCAACGTCTGAGACGAGGCTTTTGAAAAATAGACTTTGAATGTTTACGCAGGGGCATCAACATTCAAAGTCTATTTTTTTAGGAAAGATTAGTTAAACGTGAAGCTTAATTTTGTATCTACGTAATCTTACGGGGCTGGCACAAAGTCGTGGCCATAGCCCGATCGCGCCCCTACCTTAACCACTACAAGCTGCATGGGTTGGTTGCGATCGCCCGATGGCAAAAACTTCACTGTACCCGTTGCGCCTTGAAACGTGAAACCTGGCTGGGCGATCGCTTGTAACACGGTTTGGCGATCGCCCCCACTTTTCAAGCCTTCTGCTAACGTCATCGCCGCATCATACGCCATTGCCGTCCGCCAATTAACATCGCCTCCCCAAAGCTGCCGTGACTCTTGGGCAAAAGGCGAATTAGGGTTTGACAACAAAATCCAAGGAACCGCTACCACCATACCTGCCTCCGCGCCGCCTGTTTGCAGCACCTTGGGGTTGTATAAGCTATCGCCGCCCAAAATTTGTAGCCGCTGCTGATTCGCTGTAATAACCTGTAGAGCGGGGGCAAGCGTGGCTGTGTTCGCTGCCAACACTAAAACCTGCGCCCCTTGTTTGGCAGCTTGGTCTACCGATTCGGCGGCTCTAAATGCCGGACTTGCCAGGTCATATTCAGCCACTATCGAACCGCCATCGCTGGTTAATGCTGTCGTAAATTCTTCTTTGAGAGATTTGCTGTAGGAACTTTCAGAATTGTAATAGAGGGCTGCATTTTGCTTTTGCAGCGTGTTGAGCATGTAGCGCGATAAAGCAGATGCTGTGAAGCGATCGCTCGGCACCGTCCGATACACGGCGTTCCCCAAGCTCGAAATCTGCACAGAGGTACTCGTGGGAGAAATCATGACTAATCCTCCCTGTTGATAGATAGTTCCGGCTGCGAGGGTCGCATCACTGCCAAAATGCCCAATTACGCCCAGGACTGAGGCATCCTGGACTAACGCTGTTGCGACTTCTTTAGAAGTGTTAGGGTCGTTATCATCGTTAACAATCAAGACCTTAAGCCGTACACCGTTGATACCGCCTGCCTGATTCACCTGGGCCTGAGCTTGAGCCACCCCTCTCAGAATTTCTGATGCCGGGTTGCTAGACTCGGTGGCAGGAACAGCGACGGCGATAGTGTAAGCCCTCTGAGCGCCAATTTTGGCATTGTTGAGGTAAATCAGAGATTCTGGGTCATTGCGGTTGCTCTGAAGGGCGGCTTGGAAAGAAGCGATCGCCCCTGGAAAGTTTTGAGCCGCGATCGCTGCCGCCCCATTTTTCTTATCAGTCGAAGCCCCCTCAACCATCAGCAGTTTCTCGCCTAAACTCAGGCGATCTTTCAGCGATGAAGAATTATTAGGGTCAGAGTTAGCATTAGGAGACGTTTGGTTTGGGTTATTTGCCGAGGGTTGACTGGCTCCAAACCGATTGGCAAACCACCACAACCCACCCCCAATCAGGGCTAGGGTAACCAATAGAGACAGAATGAGTGCGGGAGTATCGTTTTTCTGGGACATGGAAGGCTCAAAATCAACAGAATCATACAAGCCCAGATTAACGCCTAAAACAACCGAGAAAGCAGATTGTAAATCAGACGAAACACCGTTGCTACTGCCACTGCAATAAGTGCTGAAAAAACAGCTACTAGCAAAATTACCTGAATGGGTGTTCCCGTCACTCCCAGGGTGCCAATAATCCCGCTCAAAAAGGGAACAAACAGGACTAGTGCCAGCGTAATCGCGGCAATAATCATCAAGTCAACTTTTTCAATCCAGCGCCGCGACTGAGCAAACACCATAACACCTAAAACTCCTGCCAGAACTAGCCAAAAACTAGGGTTGATCGCAGTTCCCAGCAGGCTAGCCAGGGCGATCGCCAGCAACCCGCCCTCAAACCCAGTAAATGCAGCCCCACCCAAAATTTCTAACGTCGAAAAGGGGCGCTGTTTAACAGGAGTCACGGGTGCCGGCTTAGGCGCGATCGGCGGCGCAGGGGCAACGGGAGCAGGCGGAGGAGAAATCACGGGCGATCGCCCTGAACGAGGTGCCGGACTGGGTGTAGGACTGGGCGTAGGACTGGGCGCTGGACTGGGTGCCGCAGCCGTAGGTTTTAACGCCGCTAACACCTCATCTGCCGATTGAAAGCGTTGGCTAGGCGTGGGCAGCAGCATTCGGTCAAACACTTGGGTGAGGCGATCGCTGATCTTTACTTCTGATTGCCACTTCCAGCTATTGCTATAGGCATCATAAAGTTCACTCGGGTCTTTTGCGGTCAGCAACATTAGGCAAGTCACTGCCAACGCATACAAATCAGTTGCAGGGTATACCACATTGCCCTGCATCTGCTCGGGCGGCGCAAACCCCATTGAGTAAATGCCTGTAGAGGCTCTCCCCGCCCCTGCCAAAGGAGCCGTCGCCACTTGCTTAACTGCCCCAAAATCTAGCAGATAAAACCGCCCATCCCGACGGCGCATAATGTTCGAGGGCTTAATGTCTCGGTGAATAGAGCCGTTCTCATGGACAAACTTAAGCACCTTGAGGATTTCTTCTAGCAGCTCAATCACACCCGCCTCAGAAAACTTGCCCTTCTGAGCCAGTTCCTCCTCCATGTTCTGCCCATCGATGAATTCTTGGACTAGGTAGAAGAAGCGATCGGGCTTACTAGCATTGCGGTTCGGCACATCCAGTTCAAAAAATGCCAACAGGTCAGGGATTTGCGGATGGTTGCCCAGTTGCTCTAACACCTGTCCTTCTCGCTCAAATAGGCTTTGCGCCAGTTGCAGTTGATCGGGGGATAAATCGCCCGAAGGCTGGAATTGCTTAACCACGCATTGTCGCATCGCCGGCGTGTAGCGATCGCGCGCCAAATACGCGGCACCAAAGCCACCTTGCCCCAATAGTCGAATAGGCAAATACCGCCCCAACAGCATCAGCGGCATTCCACACGTCGTGCAAAATTTTTGCTGAATGGTTTTTAAGGTCGTGATGTCATCTAAATCTGCAAAATGATTGACGGGGCGAGGACAACTGGGACGAGTGCAGCAAATTTCCATAGAGGTGCATACGGGCGAAGAGAAAAGCTTGATCCACCCAACTCAAGATGGCACATGCGGTGCATCGCCTATCAGTGTATCGTCTAAGTTGTTTCCAGCGTCAGAGGCGTTAAGGTTTCGGGCTTTGCCCCGTTTTCTTCGGGCGGTGCTGGCTTGTAGGTGGCAAACTGAGGCAAAATCTCGGCAGTAAAGGCTTCAGCCGCCTTAGACCGATAGCGGTTAGGGTTAACAATGACTGATAAAGTTCGGTTAACCACTACCCCCTCAATGCGGGATCGTTGAAGCACACCCATCTGCAATTCTTTTTCAATGGCAGAGATAGAGACAAATGCCGCGCCTAAGCCTGCCTGAACTGCGTTCTTAATCGCCTCAATGGTATTTAGCTCCATCTCAATCTTTAGCCGTCGGGTGTCAATGCCGCAGCGGGTCAACACCTGGTCGATCACCTTGCGAATGGTTGACTGAGAATCTAGCGCGATGAACTGGAGCTTATACAAATCGTCTTTCTCAATGTGTCCTGCCCTCGCCAACGGATGAAACACAGGCAGAATCAGCGCCAGCTCATCTTCGGCATAGGGAATGATATCGAGAGAGTCGTGCAGCTCGGGGGGGATTTCGCCCCCAATAATTGCCAAGTCAATTTGTCCGTTGGCAACACTCCAAGCGGTGCGTCGAGTGGAGTGAACGTGGAGCTGTACTGCCACATCGGGATATTTTTGGCGAAACAGCCCTAGCATTCGGGGTAGCAGGTAGGTGCCTGTGGTTTGGCTAGCGCCGACAATCAGCGTGCCGCCTTGCAGGTTTTGCAAATCTTCGATCGCCCGACAAGTTTCTTGGCACAGGCTAAGAATGCGATCGCCATAGCTCAAGAGCAGATGCCCTGCCTCTGTTAACTGCGCTCGTCTACCGCCTCGGTCGAACAGCGGAACATCAAGCTGCCTTTCCAGGTTCTGCACCTGAAGACTGACCGCCGGTTGAGACACATAAAGACTATCAGCAGCCCGCTTAAAACTTCCTTCAGCGGCGATCGCCTTAAGAATGCGTAACTGATCCAAAGTAAAAGGAAGATCAGACATATCTAATTTAATCTGAAACGAAAAGGAAGCCTGACAACAAAACGAATAAACGGGGCTTGGCAGATCACAGTTTGACCTACAACAGGCTTAGAGGATGTTTGAAAAGTCGTCGGTGTTACATCAGAGTGTAAGGGCGCGGCATCCGGACGACCACTTTTCGGTGAGTCCGAGAAATTTTGTGCCGAATGCCAAGCCCCTAACGATGATTGGCGATACTTTTCAAACATCCTCTTAGACAAACATCTTAATTAACTCTTACCTACCTTAAGGCTTTTGGAGAACCAACGAACATCTAGACAGGGTTGAATGTTACTTTTACCCAGACATCGGCTGAATTGCGGCTGAGAGACCATCAAATCGAATCAAACAATTGTATCTGAAACTCCTGATAGATTTGGTTTTTCCGCATTCGCCCTATACAGTTTTATGAAGCGCGATCGCTCTGCTTTTACGGGTATCATCCGTACTCATGCTGTAACTGACGCAGTGGAGAGTTTTTAGGGCATTTCATGAAGCAAGAAGCAATCCAAAATTTCTTGAACTTACCAGGTCTGGGTGGGGTTGCCCTCTTGAATGGGCGATCGCGTCCGTATTTTCATGGATTCCGCCAGTCTCTCAACTCCAATCAACGCGAAGCCCTGGCTCAAGGGATTCAGCAGGTGATTGATACAACGCCTGCCGATTTTCAAAGCTTTGAGTTTTACTTCAGCGAGCATCGAGTTTATGTTTATAAGCTTGACTACGGGACGACGCTCTTGGTGGTCGTCCGCCCGAGTCAGGTTGCCGCTGATTACCATGCCCAGATTGAGGCGGTCAAGGATATTTTGAGGGCTGAGGAAGATCGGGCGATCGCCACTTTTCAAACCCTGGCTGCCCAGTCAGTTCCGAACAATCATCCCAGCTTCTTGACCCAAACTCCTGTAACCCTGATCCAACCTCCCGACTCCATTGTCAGCCTTAAAGAAACCCTGACCACGATTAACCATCTCAGTAAACTTGCGACCCAGTATTTGGGCACTATAGTAGTCATCAATTATTGGAAAAATAGCCGCCCTGAATCAGATTGGTTAAAGCTGTTTCAGGTTGAGCGATCGGCTCAGTTGATCTTTTTAGGGCAAACTACCTCCAATATCTCTGATGCCTCAGCCCTCACCCTAGAACAACATGAATTGATGCAAGCCTGGGCTGCTGCGTTTATTAAACGTTGCTCAAAAGTAATTCGTGACTTTCCCAAAATGGTCAAACAGATGACCCTCAGCGATCGCCAAAAAGCCTTCCTACTGACCGCACACCCCCCTACCCCGCCGGAGAATTAGACTGCATGGCTAAAACTGTCAGATTAGAACCGATCGCCCAAGAGACTTCTGTTGCCACTAACGACAACCTCCTGTCGGTTTTGCTCAACAAAGATCTGGATGTACTGCGAGAATGTGGTGGACGCGGCATGTGCGCCACCTGCCACGTTTATGTCCGTGAGGGCATGGAAGGGCTTTCTCCCATTAACCGCCGCGAACAACGAACGCTAGAAGTCATTACCTCCTGTAAAACCAACTCGCGCCTTGCTTGCCAAGCTTGTGTCTTGAGCAACGGCGTCGTGGTGGAATTGCCTCCGGGGATGTACATTAACTCCATTAAAGACATTGAAGATTTGATTGGGCGACGGGCTGAGCAAAACTTGTTGCACTCTGTAACCGGGCAAGTGTTGGTCGAACAAGGGAAGTTGATCACGCGATCGATACTTAGGCAAATTGAAACTACTACAAACTTCCAGTTTTCAGAGTTCTTCAACAAGAGTAACGATGTTTAGCGGGTCAGCACGCTAAATGCGCACAAAAAAGCGGGGTTTGCTAGAAACCCCGCCACATTAGGAAGAAAGATCAGTATTTAATTCGCCTTAAGTCAAAGCTTCCAGGTAATCTTTGACTCGGTTGCGACGCTTGGGCTGACGCAGCTTTTGCAACGCTTTTGCCTCAATTTGCCGAACCCGCTCGCGCGATAGGTCAAGGGCACGCCCAATCTCTGCTAAAGAGTAGGGCTGACCATCGCCTAACCCAAATCGCATTTTAATCACATCTTGTTCACGGCTAGTCAGGTCGGTTAGAAGCTGCTGCAAATCCCGGTGGAGTGCTTCCCGCATCAACATGTCTTCAGGGGACACGCCATCGGTTTCCAATAGGTCGCCCAGTTCAGTATCACGATCTTTACCGACTTTGGTTTCTAGTGAAACCGCCCGAGGAACTCGCAGCAGCACCTCACGCACTTGTGCCGCTGTCATGTCTAGCTCGACCGCAATGTCTTCTAGGGTGGGCACTCTCCCTTTTTCCTGGGAGATTTTGCGCTGTGCCTTTTTGATTTTGTTCAGCTTCTCGGTGATGTGAACGGGGAGGCGAATCGTCCGGCTTTGCGTGGCGATCGCCCGAGTAATGCCCTGCCGAATCCACCAGTAGGCGTAGGTGCTAAACCGATAGCCTTTGGTGGGGTCAAACTTTTCGACTGCTCGCTCTAAGCCCAGGGTGCCTTCTTGAATCAAGTCCAGAAGCTCTAGCCCTCGGTTCTGGTATTTCTTGGCGACAGAAACCACCAGACGCAGATTGGCTTTGATCATGTGATCTTTAGCGCGGGTGCCTTCTGCTTTAATGTGGTCTAGCTCTTCGACCGCCACCTCGACAATTTCTGCCCAGCGGCGTTTGCCCGCTGCCAAAATGGGTTTGAGTTCAGTCACAGAAACGCCGCCTTCAGATGCCCAGCGCTCTAAAGATGGACGGTGCCCTAAGGTAGAGGCAAGGCGATCGTGGGCTTCGATCAGTTGAACATATTGCTTAATTTGAGGATCGCCTTCGGCAGCAAGATTGCGGCGCTCGACTAGGGTCATATAACGCTGAACGTTTTGCGCTTCAGAAACTTCTTCGTCTCGACCTAACAGGTGAACACGACCAATTTCTTGAAGGTAAAGACGCACAAGGTCGGTGGTGCGACGACCTGCGTTTTTGTTTAGACCTGCAGAGTCAGAATATTCGAGTTCGAGGCTGACCACATCTTGCTCAAGTTGGTCAACATCGGGTTCGAGTTCGTCATCGTCGCGTCGTTGAAAGTTAACGACACTGGTTGACCCTTCGTAGTCTGCATCAGCGTAACTGTTTTGTGCTGTCATAGCGTTCGTCTCAACTGCTCCAAATGATAGGGGCGTTTCTACTGATTTAATGAATATTGTTCCCAGTAGTAGGGGCTAATGATCTAGGACTCTAAAAGGATGCCCAGAGTTTCCTTGTCCCATACTTTATTTATGTTTATTCAGTCATCGGGGTGAAGAAGCTGGATCTGATGCCTGCTTTGTTGAGCTGAGATTAGAATTGGGCTGAGATTAGAATACCCAGGGTTTAGTGTTGCAGTGTTACCCATACAGAATACAGTCCCCGTTAGGGTACTTCCTGATAGAGTTAGTGAAGGGTCGATGAAGATGTCAGATTGTCCCATTATTTATTTTTCAGAGGTTTGACATTCACTGCTTGGCAAACCCAACGCGGGCGATCGCTTCTTTGACAAATACTTTGACAAACTCATCCCGTTGATTCAGCCGAAATTGCTCTTGCACGACTTGGCTCATGCCGCCATCGCCCCAGTCTTGGTCTCGTCGGAAGTACTCAATAAAGCTTTTGCCCGCAATGCGGATCAGGTAGGCGGCGGTTGCGCCTTGAATGGCTTTACCCACGAGAAAGGTGCCGATGTTGGTTTGGAGGGCGATCGAGAAAATTTCGATCGCGCCTCTTACAACGCCCAAACTTACTAAAGTTTTTGCTAGAGAAATAGCCAGCTCTTTGCCGCGCTCTAGGTTAATGTCACAGCCGTAGACTTGCCCTAGCTCTACAACCATTTGGGCGTTAATTGCGGCAGTAGCGAGCAGATCAATAACGGGCGGCGTGGCAGATACAACTCCAGCGCCGATCCATTGATAGCGATCGACAATTTTTTCTGCCTGCCGCAGCCTTTGCGCATCAATGAGCTGGCGGGTTTCTTCGCCCAAGCGCTGAGATTGGAGCAGGATATTGTCTGCAACCAAGTCTTCGCCTTCTGCCCGGAGGACGGCTGCCATGCGGCGGAGTAGTGGCACAATATTGGACTCGGGCTGGAAGAGTTCGCCGTTGTCGAGCCAGACGGGCTGAGGATTGGCGGTGATCGCCACAACATCGGCAGGCTGACTAAAGCTTCTAACTCGTTCCTGAATCCGCTCTAAAATTGCCGCTTGTTCATCGGTGGGGTAAAGGTCGGTTTTGTTAAGTAGAATAAGCGATCGCTTGCCAATTTCCACCAATGTACGCAGGGGATCGTATTCAGATTGGCGCAGGTCGTTGTCGAGGACGAATAGAAGTAAGTCGGCTTCGGCAGCAAGTTGGCGGGCATGGCGATCGCGCTCCGTTCCGGCAATGCCTGCTTCTAAGATTCCTGGAGTGTCAGTAATTTGAACTTCCCGGTCTAAGCCCCTTAAGCGAAATTGATAAGTTTCGCCGATTGTGGTGGTGCCCATCGGTGCGCCAACTTTTCCCACAATCCGCCCCATAATGGCATTGACGATCGATGTTTTACCTGCCGAGCCTGTGCCAAACACCACGACCCGCAACTCTCGCCGAGACAGGTTTTCCTCAATCTCGCGGGTGCGTTCTAGTAAGGCTTGTTGGGTAATTTCATCTTGAATTTGGTCAACCTGCTGCCGAACGGCTTGCAGGTTTGCTGTTGCCGCTTCGGTTTTTTGTACAGGAGCTTTGGGCAGGGAACGCCGCTGTTTAGGGCGAAGAAATAGGAAAGCGTAGTAGGCGATCGCGGCTACCAAGGCTACAACTAGTAACAGCAGCAACACAGACAAAACGTTCGCTAATAGAGGAGAGGCTGTAGCGACGCTGACATAAATCCGCGACAGTGAGTCAGTCAACCAGATCATCAAGCCTAAGGTAAGGATGATGCCAACAATAATAGTCAGAAGGCGCGATCGAGACATCAATAGCTCCGACTTTCCCAAAGAAATAAGATAATTCTGAATAGTAAACCAAAAACCTAGTAGCAGTCCAAGGAAACTGAAAAGCTCTTGAACTACTGCTGGCGATACATCATCAGAAGATCTCTCATCGCTTGCGTAAGGTACAACGCTTATTCTCTAGAGAAGCTATTACTTCTACGGTTGCCACTGCCGCTTTCTTCGCGGGGCTTCGCCTTGTTAACTCTGATTTCTCAACCGAGCCATTCTGCTCCGTCTAGCTCAGCGATCGCAGCATCTTCTTTGGCTTCGCTCGACATTTCTACAAATGCAAAACCGCGTTTTCTGCCTGTCTCTCTGTCTGTTGGAAGGCTAACACGACTGACTTCGCCGTATTCCGCAAAAACCTCTTTCAAGTCATCTTCTGTAGCCTGAAAAGACAGGTTGCCAACGTAAATAGTCACGATCCTCTCCAAACCATTTGAAATACAGGACACAGCTTGATATCAGCTCCCAGGAACAGATTATTCCTCTGGGCTTCACCACCGCTGATTTGTTTGCAATCATAGCCGATTTGCCTAAAAAACGCAGCAAACGGTCAACCTATTTTTCGCTTTTTGGAACGTTCATTTCTTTTTTAATACTGCCAATTAAAAATTGTCGAAATGCATGGAAGCCTACTAACGAACGATCTTTCCCATGTAATCGCCCCATATCCGCGCAGCATCTCCACTGCTCCCGCTGGTGGGGGTATTGTCATCGTTTCCCAACCAAATTCCGGTGACTAATGTTTGACTGGGAATGTATCCAACAAACCACAGGTCGATATTGTTATTGGTGGTTCCTGTTTTGCCTGCTTCGCCCAGTCCTAAAGCGGCAGCGCGTCCGGTGCCAGATTGCACAACGCCTTGGAGCAGTGAAGTCATGGTGCCTGCCACTTGGGGATCAAGGATAGGAACGTTGGCTTTGGCGTCTTTTGTATAGTCGTAGATGAGGCGGCAGGTGTTGCGATCGTTGATGTTAGTGCATTCGCTGCCGTCGAGGATGCGGTTAATCGTGTGGGCTGGGTTGCGAACACCTTGATTGGCGAGGACACCGAAGGCGCTGGTAAGTTCTAGCGGGGTAACTTCGCTTTGCCCTAGAATCAAGCCGGGGACGGGGTTAAGTTTGGCGGTGATGCCCATGCGCTGAGCGGTTCGCTCGATGTTGCCGAGTCCAACATCTTGGGCAATGCGAAGGGCGATCGCATTTTCAGAGGCAGCAATGCCGCTGTACATATCCATGCTGCCACCACCAGAGCGACAGCCATCGAAAGTTATTCCACCCCAGTCTAGGGGAGCGCAGGAGTAGGCGGTGTTAGGAGAAATACCCTGTTCGAGGGCAGCGGTATAGGCAAAAACTTTGAAGGTTGATCCCGGTTGCCTCAGGGCTTGGGTAGCGCGGTTAAACTGGCTGGCTTGATAGTCAATGCCGCCGACCATTGCCAATACTGCGCCTGTACTGGCGTTAAGGGTAACGACTGCGCCTTGGGAAAAACCGCCTGAGCCGCCGAACGTGTTGACACCGTTACGTAAGGCAGCTTCTGCTTGGGCTTGGATTTTGGCGTCGAGACTGCTTTCGACAATGAAGTTGCCTTCTTGGGCCAGTTGGGTGCCGAGGAGAGTTTCGAGTTCGGTGAAGATATTGCTATAGAAGTAGGGCGCGATCGTACTTTGGAGTTCTTGAATCGCATCGGGGTTGATGTCGATGCGCGATCGCCTTGCTCGTTGCGCCTCTTCCAAACTAATTGAGCCTTGCTGCGCCATGTTGTTAATGACGCGATCGCGATACTGTACCGCTGCATCATAGTCTTGCACCGGGTTGAAGCGATTGGGTGCGGGTAAAATGCCAACTAGCGTGGCTGCCTCTGAAAGCGTCAGTTCTTTGGCAGATTTACCAAAATAAAATTGCGACGCATCTTCAAAACCGTAGAGGCTGTTGCCTAAATAGACGCGGTTGAGATAGGTCAGCATTAAAAAGTCTTTACTGTAAACGGTTTCTAGCTTAAGAGCAGCGATCGCCTCTCGCAGTTTCCGCCCAGACGAGTCATCAGTTCCGACATAGTCTCTAAAAATGCTGCGCGCCAACTGTTGGGTAATAGTACTGCCGCCTTCCCGAATTTTGCCTTCGCGCAGGTTGGTGACCAAAGCCCGCAGAATGCCGAGCGGGTCAACGCCAAAGTGCCAGTTGTAGCGAACATCTTCGGAGGCAATGACCGCTTTAGGTAGGTATGAAGAATATTCGGCGACTTGTTTTTTCTCGCCGTGAGTCCGGTTTTCAATGGGGCGCAGGGGCGTGACGCCATCGCCTGAATAGACCACAACAGGCCCTTGAATAGAGACGGGTAGAGGACGAACAGAGAATTTCTGCCACTCGTAGCCAATATAGAGGGCAGTCATTGCTGTTAGCCCAGTGAATCCATACAGTCCATATCTCAGTGTTCTAACGTACCAGGGGGGTGGATTGTGGAACTGAATTCGGACGGCAGCAGCGAGTTCTGGCGGCCCTAGGGTAAGCACGTCTCCATGACGCAGAGCTAGTTCGGATAAACGCCGTTTGCCCCGATAAACGCCATTAGTAGATTTTTCATCTTTAAGAACAAAAAATGAGTCGCCTTGGCGCTTGTCGCGCGTGAGGGAAATGTGGACTTGGCTAACCACTGGATTGCGCACCACAATATCGCAAGACTTAGAACTCCGCCCCAGCAGATAGTGCTCACCTAGCAATGGATAAATGTCGGCTTTTTCAGCATCGGTATCTTGTACCCATAGCTCTGGTACTTTGGCATTGGGCTTGAGAACGAGCTGCGAAAAGTTGACCTTGGCTTGAACCGTTCGTACAGCCTGAGTAATAGCTCCCAGAAAGGTTCTGGGCGGTTGGTTGGGCGGTTGGTTAGGAGGTTGAGGAGTCATGCCGGAATGCAGGAGAGGTTAAGCCTGTAAGTACAATTTAACTTGCCCCAAGCAATCTAACTTGCCCAGGTTTTCAAACTTGTTTGAGTGATGCAGAACTAATTCTGCTAGCCCAGATTTTAATCTTGGGAAGGCTGGGCGATCGCCGACGATTTCTCAACCATCTTCTAGTCCATGATGTTTGGTCACGCATCATTCTAAGTCGGGATTCAATACTTTGTTCAAAATCAAAGCTGCTCAAAATCAAAGCTCTACAGTTATTTGTGCCTACCTCCTGACGACTCAAAATATCTCTAGAAGGGTACTCCTTTGCTTGTCACGGTTTTGCTAATCACTGCAAGGTCACTTGGGGAAGTGGATGCTTCTTTGAGCTTGCCCAGTTGGGTCAAAGGCACGGTGCATCCTGCTTATTTTCCGGAAGAAGCGTGTCACTCATAAAACTGGGTACTTCTGGGAACGTATTTCCTCATCCTTCTGTCTTACTTGGAATAACAGCACCCCGTTGCGAAACAAACACTCGGTTACTTGGGAAGAAGTTGAGGAAATAAATTATGGCATCCGACTCTAGTTTGACTCTTGATATCAAAGATTTGATCACAGACCTAAACAACAAAAAAGCCTTTAGACAGTTGGACTTAGGCGACATTTTTGGGTTTAACACCAACAGAAGCAACAAAGTTGTAGGTAACTCAGATCTAGGCGATTTCTTCAGTGGACTCAGCAAAGTTAACTTTAGCGACATCAAACTCGACAAAATTGATTTTGGTGATTTCTTTAATGGCATTGGTAGCTTTTTCAGCAACGTTACCGGAAAAGACTTCAAAGTTGACAAGTTGTTTAGTGATTTGGGTGACGTTAATTTGTTGCAAGGCATCACGCTGGGCAGTTTGTTTAAAGGTCTGAGCGATCAAGCTTTCCCTATGTTTACTGGGGTAGAAGTGAATGATTTTATTGAGGTAATCGACGCATTTGATGCCGTTGATAACTCTGGAAACGTTGATTTGCTGGGAGGTATTGGTTCAGTGCTAAATGCCTTAGGTAGCTCAGGTCTTCTGCAAAACTTTGTTGTCAATAATCTGCTGTTTGGCGGTGTTGGCGGTGTTGCTGGAACAGTTCTGAAAGGCTTGGCAAGCAACGATTTCTTGCGCGGTGGAGACGGTATTGACAAACTGCTGGGTCAGGTAGGTGATGATCTGCTGAACGGTGGTGGCGGTGGTGATTTGCTCAGAGGCCTAGTGGGTAATGATGTTCTCGCAGGTCTTTTTGGTGATGATGTTTTGGATGGTGGTAATGGTAACGATACGCTTATCGGGGGTAAGGGCATTGACGAGCTGATTGGTGGTAAAGGTAACGATCGCTTTGTTGTTGAACTGAATGGTAGCAATGACATCATTAAGGACTTCAAAAATACCTTCGATCGCGTCACAGTTCTGGGCAAAGTAGACTTTAGCGACCTGGATATTTCTCAAAAGAGCGGTAGCACTATCATCAGTGTGGGCAATCAGCAAATTGCGACATTGAAGGGCGTTAACAAGGCTTTGATTAACGCAGCTGACTTCTTGTTTATCTAGGTTGTTCAAGGATTAACTGAATCATTGGGCTGCATCTTTTAAGATGAAGTTAGGATGGCATGAGGCTTGCGCTAAAGCGTAGACTTCATGCCATTCTTCATTAGATAAAGGTTGATTGATCAGCTGAATTCCAAAACATTGACGGGCTGAAGTGGTCAGCGCATTAATAATAGTTTGAGGCTGAATTTTTAGAGCCAAGACGGCTTCGAGGGATTGTTCAAAGACTTGTTGAAAAAGTGCAGAGTCGGGGTTGAGACGCATAGAGCCATGTTGCAAGATGGCTGAACCTCGGCGCAGTTGGGCGCTGCCGATGAGCTTATTGCCGTTAGCAGTGACGAGATCGGCGGCTGTGGCAGTACCAAAGCAGTTGGGGCTATGGATGTAGCTGCGCTTGGTCTGCCCGTATTGGAGCGAGATGGAAAGCGATCGCCATCCTTCAATTAAGAACTCGCAAATTTCTCGATAAGCCTCCGCTCGACTTGCCGCAAACCCTGAAGCAACCACCGCATACGTTAAGTCGCCCTGATGAAGAACTGCCCGCCCGCCGCTGGGGCGACGAACGAGATCAACGGGCTGATCATTCCAGACCAATTGCCGCCATGAGTCGGGAAATTTTGACTGGTGATAGCCTAAGGAAAGAGCAATGGGCGACCAGGTGTAGAACCTCAGCGTGGGAGGATGCAAGCCTAAACAGTGCTGGTTAAATAGCCATAAATCTAACGCCATTTGAATATTCCCAGGTGCTTCGAGAGGCGGAATTAAGCGCCAGATAGGGGAGTTAGGGGTACTCATGGGAAACAAACGGCACGGCAACGAGTTCGCCTGCTGCTGCGCCGATGGTTACTTTAAGACCAGGTGTGACCGCTTTGGTGCGAATATATGCCAGTCCAAAGTGTCCTTCGGGCGTTGGGGTGCAGCTTGTGAGTTTGCCAATTTTCTCTTCGCCATCTGTGACGGGAGTATCGAGTTCGGCGACGGCATTCATTTTGATGCCCCAGAGCTGCTGTTTAACGCCGCGATAGGAATGGAGACGGGCGATCGTTTCCTGCCCGATGTAGCAGCCTTTGCTGAGAGAAATAGTCTGCCATAAGCCTGCTTCCAGAGGATTTACAGCGTCGGTCAGTTCTTGCCCAGAGGCAGGGCGACCTTGCTGAATGCGAAGTTGCTCCCAGGCTTGAGTGCCAAAGGGGTGTGCGCCTGCTGCGGTCAGGGTTTGCCAGAGCTGGGCGGCATCATGAGTAGGGGCAATGAGGGTGTAGCCAGGAGTTGTTAAACCGCTGCCAACTGCAACTCTGACTTCGACTCCACCGATCGCCATGAGTTGATGAGTGGCGTAGGGTTGGTGGGCAATCGCTCCTATGCCCAATTTCTCTACAAGCCCCTCTCCCAACACGCTAAAAGCAATGGTTGATTCTGTGACATCTTGAAGCTCAACTTTATCGGCAAAGAAGATAAATCGATCCATCCATTCAATCAATCTTTGGTTGTAGCCGGGGGACACGAGGAGAAGGACGGCATCATCAGTTACGTAGGCGGTGGCGAGGTCGATGGTGCGTCCGGTGGGGGTGACGAATACTGTGTCACAGCCCTGACCTGATTTGAGAATGTTAAAGTCGTTGGTGGTTTGATTGTGAAGGAAGCGGTGGCGATCGGCTCCAGTAATTTGAATTCTGCCCCAATGGGTGCGATCGCATAGCCCGACTTTGCCCGCTGCGATCTGCTCAATAACTGCGGCATCGTTACCAAAATGGGCAGGTACGCCATTTGTGAAGATTGCACCTGCTGCGGTTTGGAGATCTTGTAATAGCTGAGTCATAGGTGCTTAAAAGGGGATGTAGGTTCATTTTAATGGGTTATGGGAATGATGAATGTGCCGCATTAGGCAGTGGAACAGTTTGCATAAAAGACCGGGTTGTAAACGATATGAATGGAATAGGGCATTGTTAGTCAAGGTTAGGCAAGATTATTTGGCAAAAAGGTCGTTAGGCATGTCATGAAAATTCGCTACCTGTTAATTACTGCGTTTGTGATAGTTTCGACATTTAATGGGGCTAGCTTGGCTTTGAGTCAGAATAAGAAGCTGTCGCAGATGCAGCCGCTCTTAGTACAGCCACAGGCAGAGAAGCGGACACCAGCCGGACAGGCGATCGCCTTAAAGGATTGGGTGCGGTTGAGCGGCAAATTTTATAAACTGCGGCAGAATCTTCGCTAAATGTCTTTTTACCAAGAACAGATCCTTTCAAGAACAGCCTCTTTCAGGGTTCTGGGGTTGAGTTTGCACCGGAGAGACTGGTAAAGATTTGTCCAATTAACTGTTTCGTTTTAATATCTAATTTTTGCCAATCGACATCGCCTGTTTCATCGATCAGGGTCGTGTCAATTTCGACAATTAGATTAGTGTCCATGGCATTGAGGACGGGGCTGTAGTTGCGAAAACAGATTTGGTAGCACAGTTGCCACACATCTACAGTAATTTGCCGACTCTGGTATTGTAAGCAAAGCAGGTAACCAGGATGAGGGCTAGGAAGACGAACTAGAGCTTCTTGAAGCTCTTCTAATTCTTCAGGTGCAGCAGTTTCGAGCTGTTGTCGCAATTCTAGAACTTGGGTTTTGGTGGCTTCAGAAATGCCGTCCGCCCACATCTGAACCTCTTGGTACGTGCCTTTCCAGTGAGAGGTTTCGAGCTGTTTGCCGATGTTATCAATCACGCGAATAAAGGTGGGCTGCATCAGCAGTTCAGCCTGTTCCCATGCGCGAGTGTTGGCAAATTTAGGCATTGGTATCAGCAAAAAATCAGGGACATAAAAATCATCATAAGCACTGATGGCACATTGCGGAAATAGGAAGACAGGAATAGGTGAAAGCCCGATCGCCGCTTTTCGATCTGTCACATTTCTGGTCTGAAAGTTTTGCAAGCATAAGACACCATAGGGTAGAAACAGTTCCCTGATGGGAGGTCAAGATGGCTTCAGACAAGTTTCGGCGGCAGTTGCGGCAAGAGGTGGAGCGGTGGCGGTTGGAGGGGGTGATTAGTGCAGAGCAGTCTCAGCAGTTAGCAGAGCAGTACGAGTTTGCCAATTTGGATGGAGCAGCGCGCGATCGCTTTGTCGTTGTGGTTCTGGGCATTGGCAGCGTTTTGTTAGGGCTGGGCGTAATTACGTTTGTTGCAGCTAACTGGCAGGCAATTCCGCGCGAGTTAAAGCTATTGTTGCTGCTGACATTGTTTGTAAGCGTGAATGTGACTGGCTTTTATTGTTGGAGCCGATCGCCCGATCGCCAGGGCAGCGGACGGCAGCGATTGGGGCAAGGTTTACTGCTGTTAGGGGCAATAGTTTTAGGGGCAAACCTGGCGCTGATGGGGCAGATGTTTCACATCAATGGCTCCAGCGCTGACCTGTGCATTATTTGGGGTTTGGCAGTGCTGTTGATGGCGTATGGGCTGCGACTGACTTCTTTAGGCGCGCTGGCAGTTTTGCTAGTAGGAATTGGCTACTGGAATGGCATATCGGGTTGGGATTGGAATAATCCGCCCTCTGATCCGGTGCGTTGGGTCATCAATAATATGCCGTTGATTGCGGGGGTGTCGTTTATTCCTTTGGCTTACTGGTGTCGCTCGAAATGGTTATTTGGGTGGGGGGCGATCGCGTCTCTTTCCGCCCTATCAGTGATGCTTTCTCGGTTTGCTGAAACGTTTCCTTCGGTCTTTAATTTCTATGGAATTTGGTTGCTTCTACTCTTCACGTTGCCGTCTGCAATTCTCTGGAGCTATGACGATAGGTTATGGCAGTGGCTTTTCTCACGCTGGGTTCCAGAAACACAGGCTGCTCCAGAAACACAGGCTGCTCTGGAAACACAGTATTTTCGCTCGATCGCTCAAGGTCTAGCCCTGCTCTGCCTGATGGTCGTGATCTATGGCTTATCGTTTCATTATGGTTGGGAAGATAACCGAGTAGCACCTCGTACCGCTGAAGTGGGGCGGCTGATGCCAGAGAGATTGAAGTTATTGTTGAATCCTAATCTGCTCTTTTTTGTCGGATTGATGGTGGTGCAGTGGATTTATCTGGCTCGTCCTCGGCGCTTGGGCAGGTGGGGGCTAAGGCAACGTGATGGCATGATTCTGGGGGGTTTGGGCGTGATTGCTGCCGTGACTTTTTGGCATTGGACTGTTGCCCCAATTGTCGCGATCGCCACGTTCCTCTCTAACGTTCTGTTGTTTCTCCTGGCTGTAGCATTCATGCGAGATGGCTTAGCTGAGGGGCAACGCCGCATTTTTTGGAGTGGGTTAACGCTGGTGACCTTACAAATTCTGAGTCGCCTGTTGGAATATGAAACTGCATTACTGCTGAAGTCTTTGGTATTCCTGCTCTGTGGCGTTGGCGTGATTGTGATTGGGCTTTGGTTTGAACGCTACGTTCGCACCCTTAGAATTGATCCGGAGGATTGAGCCATGCGCAACTCATTGCGGTTACGGTTTTGGATAGTTTTGGCGCTTCAGATTGTTTTGATCTTGGCAGTTCCGGCACAGGCGTTTTATACGCAAATGAATGGGCGATCGCTAGTATTACAAACGGCTCCAGTTGACCCTTACAGCCTCTTTCAAGGATATTCTGTGACGCTTAGCTACGATATTTCTAATGGGCAAAACTTGTCTAAATTACCGGGATGGCCAGACGTTGAGGCGAAGCGAAAGACAAAGCGCGATCCGTTGAATTCTGATGAGACTACTAGCAGCGAGTTTTTTGTGATTTTACAAGCTCCGACTGATGCGGGTAACCGTCCGCCGAAGCCTTGGAAAGCGGTGTCAGTCGCCAGTCGTCGTCCTGATAATCTACCCGCCAATCAAATTGCGTTAAGGGGGAGCGATCGCCAAGGACGCATTCGCTACGGGCTAGAAACCTACTTCATTCCTGAAGATCAGCGGGATGACATTAACCAGCAAATTAGCCAGGCACAGGGAGAATCTGCTAAGCCAGCTTTTGTTGTTGAAGCTAAAGTAGGATCAGGTGGGAATGCGGTTCCCATAGCGATTTGGCTAAGAGACAAACGCTATCAGTTTTAGTACCACAGATTTAGCACCATAAAATTTTAACGCAGCAGGAACAGTAGGAATTGACAGAGGACTCAAAACAAAAAGTTAAGGTTCGGATTTTGCATTTGCTCAAAATGCAGGGGGCACAGACTGCCACAGCACTGGCTGAACAGGTGCAGGTGTCGCCGATGGCAATTCGTCAACATCTGCAAAGTTTGCAAGCTGAACGATGGGTGACCTATCAGGAGGAACGGCGTCCGTTGGGTCGCCCAGTAAAATTGTGGGAGTTGACGGTGCAATCGGGCGATCGCTTCCCCAATAGCCATGCCGACTTGATGGTGGATTTGCTAAAAAGCGTGGAAAGTGTTTTTGGTGATGCTGGACTGAGTCAACTAGTAGCAGAGCGCAGTCAGCGGCAGGTGCAAACCTATCAAGCTAAGGTCGCAAATAGAACGTGGCAGCAGCGGGTGTGGGCGATCGCCCAGCTACGGACTCAAGAGGGCTACATGGCAGAGGTGATTGAATTGCCCCAAGGAGATTTATTGTTAGTCGAAAATCATTGCCCTATTTATGCGGCGGCGCAGACCTGTCAGAAGCTGTGCGGGGCAGAATTGGAGGTGTTTCGGGCGGTTTTGGGCGCAGAGGTAACGGTAGCGCGAACAGAACACATTTTGGCGGGCGATCGGCGTTGTGCCTATCGCGTTTCTGTGATTCAGCTAGAGTATCTTTCTCCCCATGCTGTACAATAGCTGACGGAGAGGTGGCAGAGTGGTTGAATGCGCTTGACTCGAAATCAGGTTTGGGGCAACTCAACGGGGGTTCGAATCCCCCCCTCTCCGTTTTAGACCGTCACACCCAAGCAGCACTGTGACCTTAAACCTTTACTTCATCGGCAAAGCTAGCCCACCGAACAAATTGGAAAGGGCCGGCAACTGAACCCCAAACCACTTCGTCGGTTTCCGGGTCACGCCCGCGATCCATGCTCATGAACGTGCTATCAGTAATCTCAAACTCGTTATCTAAATAAGTCTGCTGCCCTTTACGAAACACCATGCAGGCTTTACCCGGTTCCACAACGCCCTTAAAGCTGGTGCCCGTCCATTCCACTAACATATCGCAACCGGGCATTTTTTCAATTTGATCGGAGGTTAGCGCCTGTAAACGAGGGATGTCACGGGATGAGCCGTAATAAGTTTCCTCTTCTCCGACCGTGTAGTTTTCAATGACAATGTGATCACCGACCACGACCAGTTTCAAAATTCGCATCCGATAGGGATGATGAAGTTCGTAGTCGTAGGCTTGCTCTAAAAACAAACTCACGCCTCCTAACAACTCTAGCGGCAAAGGGCGCATACAGACGCGAATGTGCGCAAAAAACGGTGGATTCTCAAACGCTTGTTCCTGGTTGCTAAAGTCCGATGCCATCCAACGGGCAAGGGTGGCGATGTCGGTGGAATGGGTCATAGATAGAAGTCATGTCGTTGACTTCATTATTTTACCGGACGGGGTGGCTCAGTATGGCATTTCTCAATTCAATGGGGTGCAGGCAAGGGGCTTAAGCCCCTTGTTCCATGAGTCAGGTTCACCTTATTTATTCAGGATGCTAGAACTCAGGACGCTAGAATGCCTCCTTTGAGATTTGCTGCTTTTGTGAAGCTCCGGCAACCTTGAGGGCGCGGGCTTCAAACTGGCGGTAGAAATTGAGCGGCAAGAGCTGTACCAGAGCAGCAGCTGCTAGGGTGAGAAGAGTGCGCCGGGGTTGCTCAAGGAGAATTTTAGGATAGGTGCCGATCGCCCGAAATCCTAATTCTAGAGCGATCGCCCCATCTCTTAATGTGACTGCCCGCCGCGCCAAATGGCGATACTGGTAAGCCATTGCCGCCGCTTTACAGGGTTCAATTTGCTTAGCAGCATAGGTATGAACCTGTTCTAGCATTTGCTCCCAAGAACTTAGCTTTTTCAACAGCTTGGCAGAACAACCATCAGAGTTAACTCGATACAGAGTCAGCGCCTCAGGAATGCCAGCAATTTGCCATTGAGTCGTCAGAGCAATCCGTACCCAGCATTCCACATCTTCGGAGGGATGCAGTCGGCGATCGGGGTTGAAGTAGGAGGGATTTGTCTCTAAGGGGCTATTGAATTGGATGGCATCGAACAATTCTCGGCGCATGACGGGCACCGAGCCGTTGCCGATGGGGGTACGGCAGAGTAAATCGAGCAGGGTAATGCCTTCCAGCTTAGAGAGTTGATAGATGCCGAGGGGTTCACTGGCTTCGTCAATCAACGCCGAGCGGCAGAAACTGACACCGACCTCTAGGTTGCTTTCCAGATGCTCGACGTGCTTGATCAGCTTGTCAGGGAGCCAGAGATCGTCGCCGTCTAAAAACGCAATGTAGTCGCCTTTGGCATGACGAATGCCCAGGTTACGGGCAGCGGCGGGGCCTTGGTTTTCTTGCCGCAAAATTTTGATGCGGGGATCTTTGAATCGGCTGCAAATTTCGACGCTGCGATCGGGCGAACCGTCATCAACTAAGATCAGCTCAAAATTTTCGTAGGTTTGGGCTAAAACAGACTGAACAGTCGCAGCAATATACTTTTCAACGCCGTAAAGCGGAACAATAACAGATACTTGCTTCATACTCTGAGGGGGCGCATCTCATAAACAGCAATGAATTTGAGGTGAAATCAAGGCTAAAGATTCATTCTCACGGGTTGCTGCCGCCTTAGAAAAACAACTGGAAAACAGTGTCATCTAACTAATAGATATCTCCGGGGGAAGAGTTTGAACCTATTGACTTAAGCCAATAGTTGGCAACAAGGCAGACCGAGATACACACTGAACCTGTGACCTTTTCTGGCAACTGTTTTAAAACAACAGTCTTAAAAGGCTCACTCTCTAGATTTTGATAACCACCTGACTCACTTAATCAACGAGATTTTGCTCCAACCTGACAGTTGTTGATAAGTTTATGAAAAACTCATGAAGATGATTGGTGTCTTTTGATACATGGTATCACTGAGAGTCTATCTAGGCAAACATCATTTTTTACACTTGGTCTACGATCTAAGAGGAGACCTGCGTTTCCGTCAAAACGTTGACAGTTCTTTAGTAAGAAGACTTTGAGATTGCACAGGAGCTGCCCATCCCTAGAGTTGCTCAGTATTTTTCTTAGAAGTATCTTCACAAAGACGGATAGTTTAGCCCGAGTTTATCCATAGGGTTCAAAAGCCCATCGCTGCGCAGGGTTGAGAAAAAGAAGTCCTTACATTTTTGGAATACCTGTGGTTCAGTAGAGCAGGGCGATCGCTATGAAGTCACGCTAAAGTTTCGTCTCAAGAGATAAAAACAATCATGACAACTGGCATTTGGGTTCTGGGTGATCAGCTGTGGATGGGACAATCAGCAATTCAAGGCTGCGTCAAACTTTTGAGCCAAACTCCGATAATTTTTATCGAGTCATGGCAGCACGTCCGGGAACGCCCTTATCATCAGCAGAAGCTAGTGTTAGTTTGGTCGGCAATGCGACATTTTGCCCAGGAGCTGCAACAAGCGGGCTGGAGCGTCACGTATAAGGCGGCAGAAGATTTTGGGCAACCGTTGCGAGATTGGGTGAAGGCAGAAGGAATTACAGAGTTGCGGGTGATGACACCTAGCGATCGCCCTTTTACCCGCCTGATTCAAGCCCTCGATCTGCCCTGTGAAATTATTCTCACTCCCAGCAATCGTTTTCTTTGGACGACAGATGAATTTCAGCACTGGGCGAAGGGGCGCAAAAGCCTGGTGATGGAGTATTTCTACCGCGAAGGACGGCAGCGGTTTGAGATATTAACAGAGGGGAAGCACCCGGTCGGGGGGCAGTGGAACTTTGACAAAGAAAACCGTCAGCCGCCTAAGACAGGGCTAAAAACGCCTGAAGCGCTGTGGTTTGAGCCGGATGATATGACTCAACAGGTTATTGATGAGGTGAAGCACGGCAACTTTTCGACCTATGGCAACATTGAGCCGTTTCGTTGGGGCGTAACGCGATCGCAGGCTCAGCAAGTCCTGGCTCATTTTATCGAAACTCGTTTATCCAACTTTGGCACGTATCAAGATGCGATGATCACTGGCGAAGAAACTCTCTGGCACGCGATGCTATCGACTTATTTGAACTTAGGCTTGCTGCAACCCCTCGAAGTGATTCGAGCCGCAGAACAGGCATATTATGACCAAAATCTTGCCATTAACAGCGTCGAAGGCTTTATCCGACAAATATTAGGCTGGCGAGAATATATGCACGGGTTGTACCACTACGCAGATGAGGATTATTCTCAACTCAACTGGTTTAATCATACCCAGCCGTTGCCTGAATTTTATTGGGATGCCGATAAAACTGATATGAACTGCCTCCACCAAACTTTGAAGCAGGTGGAATCAATGGCATACGGTCATCACATCCAACGGCTGATGGTGCTGAGTAATTTTGCCCTGATTGCTGGAATTTCACCCCAGGCAATAGAAAACTGGTTCCATTCGGCATTTATTGATGCTTACGACTGGGTTATGCAAACGAACGTAATTGGCATGGGGCAGTTTGCAGATGGAGGCATTTTGGCATCCAAACCCTATGCTTCTTCTGCCAATTACATCAATAAAATGAGCGATTACTGTAAAGGTTGTCGCTACAACTACAAGGAAAGGACGGGCGATCGCGCTTGCCCGTTTAATTTTTTTTACTGGGATTTTTTGGCGCGGCATCGTAGTCGTCTGACCTCCCAGGGGCGCATGAGTTTCATTTTAAAGAACCTTGATAAGATGACCGAATTAGAGCGACAGCAAGTTAGCCAGAAAGCAGAATCCTGGTGGGCAGGTCATTAGGCAAAATATTGAAAGAAAAATATTGGAAGCGAAATATTGGGCTGTTGCGAGTACAATCTTCACAAGTTCGTCTCAACTTTATTTAGCAGGATGCATCTTCCCTACAACTCCCCAGTAAGGTCAGACTGAGGCCACCAGAACCCCGCGATTCATGAACCAGCGTTTGACTGTTTTCTTATCCAGTAATGTTTTGATACTGACGCTTTTAACAGGGATTGTCACTGGCTTCCCTAGATTTGGCGCATGGGTCAAAATAGGGATGCAGCCTGCGATCGCCCAGGTATCTGCTCGTCAAGAGGCAAACTTTCAGAGCATCGGCTCGACTCAGCAAGCCGTTTGGAAAGTCAATGATTCTAATGCTCGACTGAACTACCAGGAAGCCGAACGGTTGCTTAACCAGCTAACAACCCTGATTTTCATTGTCGGGTCATTCCTCGGCTTAATCATCAGCTTGCTTCTAGACAGAGCAATTCGAGACAATCATCGGATCCGAGTGGCAACTCAAGAGCTAGAGCGGCTAGCCAATTTAGACGGATTGACTCAAATAGCCAATCGTCGTTGTTTTGAGGCGCATCTGCAACAAGAATGGGCAAGGGCTGTGCGCGAAAAAAATAGCCTGACTCTGATTCTGTGCGACGTAGACCATTTTAGGCTTTACAACGAAACCTATGGTCATCAGGCAGGGGATGATTGTTTACGGCAGCTAGCACTCGTCCTCGATCGGACGGCTAAACGACCAGGCGATTTAGCAGCTCGCTATGGGGGTGAAGAATTTGCCATCATTCTACCGAATACCAACACATCAGGCGGCATTGTAGTGGCGTACAGCATTCAGGAATCTGTAGCGCATTTGCAACTGCCCCAAACTGGGGCGGGGCGGAAAGTCGAGATTTCGTTAAGTATTGGGGTGGCGACCGTGGTGCCTAGTCAGGAAATATCACCCGCAACGTTGACCGAACTGAGCGATCGCGCCCTCTATACTGCCAAAGAGCGGGGACGTAATCAAATTGTCTGCTTAGAGCCAAATTTAGGTTTGGGCGATCGTTCGGAGTTGGGTTAGCTGAGGTTTAGTTCAGGTTTAGCCCAGGGGCAGCCTATGCCTGGGTCAGGCTCATGCGGCTGAGGAAGGTTTTGAGGCGATCGCTTTGTGGATAAGTTAGCACTTGGCGAGCGACTCCTTCTTCTTCAACGCAGCCCTGGTTCAAGAAAATAACGCGGTTAGCGACCTCGCGGGCAAACTGCATTTCGTGAGTGACCACAACCATCGTCATACCCTCCTCAGCAAGTTGGCGCATGACGCTGAGCACTTCGCCCACCAGCTCAGGATCAAGGGCGCTGGTGGGTTCATCGAACAGAATAATTTGGGGCTTCATGCAGAGGGAACGGGCGATCGCCACTCGTTGCTTTTGCCCACCCGATAGCTGCTCAGGGTAAGCGTCTGCCTTTTGCAATAGCCCGACTTTATCTAAAAACATGCGCCCGCTTTGAATGCTTTCCTGGGCAGACATGCCTAAAACTTTGCGGGGTGAAAGCGTCAGGTTTTCCAACACCGTCATGTGGGGGAAGAGATTGAATTGTTGAAAGACCATCCCCACTTCGGCGCGGAGTTGCCGAAGCTGTGACGAACTGAGCTGAGGCAGAGATAAGTCAATGCCGTTAACCACCAGTTTGCCGCCGTTGATTGCTTCTAGCCGATTAAAACATCGAAGCAGCGTACTTTTGCCGCAGCCAGAGGAACCAATGACAGCTACAACTTCACCAGGGGCGATGTTGCCTGTGATGCCCTTTAAAACCTTAAGCGGTCCAAAGTTTTTCTCAACCTGGTTAAATTCAATTGCGGGAGCGGCGCTATTCATAAAAATGCTTTAATTTGATTTTATTGGATAGAGTCAGACGTAGCACAAGTTACAGGCTTTAAAAGAGTGCATTGATACTCCATCTTGTCTCAAATATCGGTATCAAGATAGAAAACTCTCATAAAAATCAACCCAGATTTAGGTTTCATTATCATGATTAGAATTCCGCGATCGCGTTTTCTTCGTCTATTAGTACTGAGTTTCGTCGGCATTGTCTGTACGGTCACGTTTGCAGCCTGTGGGGGTGCGCCTTCGGGCAGTTCGGGTTCAGGCAGCACCATTCTCAAAGTAGCTACCGAGCCTGCCTTTCCGCCTTTCGAGTCGCAGGCTACTGATGGCACTTTAGAAGGTTTTGATATTGATTTGTTTAAAGCGATTGGCGAAGCAAGCGGCTTGACAATAGAGTTTCAAAGCTTGCCTTTTGATGGCATTATTCCAGCCCTCCAAGCCGGAACCGTCGATGGGGCAATTAGTTCTATAACCATTACCAAGGAGCGGGCAGAAACGGTGTCGTTTTCGCGTCCTTACTTTAAAGCGGGGTTGGCGATCGCTGTTCAATCTAAAAATACCGATATTACTGATCTTGCCAGCCTCAAGGGCAAGAAAATTGCAGTGCAAATCGGCACGACTGGAGCCAGTAAAGCCAAGGAAGTGGGCGCGACAGAAGTCCGAACTTTTGACTCTGCCCCTCTAGCCCTGCAAGAACTGACTAACGGCAATGTCGATGCCGTGATCAACGATGCGCCCGTAACGCTATACGCTATCAAGAGCGGCAACATTCCAGGCGTAAAGGTAGCAGGTGGATTACTGACTGAAGAGTTTTATGGCATTGCCATGCCGAAAGATTCTCCCAATTTGAAGAAGGTCAACGACGGGCTAACGACCATTTTGGGCAACGGTAAGTACCAGGAAATTTATCAAAAGTGGTTTGGAACCAAACCCCCAGAGCTGCCTGAAACTGCGCTTTAAAGATCTGCGATCTCCCAGAGATGCTACAGCTAGAGATACTGAGGTCGAAGCACCTAGATTAAGACGAGCCAGCCCCCTCATTCCAGTTTTATGTCAACCTATTTCGAGACTGTTTTTGAAGCCTTGCCCGTTCTGATTCAGGGCGCGGGTGTGACCGTGCTTTTGGCGGCATTGGGTACTGTTCTAGGCATGATCGCAGGGACTCTGCTTGGCATTGCCCGCCTTTCCTCTTCTAACATTGTCAGCTTTGCTGCCCGGTGCTACATCGACTTTGTCCGAGGAACGCCCCTGCTAGTCCAAATTTTTATCATTTATTTTGGTCTGCCCGGACTGATCAAAAGTATGGGCTTTAGCTTTTCGCTCAATCAGCTCACGGCGGCAGTGTTAGCGCTAACGCTGAATAGTGCGGCTTATCTTGCCGAAATTATTCGCGGCGGCATTCAATCTATTGAAATTGGACAGCGAGAAGCAGCGGAATCATTGGGCTTGGGCCCTATAGAAACCATGACTTACGTAATTTTTCCTCAGGCTTTTCGGCGCATGATTCCGCCCTTAGGCAACGAGTTTATTACGCTGCTAAAAGATACAAGCCTGGTAGCGGTGATTGGGTTTGAAGAAGTGTTTCGTCGGGGGCAGTTGATTGTGGCGCAGAACTATAAATCTTTTGAGATTTATACAGCGGTGGCGTTGGTTTATCTAGTGCTGACGCTTTTGTCTTCCCAGCTATTCGATCGCTTAGAGCGTTGGATGAACCCTGTAGAAAAGGCAAAGCGTAATGCTTTAAGGCAAGATTCATCGGGTTAAAACCCATAAAAGAGGGCAGACTTAGCGGTCTGCCCTCTTTTAATTTTTAATATTGAACGGGTTCAGCTTAAAATGCCTGGGTCAATAAGCTACTGAGGATCAGTTGCCTCAGCCCCTTCTCTATTGTTCTCTTGCTCCATATCGTCCCCATCTTGGGCATTACCGCTGCCATAGCGCCTTCTACCAAAACGACCCACGTTAGTGCGTTTCCGAAATTTGCGGGCGTAAGCTTGGTTGCGAAGCGCTTTTTCTTTCTTTTGATTGCGGCGTTTAGCCATTCTGAACCCCTTTGCAGATTTGAGCAGAGTGAAAATGTGGACAAAAGATTAGAGGGCTGGATTTTTGTAATCCAACATACCCTACAGACGGTCTATCTTATCACACTTTACGGCGCATGATGGTGACTGTTCGGAGATGTATCCAGCCGATCGCCATTAATAGCCCCAGACGAGAGGAATCTCTACGCAAAATTCCTACCTGCCAACTTGACCGCAAAGTCTAATGCTTCTTGGTGAGAATTAATTTGTCCTTCTGCCTGTGCCAACTGAACCGCTTCTAACAATTGCCCAATCTGCGGGCCGGGCGAAAGTTTTAGGGTCGTCATCAAATCTCGCCCAGTCAGAGGCGGCACAGGGTGCGCCACAGGATCATTGAGCGTCAGAAACCGCTGTACCAAAGGCGCGATCGCCTCTAGTTCTACCCCACCCGCGATCGCTACTAACACCCAAGCCGGGAAAGCTGCCCCCACGCCTCGGAAGAGAAAATACTGCTCTCGCAGTGATAAATCCGCTAGGTTCGGATTAGTCAGGAGCGACCCTGGCGGCATCTGCGAAGCAGCGCGCATGACTGTTAAAACAGCCTGCACCTCACTGCGGCTGTACTTCAGATGCCATAGCTCTGACTCAGCAACTTGGGGATCAGGATCAACCAGGCAAGCAAGTTTGGCAATTTTTGTCCAGCTTCGAGTCCCTTTTTGCTGCTCTTTTGTCCATCCGGTGAGTCCTAGCTCGTGCCATGAGTCTTTGAGTGCGATCGCCGCCTGGTCTACTGCTGCCACTCGTACCAAGCTGGCGGCAGTGGCATGGGGTAGCCAGTGAGCAAACAGCCCATCCTGCCATGCCCGCGTGAGGGCGATCGTGCCCTTTGCCGAATTGATTAAATAACTCAATTCGCCTTGCACCCGCTCGGCGGCAATATCTTGCAACAAGCTTGCCAATTGGTGAATAGCAGACTGAGTTTTGGGTTCTAAGGCAAAGCCAAGCTGTGCCGATTGACGATAGGCGCGCAGAAGCCGTAAGGGATCTTCCTTGAGGTTGGCAGGCGCAATCATCCGAATGGTCTTTTGTTGCAAGTCTCTGTAACCCTGTAAAGGGTCGATGAGTTGATCGGTATGAGGGTTGTAGGCGATCGCATTCACGGTAAAGTCGCGTCGCCAAAGATCTTCCTCAAGGCTATCGCCTACCTGCTGGGCAAAGTCTACCGTTGCGTGCTCAAAAACCACACGCGCAATTTGGCGTTCGGCATCCAGCAAAACGAAACCGGCGTGATAGTGCTGGGCGATCGCCTTTGCCGTTTTAACCGCGCCTTCGGGTAAAACAAAATCCAGGTCTAAATATTCGGCATGTCTACCCAGTAACGCATCTCTGACATTGCCGCCCACCAGATAAGCTGCCCGTGGCAACCATTCCAGGTTGAAGGGCCAAGTCTGTGGCGAAAATAGGGAAGCGGGTAGTTCTGGCACTTGCGCCAACTTATCGGGACAGATGTACTTCAGTAACAACAACTTGCTTGAATCCGGGTAGCGAAACGATATGGAGCCTCATTCAGGATAGATGGCTTGATGTCATTTGTCATTTATCACAAAGACGAGATGGCGATCGGGTATTTGTTGCATTTGTATTAATCTCGATGAGTGAGTGAGAAGAGCATGGGAGACAAGACTCCTTTTCATTTTGCAACAGCCTTCCTCAGTTCCCCCCTGTTTACCCAGAAGTTGAGATAAAGTAACAGAACCCCCTCATTTTTGACTCATCTTGCAAACGCGGAGAACAGTTCCATGTGTGTTTGTATCAATTGCCATTATGTCGATCGCTGCACCACTTACAATGCCGTTGAGCACCAACATCAGCAGCCTCATTTGACCGAATTTCCCGATTTTGAGGCAGTCGAACCCACCATCAACGTCAACATTCGCACCCATGATGATGGTATTGAAATGGAGTGGGACGTGGTTGCCTGCCAAAGCTTCAAGCAAGAAACTGGGAAATGGGCGAAACTCCGTCCTGGCGAGCTTGTCCCCACGTAGATGCTGGTTCCTATCTAGATAATGCTCTATTGCCTCAATCCAGCTTGTCCTAAGCCGCAGAACCCCGACGACGCTAAGTATTGTCAAAACTGTGGCAACTATTTGCTGTTAGACGATCGCTATAAGGCGATCGAAATTATTGGGCGAGGCGGGTTTGGTCGTACCTATTTAGCGGTCGATGAGACGAAGGCTGAAAAGCCCTACTGCGTGATCAAACTCCTGTTGCCCCGTCAGCCTAATATCAACCCCAAATCGGCAGACTTATTTCGGCAAGAAGCCGATCGCCTGGATGAGTTAGGGCAGCATCCGCAAATTCCGGCACTCTTGGCGCATTACGAATTCTCAACTGCTCAATATCTAGTGCAGGAATTTATTGATGGGCAAAACCTGGAAGAGGAGTTAAAAGAAGGGACGTTTACCGAAGCAGAATTACGGGAGCTGTTAGAAGATCTGCTGCCTGTTCTGAGCTTCATTCACAGCTTCCAAGTCATTCACCGCGACATTAAACCCGAAAATATCATCCGTCCCTACGCCAACGAACGCTATGTGCTAGTTGATTTTGGGGCGTCGAAGTTTGCGACAGGAACCGCTCTTGCCCGCACTGCCACAGTCATTGGAAGCGCCGGATATGTGGCTCCTGAGCAGGCAATGGGTCGAGCTGAGTTTTCTAGTGATATTTATAGTTTGGGCGTTACCTGTATTCACTTGCTGACTGGAATTCATCCGTTTGATCTTTACTCTGTCGGCGAAGATGCCTGGATATGGGAGCAGTATTTGCCTCAGCCTGTCAGCGTTCAGTTGCAGCAAGTGTTAAATAGAATGCTGTGTAAGGCGACTAGCCAACGATATCGCAATGCGTCAGATGTGTTGCAAGATTTAGGAAAGCAACCTGGCAGTTTGAAGCGATCGCCCACTCCTTCATCTCCCCGTCGCGCCGAGAATCCGCCTAACTCTGTTCCACCTAATACTGCTCAGCCTAATACTGCTCAGCCTTGGCGATTGGCACAAACGCTATTAGGACATAACGGCGGTATCACTGCGATCGCCATTCACCCGGCGGGACAAATTTTGGCGAGCGGCAGCACCGATCGCACCATTAAGCTCTGGGATTTAGATCAGGGCAAACTGCTGCATACCTTTGCCGGGCGATCGCTATTTTCTAATTTAGGACACCGCGATCGCATTAGCACGCTTACCTTTAGTGCCAATGGAGCGACGCTGTTTAGCGGCAGTGATGACGGCACTATTAAAGAATGGGATACGAATCGTAAGCTGATTAACACATTACAGGAACCAGGCTGGGGAATTTCAGCGCTCACAATAATGAACGATATGAGAACTCTGATAAGCGGTGGAGGAGATGGCGCAATACATTTGTGGGATTTGGAGAAGCAAGCATTAGTAAGTAGTTTAACTCAGCATCAAGATTGGGTCAGCGGATTAATTGTTAGCGGTGATAGACGAACGTTAATTAGTAGTAGCTATGATAAAAAAATACTTCTTTGGGATTTAAAAAATAATAATATTCTGAATACGTTATTAGGACATACAGAACGAATAAAAGCGATCGCTGTAACTTCTGATTGGCAAACTTTGATCAGTGGCAGTGCAGATAAAACAATTAAGGTTTGGAACTTGGCGCGAGGTGAGCAATCACAGTCTTTGGCAGCCTATGCAGATCAGGTTAATTGCTTGGCGATCGATCCTCACGATGAATGGTTTGCAAGTGGTTGTGAGGATGGTACGTTGACGGTGTGGGATATGGAGACAATCGAGCGAATTTGCACGATGCGACATGCTTGGGGTGTGAATGCGATCGCCTTTAGCCCCGATGGAGATTTGCTAGTGAGCGGCAGTGCCGATGAGACGATCAAGATTTGGGAGCGGACAGTATAATAGTTAAAACGATTCTTTCAAAAGCACTATGACAACCTCAACTTTAAAAGCCGATCAGCCCATTTCAATGCCACCACTCCGCCAGTGGATTAATGCAACTTGGGAAGATTATGTTGCGTTGCGGGATGCTCCTATTGGAGAGCGAATGAGGCTGGCATTTGACCGAGGGAGGCTGTGGATTGATATGGGTGGAGAAGGTATTAATCATTCTGGGGGAAGTGATCTGTTTGTAACTTTGCTGTTTCTCTGGGCAATACAGCATACAGAAGAAACCTACAGTTCATTCGGTCGCTGTTTGCTAGAAAAACCCAAAACTCAAGCCTGCTCTCCTGATTTGGTGCTTTACATCGGTGCAGATTATCCCCAATGGCGAGAGGGAGAACCCCGACGAGTTGATTTAACAAAATGGCGCGTCCCAGATTTAGTGGGTGAGATTTCTGACCCAACGCTCGCGTCAGATTTGGATGAGAAAAAACATCTTTATGCGGCTTTGGGAATTCCTGAATACTGGGTAATTGATGTGCGCGGACGGCAGGTATTTGCATTTTTATTAGATGAGAATGATCAGTATCAAGACTGCACGCATTCAGTGGCGCTGAAAGGGTTGGCTATTTCTCTGTTAGAGCAAGCTTTACAAAAGCTGAGTGAAGGAACCAATACTAGCGCCGCAGCTTGGTTTGCTCAAGAAATTATGAAACTGTAATACTTCGTTGAATCGCCAAGATTTATTGACTTTTCTGGATACTTTTCTTTTGATGGATATCGTCTTCGTCTGATGCAATCAAAGGTAGACAACAAAGGTCTAAGATAACTTATAGTTGACGGCTGTTCGTGAGGAATCCCCAATGGTTTTACAAACAACGCCAAGTGCCCTAGAAATCACCTGGGAAAGACTGCCCAACGATTACATCTTGCCCGATGATCCTGTGGAAAATATTCAACAACCCTTCCTAGCGGCTGCTCTGACTGATGCTTTAGATTCAGCAGGATTAGTTCAGCCCGAAATGCTCCTAGCCTCTAATTTTGCTTTGGTTGCCAAGGTTAATCAAAAGATCGTCGTTAAGGCTCCTGATTGGTTATTCGTGCCTAGGGTGCTTCCTATTGCCCAAAACTTAGTGCGGCGTAGCTACACGCAAACCCTAGAAGGCGAACCTGTCGCCATTGTGATGGAGTTTCTGTCGGAAACCGATGGAGGAGAATATTCGGTGCGATCGACTCCTCCTTATGGCAAGCTCTATTTCTACGAACATATTCTCAAGGTTCCGACTTATGTGATTTTTGATCCCCAAGAATTGCTGCTAGATGTACGGCAACTCCAGAATGGACAGTACGTTGGACAAACTCCTAACGCCCAAGGACAGTACTGGGTTCCCGAAGTCAAGTTGTTCTTGGGACGCTGGCAAGGGACTCGCTTGGGAATCACAACCAATTGGTTGCGATGGTGGGACGAATCCGGGAACTTGCTGCTGTGGAGTTCTGAACAAGTGGGCGAAGAACGCCAGCGAGCAGAGCAAGAACGCCAGCGGGCAGAGCAAGAACGCCAACGAGCGGATGTGGCAGAGCAGGAATTAGCTCGGTTGAGAGCGCAACTTCAAGAACCTCGATCCTAGAGAATGTCTCTTGTTCTTGAAAGGGTTTGGTGGAGTAATCGGCTGCGCCCATTTTCAAAGCCTTTGACCTTGCTGACTACATCCGTCAGAGCAGTTATCATCTAAGGCGATCGCCAGCCTTACCCTATGCTTCTAAACAGTAAGAGCCATTCTAGAGCGCTAAAATAGTCAATTAAGCCAGCAAAGCTCCTTCCAATTCCCATGACGGATTTCCAAACCCTACCCAACGATCTGCCCGATCGCCTTGTCAAACACGCCGTTCGTTACGCCAACCATCGTTCGGTCAACCGCGACGATCTGACTCCAATGATGCGGCACTACGCCGAAACAAAAGATCAGTATCCCCATGCGCTGTTGTTCTATCGAGTGGGTGACTTTTTCGAGACGTTCTTTCAAGATGCGATTACGGTAGCGAGAGAGTTGGAGCTAGTTTTAACGGCAAAGGATGGCGGCAAAGAAGTTGGTAAAGTTCCCCTAGCAGGCATACCGCACCATGCCCTCGATCGCTATTGTGCATTGTTGGTAGAAAAAGGCTATGCCGTGGCAATTTGCGATCAGGTGGAAGCTGCCGCAGATGCGCAGGGACGGTTAGTGCAACGGGAAATTACGCGGGTAATTACGCCAGGAACCATCTTGGAAGAAGGAATGTTGAACGCGCGTCGGAATAACTTTCTGGCGGCGGTGGTGATTACTGGAAACCAATGGGGATTGGCGATCGCCGATATTTCAACCGGAGAATTTCTCACGACACAATCCAGCGACCTCGACCAACTCACCCAAGAGCTAATGCGGCTCCAGCCATCGGAAGTGCTAGTGCCCACTAATGCGCCCGATCTGGGTGGGCTGTTGCGCCCCGGTGAAAGCAAAGGCGTGCGCGGCTCTACCGATTTTCCAGAATGCTTGCCGACTCAGTTTTGCTATACACTGCGATCGCACACACCTTTCGCCTTGTCCGAAGCCCGTCCCCGACTGCTAGAAAAGTTTAAGGTGCGATCGCTGGAAGGGTTAGGCTGCGAACATTTGTCGCTGGCTGTTCGGGCGGCTGGCGGATTGTTGGAGTATTTAGAAGACACTCATCGAGATGGAAAAATCCTGCTGAAGCCGCTTTCTACCTACACGCTGACTGAATATTTAGTGCTAGATCACCAAAGCCGCCGCAATTTAGAAATTACCCAAACGGTGCGAGACGGAACCTATCACGGTTCTTTACTGTGGTCGTTAGATAAAACCGTCACCGCAATGGGCGGACGGGCACTGCGTCGCTGGCTACTGCAACCCCTGTTAAACATTTCGGGCATTGAAGCGCGGCAAGACACCATTGAGGAACTGGTGGCGAATGGAGCTTTGCGGCAAAATTTTCAGCAGTTGCTCAAGCGCATTTATGATTTAGAACGGCTGACAGGGCGGGCAGGTTCAGGCACAGCAAATGCTCGTGATTTGGTGGCATTAGCAGACTCGCTAGGCAAATTACCAGAATTGGCAGGATTGGCGGCGATGGGGCGCGCGGCTTCGCCGTTACCGCAAGGGTCGCCCTATCTCCAAGCGCTTCAGACCTTTCCAGCCGTTTTAGAACAACTCGGCAAACGGCTCAAAGCCCATTTGGTCGATGAACCGCCGCTCTCCCTTAGCGAAGGTAACCTGATTCGTTCCGGCGTTAACCCACAGCTAGACGACCTCCGCCAACAAATTCAAGCCGACGAACAATGGATTGCTCAACTCGAAGTCACCGAGCGCCAAAAAACTGGCATTTCTACCCTCAAAGTAGGCTACAGCAAAACTTTTGGTTACTTCATCAGCATTTCCCGCGCCAAATCGGGAGAGACGATCCCAGACGGATACACGCGCAAACAAACGCTTACCAATGAAGAGCGCTATGTAACGACTGAGCTAAAAGAACGAGAGGCGGCAATCTTCACTGCCCGTAATGATTTAGGCAAAATGGAGTACGACATTTTTGTGGCGCTTCGCTTAGAAGTTGCCGAACAAGCCGACGAGATTCGAGCAGTTGCCGGGGCGATCGCCGCCCTTGATGTTCTCTGTTCTTTTGCTGAGATCGCGGTCTACCAGGGCTACTGTCGCCCCCAAATGACTCCCACCCGTGAGGTCAGCATTACCGAGGGTCGGCATCCCGTCGTCGAGCAATCTCTTCCGGCTGGCTTTTTTGTTCCCAATTCAGCAGCGTTAGGGGAGAGCCAAGAGCACAAGAATCCAGATTTAATTATTTTGACGGGACCAAATGCCAGCGGCAAGAGCTGCTATTTGCGGCAGGTCGGTTTAATTCAGCTGATGGCGCAAGTCGGTAGCTTTGTGCCTGCAAAAGCGGCGAATTTAGGAGTGTGCGATCGCATTTTTACCCGCGTCGGCGCAGTCGATGACCTGGCAACAGGGCAATCAACCTTCATGGTAGAAATGAACGAAACCGCCAACATTCTCAATCACGCCACCCCAAAATCCTTAGTTCTGCTCGACGAAATTGGTCGAGGAACCGCCACATTCGATGGTCTGTCGATCGCTTGGGCAGTTGCAGAACACCTCGCCACCATTATCCTTGCCCGGACTATTTTTGCCACCCATTACCACGAACTCAACGAACTCGCCTCCCTTCAGCCCAATATCGCTAACTACCAAGTCACAGTCAAAGAACTCCCCGATCAAATTATTTTCCTGCACCAAGTTCGCCCTGGAGGTGCCGATCGCTCCTACGGCATTGAAGCAGGTCGCCTAGCGGGATTACCCGCTACGGTTATCCAACGTGCTAAACAAGTGATGAGTCAAATTGAAAAGCACTCTCACATTGCAGTTGGTCTTCGTAAAGGCAACTCATTGGTGAAGGAAAAGTCTGTAAATAGGGCAACTCGGTTTGATCCCGAGGAACAACTCGATATTTTTAAGAAATTGCTGTAATAGCGTCCCAACCGTCCCCCCACCCCCTCCAAATGAGACAACGGGCAATCTACCGAAAACCCGCAACCACCCAAAACAACTCTTTTATCCCAACCATCCCTTTCGAGGGGCGTGGGGGAGTTAGGACCCCACATTGCGGGGGTACGGGGGGAAGTCCCCCGGATAGCGGCAGAGCCGCCCAACCATCTCCGCTTCTAAACCACCCTACTTCTAAACCACCCTACTTCCAAACCACATCCAAACTTTTCAAACTTACCAAGAACTTAAAGCTAACCTAAACATTCCCCACCGACTCAACCTAAATCAACAACTCAACCCCATCACAGTAGATAATAATCATGGGAGTGAACCGAGATATCATCCGTGAAATATTTTTTTCTATCTGAAGGCTGGAACGTCGGTCGAGTTTGGGAGTTCGGAGGACTCTGGAACGAAGCATCCTGGAGACGCAAACCCAAAATCGATCGCCTCAACCTCCACATTAGCGAAAACAACGAAAAACTTTGGCTCTATCAAGTCGAAGAAGAAGTGATCATGCTCGAAGTCAAACCCGCAGACGAAAACGCTGTTAACCGCGCCATCGGGCAAGTCGTCCTCAAACGACTCATCACCGCCGAACAAGTCATCGAAAGAATCTGCGCCGATCACACATAATCAATAACCCATCTAAAAAAGGAGGAGAGCGATCGCCCTCCTCCTTCTTCTAACAAGCTTTTTCTAATCAAAAAAGCAAGAACGCTTAGTAAGTTTCAACGTGCCAACGCTCTTTAATCGATCGCTGATACTCCTTCCAAACCACGCCCTCTGGCTCAGCAGCGCTCGCCATTGCCGCATCAATGCCATCTTCCATGCCCTTCAAACCGCAGATGTAGGTGTGAGTTTTTTCATCCTTCACCAAATCCCAGATCTCTTGAGCATGTTCTGCCACGCGATGCTGAATATACATCCTGCCGCCTTCAGAGTTTTTCTGCTCACGACTAATCGCGTAAGTCACCCGGAAGTTGTCGGGATACTGAGCTTGCAACTCTTCCAACTCCTGCTTATACAGAACGTTAGGTGTCGTCGCCACCCCAAAAATCAGCCAAGCAAAACCCTTGAACTTGTAGTCAGGATTCGCAGCTCTCTCATTCTCTTTGAACATGCGCCATAGATAAGCGCGGAAAGGCGCGATCCCGGTGCCCGTTGCCATCATGATCACATTGGCATCTTCAGCAGCAGGTAAGAGCATTTCCTTACCCACAGGCCCTGTAATCTTAACCTCATCACCCGGCTTCATCTGCGTTAGGAACGTCGAACAAACGCCGTAGATCGTCTCTCCAGCTTCGTTCTTATATTCCAATTGACGAACGCACAAAGAAACAGTTTTATCATCGACATCATCCCCATGACGAGTCGAAGCAATGGAATAAAGGCGAATCTTGTTAGGCTTACCCTTGCTATCAACGCCATCTGGAATAATCCCAATACTCTGACCTTCAAAATAGGTCAAATCTCCTTGAGAAACATCAAACTTGACGTGCCGGACGGTGCCAATACCCCCCTCCTGAACCATTTCTTCAGTCGAAAGACACTTGCCAATATAAGGACTATTAGGACGATAGATATTAACCGGAATATCTGCCTTAGATACTTTTTCTTTGGCTTGGGTCACAGGCTTTGCTCCTTCTGTTGACTTGGGCTGAACATCATTGCCAGAAGAGACCTTGCCGTTAGTAGCTACGCTATCGGTAGAGACAGGACGAATGCTGACAATCCGACCCCCCATACGCAGGATTCTTTGCATTTCCTGATTCATGCGAGAGTAAGGCACTGTGACGAACACATTGCCACTTCGCCGAATTGGATAATCCATATTGTCGCGTTGTTGGGTTTGCCGTAACCCTTCAACTTCGTAGATAAAAAGGCGACTGCCATAAGCTGTATTGGAAGCACTGCCTACTGCGCTTGGATTGTACATTGCTGGTTAACCTATCTCCTAACCCATCTAAAAATTACCGTCAAGCTCTCCAAGCAAACTCGTAAGGAATTTGCTTGCCAAAAGCTGATTGGTAATAGCGTAGCATTGTGGCAGTCTCCAGACACGTGAACTCAGGTGAGGATCGAAAAAACTCTCCCCGTTACCACCATAAAAGGCAATTTAGTAAATGAGTGTGGCGATCGCATCATTTTTAGGCTAATTAAAGATTTGGTGTAAAAGTCTTCAGTCCTCTCTTGTAGTGATGATCCCCTTTTGGTAGAATCCAAATACTGAGATAGTACTAAAAACTCACCCTGTTTTCCAGCTCGGCTAGGGAACTCAGAAGCCCTTCGACTAGAAGCAGGTTGGCTCAAAATATCTAAAGTTGATAAATCGTTTATTTCTCTAGAGGAAACTTATGATCAGTACGCCAGACCGTGTGGTTCTAATTGGTGTCGCCGGAGATTCAGGATGCGGTAAATCCACGTTCTTGCGCCGCTTAGCAGATTTATTTGGCGAAGACTCAATGACTGTAATCTGCTTAGACGATTACCACAGTCTGGATCGCTATGAGCGCAAAAAAACAGGCATTACTGCCCTTAACCCTGCGGCAAACAACTTTGATCAGATGTACGAGCAGATCAAAGCGCTGAAAGAGGGGCAGCACATCATGAAGCCCATCTATAACCATGAGACAGGCTTAATCGATCCCCCTGAATTGATCAAACCTACCCCTATTGTTGTCATTGAGGGTTTGCACCCCATGTACGACGAACGGGTGCGATCGCTCCTCGACTTCAGCGTCTACCTCGACATTGATGACGAAGTTAAAATTGCCTGGAAAATTCAGCGCGACATGGCAGAACGTGGTCACACTTACGAAGACGTATTGGCAGCCATCAACTCGCGTCGCCCCGACTTTGAAGGCTATATTGATCCCCAAAAAGCCCACGCCGATGTGGTCATCCAAATTCTGCCAACTAAGCTGATCAAAGATGATAAGGATCGCAAAGTTTTGCGCGTCCGCCTCATTCAAAAAGACGGCGTTGAGGGCTTCGATCCGGTCTACTTATTCGATGAAGGCTCTACCATCGACTGGATTCCCTGCGGACGTAAGCTCACCTGCTCTTACCCTGGGATTCGGATGTTCTACGGTCCTGATAGCTACTATGGTCACAGCGTTTCGGTGCTAGAAGTCGATGGTCGCTTCGATCGCCTCGAAGAAATGATCTACCTGGAAAGCCACCTCAGCAACCTTTCCACCAAGTTCCACGGTGAAATGACCGAGCTATTGCTGAAGCACAAGGAATATCCTGGCTCTGATAATGGCAGCGGCTTGTTCCAAGTATTAGTGGGTCTGAAGATGCGGGCAGCCTATGAGCGCTTGGTCGGTGGCGAAGCGAAGATGGCGGCAAAGGCGATCGCCAATTAGGGCGACCTGTCACCCAGAATTCTTCTAAGAGGCTATGGGTGTATCTTTCCAAAAGGTATATCTATAGCCTTTTTGATGATGAGAAAGTAGGCACAAAAAGTTGTCAGATATTATTGTGGTTGTTCGGAACGAGCGTGGTGTGGTAATGTCATCTATTGACGGTGAGCTAGTGACAGTTCTACTCACCGCTGACGGAAGAGTTCTCGCCCAACAACCGATTCGCTTCACCGTTGCAGATGCAGTTTTTCTAGATCTTTCCCCAGGAAACTATACGGTGATTGCAAGGCATTCAGCTTTAAACCCGACGGAAGCGCGTCAAGATATTTCTCTACCAGACAAAGTGATGGTTGGCGTAAAATACTTTTACGATGAGACTGCAAGGCGACTGCTCAGGATCGAACTAGACATGAGGAATCTAAATGTCTGAATCTCAACATAATGCTGAATCTGAGTCTATCCGAGCCTATCGGTTACGGGTCTGGTCATACTGTGAAGACTTGCAGCGAGAGACTAGCCCCATTGTCAGATCCAATACAGCTCTCTATCTGTCAGAGGCAGCAGCGACTTTAGCCCGTCTAGAACTAGAAGAAGTCCATCAGAATGCTATGGCTTCTGAGCCATTATCTTGGCATTCTGATGCCTCATGACAATTGCTGAAGAGCTTTGGCAGGCAAATCAAGATTTGGCGATCGCCTGCCTACAAAATTCCTTCGTTCAAGGCATTGCCGACGGCTCCTTACCCAAAGGCAAATTCGCCTATTACGTTGGGCAAGATGCCTTCTTTTTAGAAGCTTTTGCCCGCGCCTACAGCATTGCCGCTGCTAAAGCTCCTGACTGGCAAGGGTTCAATACATTTCACGACTTAGCAGGCAGCGTGCTGCAAGAACTCAACCTGCACCAAACTTATGCCTCCCAGTGGGGCGTTGATCTTAAAACGGTAGACCCTAGTGCCGCCACTCGGCGCTACACCGATTTTTTGCTGGCAACGGCTTGGAGCCAAAATGTAGGCGTCACGGCGGCGGCAATGCTGCCGTGTATGAAGCTGTATGCATTTTTGGGACAGGCGATCGCGGTAAATGGCGTTCCTAATCATGACTATGCGGATTGGATTAGCACCTATAGCAGCGAGGAGTTTGAGCCGTTATCAGAGCAGTTAGCGCAGTTGGTGGAGCGGTATTTGGAGCGAGAGGACGGGCGACCCTCGCGGTATCTGCAAAGCAGCGCGCCTTATCGCTACGCCATGCAGTGTGAGCTAGATTTTTTTCAGGCAGCTTGGAATGCTAAATGACTTAGGATGAGTAAAATATCAGCTCTAATTGAGGTGGTATCTTACTCTATGAGTGCCTCAGTTGGTGTCCTTGTGATTTAAAACTCTGTTTTGGTGGTCAAGTCAGAGTTCCTGAAGTGCTATCTCGTAACTGTTCCTGACCTTTAGAAATTAAGTTGGGGAGCAAATACAAGCATTCGGGAGTTTGGCTGAGATTTCCATTAGATTTGCGAGTTTTATATAAACCTCTAAAATCTTGACAGAAAAAATATGTCTACTAGCTGATGTCAGGTGCTCAAGCCACTCTTATTTTTCATTTGAAAACAACTATACAAGTGGACACACCTTTATAATTGGTGTCAAGAGCTATTTCTATTTTTTGCCCCTAGCCCCCTATGAATTATTCTGTCCCCCAACCTGGCAGGCATGTCAGACCGCTACGAATTTTTATTTCGTATGCCCGCGAGGATGAAGCTCACCGACGGGAATTAGAAATATTCTTAACTCCTTTAGTGCGGCAAGAGCAAATCAGGATTTGGTGTGATCAATATCTCGAAACTGGAGAGCCTTGGAAGGAGGAAATATTTAGAGAATTGAGAAAGGCTGATATTGTTCTTCTATTAATTAGCCCTGACTTCGAAGCCTCGGAATTCTGTTGCAGAGAAGAATTGCCTATAGCTTTAGAGCGTCAAAGTACTAAAGAAGCAATTGTGATCCCAATACTATTAAGATTCGTATCTTGGGAAGGACGTAATTATAGTCACTTACCTCTTTTACCAAGGAACGCCCAATTTATAACTGATACACGCTCCTGGATAAATCGAGATCAAGCTTGGCAAAATGTGTTCATAGGAGTGAAAGAAGCTATTAACAGAGTTTCATTAAGAAAAATTAGAAGGCTGTATGAAGAAGAATTTCTTAAAGCTACTAAATTAGGCTATCCGCTACATGAGATTGTTCAAGAAGACGTAGATTGTTTGAAGCAGCGCTTAAAGCAGCAGCAAGAGCAATATGGGTTTTCTCTGCTTGAGGACGCATTTTTTCAAGAGATTGAGCAACCTATTATCGAACAGGCTCAAGTTTTGATTTCTCGCCGTGCAGAACGTAAAAATATTTATAGTCGAACCTTTTGTTTGCTCTTGATGAAAGGAGAGATTAATTATCGTCTTGAATTAGAGGACTTGAAGAGACAACTAGAACTAAGTAATGAAGATGTTAGCCAAGTTGAACAGAGCACTATAGCTCAAATCGAACAATTACTATACAGAGCTAATCAATTTATCTCTCTATCTGATCAGTTAGTTACTCAAGCATATCAAGTAATTCTTGAGAGGGGGCGTATCTAGGGTTTAGGGGAGTGCGTTTGTATTGGCAGGACGGATGGAAATAGAGCATCAAATCGCTGATTCGCCCAGGCGACTCGAAGCGCCAATAGATGATTAAATCCATCTTCACTCCACC
>Ga0335397_10000147_pt1 | contig 78841 bp, 61 predicted proteins | sample MAT04_FD_205740 | JGI IMG/M metagenome (GOLD analysis project Ga0335397, IMG submission 205740) | Freshwater microbial communities from Lake Fryxell liftoff mats and glacier meltwater in Antarctica - MAT-04 (spades assembly) (version 2) ...
ATCTTGCCCGCTGCTGTAGTGTTCCATTCAGTTTTGGTAACAATCGTATGGCAACCGAACACCATAACTCTTGCGGGCAAGATGCCCGCGGTCCCAGGGAAAGACCTCATTACGCCACCGTTTCTAAATGTCGTCGCGATATTCCAGCCGAGCGAATACCCACATTCCCACAAGGGTTAAACTTGTCGCAGCCAGCGTCAGCACGATCCAGGCCGTCCCGGAAGATTCGGGCTGCGACAACCCGAGTAGGTTGGTGGGATAACCCGCTGCGGTGGCTGCATTATACATCAGACTTCGAGAGTAAAACGTGAGACTCAGCAACTTCAAACTCCCGGGAAGTGCCGAGACAAGGGCCTCGTAGAAGAACACATAAACCAGCCCGACCACGACAGGACGGCGGAAGAGCGCCCCGATCAGGTGGAACATCGCGGAGAACGCGATGGTTCCGGCCGCTGCTGCCGGCCAGTACATCTTGAGCGCTCGCAAACCAAGATCGCCACCCGCCAGACACAATACCGCGAAGCCACCCAGTCCGAAGATCACGCACCACGGTAGCGTTCCCAGGAACTTGGCAAGATAGATCATCGAACGGGGAATCGGGCGCGTCATCACCCATACCAATGAACCAGATTCGCGTTCCGTTCCGAATGCTGCCGATGCATAGGCGAGTGTGAACATAGGGAGGACGAAACCGAAGAACGCCCCGAGGATCACCCACCGCGAGAAGTTCATGTACTCCCAGTCGTGGAGGAATTGATCCGACTGCATCACGGCATGCGGAATGGAAAGAATCAGCGTCTGGATGCCGTTCTTGAGCGGATCGAATGGCGAAGGGATTTCGGATTGCGTGATTGTTGCGACGCCTGGCGGTCCCGTTGGGTCGTAGCGTTTGGGATCATACCGGCCCGGGAGCAGCATCTGTTCGGCGGCGCTTCGAGTCGACAGCTCTCGGCGAACGGGCCTGTCGGGGAGTCCCCAGCGATCGCGAGCGGTCACCACTCCAACGCTGATGGCGACTAATCCAAGCAACCCAACAGACACCCAGCCCATCTGTCGCACCCGCCAGTGCCGTTGAAATGTCTGAACAATGAGCACCCAGAATGCGGTGAGTGCATTGGGTGTGAGTGCTGGATGATTGGTGGCGGACTCTGGCGGCGATGGAGTTTGCATGGTGGAACCAGGACTGAGCTACAGGCCGAACGGGTACCCAACAGCGACCGACCAGCCATCAGGTTCTTCCGCTGCCGCCGAGCAGATATCCGAGGATGTCGTGGGCCGATTCATCGAGCGTTTCAAGTCGTCGCACCTCTAACTCTCTCTCGACAACGAGCCGCGAGAGCGTCTGGAAGAACTGCTTCGGTTGCCGCACCTTCAGTACCAGCCGCGATGAGTCGGGTTCTTTCCCGATGTCCACTGCAAGCACTTCGGGAACACCGAGGAGCAACTTTGCCAGCTCACGTGGGCGATCCACGTCGATTCGCACCGAAAGCGGGTGATCGTCGAGCATCTCGCGGATTTGCGGCAGCGTGCCAACTGCGGCGATTCGCCCACGCGCCATGATCGCGACGTGATTCGTCAGCTTCTCCAGGGCTTCGAGTTCGTGGCTGGAGATGAGCAGGCACTTCCCTTGGCCCGCGAGTGACTGGAACACTTCGAGGAGTTCCTGCCGGCCGATCGGGTCGATACCAGAAAGCGGTTCATCGAGGATGAGTAACTCGGGATCGTGAAGCAGTGCCTGCGCGAGCTTCACGCGCTGTCGCATTCCCTTTGAGTAGCCGCGGAGTGTGCGGTCGGCACGGTCACGCATACCGACCCGTTCCAGAACCGCTTCTGTCCGCCGCGTGGCCTCAGCCCGGGTGTAGCCACACAAACGTGCCATCACCCACACGAACCGTCGCCCCGAGAGGTCTTCGTAGAACGCATCGATATCGGGGCAATACCCGACGAGTCGCCGGGCTTGCCAGTCCCAGGCATCGACACCGCGAACCGTGACCCTGCCGAGCGTGGGCTTGAGTTGCCCATTTGCCATGCGTAGGAGCGTGGATTTCCCGGCACCGTTTGCCCCAACCAACCCCGTGATGCCACCCGTGAGCGAGAGCGTGACTTGATTCAACGCGAGGACGCTGCCGTACCATTTCGAGACTTGCTCGAACAGCAGAAGCGGCTCTGAGATTACGGACTGCGGAGGGCGGAATGTGGAATCGACATCCGGATTCGATCCGCGCGCGGCGTCTGCGTCTCCTGACTTCAATTCCGCATTCCGCATTCCGCGCTCCGGATGACTTAACCGATGATTTCCACTGCCTGCACGCGCCGCCGCAAGTAGATCAGGCAGACGGCACACACCCCCGCGACCATCGCCCACGCTTCCCAGAATTCCGGTTGTGGTGTTGGGCGTATCGTCGCGTGGTCCGCACGGAGGCACGACAGCCCACACAAGTATAGGCTGTTCCACAAGTCAATGAGGCGCCAACGTGGATCGAGGTCGCGGCCAAGTTGCTCGGCAAGCATTCTCAAGAATACGAACAGGCCCATCCAGATCATCACCATCGGCACCGCTCGCCGCACCCAGACGGCTGTTGCCACGACCAGCAAACTGAGCGTGATTGTGAGGAGCAAGCCATAGGCGAAGATGCCGAGGAGCAGATCGAGATTGTCGAGGTAGTACGTTTTCCAGTCGTAGAGGAGGCCCGCTTCGACCCACAACAGCATCGCGGGAAGCGTCACCAGCAGGTTCACAAAGATGCCGATGGCAAGGCACTTTCCGAGGACGTAATGCCAGCGGCCGATCGGTTTCGACAGATAGAACGGCAGACTCCCATGGAAGAAGTCGTTACCCACCAGCACGGAACCCGCGAGCGCGAGCAAGATGACGAGCACGTGCCCCTGATACCAGATGAAGTTGCCGAACGTGTGAGCGGATCCGTTGAGGGCGAGCTTGTCGAAGAACTTCGTCAAGTTGCCAATCGTCACGGGAATGCCAGCGAACCGCACCGTTTCGGTTGCGAGTTGGTTCGTGATCCAGACAACGAGGTACTGTGCGTAAAAGAAGAAAAAGAACACGAGCAGACCGAGTGCGAACAGACCCCATAGCAGCCGTCGACGAACCATCAGCTTGATCGACACCCGAGCCATCGCGAGGCTTGCGTAAAGCGGTCCGTGCGGCTTTCCACGCCACGGGCGATAACGGAGCAGGTTGTCGGTGTGTGCAGCCATTCAACATTTAGCCCGGCGTTTACGCCCGGTGCCACCACGGAAATCCCGGCGTTAACGCCGGGCTAAATTGTCACGTTCCCACGGTGCGGAGGAACAACTCTTCGAGCGTTTCGTCGTCTGGAACCAGCGACCGGATCGCGGCTTCGTTCGAATCAGCGAGCTTGAAGAATGCCAGGTTCGTCCAGCCGGGCGGAACCGAGACGCGCCATTCCCCTTGCCCGTCGTCAGCGAGAACGTTCACGTTGCCTGAGAGCATCGCTTGCCGGAATCGTGCAAGATCGCCCTGCACTCGGATGCGAAAATGGTCTGGTCGGCGAGAGCATAACTCGCTCACGGTCCCCTGGCCTCGCACGCGGCCGCCCGCCATGATGACCACTCGCTCGCACACGGCTTCCACATCCGCGAGCAGGTGCGTTGAAAGAATCACCGACTTCTCGTGATCCGTTCCAAGCACCTTCACGAGCCGAAGCATGGCATCGCGCCCAGCCGGGTCGAGGCCCGAAGTCGGTTCATCGAGAAACAGCACGGCGGGGTCGTGAACGAGCGCCTGAGCGAGTTTCACCCGCTGCTTCATCCCGGCGGAATACTCTTCGACTTTTCGATAGCGAGCTTCTTCGAGTTCGAGAAACGAAAGCACCTCATGTGCGCGCCGTTGAGCCTCACGCATCGGCATCCCGTAAAGCTCGCCAGCGAGGCTGACATACTCCACGCCCGACAACCCGGGTACGAGCGAATCCGTCTCCGGCATATAGCCGATGAGCCGCCGCAAACGCCAGTTACCTTCTGAGTCGCCGTCGCCACCGAGTTCCTGGTCGAGAACGCGGCCCGTTCCCGAGGATGGTGGAATCAGCCCAAGCAACAGTTTCAACAGCGTCGATTTGCCAGCGCCATTCGGACCGAGCAATCCGATCCGCCCCGGTGGTAGCGACAGGGTGACTTTGTGCAGCGCCGTGAACGGGCCGAAAGATCGTGAGATGCTGTGCAACTCGATCAGCTGGCGGGCAGTTGTGGGTTGGTCGTTGTTTGTGGGAAGCATCTCGACCCATTCCGCGAAACAATCGCCGGGTTGGATAACCGACCTTCAAGCCAACCAACAAACAACTGACAACTGCCCACCCACGATTCATGTCGTGTAATCCGCGTTCAGTCGGATGTATTCGGGGGTCAAGTCGCAGGTGTAGAAGGTGCAACGGCCCGAGCCGAGCGTGAACCGCAGCTTGAAATGAACCTCGCGGTTGTGCTTCAGATAAGCCGACGCGGACGCGGCATCGAACGGCACCGGTGTTCCACTCCGGTAAAGGAGCATGTCTCCCATCCACATCGAAAGGTCTTTCTCGTCGAACATCACGCCCGAGTAGCCAGCAGCGGAAACCACGCGGCCCCAGTTGGGGTCGGCACCGTACACCGCCGTCTTCACCAGAGCGCTCTCGGCGATCGCCTTCGCGACAGTCCGTGCGTCGGCATCGGTGCGGCAGCCTTCGACTTCGATGCTGATGAGGTGTTCTGCTCCCTCGGCGTCGATGGCGATCTTGCGGGCAAGTTCCACGCACACGCTCATTACGGCATCCTGAAACGCAGCTAACTCGGGGCCGGCGAGTTGCGGGCCAGTACCATTCGCGAGCAGGAAAACCGTGTCGTTCGTGCTGGTGTGGCCTTCCACCGAGATGCAGTTGAAGCTGCGGTCGCAGGCAGCCTTCAGTGTGTGGTGCAGGTCAGTTTCACTGATGGCGGCATCCGTGAGAACGAACCCGAGCATGGTCGCCATATTCGGGCCGATCATCGCCGCACCCTTGGCGAAGCCGGTGATCGTGAACCCGTTCTGTTCGCGGGTCGCGATCTTGATGCCCGTATCGGTCGTGAGGATCGCAGCAGCAGCGTGGCTCAGCGCGTCGTGACCGGGGACCGCTTCCCGTGTCGCTTTCGGAATGCCCGCTTCGAGAATTGGCATCGGAAGCGGTCGGCCAATCACGCCGGTCGACGCGACGAGCACCTGTTCCGGCTTGCAGCCGAGTTCGAGCGCCACAAGCTCGGCCATGCGGTGGGCGTCGGCCATCCCTTGCTCGCCGGTGCATGCGTTCGCATTCCCCGAGCAGATGACGATGGCACGCGCGTCGGCTCGGGGTAGCCTAGCCTTACTGACATGCACAGGGGCAGCGCACACGCGGTTTTGCGTGAACACGCCCGCCGCCGTGGCAGGTGAATCAGAAATTACGACGGCGATATCGCGTCGATCCGGTTCATTTCGTAAGCCGCTGACGATGCCCGCATACCGGAACCCGCGAGCGAGATGCCATTCGTTCATGCTGCAATCGTATACAGACAGGCAAGAGTGGGAAGCAGGATTAACCACAGAGTCACAGAGAGCACAGAGAAGAATCACAAATCGAGAGAAAGCCATGATTGAAACATGTCTTTTCTCTGCCTTTGTCTTTGTCTTCCCTCTGTGTCCTCTGTGCCTCTGTGGTTAATTTCCTCTTGTAGTTATCCGAGCACCTCACTCACGACGCCGGAGCCGACGGTTTTGCCGCCTTCCCGGATCGCGAACCGGCTTCCCGCTTCCAGTGCGATTGGCCGGTCGAGGTTCACTTCAATGCGGGCACTGTCGCCAGGCATCACCATCTCGATCTCAGCAGGCAACGCGACCACGCCGGTCACGTCCGTCGTGCGAACGTAGAACTGCGGCTTGTATCCGCCGAAGAACGGCGTGTGTCGGCCGCCTTCCACCTTGCTCAGTGCGTAAATCTCCGCAAGGAAGTGCGAACGCGGTCGGATCGACTTCGGTGCCGCGAGCACCTGGCCCCGCTGCACCTGATCGGCCTTCACGCCTCGCAACCGCACGCCGACGTTGTGACCTGCCTCGGCAAAAGGCAACGGCTTGTGGAACTGCTCGACCCCGGTGACCACCGTTTCCACGGCTTCACCAAGCCCGAGGATTTCCACCTTGTCGCTCACTGCCACCCGTCCCTGAGCGATGAGACCGGTGACGACCGTGCCAAGCCCCTCGATCGAGTAGACGCCCTCGACCGCCATCAGGAACGGCTTCTCCACGTCCCGCACGGGAGCCGGAACGTGCCGATCCAGCGCCACGAGCAGTTCGTCGATGCAGGCGATGAACTCCGGATCGCCCGGGTGGTCGAGAGCACCCTTCGCGTTACCGCGAACGAACGGAACGCACTCGCCATTGAAGCCGTACCGCGTGAGCAACTCGCGGGTCTCCAGCTCGATCAATTCGAGCAGATCGGGGTCGGACACGAGATCGACCTTGTTGATGAACACGACCAGGTGCGGCACGCCGACCTGCCGAGCAAGCAGAACGTGCTCCCGCGTCTGCGGCATCGGGCCATCAACCGCCGAGATCAGGAGAACCGCGCCGTCCATCTGGGCCGCGCCGGTAATCATGTTCTTGACGTAGTCCGCGTGCCCCGGACAATCGACGTGAGCATAGTGCCGCGTCTGCGTCTCGTACTCGACGTGCGAGGCGATGATCGTGACCGTCTTGGTCTCGTCCCGCCTGGTGCCGCCCTTGGCGACATCCGCGTACTTCTTGGCGACTGCCAGACCCTTCTGGGCCTGCACCGCGAGAATCGCTGCTGTGAGGGTTGTCTTGCCGTGGTCGATGTGACCGATGGTGCCGACGTTGACGTGAACCTTGTGCATGGGAATCAGAATCTCCCGGTCGCAACGAGCGACCGCGGGTTGTGCCGGAGATCCTGCCCGACCGCGGGTTCGGTCTTTTTTCCACGACGAGTGAATCCAGGGCAGGCGCTGCCGACGGTGCCGAAAGGCGAGGGAGGGACACGCGGCAGGGAGAGGAGGTTCGGCTCAGGAAACGCACGGAAGTACAATCGCACTGCCCTCATGAATCGCGGCACCCGACCGCTGTACAGAAGTCTTATGTGGAACCAAGCAGGCTCTTGTGTTTCGAATCACGGTTGGTAACATCTCTTGCTGCCAATCGTTCACCAAATGTGAGAGGCACCGATGTTCCGATTGATTCTGCTGGTCAGTCTCTTTGCTCTATGCACCGGTTGTTCCCGCCCCTCCGACACACACTCCGCACCGGCACCGAACCCCGCCGCTAACCAACCAAACGCGAGCTTACCAAAGGAAAAAGAAACCCCACGCAAAGAAACCCCTTCCAAAGAAACTCAGCCTAAAGAAGCGCCAGCAACCGCTACGGACAGTGATGCCAAAGCCATTGCTTTTGTGAAGGGAATGGATGGTCAAATCAGGCGCGATGACGACCAATCTGGCAAACCCGTTGTTAAAATTCATCTCGGTGCCACGAAAATTACAGACGCTGGATTGAAGGAACTCGCACCCTTCACCAAACTTACCGAAATTAACTTGAACACGACGAATATAACTGATGCGGGGTTGAAGGAACTCGCGGTTCTCAAAAACCTGACCAGCATCAACCTCAATAACACGCCGGTGACAGACGCGGGATTGAAGGAACTCACCCCTCTTTCGAAGCTTGCCGAATTGAAGTTGCAGGGAACCAAGGTGGCAGATGCAGGGCTGAAAGAACTCACCGCTCTCAAAAGTCTGACTCGGCTCGATTTGATTGACACTCTGGTGACAGATGCGGGACTGAAAGAACTCGCAATGCTCACAAATCTCACCGAACTGTACTTGTCCGAAACGAAGGTGACAGATGAGGGGTTGAAAGAACTCGCTCCCCTAACCAAACTCACTCTTATCATGTTGGCAGAAACCAAAATAACCGATCAAGGGTTAAGGGCACTTGCTCCGTTCAAGAATCTCACATTAATTCATCTCACTGACACTGCTGTGACAGATGCCGGGTTGAAGGAACTCGCTCCGCTAAAAAGCCTCGTCGAAATAAGATTGAAAGGAACCAAAATCACAGATGCCGGGTTGAAAGAACTCACTCCACTCAAAAGCCTCATCTATCTCAATTTGGAAGATACGAAAGTAACGGATGTTGGGACGAATGAACTCCTGAAATCATTGCCCAAGTGCATGATTACCAAATGATGTCTTGATTAATATACCCATCCTGCCCGGTCGGGAACCCCGTTAGATGCGTGAACGACAACAAGCCGTCACGCCCCGACCGGGCGAGTGGATCAAGCAACCAGTGTGTGGGTCCAACTTTGGCCGCTCACGATTCTGTTCACGGTCGCCCACGACACGTTGTACCGTCGGGTGAGTGCGGTCCGGTGTGGGAGAATGCCTTCCGTATACAGCCGACGCATTTCTCGAACCTGATCTTCATCGAGCTTAGCATTCTGGTTGCGTGAACCGACCATCACCGTTCCATGCCGCGCACGGTCAGCGGCGTTTTCGCAGGGCGTACCCCAACGCAGATTGGTGATGTTGTAAATGCGTACACTTGGCCGTGTTGTAGCCCGGAGTTGCAATTCGCAGATCGGCGAAGAGGGGCATGATGCCAAATTACAAAAAGCTTGTGAAACTGATTGCTAATCAAACAGGGACAAAGTTCCGCGCCGCCTCGCGATCCGACTTGGCTGAACTGCGGGTACTGCGATTACCCGATCCGGTCGTGGACTTCTACGCTCAACACGAACCGAGCGAGTGCGCGGAAGGGCAAGTTCGCCTCTGGCCGATCTCTGACATGCTGAATGAGAACCGCGACCTCATCCCCGGTGCCTATGTTGCTCCTCTCGGTTACGTGGTTTTCTCGACCACGTTCGGTGGTGATGCGTATTGCTTTGACATCAACGAAGTCTCCGCGAAGAACGAGCCACGCATAGTCCTTATCTCACACGGAGTAGTCAGCAAGGACATCACGGCAGAGAAAGCAAAACGGCTGGCAAAGCCGGTGGCCAGGGATCTCTGCGATTTCCTGGACAAGTTCGCACGCGTTGAGTTGGACGAAGAGTGCCTTTACGACGACGAACTGCTCTCATGACAACCCGGCTCATCACGCAAACCTTACCCCGCAACATCGGCCGCCAAGCGGTACAATCAGAGATTTCGCGGTCTTCATCACCTCACCGTTAATCTGATATCCGCTCCCCCACGTCCGGGGTAGGCTATAGCCAGTCACTCGCCATTTCCGGAGTTCGGCTCATGCTCACCCGCAGATTCGCCTTACTGCTTCTCGGTCTCGCGTTGGTGCCGGTCGTCGCAATCGCGCAGGAGAAGCCAAAGCAGAAGACCGTCCGGCTGCTCACCGTCGGCAACAGCTTCTCCCAGAACGCGACCAAGTACCTCGATAAGATCGTCGAGGCCGACGGGAATGCGATCGTCCACCACCGCTGTGTCATCGGCGGCAGCGGGCCGGACCAGCACCTCGCCAAGATCACCGCACACGAGAAAGATCCGAAGGACAAAGCCGGCCTGTACGGCACCGGCAAGAGTCTCGCGGAGGAACTGGTCGCCGAGAAGTGGGACGTGATTACCATCCAGCAGGCGAGCATTCGCAGCCACGACCTCGCGACCTACAAACCGGGGATGAAGACGCTGTACGAGTTCATCAAGAAGCACGCGCCGGGGAGCGAGGTGGTGATCCACCAGACGTGGGCGTACCGCGTGGACGATCCGCGGTTCACGAAGCCGTCCGACAAGGCGGGCGAGCCGAAGACGCAGAAGGAGATGTACGACGGGCTGTCGGACGCGTACCGCACGATGGCGAAGGAACTCGGCGTCCGCTTCATCCCGGTCGGTGATGCGTTCTACGCCGCGGACACCGACGCGAAGTGGGGGTACAAGCACGACCCGAAGTTCGACCCGAAGACGGCGACGGCTCCGGCCCTACCCGATCAGAAGCACTCGCTACACGTCGGATGGCGCTGGGCCACGACAAATGGCAAGCAGACGCTGCAGATGGACGGGCACCACGCCGGCCCGACCGGCGAGTACCTCGGCGGGCTGGTCTTCTACGAGTTCCTGTACGGTCGGAGTGCCGTCGGTAACACGTTCCGTCCGACCGGGGTGGACGAGGATTACGGACGATTCCTACAAGAGACCGCGCACAAAGCGGTCGAGCGAGTGAAGTGAATCCAGGGCAGGTGTCTGTGGGGTGTCACCAGGGACCGCACAGACGCCTGCCGTGAAGAAGTGGATCGGAATCACTTCTTCGCTTCAGCAACTTCGACCATCACGTCGAACTTCTTCTCGTAGCCCAAGATGTTCCCCACAAAGCGAACGCGTGTCTTCCCTGGCTTCAGAGCCTTCAGCGCAACCACGGCCTTGGTCTTGTCTTCTTTTGACTTCTCGGCAGGGGTGAGCTGGAATGCGGCGTCGTCGAACAGCCATGCGGCAGCCTCGGGTTCACCTGGTTGTGCCGCGGCGCCGCGTGGAATCACCTGACCCTGCGCGATGAACGTGACGGTCTGACCAACTTGCGTCTTAAGGGTGTACTTCGGAATCTCTGCCCCTTCGTCGTCGGCTTTGCCAAGGGTCGCTCCGACAGCCGTGATCGCGAACCCGGCACCACTCGCGTGAACCAGCCCGGCTGTTGTCAGCATCGTGGCCACCGCGAACACGCCCCAAAAACGCTTGAGCTGAGTCATGTTGTCCGACCCCTTCGTTGAAATGCCGTGCTCCCGGGGCACGGCGAAACGTCAGTCTATCCGATTCTCAATCATGAATTGTCACGGCTTCACGGTCAACTTCTGAATCGCCCCACGAATCTCGCCTTTTGCCCCTGCATCGGTCTCGGCCATGAGGGCCTTCTGCAAAGCGGGGAGCGACGCCGGGTCGCCTGTGTTCCCAAGTGCTCGGGCCACATAACCACGCCGGTGCGAGTCCGTTTCTTTCTCCAGAACGAGAATGATGTCGGGTGCCGCGCTCTTCGCTGGCAAACCGATCATCCCCAGTGCGTGCGATGCCTTCATCCGAACAAGTGCCTCGTCGTGAGTGAGGAATTTCCGCAGCGATTGCACCTGTCCGGGAACATCCTCCTCCATCATCGCGAGTGCCCCGAGAGCCACGGTGCGGGTTACGGGGTCGGTATCATCGGCAGCGGTTTTCTGGAGCGGCTTCACGGCTGTGCGATCCGTGGGGATAGCCTTCCCGAGCCGACCCAGTGCCCGCGCGGCCGTCTCGCGTGCCTCTCGAAACTTGTCAGATTCCATTTGTGCGATCAGAGCGGGAATCGCTGGTTCAGCCTTGGCCCCGAGGTTGCCGATCGCCGTGGCTGCGGTGGAACGCACCTCATCGTCGGGATCTTTGAGGGTGGCCGCCATCTCGGTGAAAAGGTGCGCTGAGAGGTCCGAGTGAATCAACCCTTTGATGGCCATCCGGCGAACTTCGACCTTCTCGCTCGCGAGGTTGGCGCGTGCCTTTGCGAGCTGTTCGGGCGCTGGATCAACTCCAACCGTCAAGGCGACGAGAATGGTCAGGCTCGCGTTCATGGACAAACTCCTACGTGGGTGCTGATCGACCCAGCAAGACTACCGCGAGGTGAAGTTCGGAACAACTCTCAAACCACGACTTTAGTGAAAGATTCATGAAGCGCGGCCGCAGCGTTGCGTTGGCGTGACCGATGCGGGTATCCTCGGGTCTCGGTCGGCTGCCACTCCGACCTCCTCCCTCAGGAGCGCTGCCATGAAACAGTACCTTCTCGGAATCGCCTCGCTTGGAATGCTGCTCGGAGTGATCGCGTTATCACGATCTGAGACAGCAGCAAGGAACGAAGTTCTCGCGGACACCAACTCCATCAAGATCGAGGCCGGGGACAAGAACCCCTGGACTTCGCTCAAGCTCAACAACGACCCCGACCAATTTCAGTTTGCCGTCGTATCGGATCGCACCGGGGGGCACCGCGAAAAAGTATTCTCACGTGCCGTGTCGCAGGTGAATCTGCTGCAACCGCAATTCGTCATGTCCGTCGGCGACTTGATCGAAGGCTACACCCTCAAGGAAGATCTGGTCAAGGAACAATGGGACGAGTTCGACGGCTACGTGAGACGATTCGAGATGCCCTTCTTCTACGTGCCAGGTAACCACGATCTGACCAACAAGATGCAGGTCGCGAAGTGGGGCGAGCGCTACGGGAAACGGTATTACCACTTCACCTACAAGAACGCTCTGTTCGTTTGTCTCAATAGCGAGAACCCGCCAGATGGAATGAACACGATCGACCCCGAACAGCAGGCCTGGCTGGCGAAGACAATCGAAGCGAACCGGGACTCGCGCTGGACGTTTGTCTTCGTTCATCAGCCCGTCTGGATTGGGAAAGATCTGGAAAAGAACGGCTGGGCATCGGTCGAGAAGTCCCTTGCCGGGCGGAATTACACCGTGTTTTGCGGTCACCTTCACCGCTACAAGGTGTACGACCGCAATGGCATGAAGTACTACCAGCTTGCCACGACGGGCGGTGGTAGTCGGATGCGGGGGCCGGAATACGGCGAGTTCGATCAGGTTGCATGGGTCACCATGAAGAAGGAGGCGCCGCTGATCGCCAACATTCTGCTGGAGGGTATCCTTCCATCGGATCTCAAGTTGCCGGACTCGGATGAGAAGGGGACACTGGTCAAGAAAAAGCCAACTCACCCTGTCGAGGGCACGCTCAAGCTCGACGGCGAACCCGTCGCAGGGGCAACGGTCGTCTTCTCCAGCTTCAATGCGGAAACCAAGAAATACACTTCCGTTTGCGACGGACGAACCGACGATCTGGGTCGATTCAAGGTCACCACGTACGGCAAGTTCGATGGTGCTCCCGTGGGCGACTACACGGTTACAGTCTCCAAGAGACAGCCAACCGATGATGGTACACCGGCAAAGAATCTGTTGCCGGTGAAGTACGCAACTGCGGATGCGAGCGGGATCAAGGTCACGATCAAGGATGGAACAAACGACGTGTCTTTGCAGTTGATGTCGAAGTGACCATTACGCAGCAGCGCGGCCGCCTGATTGGGCGGCCGCGAAGATCGACTACTCTTGCATTGGCAGCATCAGTTCCAGTTTCTTCCCCGCCCTGATGACAGTCACTGGCACCTTTTCGCCGGCCTTCTTGCTCCGCAGAGAGTGCGCCAGCAAATCCGTTTCACGCAGCAAGTCCGTCTTCCCGTCGTAAGAAACGATCACATCGCCAACCTGGAAGCCTGCGTTCTTGGCTGCCGCGTGCGGACCGAACTGGCCGACGTGCTTCGCGCGAAGTGCCATACCATCTTTGGCGACACCGGCGGGCAACTCACCTTCGATGTTCTCCAGAAGAATGCCGCCCGTCGCCATCCGCCGTAGTCCCCACGAACTGGACCGCCACGAGATGTCCTCTCGCTGCCGCCAGCCCTTGGGAAGAGCAAACTTCAACTCGACTGCCGCTCCGTCTCGAATCACCTCAGCCTTCAGAATATCACCCTCGGGCTTGGCCCGATGCAGCACCCATTGCACGTCGGCAATCGACAGCAGCGGGTCGCCGCCAAGTGACTTGATCTGATCGCCGACCTTGAACCCCGCGGCCTCGGCAGGCGAATCTTTCTCCACTTTTGCGACGGTGGCCCGCTCCTTCGGATCGAGGATTAGCCCTTGCGACTTCGGGTGCGGATACGGGAACAACACCTGCTCGGGCATCGGCTCTCCCTTGGACCGGTAGAACGATTTGATCGCGTCCCCCACCTGATGGCAGTGGATACAACTCATCATCACGTTCCCCTCATAGTTCAGCTTCGGCCCGTATTTGCTCAGCGAAGGGAACTTCTCGGGTACGGGGAAGGGGGGCGCGGGACCAACCTTTGCGGCAAGCGTCGCTTTGGTCTTCGGGTAATCTGCGTGCAGTTCGAGAACGCCTTGCATCGCCTTCGCGAGTCCGTCGAGAGACACGTCGCCAACCCAGTTCGTGCGGTGGGAACGCGTTCCGAACCGGCCGTATACGGTGCCATCGGCGTTCAGGAAGAACACGGCGAAGCTCTGGTCGTAGTCGTACTGGAACAGCGAGAGGTCGAGGCCGTTCGTGGATACCACCCGCACGCGAACGAACTTCTCAAGCAGCGGCCGAAGCACGGGATCTTTGTCCACGAGGCTATCGTCGAGCTTGACGCACTCAACACATGGCAGGCAGCGGAGCACGACGACAATCGGCTTCTTCTCGGCCTTCGCCGCCTCGATCGCCTTGGGCACGTCGTTGTAGATCCAGAACCCGTCGGCCTCGACCTTCACTTTGTCGTCGCGAACCTTCTTGTCGCGTGGGTTCTGGGCCTGAATCTGTGGGGATAGTGCAACAACAATTGCAAATGCAGTAATGAAGCGGAGCACGGCAGTTCCTCTGAAATTGGGTGAGCCGAGACGACTCGCTCCAGAAGAGCGGAGTTGCCATACGATCGCAACAGAAAATCAGATCATCGGAAGCGCAAAGCGAGAAAGGTCAAGCGGCGCCAAGTCCACGCACAATGGTTGATCAGAGCACACTCAGAGGCTTCCCGTTATCCTTCTCGCTGAGGTTCAGCAAGAACGGGACGGCCTTCTTCGCCCAGGCGGAAGGAGTTGGGAAGCTACTCGCTCCGGCACCCCACGCCTGTCGAAGCATATCCGTGTCAATGATCCCGGGGTTCAGAGGAATCGCGGCCATACCTCGCGGCAGATCCTGGGCCAATGCCAGGGTCATCCCCTCGATTGCGTACTTCGTCGCACAATAGGGCGCAACCCCCGGTGCCGTGCTCCTGCCCCAGCCACTCGATAGATTCACAATCACGCCGGAACCCTTTCGCACCATCGCAGGGAGAAACGCCTTGATGACGTGGAACACTCCCTTGATGTTCACTTCAATCATTGCGTCGAACTCGCCGGCGTCGACTTCCCACAGCGGGGCCGGCGTGTTCATGAGGGCGGCATTGTTGATGAGAAGATCGGGTGGTCCGAGTTTCGCAAGCACGTCTGTTGCCCAGGTTTGAACCTGAGCGGGGTCGGCGACATCCACCGCAGCGAACGTATGCGGTGCAGGAAACGCAGATGCAAGCTCAGCGACATGAACCGCACTTCGACCGCAGCCGGCAATGGTGTGCCCACCCGCGGCGAACGCCGACAGCAGCGATCGCCCCAGACCCCGCGTGGCACCCGTGACAACAATCACTTTTCCCATCGAGCACACATCACTTTCCGAGTTGTTTGGCGAACACCTGTACCCAGTATCGTTCGCCCTTCGCGTTCTTCACCACTGCCACACCGATCTCTTCATAGTCCTTCCTCAGGATATTCTCTTTGTGGGGCTGCGAATTCATCCAGGCTTCGAGAACCTCCTTCGGGTTATCCTGATTCCAGGCAATGTTCTCGCCCACGTAGCCATACGTGTAGCCGGCATCTTTCACGCGATCTGCGGGTTTCTTCTCGTCGAGAACATGATCGAGTTTGTCCTGCTTCGCCATGTTCTCTGCGTGAGAGCGGGCCGCCGCCATCAACTTTGCGTTCGCCTTCAGCGGCGACAACTCCGCCTTCTTTCGCTCCACGTTGGTTAGCTCGATCACTCCCTCTTCTTCCTTGGAGAGTTTCAGCTCATCTTTCTTGTTCTTCTTGGGATCGGTCTTCGGGGCTTGTGCTGCAGAGACGGTTACCCCGAACAGCAGAAACGACAGGGCGAGCAGGCGGATCATGGCGACGACTCCGTCAGAATTGGGGATGTCGCACGATTGTGAACACTTTGACCCTCGGCGACAAGTGTTGGGGTTGGCGGAAGCGGGATTTTCTCCACGGTCCGGTTGGCCTATGCCGCCCGCAAGCTGTTTACAGTCACTTCAACAACTGTGCAACTGTACTATCGCGTGGGCGGTGGCGATCTGCTTCAGAATCCCTGGCCAATTGAAAACCGGTGCAACTCGGTCACTGCGGTCGAAGTGTGGGGCGATTCTTCGTGACGGTTACGACCTTCGGGCGGGGTACGCGATTGGGAAGTATTCGCCCTTCACCCACAGCGGCGCGAGGTCCGAGTCGTGCGGGCTACCCGGTTGACCAGTTGCCCCGCTGTCCCGGTGCAGTCGTTGCCCAGGTTCGATCACAGTCCGCGAGGTCAATCTGGTGGCGATAGGTCGCTCCGTGGACCCGCAGAAACTTGGCGTCGTACTCACGAGAGAAAGCAGAGCCTCAACAACAACTCTCTGCTTTTGGCATCCGGTTGTCTCTGGGTAGCCACTGTGCCTCTGTGGTTAACACTCTTCAACTTTCAGCCGAGGACACCCGGGATCGGGTTGGGCTCGCCGAGTTTGGAGATCGAACTCAGCGCCGGTTTCAGTCGAACAAGCCCCATGTCAAACGTCGTGTGCATGATCGTCGAGATCAGATTCGGCGCCCCGACGTTATCGCTGGCAGCTTCGCCGCCGTCCTTTGTCGATTGCCCAATCACCTTGCCCCGTGCCGCGCCACCGCCGTACAGCAGCAGCGGAGCCAGTTTCGCCCAGTGATCACGGCCGCCGTTCTTGTTCAGTCGCGGGGTGCGCCCCATCTCGCCCGTCGCGACGAGCATGATCTTCTCCGACATTCCGCGTGATTCCAGATCCTCAATGAACGCGGCCACGGCGTGATCGAACGACCGACCGACCGCTTCCATGCCGTCCTTCATATTCAGGTTGTTGCCGTCGGCGTGCATGTCCCACACGCCCTCGTACCCCGTGTGGATCGTGACGAACCCGCAACCCGCCTCGCACAGTCGCCGGGCCAGAAGCAGCGCCTTCCCCATCGACTTGGCATGCCCGGTGTAGTAGCCCTTCTTGCCACGGGCAGAACGGGTCCAGTTGTGCGACGCGACATACTGTGCCGTGTCGTACCTCGCGAGCACTTTCGGGTCTTCGCGGCTCAGATCTAGCGCGGTGGCGACCGCTCCGCTGAGCAGCACTTCGCACGCCTGGCGCTGGCCGCGGTCGAAGTCCCGGAATTGCGATTCGCCCTCGCTTTCATCCCGAAGCTGATCGAACCCGTTGAGCAAGGCCCGGCGATCCTTGAAACGTTCGGCAGTGAGGTTCAACCGCAAATCTTTCTGGAGGTTTCCGCCTTCACCGGGGATGAACGGGGCGAACGCGGCCCCGACCGAACCGGTGATGGCAAAGTCGCCACGACCCTGTCCTTTCGCCACGTCGCTACAAACTGCCTGCGGGAAAACGACGGCGTTTGTTGGCACTGATGTCGTCGGGTGGGTCGCGCCAACAACGGAGGAGTACAGCGAACCGATGTTCGTGTTCAGCGTATCAGGGCCGACGATGGGCTGGATGTTGTGCCCGCCATTGCCGGTCGAGAAGGAACGAACCACCGTGAACTTGTCCGCGTGCCTCGCGAGTTGTTGCATCGTGTCGCCGAAAAGCACGCCGGGGAGCGAGGTCTTCGTGATGCCGCCGACTGTTCGGATTTCCGCAGGTGCTTCGGGCTTCGGGTCGAACGTCTCGAACTGGCTCGGTCCGCCCTGCTGAAACAGGAAGATCACGGACTTGCCAGTTTCGAGGCTTGTCGAGGACGCAGCACGAGCGGCACAAAGCGACGACAACGACAATCCGCCGAGAGCAAGGCCACCGACTGTGAGGAACCGTCGCCGGCTACACGATGAGTTGGAGCTGTGGATGGCGAGCATTGGCAGTCTCAGGCAAGATGACGCGCTGGATGTGGCCAGGCGTTTGGGTGGGGGCAGGGGCAACACCTGCCACTGACATTGGAACATATGCGTTACCGACGAACAAGAGGTCATAGCCGCTTTACCGAAGTCCCCGCTCGCCGTGAGTCGCATCTGCGGGTAAGATCGCATTATCCCGCCTTCCCGTGCTCGTCTGCGAGGTTTCGCATGTCATGTCGTCGTCCCACCTGGGTTATCGCATTTGTTGGGTTCACTTGCGGTGTGCTCGCCATCACGTTTCTTTCCGGTGAAGGCCGGTTCGCGAGTGGGCAAGCCAAAGCACTCGTCGTTCCACCCGCGCCGCAATCACCAACACTCACGGGCAACGCGAGTCTCGGTGCGAAGGTCGGTGAATCGGTTGAACTCATTCTGGCCGGCACCAACCTGAACGATCCCGTTGCGGTGTTGCTCAGTTGCCCGGGGAAAGTCAGCATTCCGACCGACAACAAAAACGGCACGGACGCCGCAAAACTCCGAGTGAAGGTTGAACTCCCCGCCAACTGCCCCATCGGGTTGCACACGCTCCGGATCGCCACGAAAAGCGGTGTCTCAAATTTCCGACCGTTCATCGTGGATGAAATCGCGGCGGTTGCCGAAGTGGATACGAACCGCTCGAAAGACACACCGCAAGTCGTGTCGATCCCGACAGTCATCTCCGCCCGCACCGACGCCGAGGTGAGCGATTTCTACAAGGTGAAGATCACCCCGGGGCAGACGTTGACATTCGAGGTGATCGCCCGACGCATCGGTTCGCCGCTCGATCCAATCATCGTTCTGCACGATGCGAAGACGAAACGCGAACTCGTCGAGTTGTACGCCGACGACACGCCCGGTTTGCAGTCCGATTGCCGGCTCACGCACACGTTCAAAGATGGTGGCGAGTTCCTCGTCGAAGTTCGCGACACGACTTATCGCGGGGGTGCGGATTACAACTACCGCCTCCGGATCGGTGAGTTCCCCGGCGCGACGACCGCGTTCCCGGTGGCCGCGCAACGCGGGCAAACGGCGAGCATCGCATTCGCGGGGCCAGGCACCTCGGACATTCCCCCCGTGAGTCTCAAGGCACCTGCTGATCCCTCGCTTGAGGTGGTCTATGTGTCCCCCAAGAAGTCCGGTGTTGCAGGCTGGCCGGTGCCGGTGCGTCTCAGCGACTGGCCGGAAGCCGCGGAGCAGGAACCGAACGACGAACCCGCCAAGGCGAACAAACTGCCGGTGCCGGGCGGCGTCACGGGGCGATTCGAGAAGGGCGGCGACGTGGACCACTTCGCGATCGTTTGCAAGAAGGGCGTGAAGTATGCCGCGACCGCGACCACGTTCGAGATCAATTCCCCATGCGAAGTGCTGACTCGGGTGCTGGACGACAAGGGGAAGGAAATCGCCCGCAGCAACCCAGCCCAGTCCACTGTCCGCGTCGAGTTCACACCCGCTGCCGACGGCAACTTTACCATCGCCTGCGAACAACTGAACTTCGTCTCGGGGCCGAACGAAATCTACCACCTCACGGTACAACCCGTGACGGCCGATTTCTCCATTGTGCTCGCTTCCGATCGTGGCGAAGCACCCGTGGGAGGTGGCACCGCGATCGCGGCGACAGTGAATCGGCTCAACGGCTATGCGGGGCCGGTGGAACTGAGCATCGTTGGTGATGCGGCGCTCAGCGGCAAAGTCACGCTACCTGCAGGGCAAACCGTCGCCTTTGTGCCCCTCATGGTGAAGGATGGCACACAGCCCGGAGCCTATGCGTTCCGGGTGAAGGGAAGCGCGACCGTGAATGACCAGACCATCGTGCGAGTCGGAACGATGGTGGACACGGTGAAGGCGACGCTCGGTGGGATGCCGAACCCGCCAGCGGAGTTGCTCAGTGACTGCGCGCTGGCGGTTGTCGAGAAAGCACCGTTCACTCTGCAATTGACAGCAGATCCCGCGAGCATCGAGAAGGGGAAAGACACCAAGGTGATGGTCGAAGCCGTTCGCGGCACGGGTGCAGATGCCGAGATTGCGATCGCTCCGCTGTTCCTGCCAACCAACGTGACCGCAGCCGCGCCACCAAAGCCCATCGCAAAGGGCGCGACCAAGACGGATCTCACGCTCAAGGTAGCTCCGACCGCGGTGGCGGGTTCTAGCCCGACCGTGTTCCGTGCGACCACGAAGATTGGCGGCAAGGACTTCGCGATCATCCCGCCACCGCTGATGATCGACATCACGGAGCCGAAGAAGAAGGACGAACCGAAGAAGGACGAGCCGAAGAAGGACAAGAAGTGACCGCGAGTACCTGAGTCCTCCGGTGGTTGGTTCAGCGGGGCGTTTACACGCCCCGCTTGCCATCCCGATACTACAATAATCCTTATGAACACCACCCCTACCTTGCCCCCCCCGGCTCAGGCCGGAGCCGCAACCAATTTCTCGCACACCCAAGCCACGCTCGTCACGCGAATGAAGGGGATCGTCGGCAACGACAACGTCCTCACTTCGGCGGCCGACATGTCGGCTTACGAGTGCGACGGCTTCACCATCGCCAAGACGAAGCCGAGCGTCGTCGTGTTCCCGACGAGCACCGAACACATCGTCGAGATCGTGAAGGCCTGCACGGAACTCGACATCGGGTTCCTCGCTCGCGGGGCCGGTACGAGCCTCGCGGGGGGTTGCGTGCTGGTCGGGGGCGGCGTCATGATCGCGCTCGCTCGCATGAAGCGCATCCTCGAAATCAACGTTCGAGATCGCTACGCCGTCGTCGAACCCGGCGTCGTGAACGTATGGCTCACGAATGCTCTGAAACCATACGGGCTCCACTACGCACCAGACCCGAGCAGCCAGGGGGCGTGTACCATCGGCGGGAACGTCGCCACGAATTCGGGCGGCCCGCACACGCTGAAATACGGCGTCACGGTGAATCACATTCTCGGCGTCGAGTTGGTGCTGCCTGATGGCCGCGTCGTCACATGTGGTGGTCCTACGGCTGACGGTCCGGGATACGATCTCACGGGCACCATCGTCGGCAGCGAAGGGACATTCGGAGTTGTGTCAAAGGTGTGGGTACGGCTCACGAAAAACCCCGAAGCGTATCGCACGTTGCTCGGCGTATTCGAGACCATCGACGCGGCCACGAACACCATTAGCGACATCATCGGTGCGGGGATCGTTCCCGCAGCGCTCGAACTGCTCGACAAAACCATGCTCAGCGCCGTGGAAGCGGCGTTCAAGTTTGGCTTCCCGCTCGATGCCGAAGCCGTCGTCATCATGGAGGTGGACGGACTCACGGCCGGGTTGCAGGAAGAAGCCGACCGAATCGAGGCCATCGCCAAGAAGAACAAGGCTCGCGAGGTGCGTAAGGCGAACACCGAAGCCGAGCGGATGGCACTCTGGAAGGCCCGCAAGCAAGCCTTCGGCACGATCGGCCGCCTGGGGTATCCGAGCTACTGCACACAGGATGGCGTGGTGCCGCGAACGAAGCTGCCCGAGATCATGCGGCACATTCAGGCAACCGCGAAGAAATACAATCTGGGCATTTGCAATGTGTTCCACGCCGGCGACGGTAACGTTCACCCGATCCTGATGTTCGATGAACGTGACCCCTTGCAGGTGAAGAAGGTGCTCGACGCGAGCCACGAAATCCTGGCCGAGTGCATCAACCTGGGCGGCAGCGTGACCGGCGAACACGGCATCGGCGTTGAGAAGATCGACTTCATGCCGTTGATGTTCACGCCCGACGACTTGCACTACATGGTTCGGTTGCGAACGGCGTTCAACCCCGACAACCGCTGTAGCCCGGGGAAGTTGCTCCCGACCTCCGGCGGGTGTACGGAGCCAAGCGCGATCGCCACCAAACCCGGACGCAGAGCGGCCGTGTAAGTCGCGACGTTGATCTTGCCGTCGCCGTCAGGAGCCAATCACATCCGGTCGTTGCGCGGCTTGTGGGAATTGCGGTTACTCCTCCAGGAGATACAACAGGCCCTGTTCCGACAGCAGCGCAAGGATACGACCGATGACATTGATCACAGATCCACGACTCCACGCCATCCGCGACAAAGTCGTTGCTGGCGAACGACTCTCCTTCGACGATGGACTCACGCTGGAGGCCACGTCCGACTTGTTCACGCTTGGTGAACTCGCCAACCTCGTCCGCGAGCGTAAGAACGGCAACATCACGTATTACAACGTCAACACGCACCTGAACCCCACGAACGTGTGTGTCTACCGTTGCTCGTTCTGCTCGTTCCGGTCCGATCTCAAAGGCCCAACAGCCTACGTGATGACCGACGAACAGATCATCGGTCGTGCCCGCGAGGCGACCGAACGCGGTTGCACCGAGTTGCACATCGTCGGTGGGTTGCACCACCAGTTGTCCTATGAGTGGTATCTCGGCATCATCGCGAATATCCACCGGGAGTTCCCTGACCTCCATCTGAAAGCGTGGACAGCGGTGGAATGGGACTGGTTCGAGAAGCTCACGAAGCGTTCAACGCGCGAACTGCTCGCCGAGATGCGGGACGCCGGGCTTGGCAGCTTGCCCGGCGGCGGCGCTGAGATCTTCCACCCTGAGATTCGCTCGAAAATCTGTGATTACAAAGCCGACGCGGATCAGTGGCTCCACGTTCATCGCACCTGGCACGAACTTGGCGGCAAGTCGAACGCCACGATGCTGTACGGCCACATCGAACGCGCCGAACACCGCATCGACCACATGCTGCGGCTTCGCGGCTTGCAGGACGAAACGGGCGGTTTCCAGACGTTCATCCCTCTGGCGTTCCACCCAGTGAACAACCCACTTGGCGAGGGAATTCCCAAGCCATCGGGCATGATGGATCTGAAGGTGATGGCAATCGCACGGCTGATGCTGGACAACTTCCCACACATCAAAGCGTACTGGCAGATGCTGACCGCAAAGATCGCGCAGGTCGCGCAAAGCTGGGGTTCCGACGACATCGACGGCACGGTGGTTCACGAGAAGATTTACCACGCGGCCGGGAGCGATTCGCCGCAGGAAATGACCGTGGCCGATCTTCGCCGACTGATCGAGGAAGCGGGCCGCGTGCCGGTGGAGCGCGACACGCTGTACAACGCCGTGGTGCGAGACGAACCCGTCGGCAAGCGATGGCAAACCGGCCGAAAGCTGGTGGCGCTGAACTGATCCCGTCCCGACGAGTTGCGTTCATGGCCGCGTCGCAGGATCGCCCACGATATCGCACAAGCGGAAAGATCAACGCCGCTCCGTTCATGCTGCTGGCGTGCGGTGCCATAGTGGTAGCGATCGGTGTTGGGTTCCTCGTGCAACTCTGCGTCGTCCTCCGGTTCCCTGGCGCGCTGCTCGGTCCACTCTTCGGCGGACTCGCGGTCACGATCGCGGTTGCGATTGCTGTTTGGTGTGGGAAGTGTCGCAACTCGTGGCTCGCGGGATTGCTGGGCGTCGCCGCCGGCGCTGTCGTGCTGCTCGCGGCGTTCCAGTTCAATCTGGTCGCAGCTCACGGCAACGATCACATCCTCCGCGTCAATCTGCTGCCGAGTTGGATCGACGACCACGTTCACAACAACGTAATCTGGGAGCCGGGCTGGCCAGGCCAACCGCGACCCGTGACGGAAGCCGATGTGATCTTCCGCTACGGGTTGCTATTCGTCGGGCTATTCGCTGGGTGCGCGGTTCCCGCGATCACGGGCTGGTTGATGGCCGCCAAGCCATTCAGCGAATCACACAACCGGTGGTTCAAGACCTGGGTGACGCGCTTGACGCGTGAGTCCGGTGAAGCCGTGATCGACGCCCTGACAGGGAACAACGAGGAGATACTGTCCCACGTCATCAAGCCCTTCATCAGCGGAAAATCCAAAAAGCCCCCGACCGCATTCACACAACTGACGCTGGAATACATTGCCAGTGAACCTGACACCCCCGTGTACCTCTCCGTGGTCATGGTGCCGATTGGCAAGTCGCAATCGGTCTGGCCGAAAACGCTCGCCAGGCGCTGGGAACTCACCACAACCGAAGCGATGACTTTTGCGACTGCCTTTACAATTCCGGAAGCCATGTTTGGTGAGCGGTGTGAAGGGACTCAACCCGGCGACCGAGCCGCGACAGCGATTGCCGCGCGGGTACTCGTGTTGCCGGACCAGGAAGCGGGCTTGATCTTATCTGCCGGGAATCGCTGGTTCTCGACGCTCATGGCACTCTCACCCCTGTTCCTGGGGCTTGGCGTGGGTGCAGTTGCAGGAGGCGTGGCAGCGATTCACGCCGATGAACTCGAACTTCCTGTGCTGATCGGGTTGGGGGTGCTGAGTGTCGTCTCCGTGATCGGAGGGCTTGTCTGGATGGGAATGTTCGCCGACTTCTTGCCTTCGTGGCACTACCATAGGGTCGCGTGTCGCGTCGTTGCGGAACGCGCAGAGTCGCTCGTCCATCCCGATGATCCCGCGGCCCAGTTCGTGCAGGTTGTGCCCCGGAAGAACTGGGGCCGAGTGATGCTCGGAAATGCCGACGATGTTGGATTCTTGCTTCTTGACCAGAGCCGGGGCGTGATCCTGTACGAAGGTGATTTCGAGCGCTGGATCATTCCGCGCGAGAGCGTGATCTCTGTTAACCTGGAGGCGTTCGACGTTGGGCCAACGGACCCAACCGCCGGCGCGGCATTCTGGCTCGTCGTGCTCAAGGCGAATGTTGGTGGGAAGGTGTGGGAAGCTCCAGTCGCTCCGCGACCTTTCAACCTGACGAAGCACACTCCCATCACTCGACGGCGGCGTGCTGAGGAGTTGCAGGCACGGGTTCGCTGCTGCCTGGGCATCGATGGCGAGACCGTTTGATCGCTCGCATTCGACGGACATGGTGACTTCTACAAAGGCGACCCATGTGGCGATCGTTCATCCCCGTATCGTTCGTGATCCTGGGTTTGGGTTGTTCGACGCCCACAGCCGAGGATACCGCTGCCCGGTTCGTCACCAGACTCGGAGGGATGGTGACTCGGGATATGACAGCGCCGGGCGAACCGGTCGTGGGTGTTCACATGCGTGACACGGTGGTCACCGATGCTGACTTGAAACAACTCGCGCCTTGCACACAACTCGCTTCGCTGGATCTGTCGAAAACCCGGATCACGGACGCCGGATTGAAGGAACTCATGCAGTTCAAGCACCTCAAATCCCTGGGCCTACGCGAAACTCAAATCACGGACGCCGGCCTGAAAGAACTCACAAAGATTCCGAGCCTCACTTCGCTCTACATCGGTGGAGCACAGGTCACTGATGCGGGAATCAAGGATTTCCTGCGTGAGATGCCCAACTGCGAACTCACCAAGTAGGTGACCCCAAGTCACCCCGAACCACGTCAATCTCGATGAGTCACTTGACTTAACTTTGCATCACCAAGTATACTGCTCTGGCAACCGAACCCCGGGATGAAGTGATGCACGTTCACGACGCACTTGAACGGCTGGATTTGATCCATGCCCAGTTGACGCGTTCGGAAGTGTATCGCGGGTTTCGTGTGCGTGCTGTGGCGGCCGTTGGCCTCCTGGCGATCGCAGCAGCAGCGGTTCAGCCGTTGATTCCCGCTGTCGTTGATGGGATTGGATTTGTCTGGTACTGGGTCGTCATCGCGGGAGTTGCTGGTTTGCTTGGAACCTCCGCAGCGGTGCATGCCTACGCAACTCGTGAGGATGAATTTGCCCGCCGTCGGACCCGTCGAGTGATGAGCCAGTTCATGCCTTGCCTCGTCCTCGGTGGCGTAAGCACGATCGCCCTCACGCGGATGCCGGAATGTATCGGGTTGCTTCCGGGACTCTGGGCTGCGGTCTTCGGCTTGGGACTGATGGCAGCGTCGCCGCATCTTCCGGCGGGTGTGCGGTCGGTCGCGGTGGGGTATGTTGCAGTAGGTGCGATCAACATGCTCCGCTGGACACCCGGCGATAGCCCTGATTCCTGGGCGATGGGCTTCGTGTTTGGCCTTGGGCATCTTGTGAGCGCGTTTGTCTTGTGGAAGGGGATCGAGGAGTACGCGGAGCACAGCGATGAACGACGATGATGCCGGCCGGTTCGCATACGAGGGATTGAGCCGTGTGCTTCACGAGAAGGCGCGGCTCGGAATCCTCACTGCGCTCATCACGCATCCCGGAGGATTGGCGTTCACCGAGATTGCACGCCTGTGTTCGCTTACCGATGGCAACCTCAGCAGGCATCTCGATGTGTTGACCGAGGAGGGACTGATTCAGATCGCGAAATCGTTCGTGGGTCGCCGGCCTCACACCAGTTGCAAGCTCACTGCGGCCGGCCGGAAACAATTCCGCGATTACCTTGCACAACTCGAACTGGTTTTGCGTGACGCGGCCCCCGCTGATCCTTCCACAACGCGAGGAAAACCCCGTCCCGGTCTGGCTGGAACGTGATGAGACGTGGCGGGTTTGACCCGCTCTTCTTTTGGCTAATTACTTTGCATTACAAACTACTTTACATTAACAAAAGCGAGCATGGAATGGGTCTCACATCACAAGATGGTCCAGCCGTGTGGAGTTCGGATGAGTGGATTGCCTACTTCAAGGCAAACGCGAACCGGTTACTCACGATCCCGTGGGAGGTGGAGGTGCTTCTGTCGCCCGAAGAACGGGCACTGATCGCGGGGTCGTTGCCATCCTGGCAACTCGGCGAAAGTTCAGATGGTGTGCGATTGATGGCTTCTGCTCAGAAGCACGCGAACTCCACGAACGATCCCGCCTTCGTGGAGGTGATGCGAATGTTCATCAAGGAAGAGCAGCGGCACGGTGGCGATCTTGGGCAATTTCTGGATCTCGCGGACGTGCCCAGGAAGTCATGGGATTGGGGAGATGCCGTGTTCCGGCGAGTCCGTCATCTGGTGACGCACATGGAGCTATCCTGTCTGGTGCTAATCACTGTCGAGATCCACGCGATGCTCTACTACGCGTCGGTGCGCCGCGTCACGACATCGGAAGTACTTCAGCGAATTTGTCAGCAGATACTCAGGGACGAGATCCCCCACATCCGTTTCCAGTGTGAACGGCTGGCGATCCTCCACCATGGCCGGTCACGGTTGCTCCGCTGGCTGACTCTCACCTGCCACCGGGTGCTGTTTGGCGGGGTGACCATGGCAATCTGGATTGGGCATCGGAAAGTGTTGCGGGCGGGTGGGTTCAGCTTTGGAAGATTTTGGCGCACCTCATGGGCGAAGATGGGGCACGCCTGGCAGATGATGGATCCGCTGAAGTATCAATGGGCAAACCCAGGATTGTTAGCCCTGGGAGTGTGCCGTGATCTCAGGTGAGTGGGGCGCTGACTTGTGCAGGCAGGAGTGGGCTCACTGGTGGACCCTTCTTCGAGCCGCGAATGGGTGGGTCGCCTGCGGTTCCGCGAGCCAGCTTCTCGGCTTCTTGCTCGGTCTTGATGCCAGTGTGGAGTAGAACGTGATATCCAGGGCGTGCAAGTTCCATTGCATCCCATTCGGATTGCTCGCAAACGACATTCCCACCGATTGCTTGCTTGGGGAGAGTCATCCGGTACACCACCCACGCCATGCAGGTTTCGGCACGCCTCATTACATCTCCCCTGTCAGTGTGTTATCGGACCTACTGCTATTGTACTCGTGATTGCAACTGCCCCCTAATCACAACCGAGACAATACGCAACTTTGCGACAAATCCCACAGGAGAACCACACTCCTAAAATTGAAGAAACCCCGGCAACATGCCGGGGTTGTGGGTTCACTGCAAGCAATCAATATCGACGACCGCCACCGCCGCCGCCGCCACCGTAGCCACCACCACCGCCACCACCGCCGTAGCCACCACGGCCTCCGCCGCCACCGCCACCGCCGTAGCCACCACGGCCTCCGCCGCCGCCACCGCCGCCGCCTTCACGGGGCTTGGCTTCGTTCACGGTGAGTGCGCGACCGTCCAGTTGCGCGCCGTTCAAGGCTGCGATGGCTTGATCGCCACCCTCACTCATTTCAACGAACGCGAAGCCGCGTGGACGGCCGGTTTCCCGGTCCATAATGACCTGAACCTTGGTCACAGTGCCGTACTGGGAGAACACCTCACGCAGTTGGTCCTCGGTGGTCGAGAACGCCATGTTGCCGACGTACAGATTCTTAGCCATCGCTGGTCTCTACGGAAAAACTTGGGGAAGGCGGGCCTGCGGCCATCGTCTTCGGTGGCGGGCAAAACCCCGCTAACCGTCCTCAGTGTAGTGCAGGTTTGAATAGTTGCGCCATGTAATTTCCAGAGAATCCTCAAGTGAGCAAAAGTGACCTGCGACCCGAACCAGGTCACTTCTTGTTACGAGGGTCGTCCTCGGGGTTGATGTAATCGATTGACCACGGTCCGGTTCCATGCAACTGGAGGATCGTCTCGCCCTTCACCCACCCGAAATGCTTCATGCCTGCCTCGGTGCGACCATACGATCCGGCGGGCATGGCCTTCCCTGCTTTCTCGTCGAATTTCGCTCCCATCCCCAGGTACAGCGTGCCCGTGATGATCGTCACGCGTTCGTCCTTCGGGTGCGTATGCGGCATCACCCGGAAGCCATCGGGCAGCTTGATCCGCAACACGAACGGCCCTTCCTTGCTCGGATCGCCTTCCAGCACCACGATCTGCGAACCCTTCTGGAGCGTGGCTGGCCCGTCCTGCCATTTCAGGTCTGCGGGCGTGAGTATCTCCTGATCCTGCTTGTGTCCCGTAAGTGCTTTTTTGTCGTCTGCAGGTGCAGGCGCGGCAGACACAAACCCGATTGCCAGTACCGCGAACAACGCACCAAGTCGTGATCGACGCAGCATCTCATCGCTCCTGTGAATTCGTTGAAATCTCGAACATGAGTCACACAGTTGGCTTGATTTTGCTTGGTGGGGCAGGCATTCTTGCCTGCCTCGTTCAGTTTGAGCAGGCAAGAATGCCTGCCCCACCAAACCAACTCCGATCTGTGTGTCAACTCGCTGGTTGATCGGCAGCACCCGGATCGGTCGCTTTGGGAAGGAGCGAGTCAAACGCTTCACGCATGACCCACGCCTGTTTGGTCACGTTCTGAATGGTGCTCGCCTGCTCCAGTGCGGCACGGAGGGCTTCCTTGGTCGCATCGGGGATCGCCTGGGCATTCACGAGAAATCGGGCCGCACACGCATACGTCTCATAACAACCCCGGTGATCCCCGGCGTTATACGCAGGTGCTCCAAGGCGGATCGCAAGCGAGAGGTAGAGTTGAACCTCGCGGCTACTTAGCACCGGTCCACCCATCTCCCCGATCGCATCGAAGGCGTTCCGCATCACCCACGCCTGCTCGTTGGGCCCGTCCAGTTTCTCAACAGTCTTGAGCGCCTCCTGTAACTTTGTTCGTGCTTCCTCGGGCCCGGACGGAATCGTGGCGAGGATCATGCGAGCCGTGCAGGAGTACACGTCGAAACAACCCTGGTGGTCACCGGTGTTGTACGCGGGGGCACCGATCGAAATCGCCATCCCGATGTATGTCTGCATCGCGGCAAGCGGGTCGGCGAGAACCGCAGGTTCGTCCTCGCCCTCTTCTTCGTCGCCGAGCAAACCCTCGATGGCGGATTGCAACTCCTCCGCCTGCTCCTCGGGTTCGGTGGCGTTCTCGGCATCGTCGAGCGCGCGTTCCAGTCGGAAGTCCGCGACCTCGCCAAGCCCCTTCACCTTGCGAGCGAGCCGGGCGGCACACGCCAGAAGCGCGTAGCATCCGTTCGCGTCGTCGGTGCCCGCAGCCTTGGTGCCGAGCCGCAGCGCGGTTACGAGGAGCAATCGGGCCGGGCCAAGCGGATCATCTTCATCGTCGGGTGGCATAATGCCCCCTTCGCAGTGGGGAAACGGATTGGAGATGATGTAGCTTATACAGCCGGTCAATCCAGACCCAAAGCAATGAGATGACTGGCCTGCGGACAAGCATCGGAGCATTGACAGTCGTCAATGCCCCGACTCCCAAAGAGTGGCACGGACGTGTGCAGAACTCAACTCGTGGTGATCTTCTTGTACGGTTCGCCCTCGTTGAGCGTGGGACGCTCGGGCCGGCCCTTGTACTTGTAGACAAGCCCCATGTGGTCAAGCCCCATCAGATGGAGCACGGTCGCGTGAAGATCGTGGACGTGCAACTTTTCCTCGACCGCTCGCAAGCCGATCTCGTCCGTTGCTCCGATCGTCCTGCCGCCTTTCACGCCGCCACCCGCCATCCACATGGTGAACCCCGTGGGATTGTGGTCGCGGCCATCGCCCTTCTCGGACATCGGGGTGCGACCAAACTCACCACCCCAGTACACGAGTGTGGTATCGAGTAGCCCTTTGCGTTTGAGATCCTTCAGCAAGGCTGCGACCGGCTGATCCATGGATCGACAAAGCTGCCCGTGGTTCGCTTCCAGTTTGCTGTGCGCATCCCACTTGCTGCCAGCCCCGTGATAAATCTGCACGAAACGCACGCCGCGTTCGACCATGCGCCGGGCGAGGAGACACAACCGCCCCATCGTGGCCGTTTCCTTCCCTTCGAGGCCGTAAAGCGTTTTCGTCTCCTCGGTTTCCTTGCTCAGATCCACCGCCTCGGGGGCTTCGGCCTGCATCCGGAACGCGAGTTCGTAACTGGCCATCCGGGCGTCGAGTTCGGTTTGCTCCGGGTTCTGCGCGGCGAACCGTGAATTGATTTGCTTCAATAGATCGAGCTTTCCGCGCTGCTGCGAATCGGTCACACCTTCGGGCGTGTTCAGGTTGGGGATCGGTTCGTTGCCGCCCTGAATGCGGATGCCCTGATACACCGCTGGCATGAACCCCGCGCCCCAGTTGCGGGGGCCGTTGACCACCTGGCCCTGACTATCCTGCATCACCACGAACGCCGGTAAGTTCGCGTTCACCGTACCGAGACCATAGGTGGCCCAGCTTCCGAGTGAGGGCCGACCGCCGAGAATGGACCCCGTGTTCATCTGGCAGACACCGGCGGAGTGGTTGATCCCGTCGGCTGTGCAGGAGCGAATGACCGCGAGTTCGTCAGCCATCTCGGCCGTGTGGGGAAGCAACTCACTGACCCACAGGCCGCCCTTCCCGTGCTGCTTCCATTTTCGCGGAGCGGCCAGCAGCGGGGCACGCGCTTCACCCATTGCCGTGATGACACTGCCGAAACTCTCCGGGAGCGGCTTGCCTGCGAGTTCGTTCAGTTTGGGCTTCGGGTCGAACGTGTCGATGTGGCTCGGGCCACCTTCCATGAACAGGAAGATGCAGGCTTTCGCCGTGGGGGTGTGGTGTGGTTTCCGTGGCGCGAGCGGACTCGCGGCGCCAGAGGTATCAACACCCCGCGATTCCCCGGTTAACAGCGAGTTCAACGCGAGTGCGCCAAAACCACTCCCGGCCGAGGCGAGCCAATCGCGACGAGATTGAAGCGACATACCAGACTCCACGGAATGTTGTTGGGCGAGTTGGCTTCTCGAAGACCACGGGGATGAACCCCGTGGCTCGCGACTGCTTATTCCACGTACAGGAACTCACTCGCATTCAGGAGCACGTGACACAGGTCATTCCACGCGGCCTTGTTCACGTCGCGGGTTCCCTTGCCGGCGATTGCCACCGGGCGGATATCGAAGCCGTGGCCGGACGCATCGCGGAACACATTCGGCTTGGCCTCGAACTGCCAGTACCCGACGGTGTGCTTGTTCGTCCCCTCGCGGGTGAACAGCAGATCCTCGACTCCAATCGCCGCACTGGAAACCCGCACATCATCGACAAGGCCATCGAACCCGCCTTCCCCCTTGGAGCCGCGGCTCCCGATCGTCATGGGGGTTTTGTTCTCAAACCCGCTGACAATGCTGTGTTTCATCTTCGCTGTCAGCAGCGGTTCATCGTCGTTGGAAAGATCCTTGAGGTGGAACACGACCTGCCCAGGTTCCTTCCCCTTGGCGAGGGTGACTGCTGCGGCGAGGTAGTAGGACTTGTTCAGCGCGACGTGCTGATCCGAGAAGACGGCTTCTTCGCCGAATGTGTCGTCAGTCTTCTTCCCGAACAGTTGGAGCACGACCGTCTGCGGCTTCCGACGCGATTTCTTCCCGGTGACGCCGTAGACCCAGCCTGCGTGCGTGGCGTCCCCATCCCACTTCGCGGCGACCGTGCGAACGGCTCCCGTCTCGGCAATCGACTGCGGGTAGATGAACGCCTCGATGGTGAAGTCCGCCTTCGGGAACTTCTCGGTCAACGGCACCTGGAACCCGGGGTGCGTTCCGAGTTTCACCTCGGCCGCCTGACCATCGCGATACGGGATCTTCCCCGCGACAAACTCGGCGGCCGCAGAGCCGGATCGCTTCGGGTCGATTCGCTTCGCCTGTTCCGCGAGGAATGTGCGGGCAACCGATAACTCCACCGCGCTCGGGGCACGGCCGAACACCAGTTGATAGGCCCGCAAGAGCCGTTTCGATTCATCCTCGGGTTCATCCTTCGCGAGTCGATCCGCGAGTGCCCGCGATCGCAGGAGAAGTGTCTGGCTGTTGAACAGAAGGAGCGACTGCACCGGCGTGGTGGTCGTGTCGCGCGACGACGCGCTACTGAACCAGTATGGCGCATCGAACACATCAAGCAGCGGGTCGCGGGTGTTTCGCATGATGCGGGTGTAAACCGATCGCCGTGCCTCCGTCGCGGGTGTGCCGACTCCCCCGGCGCGAAGATCGAGTTCCCCCGTCACCGCGAACAGCGAATCGCGAATCTGCTCGGCTTCGAGCCGCCGGACACCGCCCCGCCAGAGCAACTTGTTCTCGGGGTCGGTCAATCGACCGGCTTTCGGATCGGGATGCGTGGCACTTCTTCGGTACGCCGCGCTGGTGACAATCAGGCGGTGAATGTGCTTCATCGACCACGGTTGCGGTTCGCCGTTCACCTTCACAGTCGGGGCGACGAACTCAACCGCGAGCCAGTCGAGCAGTTCGGGGTGCGTGGGTGGATCGCCGAGGCGACCGAAGTCGCTGGCATTCGCGGCGAGGCCACGGCCGAAGTGCTGCTGCCAGAGGCGGTTCACCATCACGCGGGCGGTGAGTGGATTCGCTGGGTCGGTCAGCCACTTCGCAAGCGTTGACCGCCGGCCACTCGAATCGGGTAGCGGCTTGACCGTCGCGGGCTGCTCGTCCAGCAGCGTGAGGTAACCGGGTTCGATGACCGCGTCGCCCTTCTTGGGGATCGTGACCGGGGCCGCGTGTGGTCCCGCATCGGTTGCCGCGAACGCCACGGGCAGCGGTGCGGGCTTGAGTGAATCTAACGCCGCCAGTTCGCGGCGAATGGCAAGCACACGCTCCTTATCGGCTCCCTTCAGTGAGCGTTCAAGTCGGTCGAATTCGTAGTACACCTGCCGATATGCGAGTTCGGCCAACTGATGTTCCAGTGGCGCTCGCTCCGCAACCGGCTTGCGAATCATGACCTGGATATCGGGCGGAAACTTCGTGATCGCGGACTCAGCAGCACTCTTCCGGTAGGGGGCTTCGATCTTGGCCAACTCGGCTCGCAGGTCGGCCGTCTTCGCTTCCCATGCTGCCATTTTCTCGGCGTGGGCGGCACGTTCCTTGTCGGTCGCCGCGATCAAGTCCTCGCGCGGGAGTAACCCGGAGAAGAACGCTCTCAGTCGGAAGTAATCCTTCTGCAAGATCGGGTCAAACTTGTGGTCATGGCAGCGGGCGCATTGCATCCCCATGCCAAGGAACACGTCGCCAGTGGTATCCGTCACATCGTCAAGAATCAGGTTCCACTGCGTGCGGACGTCGCGCTGGTTGTACTCGTAAATCCAGTGTCGCAGGTAGCCCGTCGCGATGAGTGCCTCGGGGTCGCCGGGGAAGAGTTCGTCGCCGGCGAGTTGTTCCTGTACGAACCGATCGTACGGCTTGTCGGCGTTGAACGCCCGGACGACGTAATCGCGGTATCGCCATGCGTTGGGCCGGTAATCGTCGATCCGGTAGCCATCGCTATCGGCGTATCGCACGAGATCGAGCCAGAGCCGTGCGGAACGCTCACCGTGTCGCGGCGATGCCAGCAACCGATCCACGAGGCGCTCGTATGCGTCGGGTGCCTGGTCCGCGCTGAACGCATCGACTTCCTCGGGCGTCGGTGGCAGGCCCGTGAGATCGAGCGTCACACGACGAATCAGGATGCGCCGCTCGGCTTCCGGTGCTGCGGTCAGCTTGTTCTGCTCAAGTTTCGCGAGAACGAAGCGGTCGATCGGGTTGCGAATCGCGGATTGAGGCTCGCGGATTTCCGGCAACTGGGGCGTGCGAGCCGGCTGGAAGGCCCACCACTTCCGGTCTTCCTCGGTGATCTTCCCTGGAGGGCGGCGATTGCTCGTCTTGCCCGCGTTCGGCCACGGGGCACCCATCTTCACCCACTTCGTGAGCGTGTCGATGTCGCCGTCCGCGAGCTTCTCCTTGGGGGGCATCTGGAGGTCTTCATTCTTGTAGCGAATGGCCTCGATGATCTTGCTTTTCTCGGGGTCGCCGGGGACCAGCGACGGACCGGAATCACCACCCTGGAGAAGTGCCGCAAGCGAATCGACGACAAGCCCGCCCTTGTTCTTCTTCTGGGCCTCGCTGTGACAACTGTAGCATTTCGCGATGAGCAGCGGGCGGACGTGCTTCTCGAAGAACTCCGCCTGCTCCTTCGTCGGCTCTGCTGCAAGTGTTTGAGGAGCAGTCAGAGTGAGAAGTAGCGCGGAGATGATGAGCGAGTTTCGCATGGAGAATCCAGTCGAAAAGTGCGAGCCGAGTTTCCAGGCGTTCATTCGCGGACCGCAGATTCTCACTGCAGATCCACTCAAGTATGCCTAGCGAAGTCGAACGCCATTGCCCATTCAGTTTACCTACATTGCCCACGAATGGGTCTGGGAATCATTCTGGTGTGTTTGTCTTGTTTGGGGACCAGGGTTCCACTCGGTCCCTTCGGGGCCATCGTTCCACCCCTGGCTATTCACTGTTGCCCCGTTGGGGCAGACAAGACAATCGGCACTCTGGCTTTTCGACCCCAACGGGGTCACCGTCAATAGCCAGGGGTTTCAACCCCTGGTCCCCAAACGAACAACACCCGCCAGAAAGTTGTCGCACTCTTTCAGTGTGCCAAATCTTCTGCGCTTGCGACCCGGGGCGGCGCCTTCGGCTTTGCCCCGGGCTATGTTGTCCCACCCCATTCGGGGTGAAAACCGGGGGACGTATGTCCCCTGGTATGAGATAGAACCGGCATTCCCGCGACGTGTTCGGCCCCGGCACGTCACTGCTTCTTGCGGGCCTCCTCCAGCTTGATCTCCAGCGCCAGGGTCTGTTGCTGCACGTCGTTGAAACGCGACGGCCAGCTTTGCGTCCTGAGCGTCTTGAGTGTCTTGCTGGCGGATTCCCAGTTCCGTTCGTGGATCTGAGCTGCGGCGAGTTTCAGCAACCCCGTCGGTTCCAGCGTGCGGATCTTCGCCACGCGCTCCCAGTGGGCGATCGCATCTTGCCAGCGGTTCTGCTTCTCGCGAATCTCGGCGAGCATCGTGTGGCTCTCCGACTCGTTCGGAAGCATCTCCACGATCGACGTGTAGGCCCGCTCCGCGTCGGCGGTGCGCTGCATGTCCGTGAATCGCTTGCCGATGCTCTCGAACAGCTTGATCTCCCGACGCGATAGTTCGACCGCACTGAGAAGCTGTTGAACGGCCGCGTCCTTGTTGCCGAGTTGGTCGTAACACGCGACGAGTGCCTCGTGGATCTCGGTGTCGTTGGGTTGCAAATCTGCGGCGAGTTGCAACTGGGGAATCGCCAGTGCAGGAGCATTCTTCTCCATGTATGCCTTCCCGATCGCCTTGCGAATGATCGCGCTCTGGAGTTTCTCCTTGTCCAGTTCGACGACATAACCCGCGAGATCAGGAGCGGAGACCAGAACCTGAACGAGCGATTGCAACGCGTGATTCCGCTGGTCATGGTGTGGGCCCCAGCTCACGATGGCACCACTCGCCATATCGACAGCCTCGCGTGTCTTGCCCAGCCCGGAGTATGCCTGGGCCGCTTGGCTGTAGTAATTCGAGAGCATGCCTGTGCCCACGCCACGCCGGGGATGCGTTCGCTGATGGAGCGGAATCAACTCCTCGAAATAGGCCACGGACTGCGTGAAGAGATGATTCTCCAGACAACTGCTCGCCAGCCCCGAGAGCGCTGCCTCGGTCCAGCGGTTCTTCTGGTGGAAGTGCGTATCGGTATCCTTGAGCAGCGCGAGCAACTCTGCTTGCTTGCCAGTTCGGTAGTATGCGTGCATCAACTTCGTGCGGTAGATGAAGCTATCCGGGTGTCGCTCGATCAGGTGGAGTGCCACGGGAATCGACTCCGCATATCGCTTCTGATCGTGGAGATACCCGACGAGTTGCCACTGGCCCGTCTCGGCGAGCAACTTGTCCTGATACGCCGTGAACAGCATTTCGATGGCTCGCTTCTCCTTGCCAAGACTTCCGTAGAGATACCCGGCGATGAACTCCACTGAGGCGCTCGATTGCTTGCGCTGGTCGTAGATCTCCTCAGCCACACGGACGAACTCCTGTTCCTTCTCGGCCCAGTAATGACTGTGATGGCGATCGTAGATGTTGCGAGAACGGGAGTCTCGCATTCGCAGATCACGGCGCAACTCCGCAAGAACGAACTTCAACAATCGGGGTTCAAGGTCGCCCAGATCTTTCACCTTGGTCCGCCATTCCCCAAGCCGATGGCACGAGCGGGACCAGGCGTCCTGGTGCGTGTACCGAACCCAGTCGGGTTCGTTCTCGACACGATCGAGCAGGAATTCGATGGCATCGCGAGCACCCGCCAGATCATGAACCGTCATCGCGACTTCCTGAACGACATGCTCATACGTGTTGCTCTGATCCTTGAGCATCGGGGGAAGCTGTTTGAACGCAAACGCGATGAGATCCTCCGTGACATTCGGAATCTGCTGTTTGTGCGCCGTGCGATACACCCGGCAGATCAAGGTCAGCAGGTGAGAGCGATGGTACTGGTTCGAGTCCACAACCAACTCGGCGAGTAACTTCGCGGTCAGTGCCTTGTAAAGTACCGCACCTTTCCCGAGCGATACATCGCCCTCATTCGCGAGCGCCTGATGGTACAAATCGTCGATTCGGCGGGTCAGCCAAAGCTTTTGCTCGGCGTTCGCGGGGTGAGTCAGTTGCGTGAGAAGCAGCTTCTCGCCGCGATCAAAATGCTTCGCGTTCTCCGTGAACCCGATGAATGTTTCCAGCGCCGCGTTCGCGAATGTGGGCAATGTTCCGCCGTTCGCGTCCTCGAATTCCTTGAGCGCGGCCTGGAGTAGATCCATCGCCTCGGCGTGGCGCGAGTACTTGTCGAGTGTCTCAGCGTATCGGTGGCCGATTCGGAGTCGGTCGAACGAGCCGGCCGCCGAACCACGATGCAGCGTCTCCAGTTGCCGGAGTTGTTCCTTCGCAAGCTCAGCCTGGGGGATGCTACCCAAACCCGCGAGGAAGTCGGCCATCAGAGTCTGCTCCCCAGGCGACCACTCACGTTTGAACGCACGGTCCAGGGCAGCGAATGCCTTCGCGGCGTGTGGGCCTGCCTGGTTCTGCAACTCGGCGGCTCGGCGTTCGACGAGGAGTTCCAGCAGATCGAGCGCTCGCAGATCAACGACCGATTTCGTGGTCAGGCGTACCTTCGCGATTCGGGCGACGATCTCATCCGCAGTGGCTTCATCGCGAACCTCATCGAGCACGGGACGCATCCCACCCAGGAACGGGTAGACCTTCCCGGCTGAGTGACCGATGACCCCATCCGCGAGCATCGAGAGCAAGCGGAACTCGTGCGACGCCTGATAGAACTCCCGCAGTTGCCAGAGGTAGTTCTGTGGCGCGGTGGACTTCACGAACAACACCTTGAAGACGTGCAGAACCTCGGGATCGAACTGCGTCGGCAATTGGCGCTGCTGCCAGGGGCGTACATACTCCGAGATCAACTGGCTCAAATGGTATTCGTCGCTTGTCATGTATGCTGCGGCGCGTGCCTTCTCATGGGATTCGCGACGGTTCTCCACCAGATACCAGTCCGCGAGGCTCCGATACTCGGCGGGGGTCAGTTCGTCGGCTGCTTCGACGATCTCGAACAGTTTGATTGCTTCGGCGACCTGCCCTTGCTCCGCGAGCAAATAGCCGAGCGCGAGTCGCCAGCGGTTATCGGGGTCGGGGCCAACCACCCAGCGTCGCAACGTCTGTTCCAGTTCCTTGGGCTGATCGATCGCGATCAGGAACTGGTACTTCTCGGCTCGCCATTGCACATCGTCCGGATTTTCTTTCATTTGCTGATCGATGTACGCGAGCACGCGATTGACGAGGGCGACATCGGCTCCCTTGCGTGCGGCCAGGTTTTCGAGCATGGTCAGGAACCGTTCGCGGAGCACGCTGTCTAGATCCGCCACAATGGACGATCTCACGTCGTCCAGCTTGGCCTTCAGTGGTGCGGAATCGAGCAACGCCCAACAGTCCTCGGCGATCTGCTTGGGGTTCCGTTCCAGTTGAACTTCGAGCCACAAGCGTTCGGCGAGGAGCCAGTTCGCGAACGGCTTCTGAGCTTTGGCCGTCTCCTTGCGGAGGCGTTCCGCGAAACCTTCGCGGGCCAACTTGAGAGCCTCGTCGCGCTTCTTCTTGAGCTCAACGCGAGTCAGCTTCTCGGAGTGCTCGATGGCGTCGATTCGAGCGCGGGAGCGTTCCAGCAGCATGGCATCGGTCAAGCGGTGCAGTGCCGCTACCTTGCTGTAGATGCCACCCGCTGGTTCCTTCGCATCCGCGAGTTGATCGAGGAGCGCGAAGGCTTCGTCCTCGCGTTCCGCAGACCATTTCGCGGTGAGGAGTGCCGAGTATAGCGCGTTCGCGTATTCGATGCGGTATTTCTCTGGCCCTTGTTTCCACTGGGCACGCAGGAACGGGAGCGACTCATCCACGCTCTTGAGCGTCAGGATGCGAACCAGCACCCCGGCAAGTGTGTGCTTGATGTCGAGGTTTTTCTCCGCGTCCCATCTCTTGCGGAGACCGGCAACCAGTTGCTGTTGAACTTGGACCTCTGTGTTGATGTCGGACCAGAGCCAACTAATGAACGAGTTGATCTGAGCCGCGGAGAGCTTGTCGATCTCCTTCACGAGAATCCCGAGGAGCGACTTGCTCGCGGCACGGCCAGCATCTGATGAGGTGAACCGCCAGTGATGAAAAATGGTTCCCGCAGTCTGGAGATGAGCGTTGTCGCGCGAGAAAAACAGTGCCGCCTCCGCGAGTGGTGCCAGCCAGCGTTCCTCGATTTTGCCCGTGTACAGGTTGTGACCCTGACCGAGTGCGAACGCCACCGCAGCTTGGAGTTTCGCACTTGCCGGGCGACTCAATTCGCCGGGGACTTGAGCCTCACGAAGCCACTGAGTCCCGAGCGTCTCCGCTTTCTCGGCCTGGTTGCCATGCACGAGCGCCGACAGGTACTGCGCGTACATTTGGACCGACTCCGGATTCTTCTTCAACTGTTCCGCGAGATATGCCGCAAGGTCGAGATACCGCCCTTGTTGTTCGAGGAGATTCGCGAACTGACTCCGAAGTTGTTCCGCCTGGTGGTCTGCCCACTTTACATCCGATTCCAGCACGCGGGTGAGCCACGCATACGCGGCGGGGTACTCGCCAGTTGAGGCCAGGCTCTGGGCATAGCGTAGCTGCAGGGAGAGATCACGCGGGTACTCCATCGCGAGTTCTTCCAAGATGCCGTTGGCCCGGGCATTCTGGCCGATCCCCTGGAGGTAGGTCACGCGGCGACTTCGCAAGGTTTTCATCGCGTGGAGGTGGACCGGTTGCCGCTGATAGACCTTCTGCAATGAATCAGACAGCACGAGCTGTTCGTTCGACGACAGGAATTGATCGCCTTGCGTGAGCAGCAACTCCGCGAGGAACAACTCGTTCGCGATGAGGTCGGCATCCTTCGTTCCCGCAAGCGTGGCGGCCTCGTCGAGGAATCGCTTCCGCAGTTCCTCGTGGCGGCGGCTCGCGAGCAAGAAGGCATCACGGAGCCAGCGCATCCCCGACTTGCCCGGCGCGAGTCGTTCGCACTCCTGGAGATGCTCGAGAGCACGCGACCACTGCTGACTCGCGGCGAAGTGGAGCGTCAGCACGGCACGATCCGCGAATGTCGCCTTGCCAACAGTGACCGCGATCTTCGCATCAACAACCTTCGGCAATGGCTCCGGCAGGAACAACACCTTCTCCTTGCTGGTGAGTTCCTGCGTCATTCGCTTGCTGAACTCTTCGGCGGGCACGGCCAAGATGGTCTGCGTGCTGACCCACTGGCGTCGCCCCTGGGCATTGAGGTGTTCAACACGGCGTGCCCACCATGTACCCGCGACTTCAACGAAATCCTCGAACTTCGTGGTGGATGTCACCTTTCCCTTGTGGCGAGTTTCGATGCCCAGGAGGACGTGACGATTCGTGTCGATGAGGAATCGCGATTCGTAGTCGGGGGCGTTCGCATTCTTCAGCGTGATCAACTCACGGTCCTTCTCGACGCTCTCGATCGTTGGTGTGGACTCCGCGAAATTCGCGTGAAGAAGCGTCTGAGAGTGATCGTGCAGCCCAAGCGGGGGGTTCTGGAGATCGAGCTTGTTTGATGACCGCACGCGGCCGAGCAAGAAGGCCGTCGTGTAGATGCCGAACTCCTTCGAATCGCACCAAGAAACCAGTACCTGTTCGCCGTCCGGTGCGGTGCGGATGAACCACGCCGCCGGCGAGATCAACTCCAGTCGGTTGCTGCGACCGACGAGTTCGTTTGTGATTGGATTGAACGTCTCGAACTGCCGCGTGAGAACGAGGCCGCCCTTGTGTTGAGCGAGCTGATCCATTCGCGAGATGCTGCGTGACAATGCGAGCGCGGCAGCGGGCCAGTTCGATTTCGGTTCCTTGACCTCCCCACGAGCTGGTTCGATCGGTGGGAATCGGGTATCGAGCCAGTGCAACCGCGATTGCGTTCGGTAATCGCGGCTTCGTTTGTAACCCCGTTCCGTTTTACCCAGTGGCTCGGGATGGTTGATGTTGCGCCGCAAATCATCCATGCGGATGAGACCGACTTTCTTGAGGCGATTGAAACTGAACTCGTCACTCTTCGAGGCCAACCGTTCCATCGGACCACTTTGTTTCGCCCCGGCGAACAAGGAGTCTTCATTCTCTGGAAATGGGTGATTTGCTTCCAGTTGTGAATCCACACCCAGACCGAAGTCCTCGTCTTTGTTTGGCTCGGCTGCACCGGAAGCACCTCCGGTCACGATCAAGGTGTCCTCACCAAGTCCTTGAGCGAACCCGTTGCTTTCGGTGAGGAACCCGGGTAACGAAACTGGCACACTCCCCTTGCTCTTCTCCAGGTACTCCCACGAGGCAGTCTGTTCCTGGAAGAGTTTTGCGTCGCGGCCAAGTGCCATGAGGTGGGCCAGCACCTGGCGTCGCAATGCTGTGCGATACTCTCCGGCGAGCCTCATCTGTTTTTGCTTCAACTCATACACGGCGTGGTCGCGGCCTTCGGCGAAGAACTTTTCGCCGTCGCGCATCTGGAAGCGCCGCTTCACACCGAACCGTTCGCGATCCGCATCGGACTCCAGAACCAGGAGCGATGTGTACGGCGTGATGATGTTGAACTCTTCACTCAGCGCGATGATGTCCTGCTTCACTGCATCTGTCGTGCCCTGTTCGAGGAGCCGGTCGAGGTGCATCCTGGCCCACAGCCGCGGGATGAACGAATTCCCCTGTTCCGCATCCTTGAGCGAAATCTTCGATGTGAATCGCACCGGCTTGTTGCCGAGCATTCCCGTGACGATGATCTCACCGCTCTGATCCATCCCTTCCGGGAGATAGCGACCGAGAAGAATCTGCTGCGTCCCGGCTGGCACGTTCGGGAGTTCCTCGGGATACACGCGAGCCGTGCGAAGCCCGGTGAACTCGACCTTGAGGTTCCGCAACCCCGGCGTGGCCAGTTCTGTGAGGAGTTCCATTGCCGTGGTTTGCGGTCCACGTTCCCCGGTCACCCGGCGAACTGATCCACCACCGAGCGATGCGATTGCCTTGATCGCGACCGGCTCGTAACTGCTGCCGACCGTTACCGCGTGGAACGTGCCGGCCTTCCCGTCGTAGGATCGTTTGAGCCGTTTGGCGAACGCGACCGGATCGGCATCGCCGATGGTGCTGATGCCATCGCCGATGTAGACGACGTGCGTGCTCGCGTCGCTCATGTTCATAGCGGACGTGAAGGCCGTGTCGAGGTTCGTCCACCCGAGCGAGATTCGCCGCGTGAGTACTTGCTGAATGCTGGCAAGGTTCGCGACTGTGGCGGGAACGGGCTTCTCGAAAACCCAGTCGCAGTTCACGTCGCAGGTCGCGAGGTTCACCATGTCGCGGGGCGTGAGTGCCATGAGCAGCGAGGCGATCACGGCGTTCTGGATCGCACGCTGGCCCTGATCCATTGACGCGGAGGTATCCGCGAGCAAGAGCAATCGCAGCGGTTCGCCGTTGGGGATCATCGGTCGTTCCCAGTCGCCGGAGGTGCCGGGTGGCGTGAGTTGCACCATAAAGTAGCCGTCGTCGCCACGGCGATGCGGGATCATCACGACATCGGCTTGCCGGCCTTCGACCTCGACGACCGCTTCGAAATCACGGTTCGGTGTGTATTCCTTTGCTGTGAATTCGACGTGCCCGGAGTGCTCGGTCCTGGCGATGCGTGCCGGGTGAGTTGGCGAGGACACAGCCTTCAGCGGGGTAACCGAGTTCACCTTGAGGTCGATCTTCAGATCACGGAGCGGGTGCTGCTTCAAAAGTTCGCTCTGCAATGCGTAGCTGTAGCGGTAGCGATTCCCTTGCAGGGGTAGCACCTGCGTGTAGCTGATCTTGATTCGCTTCTCGGAGTACGCGGGGATCGGGTAGACGCGTGCCTTGAAGATGTTCCCGCCCGCCCATTCGAGCAGACCCGGGTCGCGTTTCTCACGCAGGATCGTTTCGTAAATCTCGCGGGCCCGTTCCTTTTCCACCACGTCGGCCTCGACGAGTTGATCGCCGACCCACATGCCGAACCCGGAGATTGACGCATCCTGTGGCAGCGGGAAATAGAACACGCCCTCGAGCACCGAATCCGTTCGATTGACGAACGATTCCTCGATGACGGTGCGTGCGATCTGATCGCGGATATCGACCGTGACGTGGTGATACCCGACGGTCAGTGGCACGTTGCGACCATCGACCGTGGCGATGAGCGAGCCGAGCGACTCGTTCGCGGTGGTCCCCTTGAACCCCTGAAGCCAGCGTGGTTCCTGTTCGACGCGGACGAGCGTATCTTTCTCGACGCGAAAGAGTTCTTTCCCCTTGATCAGCTTCTGCTTCTTGTCCGGTCCGTGGAGCACGACGGGTGCGTCGGCCTCCGCCGTGATCTCGAGTTGACCCGCGAGAAGACGAATTTCGTTCGCCTTCACAAGCTCGATGGTCGAGTGCGGCCCGACAATCACGCCGGTCGTTTTCAGCAATCGGAGGGCAACGGCGTTCGCGCCGCGGGAGTCGGTCTGAATCCAGTCACCGGGCTTGAGGACGAGTCGCGGTTGCACAGGCGACCAGCGCTCGTGCATCACCGGCTTGACACTGACAACGCCCTGCGAGTCGGTCACCTTCCCGATGCGCCCATCCTCACTGAGCACATCAGCGAGGACGAACTTGTCCTCGTCGGGTACTTCGACGGGGACGCGTTCTCGTACGGAGTTGATCCAGTGTGCGATCCCGACGCTGAGCAGCAGGAGCGCGGCCACGCTGGCGGCGACCCATTTGATTCCTGGGCGTGACATGGTTCGTTTCCTGAGAGAGTCGGGTGTCGATTGTGTCGCGTTCTGAAACGCGTCGAGTGATTGTTCGCGCAGTCGGGCGAGAACCGCAGGGTCGGGCGGCGGCACGTCCTTATCAGCGGCGGCCAATAGCATGGCGAGTTGCTCGTCTGTGGGGCCGGTGTCAGGGGTGTTCATGGTAAGCCTCCGCGTCAGTCGTCTCGTCGCCGGTCAGTCGAAGGAAGGTCTTGCGAAAGACCTCCCGTGCCCGGGCGAGTTTTGAACGCACGGCCGTCACCGTGCTGGCTTCCCGATTGGCGATCTGCTCGACCGATTCGCCATCGAGATACTTGGCTGTCAGGAGCGATTCGTATTCGCCGGGCAACTCGGTGAGCGTGTTCCGCACGATGGCTGCGAGTTCCGCGGTTTCGAGCAACTCCGTGGGTGCGGTGTCGATTCCGTCGAGCCAGTGGGCAAGCCGCCCATTGCTTGCGGCGAGCCAGTCCCCCGCTTGCTTCAGGCGATCGTGCCGCTTCTGTTTCCGGAAGTGCAGCGAGATCTGGAGCCGGGCGATTCCCCAGAGCCAAACCCAGAGTGAGCCTTGCGTGGCGTCGTAACTCCGGGCCGAGCGTGCCGCCGCGAGCATGGTTTCCTGAACGACATCCGCGACATCGGCCGAATGCGGGCCGAGGAGGCGCGCGACCCCTCGCCAGACGCGTTCAGCGAACGCATCGTACAACGAGTGCCAGGCGTCCGGCCGACCTTCGCGAAGGCCACGGACGACATCGCGTGCCTGCGTTTCATCCATAAATGAAGAACCCGGCGACTCGCCAGAATCCCGGCCGACCTGTTCGGTCGCTTCGAGCCGGGATCTGTCGGGGAGGAGTCGTCAATAACCTATTTGCGCCAGCACCGTGAAGTGTGTCGGAGATTGTTACAAAACTGAGATTCTTGGTGTTTCAGTAGCTGGCCGCTGTGAGGCCGGTCTTCGTGCTGCCAACGTGGTCCGGGGTCACAGACCCCGGCTACAGAACTGTTCCCTCACTTACGGGGAGTTGTCCTTAGGCTTGGTCTTAACCTCCGGGGGCGCATCTTTCTTCGCGAGCGCGGAGAAGTCCTCGAACTGTTTCGTCCAGTTCGCTACCAGCTCACGAAGTTTCTCCGGCTTCTCCTTCGCCAGATCCTTCGTCTCAGAGCGATCGGTGCTCAGGTCGTAAAGTTCCCACGAACCATCTTTCCCTGCCGAGACGATTTTCCAGTCTCCGACGCGCAACGCGCGATTCCCTTCGTGGAGCCACCAGATCGAATCTCGTGTGACTGTCCCATCCTTCGAGAATAGCGGCAGGAGGCTCTTCCCCGGCGCAGGGGGCACAGCTTGGCCCTCCCACTTCTCGGGAGGCTTGCTCCCCGCTGCGGCAAGCACAGTCGGCACAATGTCGATGATGTGCCCGGGCGTGTGCCGAAGTTCGCCGCGAGCCGAGATCCCCTTGGGCCAGTGAACGATGAGTTCCGATGCGATGCCGCCTTCGTGAACCCACGTCTTGTGTCGGCGGAATGGAGTGTTGCACATGCTCGACCACCCCGGCCCGATGCTGAGGAATGTCGCGGCGGAACCTGGCTCGGCCTTCAGGTCGTGTCCGTCGCCTCGAACCATGATCTCGGCACTCGCGCCGTTGTCGGAGAGGAACACGATTAGCGTGTTCTCAAGTGCTCCCATTGTTTTCACCTGAGCGACAACCCGGCCAATCTCACGATCCATGCGATCGACCATCGCCGCGTGTACCGCCATCTTGTTCGCCTGGAACTCGCGCTGCTCCGCAGTCAGCTCTTTCCATGCCAGGGGTCGGTTCAATTCGTTCGGCCCGAGTTTCTTGATCGCATCCGGGAAGGCATATGGCGGGCCGACTTCACGCTCGACTGGCGAGAGTGATGCTCCGCCGATCTTCAGTTCCTGGAGCCGCTTCCAACGCTCATCACGAATCGCGTCCCAGCCGTCGAGATATCGCTTGCGATAGCGGGCGACATCTTCCGCCGGTGCCTGCACGGGGAAGTGTGGTGCGGTGAACGCGAGATACTCCAGGAACGGCTTGTCGGCATGTTTCTCGGCGTGTTCCTTCAGGCACTTGATCGCGTGATCGGCGATGGCAGTGCTGCTGTAGTACCCCGCTTTCTCGTCGGTGGGTGGAAGTGGTTTATCGTCCTCTGTGTGCCGGCGTGGGGCGAAGTGTCGGTCGTGGTCATCGAGACTGTAAGAGTGGTCGAAGCCGTTCTGCATGGGCTTCCCGTCCACATGCCATTTCCCCGAGTGATACGAACGGTAGCCGAGCGGTTTCAGCATGTCGGGCAGTAGCTTCGCCCAGGCTGGTCGAACGCCTTGCCCGCCACTCTTGATCCCAGGAACAGTATCGCGCCGCACTTGCTGAGCGTAATAACCCGTCAGGATGGCCGCTCGTGAAGGCCAGCAACGGGCCGTGTTGTAGAACTGCGTGAAGCGAAGCCCATCCTTCGCGAGTGCGTCGAGGTTTGGTGTCGCGATTTCGCTGCCGTAACACCCGGCATCGGAGAATCCCATGTCATCCGCGAGGATGATGAGGACGTTCGGGCGGCTCGGCTCGGCAGCAAATCCTGCTGACCACGGAAGGAGCAGGAGCAGGATCGGCAGCGTGATTTTGGGAGAGAGCAGCATGATGGGTTGATCCCCGGGACACCGAATGGTGGGGCGACGCAGCCAACGTATCAGCACGAGGATGGCTAGACAACCAACCCCTGAATCACGACTGGCTTTCGGGTGTAGTTCGCGGACCTCATCGAGTTCCGATCTTGAGCAGAACCTTGCCGCCCTTTCCCGGAGTCGCTGCGTGTTCGACTGCTTTGCGGACGTCTTCCAGTGGATAGGTCCCTGCGATGGTTGATTGCAGAACGCCTTCACGCATCATGGCCCGCACATTTCGGAAGAGCTTCAACATGGTCCGCACGCCTTGACGCTTCGCCCACACCGCCAGCCAGAAGCCTTCGACGCGGACGTTGTTTGAGAGCAAAAACCGGGGCTGAACCGTCAACGGATCGTCGGTGAGTGAGCCATAGAGCAGGCATCGCCCTCCTAGCCCCAGCGAAGCGATCACCTCGGAGCCGGTCTTGCCGCCGACGGGGTCGATCGCGTGCCGCACGCCGTCTGGAGCAATCGCCCGGACCTGATCCGGCAAAGGGCCATCCGATTCCACGATCACCGCATCGGCCCCGAGTTTCTTCAACTCATCAACCTGTTCACGACGGCGGACGACGTTCAGCGTTCGGAACCCGTTCAGTTTTCCGAGCCGGATAATCATCTTCCCCAATTCACCGCCTGCAGCGGATTGCAGCAGCCAGTCGCCTGGTTGAAGCGCGAGCACGGATTGAGTCATGACCAGCGCGGTCGCGGGGTTCACGAAGAATGTGGCGGCTTGTTCGTCGCTCAGATCGTCCGGAACGGGGACCACCTGTCGCGATTTCGTGATCGTGTATTCGGCCCAATTCCCGACGCGGTCGTTGATGACAGCGACTCGCTTCCCCTTGCGAAGCCAGCCGAGAATTCCACCTCCGCTTGCCTCGACGACACCAACGCCTTCAAATCCCGGCGTCGCGGGAAGGTTTGGGGAGATGCCATACTTCCCTGCGATGTACATCAGATCGGATGGGTTGACCGGGCTGGCGAGCATCCGCACCAGCACCTCGCCACGGGCAGGTTGTGGCGCAGGCACGTCGTCCTGAAGACGCAAAACTGTGGCAGGTGGGCCGGGCTGATCGAAAACGACTCGCTTCACGGGAAACCTCGATTCGCGGTGTTGTGGCGTTCGATGTCGTTGTTGATTATGGGAACAGACGCATAATGTGAAGCGGCAGACCTGATTGACGATGTGTGAGACATCATGACGTACACGGAATTTCTGACGCGGTTCTCGTCCGACATTGCCGGCTCACTGGTGGTGCTGAACTTCTTGCTGGTCGCGGGCACTCTGGCCTGGGTTCTCCAGACCAAGCGAGAAACGATGTCGGCCATCGCCTGGAGCCTCACGGTCCTGCTTGTCCCATTCCTGGGAGCGGTGCTGTTCTTTCTGTTTGGCGCACAGTCAATAACCCGCCCGATCAAGCGCAAGCAACGGAAGAATTCCGCGTACAAACGGCTCGAGCAGGTTGGGGAGGGCGTCGCGGGGGCCGATGTACCCGAGCACTGGGATACGCTTGCTCGCCTCGGCCATCACGGTGGCGGGTTCGCCGTTACGGGTGGGAATTTGGTGGAACTGTATCATGATGGACACCCGGCATATGAGGCAATGCTCACCGCCATCAAGGCTGCTGAACGCCATGTTCACATCCAGTTTTTCATCTTCCGCAACGATGAATCTGGGCAGCGATTCATCGACGCACTCTGTGATTGTGCCCGCCGCAAAGTCGAGGTGCGATTCCTGTACGATTCAGTCGGGAGCTACAACATCTCGTCTCGACTGCTCGGACGACTGCGGGAAGCTGGTGGCAAAGCCGCAGCGTTTCTGCCGTTGTTCGGGCCGATGTATCGACTCCGTGTGAACCTCCGGAATCACCGGAAGATCGTGGTCATCGACGGGCAAATCGGGTTCACGGGTGGGTTAAACATTGGTGATGAGTACCTGGGAAAGCACGCGAAATTTGGACCATGGCGCGACACGTTCCTTCGTGTCAATGGCCCCGCGACGCACGGCTTACAACGGGTCTTTCTCGAAGATTGGTTCTTCGCGACGGAAGAATCGCCGTACGGTGGCCGGTACTACCCCAAGGCTGCGACGCCAGGGAAGTCACTGGTGCAGGTCGTCCATTCTGGACCCGATAGTACCTACAAGGCGATTCGCGAGACGTACTTCGCGGGGATCTTGAATGCCCGCAAACGAGTCTGGATCGCAAGCCCGTACTTCGTTCCCGATGCCGGTCTCAAGGATGCGATGATCCTCGCGGCCCGCTCTGGGATCGATGTGCGGTTTCTTGGCCTGTTCCGGCCCGATAAGTGGATGCCCTTCCTCGCGGCGAGATTCTACTGGGCCGATGTGCTTGCAGCGGGGGTCAAGGTTTACCAGTACACCCCTGGCATGATGCACGCGAAGTACGTGCTGGTCGATGGTGAATGGGCTTCCGTTGGAAGTGCCAACATGGACAATCGGAGCCTGGCGCTCAACTTCGAGGCGAACTGCCAGTTATTCGATGAGGAACTTGTGGCCGAGATGGAGCGTGCCTACCTGAATGACTTGGCGGTTTCGTTGCGACTCGATCCGGACGTGTTCGCGGCACGACCCCTGTTCAGCAGGCTGGCCGAGAACGCGGCCCGGTTGTTTTCACCGATCTTGTGAAAACGACGAGCGCCCGCCTCATCCCACGACCTGGTTTCGGCCGCTTCGTTTCGCCGTGTACATGTTCTCGTCTGCAATCTTGAGCATCATCGTGGCGTTCATCTCCATGTCGCCGGTGGTTGTGGCAACCCCGATACTCACGGTCAGGCTCAGCGGGTTCGACTCGAACCGAAACTGATGCCCCTCGACGGCGGCTCGGATCCGCTCAGCAACGCTGAGTGATTCATCGCGTGTTGCCTCGACGAGCACGATCGCGAATTCTTCACCGCCATAGCGTGCGAACAGATCCTCTTTGCGCATCGTCACCCGAACAATATCAGCAAGTTCTCGAAGCACGAAATCGCCACACAGGTGCCCGTACGTGTCATTGATCGACTTGAATTTGTCGATGTCGATCATCAGGACTGATAGCGGGCGGTTGTGTCGTTGTGAGCGAATGACCTCACGATCCAGAAACTCGCCCAGGTATCGCTGATTGTGGATTTGCGTCAAGCCGTCAAGGATCGTGAGCCTGTAAATTTCCTCGTGGTACTCCGCTTCGATGTTGCCGCCGGCGAGATAGCGATAAATGCAATTCCCGACGCGGAGATAGTCGCCATCCTGAAGCAACCAGGCGCTATCGAGCTGTCGGTCGTTCACGAACGTCCCGTTCGTGCTCTGCTGATCGTGAACGAAGAACCCATCCTTGGTCGGCTCGATCCGGGCGTGCCGACGCGAGACGGAATGGTCAGGAAGTCGAATATCGCAATCTTCCCCACGCCCAAGAATCAGCGGCCGTTCCGATAAGGGATATCGGCAGCCCATGCTCGGCCCGGTGGGGTAAATGTGAACGAGACATGCCTCCCGTGCGACCTCTGAATAGAGTCGCTTTGGCGATGTGATCCACGTTTGAGTGAGTTTTTCGACCATCTGCCCCGCTCAGAAATTCTGGGGTGTCAGCCGCTGTTCAACCCTACTCACAGCTTAGGTTATGAAAGTGAGCTGGGTTGAAGACAGATGCAGCGAGACTCAGGTCTGGTTCGTTCCTGAACTGACTTTTGACGCTAAATGCAGAGCCTAGCGGGGCGATATTCGAAATCGACCCCCGCTTATCATATAGTTCTAACTTCTGATTTCGGCCAGATTACTCAGATCATGGGCGGACGATACCGCCTGCGGGTGCGACGATTCCACTAATCTTGGCCCGAGGTTTGACCAAATCGACCAGAATCGGCTCGCGGGTCACGACTTCCTTGACGTTCCCGGCCGCATCGCGTGCGGACACCTTGAGGTAGACACGAGGCGGAAGGCCGGCGGGAACGCGCCATGCGAACTGTCCTGTGTTCGGCAGGCGGCGTGCCTGGGCGGGCTGTCCCGTTGTCATCTGAGCCAGTTCGGCTGCAGCAGCAGGCTGCCAGGGACCGGTCGGTTTGTCGCTCCATTCGATCATAATCGGGTCTTCACCGAAGTTCTTGTCTGTCGCCTTCCACTGCACCACGAGTGTGTCGGGGCTTGTGGGATCACCCGTGGGGGGGAAGAGATCCAGCGTCGGAGCGGTGATATCGACCACGACGCGAAGATCAGGGGCATCGCCGCCCGTCGGTTCCCGTTCGCTCAACCCGGCTCCGCTCACGGGCACCACGCGGAAACCATACGCGCCCTCGGGAAGCGGATTCGCGGGGACATTCAGATTCACGCGAACGGTGGGCAGTTTTCCGTCGTGCTGGCTCCACTTCATCCAGGTGCGGCCGTCGTCGCGGGTGACCCACAGATCGAGCCGGCTGATTCCTGATGGACCTCGCGATTCCACCTCGTACCCCATGTCGAACGCCAGGTAGTTGAGGAACTGCGCCCGGCTGACTTCCACGGTCGGGGCGGCCACTGCATTCCCTGCCGTCCAGACCGCAACGGGGGTCGGTCCACCGGTTGCTCCCGTGGCAGGAGGAACAGCAGGCACGACTGTCGCGAGGGGTTGACCTGCACCGCCGGTGCCTACAGGTGGTGTCGGCGTGCTGGGCTGGGTCGGTTGCTGCGGAATCCCCGCCGGGGGCTGCGGCTGAACCGCAACATTATTCATAGGTGGCGTCAACGGTGCTACTGGCGCGGCTGGTCCGAAATCCGGAGGCGGAATGACGCCCGCACTCGCTCCACCAGATCCAACAGGCGGAGCAGCCGGGCCAGTCGGGCCAGTCGGTGAGGACAACGCTGTGGTGGTGCCACCAGCCCCGCCAACTTCACGGGTGACCTCGGTCTTGTTCCCCGCCATGTCGAAGGCGGTCACGCGGACCGTCATCGCACCTGCCCCGGCAGGAAAACGAACCCCGGTCTTCGATGACGCGGGCAGCGTAACTTCTTGCCAGTAGCCCTCTCCACTTGCGGAGCGGAAATGGACCTGGGTCTTGCTTTCATCCGGGTTCTTGTCCTCGACGTACCATTCCACGACGACATCGTCGCCATTCTTGCGAGCGTTCGTGAACTGGACACGCGGCTGAACCGTATCCACCAGAACCTTGAGGTCCGGTGGTGATCGCGTCAGATCAGCAGGGATGTTTTTCCCCTGGAGATCTTCCTCGACCATCGTGAACCAGTACAGGCCGTCTTCCTTGGCCATGAACGTGAACGAGTCACGATCTGGTGGCACGGCCGCTTCTTGATACCATGTGTTCTCGCCGTTGCGGGCGACATACAGTTTCACTTGACGGATCGTCTTGCGATCCTTGTCGTACTTGATTGGCAGCGCGATTTTCCGCGAGTTGAGCGGGTAGTAATCCTGCGCGGCGGGGGCTGCGGGTTGTGCCAGGCTGGCCCCTACGAGGGCGACGACGGCGAAATTCATGACCCGTTCCCCGGATGTCGCGGAAGACAATCTGTATCACCTGTATCGGTTGTTCCGAGGGTGGAATTCAGTCCGTGTGTCGGAATTGCTCAAGTTCCTCCAGGGTGAATGATGTCCCAGATCCCTTCGCCGCGTTGGATGTCGGTCGTTCTCGTGCTTGCGGGGGTGTACAACCTTTGCTGGGGCACGTGGACTGTGTTGTTCCCCACAATGTCGTTTGGGTATTCGGGGATGCAGTTTTCGGATAAGCCGATGTATTACCCCCAGTTATGGCAGGGGATTGGCATGATCGTGGGGGTTTACGGCATCGCTTACATTCTCGCCGCCCGCGACCCAGCTGCAAAATGGGAGATTGTACTCGTCGGATTCCTGGGCAAGTTCTTCGGCCCGGTCGGGCTATTGATGGGCCTGTTTACCGGGGAGACGCAAGTTGCCGCGCTTGCCACGACCGTTCCAAACGACCTGATTTGGTGGGTGCCGTTTCTCCTGATCCTTCGACATGCGTATCGGGTGAACCGACCTGTCAATCTGTGAGTTCTCGCAAGGTCGTGATACGGGGCTCGACCCCGCAGACTTCGCTCTGATCGTCGAGCAACACCGCGTTCAGTCCCGCTGCCGTTGCACCGTGGTAATCGTTGGCGACGTCGTCGCCAACGAACAATACTTCCGCCGGATGGCAACCCGCAACTCGAACCACCTCCGCGAAGAACTGGGCGGCTGGCTTTCTGAAACTGACCGCAGCGCTAATCACGGTACGTTCCTTGAGTGGGGCCAACTCCGGGAACCCTTCCAGCACCGACCACAACCGAGCGTCGTAGTTCGACCCCATGCCAAGCACGAGACCGCGTGCTTGTAGCTTGCCGAGGACGAACGCCGCGTCTCGGTTCACCTCCCAGCCTGAAGGCTTCGAGAAGTGTTCGTACAACTCGCGGAAGCACGCCTCCGGATCGGACACGCCCAGGAGTGTTTCGTGGACGATCGCTCGCCAGCGGTCGTGTTCGCGTTCTTCGGAGGTGACCCATCCCGTGATTCGGTCTGCCGTTTCTTGCTTCCGATACGCCGCGAGGAACCGGGTTCGCACCTCGGCGGGAGCCAGTTCGAGGCCCATCGATCGGGCGACAGTCGCATAAACGACCAGAGCGGAGGGCTTCGGAAACAGAAGTGTTCCGACCGCGTCAAAGAACACGGCGCGAGTTGCGTCGGGGAAGTATGGCGTCATCCGTTCACGCGGGGCGCTTCGGTGGGATCAGGCGTTCGCTCTTAGTCTGTGGTCCCGGGAGAACGGCGTTCACAGCAGTTGGTGCGATGCTTCGGGTTGGAATGACGGTCACCCTCCGTGCGCCTGCGGGAGCCGAGTCCGGTAGGTTGCGAGCGGCCTGGGCTGCTACCGCGACTTTCATGATGTGGATCCCACCGCGGAAGACCACGAAGCCGATGAACGACAGCGGCGCGGCCTCGAACACCCGCTTGTTGATGAGCAGGCTGTACGATTGCATGAAGAAGAAGAGCCCGGCGAGCACAAGCCCCCACCCCGCGACTTCCCGACTCCAGTACGTGAACCTCATTTCCTCTCCTCTTGTTTCCCAGTCTCGGGTGTGGTCTTCGGTGCTGCGGTCCGACCCCAGAGTCGCCATTTCTCGAGGCGCGACCGTTCGCGTTTCGTTTCGAGCCAGCCGTCATCCAGAAGAATCATCGCGCCTTCAGCGGGTTTCATTGCACGGAGTCTCCAGTAGCCGAACACGAGCCGACCGAACAGCACTCCGAACCCCAACAAGCCGATCATAATCACGAATCGCGTGAGACCAGGAGTGAGACCACCTGCTTCCAGGGATCGGCGATAATTCCGGGGGTTGGATTCCCATTTGAACGGGAACTCCAGCCCGGGCGTGATTTCGATTGAGTTGACGATCATCCACATCATCTGACCCACGATCACCAACACGAAGGACACCAGCAGGAGCGTGCCGATTTCGGAACTCGAGATCACTGACGGCGGGCGTCTTGTCACAGGTTCATCCTGCCGTCGGATTGCTCCCTCAACCGCGATGGCTTGGTGGACGAAGCCGAAGATCCGGAACTGCGCTGCCATGTAAACAAGAACGGCCATTGCCATGATGAGATCGGTCGGACGGAACCGCCCATCGACGATTTCGAATCGATTCTCGAATGCATCGCCGGGAATCCCGAACGGGAACACCATGAAGTACGTCAGGACAAGGAGCACGAACGCCGGAGCGGCTGTCCACCGCAGGACAATCCCCGCGACGCCGATCACGACGATCAGTAAGCCTGCGAGATCGCTACCCTGCTGGAACAGGATCAGGAACATCATCGCCAGAGCCGAGAAGCCGGCGATCACGTAGTTTCGTACGGTGGGTTCGCTGAACAGAAGGCGGATCAACTCTCGCTGAGTCAGGTACGTCGAACCATCATCGCGCGTGTGCTCATTCCCCACCGCGGTCTCGGGGGCGTCAACTACCTCATATTCAGGTCGGCCTGGACTCATGTTTGTCGTCGAAGTTCAGGAGGTTCTCACCGTCGGCTACGCAAACCGCGGAGCCGATCGAGCCGATCGAGCACCAGCCGAACGGGGTCGCCGTCGTTAATACGCATCACCGTTGCTCCCACTCGCCCCAGGTCGCGGCGCAACGCTTTGAACGATTCGTGGTACTGCTTCGTGAGTCGCTGCCGGACAAACTTCACCAGGCTCTTTCCCTTTGCATCGGCGGCACGTTGCTTCATGTCTTTCGCAAATTTCCCTTTGGCCTTCGACGAACCCCAGGGCCTGCGGCCGAGTTCTTCATCTTCGGTTGCGGAAGAAGCGACAGTCGTTCCTTCAGGGTCGTCGGGGGAAGGCACATCTGCGGGCCATGGTACGATGACGAGGATTTGGTGGTGTCTGGCTCGTGCAACCTGGCACGCCTTGATGATCGGAGCGAGATCCGCACCCAGTTCCGAGAGGTCCGCAAGCACAACATAGAGTTCATTATCGCGTGCCCGCCCTACCGCCCGAATCATGGCTTCGGCCAGCACGGGTGCTTTCTCGGGACACCTAAAACGATATCGACCCGCGTCGTCGTACAGAGGCACGGGACAGCGCAGCAGATGCAATTGCAGGAACTGGGCAACTCGCGCGGCGAATGCGGCGTCGTCGAAGATGTAGCGTTCGATTCCGTCCGGACCTGTGCCATCTTGCAGTGAGAACAGCGCGGCCAGTTGCTTCCGCCGAGTGAGTTCGCCTTTTCGATCCCCAAACCAGCCTCGAATGCCGTGGAAAAACCAGAAGATCAAGGTCAGGATCGCGGGCCAGAACATCTTCCAGAACGCCACAATGCTGAGTGCCAGGAACCGCGAGAAGAACGACCAGCGTGAGTTCGCCCAGCCGTCGAGTACTCGCCCGGCGCCCCGCAGTGATTCGATCCGCCAGTCACGCACGTAGTAGACGAGAGCGAGATTCGCCGCGATGATCAGCAGCGCAAGGAATCCCCACTTCCGATCCAGAAGCGGAATCCAGAGCCGGCTCAGCGGCATCGAATTCACCCGCTTCGTCATCAACTCGGGGTACAAATCCTGCGCCAGCGGGTATGCCCGTCGGGTGAGTTGATCCATCGGCACACCCGCCACTCCGGGTTGCAGCGCCGACACCTCGGCCACACGCCGCATCACATTGATCATGTGGAGCTTCGTCCGTGCCGGGGAAATGGCCTTCGACCCGGACTCGTCGAATGTCGTCAGCCCTACGAGGTCGCGGTTTCCGGCCGATGCCTGAGCGACCGCCGCGGCCACGCCCGCCATCCGAGTCAGCAGCGTATTTCCCGGAGGCCCGAGCCGCACGCCCTGGCTCGTGTCAAGGAACAGCATGGCCCGCACGGGCACGTCATTCTCGAACTCTTTCGTGATGAGTCGATCCCGCCGGGCCGACGCCTTCCACGCGATCATCTTCGGCGGATCGCCAGCCCGGTAGTCACGCAGGTCGAGCAACTCGCTTCCCGAACCCGGCCGACGCAACCGGTGGATACCTGGAGGCGGGAGCGTGTTGAATCGCTTGGTCGCGCGCTGCTTCCCCTCATCATCAACGAGCGGGGGCAGCACCAGGAACTCGACCGCATCGCGAATGAACACGCGCTGGTAGAAGAAGCCGTTGAGATCGGCGACACGAACCTTCACTCCCTCGAATCGCAGTACACCCGGGGAAGGGGCCTTGAGCGTGTATACAAGCTCGATGGATTCACCGGGCGGGAGGACGGCGAACCGCTTCGTTGATCCTGCGACCTTCTCCGTGGCAACCGCTGGGCGATCCTCGATCACCGCGAATGGGATATCCACGAGCGAAGGATTCTCGATCGTCACCCGTACCTCGAACGCCAACCCGGCCCAGACCATTGGCACCTCGCGACCACCCTGAAGAACGTGCCGCGTGACCTTGAGCCGGGCCACGGCTGCATTCGACCGCAGATGGAACAGCGTCCACTCCACGAAGAACCAGAGGAGGAGCGTGAGGGAGACAATCGCCGGGACGACCGAGTAGTAGGGAATGAGAAATGCGCCAATCGACAGCACGAAGCTGACGACGATCAGGAACCACATGCCGCGGGAACTGAGCATCACGGAATCCCGGCGAGCGACGGACGCGAGTCCGCCGGTAGGTGCGTGCGAGTAGCCCGCGTGGCTACATCGTCTCCATGACGGGAACGGCGTGCAGAATGTCGCGGACGATATCCGCAACGTGCTTGCCTTCGATCTCGGCTTCGGGACGGAGGATCAGTCGGTGACCGAGCACACCATACGCGATTGCTTGCACGTCCTCGTGCGTGAAGAAATGGCGTCCTTCGAGGACTGCACGGGCACGGGCGCAACGCAGGAGATTCAATGCGGCACGGGGACTGGCCCCGAGCGCGACATCGGGGTGCCTTCGACTGGTGTCGGCCAGTTGCACGATGTACTCGAACAGCGAGTCGTGCCCATATACGAATGGCAGCTTTCTCTGAAGTGATAGGATCAGTTCCGGGGTGAACAGCGGATCGACATCGACTGTCGGTTTGCTGTGCAATCGCAGCAAGTTCACCTCATGCTTGTGACCCGGGTAGCCCATCTCGATGCGGAGCAAGAAGCGGTCGAGTTGTGCCTCGGGCAAGCGGTAGACGCCTTCCTGCTCAACCGGGTTCTGGGTTGCCAGCACGATGAAAGGCATCGTCAGCGGCAGCGACGCGCCATCGACGGTGACCTGATATTCCTGCATCGCTTCGAGGAGCGCCGCCTGCGTCTTCGCTGGTGCGCGGTTGATCTCGTCGGCGAGCAGGACCTGTGTGAAGATCGGCCCCTTGCGGAGCACGAAGTCGTTCGCGTTTCGATCGAAGATGGAAGTGCCGGTCACATCGGACGGCAACAGGTCGGGGGTGAACTGGACCCGCTGGTACTGGCAACCCAGAATGCGAGCGAAGACTTTCGAAAGCGTTGTCTTGGCGACACCGGGCACACCTTCCAGTAACACGTGCCCGCCTGCAAGAAGCGCAATCAGGAGTTGCTGCGTGACGTCCTCAACTCCGACCACCACACGGGCGATTTCGGTACAGACCTTCAGATTCAGTTGCTTCGCCTGATGGGCCAATTCGTGAGCGGGCCGACCGTCTGGGGGTGGTGTTTCGTTCATCGCCTGCGTGCCGGTCGGCGGGGCCAAACTCATGCCACACTCCCTGCTGTCGTTTCCGGGTGAGCAATCATTCTGAGGATTATTAGCGAGCAGGGGGATGAGAGTCCCGTGATTATAACATGAATCACGGGACTCTCATCCCCGCCCGCAGTTAATCTACGGTTGCTGCTTCAACCACAAAGTGCCATTTGCCTTCCGTGTGCGCGATCCGAAGGCGATCAAAGTACACCTCCAGTTCGCGCCAGCGGTTCACACTCACCTCTTGTGGTGGGCCATATGCCAGTTTCCAGAAGTCTCTGAGCGCCATTCGCAGCGATTCCGGCTTCCGTACTGCCTTCGAGATGACGAGCTTCGGCAGCTTCGGTCCCTGTTCGCCATGAATCCCAGAGGAAGCGAAGTACTCGCGGACCAGATCGTGTACGGGTTCGTAGATATTGTTCCGGCGAATCAGCTCTTTCTGTCGGCGATCGAACACACCTGGGGGACCGGTCGCGACACCAGCGACCGCGGGCGGTTGCGGGAGATCGGTTGGCTTTCGTGACACGAACATTCGCCGGAGAATGAACCACATCCCATATAGCGTCGCGAGGAGCAATAACAGCCGGACGATCGAAGGGAGGCCAAAGATGCGGTCGAGCGCCTTGTTAAAGACGTTGCGTGATTGAAGATCGTCGACCAACTTGTTGCCCATGTCCACGAGCTTTTCTTGCATTGCTCCGAGGTTGGGCATAGGAAGAGGTGGTTTCGGCTTCGCAAATGCGTGTCGGAGGTCATCGAACTTCTCGATCACCCGGCCGTTCTCGATGAAGAGGCACCGCCTTCGAGTGGTCGGCCCCTGAAGAAACTCGATTACCCGGTACGTCAGTTCGAGGTTCTCAGTACCGGGTTCGATGAGCATCTGGTTAATGAAGACGCTCTGGTCGGCCATCGCGAGGAAGCGGTACGACCCGCTGAATTCATCCTGAGTGCCATACCCACCAACAGCGAATAGCGCTTCTTCGATTTTGAAAGTATCAGTTCCCCAGGGGTCTGTGCGCCTGGCTACACATCCCCGAGGAAATTTGGCGAGCGGTTGTTGCATTTCGCCGCCGAATCCTTGCAGCGCAAGAAATGAACTCGAGTTCGTCGCAATGCGCGTGAGCTTTCGCGCTCCCTGTTTGTCGCCCGAAAAGAGCTTTGTCAATGGGCTTTCCGCGTCCCAGCCGAGATCCTGCCGCGGTTCTATCGGAATGAGGTACGGGCAGTCTGGCTGCGCTTCGATGCTTCCATCTTCCAGAACCACAGTGTGAGTCAGTTCTGGTACATGGCACTTGATCCGCATGGACGAAATATGTGGCCTGTTCCCCGGGTTGAAAGTCGCAAGTTCCAGCGCCGAGTCCGAGGCAATGAGGGCAGCCCCACCGTTGTCGATAATGCTCTTTGCAATGGTTAGCCCATTACCGAAGTTGCTGCGATGGTGATTGTGATTGGTGGTGCCCATCACGATCACGATGACATCCTCGGCATGGAGAAGGCTTCTCGCGTCTTGCTCCTTGATAGGCTTGATCCCCGCACGATCGAGAAGTGCCCGAAACAACTCGCTTCCGTCGGCTGGAATTTCGATGGTCTTCGGAGTCGGTTCGATTTTCGGCTGAGCCTGTGCGAGCACAATTGCCGGGAACAGCAGCAGCGCAGCAGCGGTGAGCAGTGTGCGGAGAAACATCAGTACGACACCCCCGCGAGCGTACAGACCAGTTTACGGGCCTCGATCAACTCGTTGTGGGTCAGCGGTTCGTCGAGCGGAGCATACCGTGCCAGTTCGTAGAGCCTGGCCAGCATGAGCGCAGTCCTCTCATGTCTCGTTGCCAGATCGGCGAGAGCCGCCGCGATGGTGCCATGTGTCCAGTTGCGTGCAGACGGACCACAGATGAGGACGCTCAGGTACTCGAACGCTTTCACAACTTCTTCGCGAGAATTGATCGCTCGCGGATCGACCGGCCACGCTCCGATCCCCGCACCCGCGAAGGCGAGCGAGTCCGACTTGCCGATACGGTTCTTCAGTTGATACCAGATCACCACAACCATCACGACCACGAAGAGGAGAAGCAGGAGGTGCGTGCCATTCAACCCGCTCAACCCGCCGCTACCAAAGTTCCAGCTTGAAGAAGTCTCCGGTCTGGGCCTCGACGAACTTGAGTTAAGCCAGTTCTGTGCGTTGTTGCTGGGTGGCTGGCGCGAACCGAACCAGTCACCGAACTTGGGTAAATCCCAGTTTCCGAAATTCCAGTTACCTCCTCCACCGCTCCCCTTGAATAGATCTTCGAACGACGAGTTGGTGCCTTCGCCGTATTTCAGCAGATCCCAGATGCTGTTCCCCTTGTCGTCCTTCATGTCAAAGTCGAGTCCGTTATCCCCGATGGCCTCGAAGAGTGCACGCTGGACTTCAGGCATCTCACTTAACGGCCCGACGTTCCGCTCCCAGAGCGCGGCGAACGCCTGCAGCGATTTCGTTCGGGGATCGTTCGGTTCTTCGGGCTCAGGGAATGGGTTCTTATCGAGAGAGATCTTGTCCTTTTCCGGCGTCTTCCCGTCCACGGGTTGAACCGGCATCGGGTCGATTGGGTCGAGCTTCCCGTTCGGATCGACCTTTGGAATGGGATCGACTTTTGGTTCAGGGTCGATCTTCGGATCGGTGAACGGGTCGTCTTTGGGATTGGTGATCGGATCGCGTTTCGGGAGCAACCCCTTGAGATCAGGGGGGAGCTTGAAGTCTTTACCAACCTGTTTCGGGTTGAATAACTTCGCGAGGTCTTCGGGGCTGAGATTTCCGGGGCGACCGGGGTCCGTCTGGTGTTGCTTGGCAAGTTGCTTCAACTGATCCATCAGCTTCTTGTCGCCGGTCAGTTTCTTGATGAGGTCGTCGGCCTGGCTGCCCTTGATGCTGGGATTGTTCTTCAGCAGATAATCCTTGACCATCTCCTGGAACGGATCGAGACCAGCATCGCCCGAACCCATTCTGGCAAGGGCTTCCCGGATTTGTTCCGGGGTCAACTTCTGTTGCCAGAGTTTATGTGGAGGCTCTTGAGCATGCGCGGAGTTGGTGGAAAGGAGTACGCAGAGGCTGAGAAAAGCGAGTGCGAGAAGAACGCGACGGCGGCCGAGTTTCATGAGGTCGCCTCCGAATGTGATTCGTGAGTGGTTCGGCCGCGTTCGTCGGAGAGGTGACCGGCCATCGCACTATCAAGCATTGTGCCCGAACTGAGTGTCGGAGGCAAGCGACGGCAAATCTTTAACAGAGTTGTTTAATTCGTGAAAATGGGTGTTATCGCAAACCCCTCCCCAGCCCTGAGTCCAAAGAGAGAGGAGCAAGAACTCCGTGGGTTTAGAATCGGTGGCGGAATGAGTGAGTTTGTGGCCGTCTGTATTGAAGGTAACTACCCCAGCATATCCAACCCCATTGCCTTCAGAGCAAACCAAGCGCACCTACCTCGCCCCCGGTTTCGGGGGGAGAGGTCGCCGCGAGTCTTCGAGCGGCGGGTGAGGGGGCAAAACCTTAACCACCAACCGGAACGATTCCGATCAATACGCCACCGTTCCTTTTGGGTGTAACCGGTCAGGCGCTCTTGTGCGAGGCTTTGAGAGCCTGTCGAAGACTACCTCCAGGTGAAAATCCGTTCATGTCTCGCATGATTCGGACGCGAACTCGGGGCTGAATGGCCGATCGGGATCACATCAGGTGTGCCTATCTGCTTGCTGGCGCATCACATCAATGTCTTGTGGCGGGAGCTGAAATTGTTCTGATGAACTTTCTTCCAGACGAATCGAATGGTTCCAGACGTGGGGTGTGCATCTCGTCCGGAACCATTTGGGCGGAAGTGGTCACTCTGACAAGAGAAGGCGTTATGGAATCCGCTCGCCGTCTGGGCGCTCGAACTGCCGATCCCATTCTGGGAGCTTCTCTGCCAGTTCGTCCGAACTTCCTGCTCGCAGTGTGACGTGGCCCACTTTGCGAGCAGCCCGGAAGCTCTTTCCGTAAGTGTGCAACTTCGCGTCGGGGTTGGCGAGCACTTCAGAGACGGGCGGGACCGAACCGATGAAGTTGTACATGGCGGAATGCCCAATCGCGTCGCAGCGACCCAGTGGCAACCCACTAACTGCACGAAGGTGATTCTCGAACTGGCTCGTCATCGCACCGTCGATGGTCCAGTGGCCGGAATTATGAACGCGTGGTGCCATCTCATTCGCGAGTAGCCGCGGCCCATCCTGAAACCACTCGATGGTCAAAACCCCGACGTAATCCAGTTCCGACATGACCCGTGAAGCATATTCCGAGGCACGCTCGCTGAGTTCCTCACCAAGGTTCCCGGCAGGAGCGACTGAGCGATGGAGGATGCCATCTTGATGCACGTTTTCGATCAACGGATATGTGGCGATTTGTCCGTCACGGCCGCGAACGGCGATCATCGAGAGTTCCCGGTCGAACGACACGAATCCTTCGAGGATCAACGGGCGGCCCCCGAGTTTCGCCCATGCCGCTTCGCAATCCTTGGGTGTTCGAAGAACTGCCTGGCCCTTGCCGTCGTAACCGAATCGCCTCGTCTTGAGGACAGCAGGCAGCCCGATCGTCCGAATCGCGGCGTCGAACTGTTCTCGCGTATCGACGGCCATATACGGTGGCGTGGGAATCCCGAGCGACACCAGAAACTCTTTCTCCGCGAGACGTTCTTGCGACACTTCCAGTGCTCGCGGCGAGGGGTAAACGGGTACCCGTTCTGATAGCCAGCGCGCACTTTCAACGGGCACATTCTCGAACTCGAACGTGACCACATCAGATACGCGAGTCAGTTCATAAAGAACGCGGAAATCGTCGAATTCGCCAAGGATTTGAGGGCAAACCTGACCCGCAGACGATTCCTCGCCGGGGTCAAGAACAGTTGATCGCAACCCGAGAGGGTATCCTGACAGCGCCAGCATCCGACCAAGTTGCCCGCCGCCCAAAATGCCAACACGCATGAATGCCCCCTCAATTGTCCGAGTGCTTCCGCCCTGTGACACCTTTCATACCATGATTCCGTAGAACCTTCACCTTCACAGGGGCATTCACATGGCATCGCCGCTGACGGTTGTGATTTTCGGGGCATCCGGGGATCTCACTTCCAGGAAGCTGATCCCCGCCTTGTACAACCTGGCCCTGAAGGGCCGGTTGCCGGCCGAGGCCAAGGTTCTTGGCGTGGCTCGCACGCCATATTCCGACGATGCTTTCCGCGACCACCTGACGCCGAAGGTTCAAGAAGCGATCACCGGAGCGGGCGATCTGTTCGATCCTGCAAAGTGGGCAGAGTTCGCCAAGCGAATCCATTATGTTGCTGCGGACGCTACCAAAGCTGAAGGTCTCCAGCCGTTGCAGGACTGGTTCACGAGGAACGAAGGGCAGGGCGGTGGGCGTCGCTTGTTCTACCTGTCGGTATCGCCCGACATTTATCCGCAACTCGCCGGACACCTCGGCACCGCCGGGATGAACAAGGAAGACACGGGCTTCCGTCGGCTCATTATCGAGAAGCCGTTCGGGCACAATCGCGCAACAGCGGTCGCGTTGAACGAGGCGCTTCACAAGCACTGGCGCGAGGATCAGCTTTACCGCATCGACCATTACCTCGGTAAAGACACGGTCCAGAACATCCTCGTGTTCCGGTTCGCGAACACCATGTTCGAGCCGTTGTGGAACTACCAGTACATCGACCATGTTCAGATCACTGTCGCGGAGAAAGTGACAGTCGGGCGACGCGGCGGGTACTACGACGGTTCCGGGGTCATGCGAGACATGCTCCAGAACCACATCCTGCAAATCATGACGATGGTGACGATGGAAGACCCGACGCGGTTCACTGCCGAGAACCTGCGAAATGAGAAGATGAAGGTTCTTTCCGCGATTCCGGTGCCAACTCTTGAGTCGGCTCGCAAGGCCGTCGCACTCGGTCAGTACAAGGGCTATCACTCGGAACCGGGTGTGCCTGCAACTTCCAAGACACCGACATTCGCGGCCGTGCGGTTGGAGATCGAGAATCGCCGCTGGCACGGCGTGCCGTTCTACCTGCGTTCCGGAAAGGGGCTCAAGAATCGTTACAGCGAGGTGATGATTCAGTTCCGTTGCCCGTCGCACCTGATGTTCCCACTGCCGCCAGGGCAGGTGTTGCGATGCAATCACCTCACCGTGATGATTCAGCCGAATGAGGGGATCAAGCTGAACTTCCAGACCAAGGTGCCCAACGTGGATGGCGTGGATCTCCAACCTCGCGACCTGGCGTTCGATTACAAGGATGCGTACAAGGAGAAGTCGCTGCCAGAGGCCTATGAGCGGCTATTGCTCGACGCGATCACGGGCGACGCAGCCCTGTTCATGCGAGCAGACGAAATTGAACGAGCCTGGGAGATCATGGACCCGATCATCGGGGCGACAGAACGCGAGGATGCACCGCAGCCGCAGGAATACGAAGTTGGATCGGAAGGGCCGAAGTGCTCCGGGGAACTCCTCGCGGCCGAAGGCCGAACCTGGCAGCCCATCGGTTGATCAACAGATGAGCCGATGCCACAGCAACAACGCTGTGGCATCGGGAGAGATGAAGGTTACGCGGCTTCTGAACGATTATCGGGGGTTGTTGTCGGTGCGGGACGGATTGATCCGAGGATCATGGCCGGTCCCGACAACTCATCGCACCACGAGATGATCGCATCGAGGTTGCGAATCGCCGTCGGCAAACCAGCGATCGAGGCTTCACGCTCAGCGGGTTCCTTACCCACCCGAGCGGCGATCTTGTCTGCAAGTCGATGAGCTTTCGCCACAATATTTGCCGGGTATTCGGTATATTCCTGACCTGCACGCCGGAAAACTGCACGCACCGCTCGACACCACATCCCAACTCGTTCCGGGGTATTCAGCGTGACTTCCGGGACGTGTGCGGCCCGGTAGCGTGTCGTGTATGCGGCGAGTCGAACCCGGAACGCTTCGTATGCCTTCTGGCGACCCTGTAAGTCGGGTGTGGAAAAGCCCGCGTTGCCACCAGTCGCCGTCGGGGTGCCACGCATGTTTTCCCAGCGTGCTTGAAGGTCAATCACCCGGACCAGTTCAGCCGCCTGTGCGGGTTCAAGTTTCTCTGCAACTGTTTCGCTCATTTGAGACATGGCTTGCGGCCTTCATCGGATGGTACAGGGCGGAGAGGTTCTGCCGGGATTATCGTCCGGTCCAATTCGCCGAGTTGATCGTGGAAGCACGAAACCCCAGAGGGTAAAGGTCGGTCAGCCCGCGCAACCGGTCAATCACTTGCAACCCGGTTACACCCTCCCCATCCGTCCACGGAATGTACCACCCGGGTTCTGGAAGGTCGCAGTATGGAAACCGTAGCCTGCCATCGCCAGGATTATCAGGAGAATCAGCACCCCACTGTGGCTAATCCCCGAGTTGAGATCGAGCGACATTGGGTACCAGAGCGTGTTGGTCACGAACGCTGCTGCGATTACAGCCAGCGCTCCGAAACGGACGAGCAGCCCGATCATGATGAGATTGCCGATCACGAGAAACGTGATCCCCAGAAATACTGACAACCACCCGCCAGGCGAGTTTGAGAGAAGTTGCACATCGAACGCCTTAAGGCCAGTCCAAACCAATACGTACGCACTCACATAGAAGATGGGCTTTCGTAACAACTGGCGGAGGAGCAGCAGCAAGAGCAAGTTGTAAAAGAACGCGGTTCGGAACGCGTACACGAGGTTGATGAGGAGATTCCCTGTCCAGTTTCCCGGCACCCGAGTGTTCGGCACCCACCAATCCCACCACGGGACAGCGGCGGGTTCACCCAGAAGGTGTGGCAGCAAATTGCCAATCATGCTCACGACGGTCCAAGCAACGCCGCCAAGTACGCCAATCAGGATGTCGCGCCCAACAAGAGGATCGTTCCATCGTCCGGCAAGCAACCGTGTCCATGATATGATCGCCTCCGGTCCCCACCGGCGCACGAGGGGTTCAAGCGCGATATACGCTCCCGCCATGAGCGCTGCCCAGTACAGGGCGAACGACAGCCCCAAGACAAGAGAGCGGATTTCTAGACGAAACTGGGCGTAGCAATCGATCATGTGTCGTGTCTCGCAAATCCACACGACCATCTGGATTGTGAAGACGAGTATCCCCAGGCGAAAGCCCCCGCTCGCATCAGCTTGCCCCCGTCGAAGATGCAGGGGGCCCAGCACGAAGATCGCGACCAACAAGGGCACGAACAGTTCAAACTGCGAGACGGCTGCCCCCTGATCCGCAACGCCATCAGTTGGGTCGCCCGTATCACGCCGGGTCCACGGGGTGATCACCTCAAACCAAACGATTCGACCCTGGAGTGTGCCGGCTTCAATTCGAATGGGCAGATCCTTGGGATTGGCTGTTGTTCCGGTCCAGGCGTATCTGGTGTCGGTGTAGACCGGGGGAATCCACTCCGGTTGGACCGCGGTAAACTTCAGAAAGTCAAACTCCGCAGTGTGGAACCACAATCGCCAGATGATCTCGGGAACCTGAGGCTTAGGCGTGTTCGATTCTTCGCGGTCGGTATCCGGAGGCACCGCGAAATAGGCAATCAGGCGGCCTTTCACATCGAGTTTGACCGACGCCATCCCGGGTACGATCGGTCCGGGGTCGCTCCATGTCACACGTGGTGGTTCGAGCGACCCGGCGTAAGGGTAGTACAGGTCCGGTGCGAAAGGTGTTGGAGACTGCCGGCACCAGAAATAAATCGGGGTGACGGGACGCTTCTGGATCCATTCATTCCAAGTCGATAGGTCTTTTGGATCGAATCCGTCGTAGTACAGGAAATGCTGATCATGGTCGAAACCGACCGCGTCAGCCCGGCCCGGGAAGCCCGCCATCTCAAGGACATCGCGCGCTCGCCGAGTGAGTGCGTCCGTCGGTTCGGGAAGTCCCACCATCCCCACGAGCATTACGCGGTCGTAGAGCTTCAAGAAGATCACCAGGAATATCACGAGCGACACCAGCAGCGCTGTCCCTATTCTGACCGATAACACACCCGTGATGCCCGCGGCAGCAACGACTTCGGGTGAAGGCGTTACCCCGGCTGCCACAGCCTCGGCGAGCGGATCCCCGCCGGGCAAGCCCGAGAGTACGGCTGCCGCGGATTGTGGGCGTTTCTCCGGATCTGTTTCCAGACACCGGTTGATCACATGCTCGATAGCGTGACTAAAACCCGAAATCACAGAGGATGGCGTTGGCGGGGGCGTGTTGCGATTTGTGCCCTCGTATGCTCTCTTCCCCGTGAACAACTCGTACATGATGAGGCCGAGCGCATAAATGTCACTTCGGACCGTGACCTCTTTCCCGGCAGCTTGCTCGGGGGCTTGATACAGTGGAGTGCCGTAGCGCACCTCGATACCCGACACGCTTGCCTCGGCAGCGGCCAACCCAAAGTCTGTAAGCCGAACCCGGCCGCGACCATCGAGCATGATGTTCGCGGGTTTCAGGTCTCGGTGCAGCAACCCCTGGTCATGAACCGCAGCCAGTGACGCACAGAGTTGTCGGGAGACTTCGAGTGCTTTCTCTTCTGAGAGTCGGCCGACTCGTTTAAGAAGTGAAGCGAGGTCTTCGCCGTCGATAAATTCCATGGTCAGAAACGACTGACCTTCGTGCTCCGCGATATCGTACACACGGCAGACGTTGGGGTGAGACACGCGGCGAGCGGCTGCGACTTCTTTCAGAAGTCCGGCGAGGCGAGCAGGATCGGCCCCCAGAAATGCGGGCAGGAACTTCAACGCAACAGGTTGGACCAGTGTGAGATCGTCGGCCCGATACACTTCCCCCATTCCACCTTTCCCGAGGATGGACACGATGCGATAGCGATTCGAGAGTAACGTCCCCGGTGGAAATCGCTCACCTGGGATAGTGGAGAACGCCTGGGGCGGCCCGGAGGGTGCGGCGATTGTCCCGGGCTCAGGCACGGCAGTCGGATTCGTGCTGGTGCCAGGTGGAGCGGATGGAGGAAGATTCGGATCAGCCGGGGACATCAGCGACACATGGGGTTTTTGGAGTCCTGCAACGTCAGCTTCAATCGACCTCGATTGTCGCGTTCAGATCATTCTGGTCAAGCCCAGCGACCAGACTCGAGTTCTTGAAGGAACCCGAGTTGAGAATTAAATGATACTTCGGTGTTCCTGTGCCGAACGCCTTCACGGGGGTCGCTGATGTACACCTTGTTATTCGCACTCATCCCCGTTGGCAGTGATGCCACCTTCATTGTTGAGAGCCAGAAGGAGGGGCCAGTCACAGGAAAGCTCATCCGGCTCACCTCTGGTTTCTCAGCAACCTTCGCGATGCGAACAGGTGACGCGGAGTTTAACGACATCCTCAGCCTTCGGCGCGCAAATCGACAAATCCCCGAATTCCCGACGGGACCGCAACTCCTTACCACCAGTGGAGACAGAATCGCGGGGAGGTTTGTCGGGAGCGAACGCGAATCGCTCCGGTTCGTTCCATCCACGCTCGGAGACAAGGAAGACTCTACGTGGCTCGTTCCGATCTCGGCCGCAACCACTCTCTGGCTCGCGGACACCCCCTCGAACACCCCACCAGACTTGAATCGTTATTCCTGGACCGAGGGGACCAAGAATCGCGACACAATTCGCTTCCGCAATGGAGACACCATCCGGGGGGTGCTTGGCCTTGTGCCCGAAGCAGTGAAACCCACATTTCGCATTCGTCCCGACGCTGGCGAAGCCCGTGATATCCCTGCCAGTGAAGTTGCGGCAGTGGTATTCAATCCCCTTCTGGCGAAAGCGCGAAAGCCCAAAGTGCCGTTCGTCCGGGTCGTACTCGCCGACGGTTCACGACTGATACTTGTTGATCCCAGCATCGGGAACAACGTGTTGAAAGGTGAAACAGGCTTCGGGCAAAAGATTGCCATCCCCCTCGATTTTCTGATGGCTCTGGACGTCTTTCAGACCAAGGCCGCGTATCTTTCTGATCTGAAACCGTCCAAGGTCGAGCAATCGGGGTTCCTCGGTGTGACATGGACCTGGGTCGCGGACCGATCGGTTCATGGCTTACCGCTACGACTCACCACCGAGCAGGGTGACTCGACTTTCGACAAGGGCCTTGGCACCCACCCGCGAACCGTGCTGACATACGATCTTGGCGGGAAGTATCGCCGCTTCGAGGCGAGTGTCGGGCTAGATCCGCGAACCGGTGAACGCGGTCGGGCCACGGTTCGCGTTCGCGTTGATGGCAAGGAACAGAACATTCCCGGGTTGAACTCGCTAACCTCCGGAAAAGCTGTGGTGGTTCGTATCGATGTGACCAGTGCCAAGGTGTTGACACTTGAAGTGGATTATAGCGACACGGGTGGGGTTCAGGCTGATGTCAACTGGATCAGCCCCCGACTTGTTGAGTGACAGGCAGATAGGGGAACAATTGAGATCCGTTATGTTGATGTAGCCCGCCTCACAGAGGCCGGTTTTCGTGTGGCTGCTCTTTGGTAGGGTGGGTCATGTTGCGCTTCGCGACGAGCCCTACCATTTTCCCAGGTTGGTGGGGCTCGACCGCAAAGCCGGTCTCGACCCACCCTACCAAACTTCTACCTCTGAATAGCCTTGGGTTAGGAAGGTGAATACTACGGCGTGAGGTTATTTGGTCCCTGGTTCTCAACCGCGATGGTACCCCAGGAGTTGGATTCACTGCGATGAGTGCACACGGAGCAGCACGAATTCGACCAGCCAGCCCAGTAGGTTTAACCCTGTCTCCCGCACGTCGCACATGGGATCGAACTCAGATATCGACATCCCAACCACCTTTTCCGACCAGACCACATCGAGCAACTTCAAGAAGGTGGGAGACGTAAGGCCGAACGGCAGCGGTTGCCGCACCGCGGGCAACACGGCAGGATCGAGGGCATCCGCATCGAGGTCGATCCAGACCCGTTTCGCACCTGCGACCTTTGCTCGAAGCTCAGCCGCGACGCGATCCACATCTCGGGCCACGTCCAGTCCGGAATAGGTTGCCTCAAAAGTTTCCGCGATGTCGTCTGGCGTCAGGAACAGATCGCGGTGCCCGACGTTGATTACTCGTGGTCGGGCTGTCTCGATGTGTCGCAAGAAGTTGCCGTGCGATAACTCGGTGGTGTTGTCGTGGAACGCATACACATCCAGATGGGCGTCGAATTGCACCACGCAGGTCTCGCGGCCGAGTTCTTCCAGCACCGGCAACACGCTCAGGTGATTCCCACCGAGCCAGAGCAGGAAGTTGCCGGCTTTCAGCGTCTGGCGAGCGGCTTCCCGGCCGGTCTTGCGCCAGGTACGGATCTGCTGCAGCGTCTCGAACGCGAATTCCCGCACGTCAACTTGGCCACGCAGACAGTCGGCCCGACAGGGTCTCGTCTCGGCTTCCGTATCGTCGAGGATCTCGTTCACCGCGTCGCCAAGCAACTGTGCTCCCGCCCCCGTGCCCGCAGCACCGAACAGATCGAATGGGAAAACGGTGACATTGGTTCGCATGGATCGACAACTCTCAGAGGTCAGGAGTCAGGACTCGTTGTATCATCGGAGTAGCAACTGTGGTCCTGCCATCGCGACGTTTTCCGACTTCCACCATGAGTGATGAACTCCTCCCCGATCGCCGTGCCGACATCGACGCCAAGCAGGCCGCGCTGGTGCCTATCCTCACCGCGATGGGGGTTGAATCGATCCTGTTGCTCGCACCCGCTCATGTTGCATGGTTCACAGCGGGGATGCATGTCCACGGGCTGATTCACGACGCGGAACGCCCGGGGATCTACACCAATGGCCGCCAGCGCTGGCTCGTTTGCTCAAACGTGGACACGCAGCGGCTCTTTGATGAAGAGTTGGATGGCCTGGGGTTTCAGGTCAAGGAATGGCAGTGGGAATCGGGGCGATCGGATTTCCTCGCGTACCTGACCGCGCAGGTCAGGGTTGCGGCAGATCGGCCATTCCCCGGTATCCCGCTCGTCAATGATCAACTCCGGCACCTGCTTCGCGCGCTCACGCCATTCGAGCAATTGCAGTACGCCGATCTGGGAGAACATGTTGCACACGCGGTCGAGACCACGGGCCGCCACTGTGAGCAGGGGCAGATGGAATGTGAGATCGCCGGGCAAGTGGCTCATCGGTTGTTGCAACATGGGATCGAGCCGGTATCGGTGTGCGTTGCCGCGGATGGCCGGGGTGAGAAATACCGACGGCACGGTTCTGGGATACGGTGCGTGACACAGACAGCCGTGATCCAGGCGACCGGGCAGCGAGATGGGCTGTTCGCGACCTGCTCTCGTACGGTGAGTTTCGGGCCGGTTCCCACAGAGTTTGGAACCGCACACGGTCTCGCCGTGAAACAAGCGGGATCGTTTCGCTCGTGGTCCAAGGCGAAGAAAACCATGGGTGCCATCGGATCGGCGGGCCGCGCGATCTTGCAGCAATCCCCGTTCGAGAACGACTTCTGGCTCAGTTCGCCGGGTTGCGGAACAGGGCGATACCCGGCAGAGTTCCTCGGAAAGCCCGGGCATGAGGAACCACTCGCGACGGGGAATGCCGTGGTGTGGCAACCACGTGTCGGCCCTGCGGCCGTGGTCGATACACTACTGGTCACGGAGGGCGATCCGGTCGCGATCACACCACCGCTGGACTGGCCCGTGAAGCGAATCGTTGTTCGCGGTGGCCCGCCACAGGATATCGCCGACGTGCTGATTCGGTAGCTGCCCACATCGACTAACAGACCCAGGAGTTTCCATGTATCGCGTGTTTTTCGTCCCGGTGTTCCTGCTCCTCACAATGTCACTTGCACAGGGGCACTTCGCGTTCATCGTGCCGGAGGGGAAGGGCGAGACGGCCCGCGTGATCTTCAGCGATGATCTCAGCCCGGACACGAACGTGAACATCGAGAAGATCGCAAACACCAAGCTGACGCTTCGCGACTCAGGCGGCAAGGAATCGGCGCTGGAGTGGAAGAAAGGTGAGGGGTTCTACGCGGTGAACGTTCCGGGAACGGGCACGCGGGTGGTCTACGGCATCACCGATTATGGCGTGCTTCAGAAGGGCGAAGGGAAGCCGTTCAAGTTGACGTACTGTCCGAAGGCAATCATCGGCACGGCCACGGCGAAGGAAGCCACGGTCGGCGAGAAGTTGGAACTGGAGATCATTGCCACCGGAGCCCCGGGGAAGACGAAGTTCCAGGTTCTTTATGCAGGCAAGCCCGCTCCGGAACTGGAGGTGAGTGTGTTGATCCCTGACGCGGCCAAGAAAGCAGTGAAGACCGACAAGGAAGGCTTCACACCGGAGATCGATGCTCGCGGCCGTGTAGGTGTGGTCGCGAAGCGGATCGAGACGAAGACCGGTGAGCACGCTGGCAAGAAGTTCGACGAGGTGCGAACCTACGCCACACTCGTGTGCGACATCGAGAAGTGACCGGAGCGGGGAGAGAAGCCCCCCCAGCTCGCAAAGGTTGCCCATCTTCCGCGGCATTTCCGTTCTTACCCGGCAAGTCGGGTCAACCGGCGAATCCGGGTAAGCCGATTCACTCGGTAAGCACGGAAAGCTCTCGTGGTCATGGATGACCCGAAAGCGACGGCGTGCGGAACGGAGTCTGCCATGAAACGGTGGTTCTGGAAACGGTGGATCTGGGCCGTGCTGGTCGGAACCACCGCGGCGGTCGGTTTGTCGATGGCCAAGCAAGGCGGCACGGATGCCCCGAGCGGGCCACCCAAGGTCGGCGACGTCATCACGCTGAAGTTCCGCGATCTCCCGGATCGTCAGGTGAAGGTTCTCAAGTCCGAGAAGCAACCCGACGGCTCATTCCTGTCCGAAGTCAAGGACACCAAGTCCGGTGAAACCTTCACGCTGATGGACAAACCCGACGTGGGCGCGGGGAAGCCAGGTGGCGTCTCGAACCCGGCACCGAAGTCGGTCGAGTCGCCGAAGGCGACCACGACCGGGCAGCCGAGGATTCCCACGCCTTCAAAGCCTGCCGAGGGGCCGTTCAAGGCCAAGCCCCGCACCAACGACCCGCTGACGCCTTCACTCAAGGATGCGCTGCCGAACACGCTTTCAGAGCGCGAGAAGGAAGCGGAGAAAGACAGGGAGAAGGACAAGGAACGCCGATTCTTCCCGTCGCTCGGGAAGGCGACAAGCACGACGCCTGCACCGGAGCCGGAAGAGGAAAAGCCCGGGTTGCTGAAACGCATCTTCGGCAAGAAGAAGCCGACTCCACCGGCAAGCCCGACCCCGCCCGCGTCATCCACAAGCGCGAAGCCTGCGTTCCCCACGAAGACCACGCCGTCACCGGTGCGGTCGACGCCTCCGGTCACGCAGGAGCCACCACGGACGCAAGCCGTGTCGCCGGTCGAGCCGCCGAAACCGTTCACCCCGACTCCGGTTGGCCTGCCAGCGACCCCGACTCCACCGAGCGTTCCGACTCCGGTTACTCTGCCAGCCGTTCCGATGGTTCCCAGTCTCCCGCCGGTTCCGGCGCCTCCCTCATCGCCACCCCCGCTGGCCTTGCCCGCCATTCCGAGCATCCCGGTGCCCAGCGTGCCGACGCCGAGTGGGTTGCCCAGCATTCCGCTTCCCCCGAGTGGGATGTCGGTGAATACGCCGGTCGCGCCGCTTCCATTGAAGCCGATCGTGCCAGTTGCGGTTGAAACGCCCGTGGTGGTGGCCGCGAAGGAACCTGCAAAGCGGGAAAAGCATGAGCATGTGACTGTCGCTGCGGAGAAACCCGTAGTCGATGTCGCGAAAGCGCCTCCGATGATTCCGCCGCAACCGCCCGCAGATCTGCCGGTTGCTGAGGTGGTGCCTGCCCCAGCCAAGCTCCCGCCAGTGGTTGCGATGCCTGCCACGCCGGTGCAGAATCCTGCGATGACGGCGATGATGCGGGACATCGAACCGCACGTGAAGGCGCTGCAAGATGGCATCGCACCGAGCCAGCGGGCGATGGCGGCACGAGCGATGTGTGGCGGCCGGCACGGGTCGAGCGAAACGGTGAAGATGATGGTGTTCCGCACGGCACAGAACGACCCGAACCCGATGGTTCGTGCGGTCTGCATTGAGGAACTGTGCAAGCTCGGGTACTACGAGCCAGCGTTCACGGTCTATCTGACCAAGGCGTGCGAAGATTCGTCCGAGGAGGTCCGCAAGGCCGCCAAGGAAGCGATGACCCAGATGATGCCGCGCCGCTGATCCTTACGGTGTTGGAGCGGGAACCGTGTCGATCGAACGGCACGCGGATAAGCTATCCGCGTGCTTTTTCGTTTCCTGTAAGGTGACAGACGATGATTCCTCTCGATTTCTCGGGCAAACTTGCACTCGTAACCGGCGTCGGCGACAACGAAAGTTTCGCCTGGTTCATCGCGAAATCACTCCAGGCCGCGGGGGCGAAGGTTGTTCTCGCCTGTCACCCGCGAGTGCTCGGAATTGTGGAGAGTTTCCTCACCCGCGAAGTGGATCGCGAGGCTCGTTTGCTGCCCGACGGCACCGAGTTCAAGCCGGTGAAGGTGCTCCCCTGCGATGCCAGTTACGACACGATGGACGATGTGCCCGCCGAAGTGAAGACCGATCGCCGCTATGCGAAGTTCCCCGAATACTCGATCAAGGGAACCGTGGATGCGGTTGCCCAGGAGTTCGGCGGCATCGACATCCTGATTCACTCCATCGCGTTTGGCCGTGAAGTCACCAAGCCGCTGATCGACACGAGCCGCAAGGCTTATCTCGAAGCAATGGGGATCTCCGCGTATTCGCTAACGAGCATGGTTCGCGCGGCGGCTCCGCACATGGCAAACCGCCCCGGCGGCGCGAGTGTGGTGGGGCTGACCTACGTTGCGGGCGAACGGGTTGTGCCCCACTACGGCGGTGGCATGGCAACCTGTAAGGCATCGCTCCAGATCGACGCGAAGCAACTCGCGTGGTTCGTCGGCGACAAGAACATCCGTGTGAACCTGATCTCGGCCGGCCCCTATGCGAGCCGCGCCGCGAAGGCGATCAACAAGGACTTCGGCAAGCTGATTGACCATGCCGCAGAGCACTCGCCGCTGCGTCGTCCGATTGGGCCCGAAGAAGTGGCGAACTCGACCCTCTATCTGTGCAGTTCACTCGCAAGTGGCGTGACAGGCCAGATTCTGTACGTGGATTGTGGCTACAACGTCATGGGAACGTGAGTGATCTGACACCCAGTCTGTTGCCGAACGGACACTTTCCGCGAACAATACTGGGGCCGGCCACGCTCGGCCCCACCCCGAATCCCTTCCCCACCTCGGAGTAGACTCAATGATTCGTTTCCGGTTCCTGGCTCTTGTGGCTGCTCTTGCCGCCGTTACGGCGACATCTGCCACCGCAGCCGACTGGGCTACCATCAAAGGCCAGGTTGTGTTCCCCAAGGGGAAGGAGGTCCCCAAGCGGGATCCTCTTACCATCACTCAGGACAAGGATCACTGCCTCAGCAAGGGCAACATTCTCGACGAATCCGTGATTGTGAACCCAAAGAACGGCGGCATCAAGAATGTCGTGGTTTGGCTGCGACCTGATGACAAGGACCCCAAGGCAAAGTTCACCCCGGAGCAGATCAACCCGGAAGACGCCAAGCGAAAGCCTGCCGAGGTGGTGATCGACCAACCGTGTTGCATGTTCATCGATCGTGTGACCATCGCTCGCCCTGGCGACAAGCTCGTCGTGAAGAACTCGTCCCCAGTCGCGCACAACTTCTTCTGGAGCAGTGGCAGCAACGGCGAGTACAACGTGACCGTGCCCAAGATGGAAAAGTGGACGATGCCGGAAGCGATCAAGGCTGAAAGCCCACCGATCCAGTACAAGTGCACCATTCACGGCTGGATGACGGGTTACGTCCGCGTCTTCGATCACCCGTACTACGCTGTGACCGATGCTGACGGAAACTTCGAGATCAAGAATGCACCCGCTGGGCAGTTCCGGATCGTCTACTGGTCCGAGAACGGTTTCAAGGACGGTGCCCCCGGTCGATTCGGTGAAGTGATTGTGATCAATGGAAAGGGACCAAACGCCGACCTGAAGACGGAATTCGACGTCAGCCCGAAGAAGTGACGTAATTCGTGCCGAAACGTTTAGCCGCGGGTGAAGGGAGCGTGATTGCTCTCTTCACCCGCGGCTAAACTGCTTCCACAACTCTAACTCGCGTTCGCGGCCAATCGTGTCCGCGTTTCTTCTTTTCGCAAGCGTCGCCGTTCCAGGCTCGCCCCAATGAAGTCGCGGAACAGCGGGTGCGGTTGCGTCGGCTTCGACTGAAACTCCGGGTGGCACTGCACGGCCACGAACCACGGGTGCGTCGCCAACTCGATCGCTTCCACCAGACTCCCGTCCGGGCTTGTGCCTGAAATCACCAGCCCGTGCGAGGCGAGTACGTCCCGGTACTTGTTGTTCACCTCGAAGCGGTGCCGGTGCCGTTCGCTGACCACATCTGCGGCATATGCCTGATGGGCCTTGCTCCCCGGCAGCAGGTGACATGGGTACGCCCCGAGTCGTTGCGTGCCACCGAGCTTGGTTACTTCCTGTTGTTCTTCGAGCAGACACACGACGGGGTTGGGTGTAGTCTTGTTGAACTCGGTGCTGTTCGCATCGGTCAACCCGGCGACATTCCTCGCGAACTCGATCGTCGCGCACTGTAGCCCCAGGCAGATTCCGAAGAATGGTAGCCCCGTCTGCCGAGCGAAGCGGATCGCATCGATCTTGCCTTCGATGCCACGCTTGTCGAAGCCGCCGGGCACAAGCAGGCCATCCACCGCGGCGAGTCCCTTTTCCGCGCCTTCCACTGCGAGTTTCTCGGAGTCGATTCGAACGACCTTCACTTTGGCGTGATGCGCAATCCCCGCGTGATCGAGTGCCTCGTACACGCTCTTGTAGGCGTCGCGATGCTTCACGTATTTCCCGACGAACCCGATACTCACCTCGTGTGCTGGGCTTTTGATCCGCTCGAGCATCCGTCGCCAGTCGTCCATCTGGAGCGGTTTCGGCAGCGTCAGCCCGAGTTTGTCGGCGATCAGTTCCTCGACCTTTTTCTCGGCGAATCCCAATGGCACCTCGTAGATGCTGATTTCCTTGTCCTTTTCTTCGATCACCGCTCGCCGTTCGACGTTGCAGAACTGCGCGATCTTTTCGCACTCGCTCTCGGGGATTTCTTTCTCGGTCCGACAGATCAGGACATCGGGCTGAATACCAATTGCCCGCAACTCGCGAACGCTGTGCTGCGTCGGCTTCGTCTTGAGTTCGCCCGCAGCCTTCAGATACGGAACGAGCGTGAGGTGCACGAACAGGCAGTTCTGCCGACCCACATCCAGCGCGAACTGGCGAATGGCTTCGTAGTACGGCATCCCTTCGATGTCGCCGACGGTGCCGCCGATCTCGGTGAGGACAACATTGACACCCGGCGTGCAGAGTTTGCGGATGCAGTTCTTGATCTCGTCGGTGATGTGCGGAATAACCTGAACTGTCTTGCCCTTGTAGTCTCCGCGTCGTTCTTTCTCGATGACCGAAAGGTAGATCTTGCCTGTGGTGTAGTTGCAATCGCGGTTCAACGGCGCGTGGGTGAAGCGTTCGTAGTGGCCCAGATCGAGGTCGGTTTCGGCTCCGTCGTCGAGCACGTACACTTCGCCATGCTGATAGGGCGACATCGTGCCAGGATCGACGTTGATGTAGGGGTCCATCTTCTGCATGCGGACCTGCAAACCGCGGCGCTCCAGCAGCATCGCAATCGAAGCGGAAGTCAGGCCTTTCCCGAGTGAACTAACGACGCCGCCGGTCACGAAAATGTGCTTTGTAGGCATTTGCTGCATTCCTGGGCGGGGGTGTCACTGGCGAGCAGGGGAGCAGGCAGGCGGCTCGCGACTTCCTCAATATATCGCCCGGTGCCGCCCCCACCAGTTGCCACGCACGACATGTCGCATTCACGCTGCACGCCGTGTCGTTCCATCAAGAACAGTCTGAACAAAGTGCGCGTAATCGGCTGGAGTGTCGATTCCGCGGTGAGCCTGTTCGACAATCCCCACGCGGATCGTTCCGCCCGTGCCCAGAACGCGTAGTTGTTCCAGTTTCTCAGCCTGTTCCAGCGGGTGCGGTTCGGTTCCCGCGATCGTGAGCAGAAACTCTTTCTGGTATGCGTACACCCCAAGGTGCTGGAGAAATCGCGCCGGACGTGCCGTGAAATCTGGCTCGCCATCGCGAACCATGGGGATCGGTCGCCGTGAGAAATAAAGCGCTCGTCCCTGATTATCGCACACCACCTTGACTACGTTTGGGTCCAGGTAGGCTTCTCGTGAATGGATCGGCACCGCGAGCGTTGCCATGTCCGTGCCGGGATCCGCGAGCAACCCCGCGAGCAAATCCAGGGCTGCGGGTTCGATCTGTGGTTCGTCACCTTGCACGTTCAGGATCACATCAGCGGCGAGGTGTGTGGCGACTTCCGCGATGCGATCGGTGCCTGACACGTGGTCGACGCGAGTCATGACCACGCGGCCACCGAACGAGCGAACGGCGTCGTAAATCCGCTCATCGTCGGTTGCCACGATGACATCAGCACCGCACTTCGCCCGTGCGGCTTGCTCGTAGGTGTGCTGGATGAGGTATTTCCCCGTGTCTCGCAACAACGGCTTGGCAGGGAGTCGAGTCGAGGCGTATCGGGCTGGGATGACGACTGCAACACGCATGGGCCGAACCTCCATGTTCGGGAATGGCAAATAGACACCGAGATTAGATCGGCAATTGGAGGTACAACGCAAGCCGAAAGTGCCCTCATGCGTGAGGGCACTCCTGGAGAATGTCAACGAGGCTTGTTCGAGTTCGTTGCGCGACCATTGCCGCCGAGAAATGTCGTGATGCGTTGCTTAAGTTTTCGGTGTGCTGTCGTGTCGCCCTTGGCGAGTTGTTGCACGTCTCGAAAGTTCAATCCTGGGTCCGGGAACGGCAATCGTGCGAGAGCATCGTCGAGACCGCCCGCGAGTGTGTACCGGTTGTCATCGCCCGTCGCTACTTCGACCCCTAGCTCTCGCAAGGCTTCGAGATCGCGGTAGAAGCCTCGCACATCCAGCTTGAGGCGACGGAGCAATTGTTGCCGCGTCTGTGGTCCGTCACCGAGGAGGGTGAGCAGACGGTACAGTCGGGCGGCCCGTTGGTTGGTGAGAGTGACCGTTGCGGCCTCCACCTTCTTCCTCCCCATGTCGCCTCCGGCCGAGTAGGTGGAGCGACCGCACTTCCCTGTTCGCCGTCGAGACGGCATCCGCGACTCGACATCATGTCAGCCGCCTTCCGTAGGGCTTGATCGTAGGGACGAGTTGAGGGGAAAGCAAGTTATTGGTGACTCAGAAAACAAAAACAGCACCCGTGAGCAATCACGAGTGCCGCGCGAGTGACAATGGTATGTCACCAGCAATTCCCGACCGTTGATATTTCCCTGAAAATGTAGCCTTTCTTGATCTTCCCTTTCGTAAACGCACTCGGCGCAGTACTTTCCCAGAACCCCCATCTTTTCTTGTGGGCAGTCAGACA